>FWPV01007506.1_pt1 | contig 19740 bp, 18 predicted proteins | sample 2228371 | NCBI WGS metagenome assembly FWPV01 (sample SAMEA103939776, study PRJEB20133) | metagenome
GTGTTGATCTCGATGGCCAGGTCAGCCGAGCGGATGGCGTCCAGCGCCTCGTCCTCCTCCCGGCCCAGGTCGCACGAAGGGCGGTGGCCGTACTTCTTCGGCAGGTCCAGGTGGCCGACGATGTCCCCGATGCGCTCGAGCGCCATGTCCCGGACCAGCCCCCAGTACCGCCGCCAGATGCCGTCGATCTCCTCCTGCGACAGCGGCTCCCAGTACTGCCGGTCGGCATCCACCGGGAACTCGCCCGCGTAATGCACGGAACAGACGATGAGGTCCAGCGGGTGCTTCTCCAGTTCGGCCTTCAGTTCCCCGGCCGTGCCGGGGATGTAGTCGACCTCCACGCCGAGCCGAAGCCGCATCCCGTCCAGCCGGGAGGCCACGTCCTGCAGCTCGGCCACATACTCGCCGAGAAGGTCCAGGGGCATCGACCAGTCCACCTCCCGGCGGTCCGGGAACAGCACGAAGTGGTCGGAGATGCCCAGTTCGTCCAGACCGTGGGCCAGGCCCCCCTCCACCATCTCGGCCACGGTGGGCGCGCCGTCGCTCCAGCGGGTGTGATTGTGATACGAGACCAGCATCCGTCCGTCCTGTCAGAGCCTTATATCATGAGGCCGGGGTTTGACGCGCCGGCGCGCGCTCCTCTAGAATAGCCCTGACCGGCCGCAGGGGCCCGGGAGCGGGAAGGAGACTTCGGGGTGAACGACGGATGAAGGTGGCGCTGGTCTGCGAGAGGCTGAATGTGATGGCCGGCGCGGAGAAGCATCTGCTGGCTCTGGCGGAGGTGTTTCCCGATGCGCCCATCTACACCGCGCTGTACACGCCGGAGACGATGCCGGACGAGTTCCGGCGGAAAGACATCCGGGTCAGCTTCGCGCAGAAGGTGCCCGGCGCGGCGAAGTACCACCAGCGGTTCCTCCCCGTGTTCATGCTCGCATTCGAGCAGTTCGACCTCTCGGAGTTCGACGTGGTGGTCAGCATCAACCACGCGTGCGCCAAGAGCGTCATCACCCGGCCCAAGACGATGCACGTGTGCATCTGCTGCAGCCCCATGCGCTACGCCTGGGACCTGTACCACGACTACCTGCGGGACTCGGGCAAGGGGAAGCTCTTCAACGCGGTCGCCGCGCTGCTGATGTCCTCGGCCCGCACGTGGGACCTCAGGACGTCGTTCGGCGTGGACCATTTCGTGGCCATCTCGAGGCACGTGGCGTCGCGCATCCGGAAATACTACCGGCGCGAATCCACCGTCATTTACCCTCCCGTGGAGACGCACAGGTTCCGCATCTCGGACGAGCTCGACGACTATTTCCTGATGGTGGGACGGTTCGCCCCCTACAAGAAGGTGGGGCTGGCCATCGAGGCGTTCAACGAGCTGAAGCTGCCCCTGCTCATCATCGGGGAGGGGGAGCAGGAGAAGCATCTCAAGAGCATCGCCGGGCCGACCATCACCTTCCGGAGCGGGCAGACCGACGAGCAGGTGGCGGAGGCTTACTCGCGCTGTCAGGCGTTCATCTTCCCGGGCGAGGAGGATTTCGGCATCACGCCGGTGGAGGCGCAGGCTGCGGGCCGGCCGGTGATCGCTTTCCGCCGGGGAGGAGCCCTGGACACCGTGAAGGAGGGGCTGTCCGGCATCTTCTTCGACGAGCAGACCCCGCAGGCGCTGATGGAGGCGGTCCGGCGCTACCGGCCGGAGGATTTCGACCCGCGCGCCATCCGCCAGCACGCCCTGTCGTTCGACACGAAGGTGTTCCAGGAAGCCATCCGCCGCTTCGTGGAAGAGAGATACGCGGAGCATCTGGCCTCCCTGACCTGAGAGACGGGAGCCGGGACGCGAAAGAGGGGGTGCGGAGGACGTCCGCTCCTGCCGATGGAGTTCCCGGGGGAGCCCGCCCGCGATTGCGCCGCGGGCGGCTTCATGTTAAACTCCCCGAGGCTGCCTGACTGCGGGAAGGTCCGCTGAGGCGGCAGAGGATCACTCAGTCCCGCGGACCGCAAGGCGGGTCGGAGCCGGGCCGTGCCGGGCTCCGCGCCTGCGGGATGATGCGGGGCAACGTCACCAACCATACGGAGGACAACTTGGCAAGCATCACCATGAAGGAACTCCTGGAGGCAGGAGTCCACTTCGGTCACCGCACGAACCGCTGGAACCCCAAGATGAAGCGCTACATCTACGGGGGGCGGAACGGCATCTACATCATCGACCTTCACCAGACCCTGAAGCTTTTCGAGGAAGCGCGCGCGTTCGTACAGCAGGTGGCGCTGGAGAACAAGCCCATCCTCTTCGTCGGCACCAAGAAGCAGGCTCAGGACGCGGTCGCCGAGGCGGCGAAGCGCTGCCGCCAGTACTGGGTGAACCAGCGCTGGCTGGGCGGGACCCTCACCAACTACCGCACCATCCGGGAGCGCATCCAGCGTCTGCGCGAGCTGGAGAAGATGGAGGAGGACGGCAGCCTGGAGCGGCTCCCGAAGAAGGAAGCCATGCACCTGCGCGAGGAGCGCGAGCGGCTGGAGCGCTATCTCGGGGGCATCAAGGACATGCCGGAGCTCCCCGGGGCCGTGTTCATCGTGGACCTGAAGAAGGAGCGGATAGCGCTGGCCGAGGCGCGCAAGCTGGACATCCCGGTCGTGGCCATCGTGGACACCAACTGCGACCCGGACGAGGTGGACTGGGTCATCCCGGGCAACGACGACGCCATCCGCGCCATCAAGCTGATGTGCTCCAAGATCGCGGACGCCATCGTGGAGGTCAAGCAGGTGGAGTGGCAGGGCGCGGAAGTGGTGGACGAAGAGGCTGCCGCTGAAGCGGAGGAGCCCGACGAGGGCGAGGCCGAGGAGCCGGAGGCTCTGGCTGAGGAGCTGGTGCCGGAGTTCGCCGAGGAAGCCGCCGCCGAGGAGGAGCAGGAGTCTGAGGCCGTCGCCGTGATGGAGCCCGGGCCGGCCGCGCCGGAAGCCGAAGCGCCGGCGGAGGCTGCAGCCCCCGCATCCGAGGCGGAGGAGGCGGCGCCGGCCGCGGCCGAGAGCCGTCCGCGGCGCATCATCCGGGCCGGCAAGATGCCGCCGCGAGTGTCGCGCGCATCGGAGACCGGGGAGCAGACGTCCTCTGCCGAGACCCTGGAGCAGGAGTAGGCCTGCCCTTCACCGCAACGCCGGGACGCGCGATGCGATTTCCGATACAGGAGAAGAAGAATCAGTGGCCATTGACGCGAAGACCGTGAAGCAGCTCCGGGAAGCCACCGGAGCGGGGATGATGGACTGCAAGCGCGCTCTGGAGGAGACCGGAGGCGACTTCCAGAAGGCGACCGACCTGCTGCGCCAGCGGGGAGTGGCCGTGGCGGCCAAGCGGCAGGACCGGGTGGCCTCCGAGGGCATCATCGAGACCTACGTCCACACGGGCGGGCAGATCGCCGTGATGCTGGAGCTGAGCTGCGAGACGCCGTTCGTCGCCAAGAACAGCGAGTTCAAGGACCTGGCCCACAAGCTGGCGATGCACGTCGCGTGGACCAACCCGGAGTACCTGGACCGCGACGAGGTCCCCGCGGAGGTCATCGAGCGCGAGCGCGCCATCCACGAGACCTGGGCCCGCGAGCAGGGCAAGCCCGACGCGGCCATCCCGAAGATCGTGGAGGGGCGGATGGAGAAGCAGTTCTTCGGTGAGCGGGTCCTGCTGGACCAGCCGTTCATCCAGGACGAGAGCGTGACCATCCGCCAGCTCATCACCGAAGCCATCGGACGCATCGGGGAGAAGATAGAGATAAAGCGGTTCATCCGCTGGCGCGTCGGGGAGACGGCCGACGGCCAGGACGAAGCCGCGGAACAGGGAGCCTGAACCGGCGTGACCGGGACGCCCCGCTGGAACCGGGTGCTGGTGAAGCTGTCCGGCGAAGCCTTCGCCGGACCGCAGAAGTCCGGCATCGACCCGGAGACCATCCGGGCCATCGCTCAGGACGTCAAGGAGGTCCACGACCTCGGCGTCGAGGTGGCGGTGGTGGTGGGAGGCGGCAACATCATCCGGGGCCAGCAGGCTTCGGGAGCCGGGCTCGACCGGGTGACCGGCGACGCGATGGGCATGCTGGCCACCGTCATCAACTCGCTGGCGCTGCAGAACGTGCTGGAGCAGATGGGCTGCGACACGCGGGTGCAGACGGCCATCAACATGGAGGCGGTGGCCGAGCCGTTCATCAGGCGGCGCGCCATCCGGCATCTGGAGAAGGGGCGGGTGGTCATCCTGGCGGCGGGGACGGGCAATCCCTACTTCACCACGGACACCGCGGCGGTGCTCCGGGCGGTGGAGATACAGGCCCAGGCGGTGCTGAAGGGGACGAACGTGGACGGGGTCTACGACAGCGACCCGCGGAAGAACCCGGAAGCGCGCCGGTTCGAGCGCATCGACTACATGGACGCCATCAACCGCGGGCTTCAGGTGATGGACCTGACCGCGTTCACCCTGTGCCGCGAGAACAACCTGCCCGTGATCGTCTTCGACATCACGCGCAGGGGAAACATTCGCGAGGTCTTGCTGCGTAGCGATATAGGGACCTACGTGGGGAGGTTCGATGATGACGACCGGTGACCTGATCAAAGACGCCGAGCAGCGGATGAAGGGAGCGGTGAAGGCCGCTCAGGACGACTTCCACACCCTGAGGACGGGGCGTGCGAATCCGGCGCTTCTGGACGGCATCCAGGTGGACTATCACGGGACGCCGATGCCCATCAACCAGCTGGCCGCCATCAGCGTGCCGGAGCCCAGGCTTCTGGTCATCTCGCCCTGGGACAAGCAGGCGCTGGGGATGATCGAGCGGGCCATCACGAACTCGGACCTGGGGATGACCCCCACGAACGACGGCCAGGTCATCCGGCTGACCATCCCGTACCTCACGGAGGAGCGCCGCAAGGAGCTCATCAAGCAGCTCCACAAGAAGGCCGAGGACCATCGCGTGGCGGTGCGCAACGTGCGCCGGGACGTCAACGACAAGATACGGCATCAGGAGAAGGACCACCTGATATCCGAGGACGAGGCGCGCCGGATGCAGGAGCAGGTGCAGAAGCTTACGGACAAATACATCGAGGAGATAGACCACCTCCAGAAGGCCAAAGAGGAGGAGCTGCTGGAGGTCTGACGACCGGACGGGAACAGGACTGTTGACATACCCGCACGACCGGGCGCGTTCCTTCGGGGTGGACCCGGAGCGCATCCCGCAGCATATCGCAGTGATCATGGACGGCAACGGCCGCTGGGCCGAGCGCCGGGGGCTGCCCCGCCTGATGGGGCACGAGCGGGGCTACCAGACCGTGGACCGCATCGTGACGGCTGCCGCGGAGCTGGGAGTGCGGGCGATGACCCTGTACACGTTCTCGGCGGAGAACTGGCGCCGGCCGGAGTCCGAGATAGAGGGCATCATGCGGCTCATCGCTCAGGCGGCGCGGGAGCAGCTGACCAAGCTGCTGCAGAACGGCGTGCAGCTGCGGCTGAGCGGACGCATCCACGAACTGCCGGATTTCGTGCGCGAGCCTCTCCTGGAGGATGTGCTCACCACGCAGGACAACCAGGGGCTGGTCCTGACGCTGGCCATCAACTACGGCGGGCGCGCCGAGATCGTGGACGCGGCCCGCAGGCTGGCGGAGCAGGCGCGTGCCGGCAAGCTGGACCCCTCTGAGATAGGGGAAGAGGCCATCGCCTCCTGCCTGTACCAGCCGGACCTGCCGGAGCCCGACCTGCTCATCCGCACGGCCGGCGAGATGCGCATCTCGAACTTCCTGCTGTGGCAGGTGGCGTATGCGGAGATACACGTGACGCAGGTGCTCTGGCCGGACTTCTCTGAGGACGACCTTCTGCGCGCCATCGCCGACTATCAGTCCCGCGTCCGGAAGTTCGGCGGGATACCTGCCACGGTCTGAACGGCGCAGGCCGCCGCGGACTCCGTCCCCGCGCGCAATCCCTCTCTTCGCGGAAACATCGGACATCAGGATGCACTCAGGACACAGCCCGAGGACCATCAGCGTTCTGGGCAGCACAGGCTCCATCGGGACGCAGGTGCTGGACGTGGTGGAGCGCCTGCAGGGACGCGTGCGCGTGAGGTCCCTGGCGGGAGGACGCAACATCGAGCTCCTCGCGGAGCAGGTGCGCCGGTTCCGGCCGCAGACTGTGGTGACCGCGGACGCCGCGGGAGCCGCGGCGCTCCGGGAACAGGATGGCTGCGGCGGGGTGGAGGTGCTGTGCGGTCAGGAGGGGATGTGCCGCGCCGCATCGGACCCGGAAGCCGATACGGTGGTGGTGGCCGTGCAGGGGTTCGCCGGGCTGCTGCCCACTATCGCCGCCGCGGAAGCGGGCAAGAACATCGCCATCGCCAGCAAGGAGGTGCTGGTGGCGGCGAAGGAGCCCGTCCGGCGCGCGGTCCGGACGGGCGGGGCGAGGCTCATCCCGGTGGACAGCGAGCACTCGGCCATCTTCCAGTGTCTGGCGGGCGAGCCGGAGGACTCGGTGGAGACGCTCATCCTCACGGCTTCCGGCGGCCCGTTCTCCCGGGCCACCCGCGAGCAGATGGCGTCCATCACTCCGGCGATGGCGCTGGCCCATCCCACGTGGAGGATGGGGCCGAAGGTGACCATCGACTCCGCCACGCTGATGAACAAAGGGCTTGAGATCCTGGAGGCGGAGGCGCTCTTCGGGGTGGAGCCGGGAAAGGTGGAGGTGGTCATCCATCCGCGCAGCATCGTGCACTCGCTGGTGCGGTTCGCGGACGGAAGCGTGAAGGCTCAGCTGGGGGTCCCGGACATGCGCCTGCCCATCCAGTACGCGCTGTTGTATCCGGAGCGGGTGGACACGGAGCTGCCGCGGCTGGACCTCCTGACGTGCGGCCCTCTGGAGTTCCATCCTCCCGACGAGCAGCGGTTCCCGTGCCTGAGGCTGGCGCGCGAGGCGGCCAGTGCGGGGGGGACGATGCCCGCGGTGATGAGCGCGGCGGACGACGTGGCCGTGGAGGCGTTCCTGGACGGCCGCATCGCCTTCCTGGACATCCCGGACATCATCGAGGATGTGATGCAGCGCGCCGATAATCAGCCTGCGGACGACCTCGACGTGATCATCGAAGCGGACCGCCGCGCCCGGGAGATGGCCGCCCGGGCCGTGGAGAGGCTCTCGCGTGCGGCCGCGCGGTGAGTGGAATATCATAGAAGCAGGTGTCGACGGGGGTCATCGGACTCAGTCTGCCGGTGCAGCCCGTCCGCAGGAAAGCAGCGCAGTCTGACCGATGTTGGAATCCATACCCTTCCTGGGCGCAGCCCTCGCAAAGCTCCTTCCCGTGCTCGGCGTCGTCGCGGCGATCGTCGCGCTGGTGGTGGCGCACGAGCTGGGCCATTTCCTGGCCGCGAAGGCGGCCGGCATGCGGGTGGAGGAGTTCGCCGTGGGCTTCGGGCCCGGGAAGTGGACGGTGCTGCGGCGCGGGGGGACGGAGTACAACTTCCGTCCCATCCCCGCGGGCGGTTTCGTGCGCATCGCCGGGATGGACCCGGGGGAGGAGTCGCCGCCGGACGGCTTCAACGCCCAGAGCGTCTGGAAGCGGATGGGGGTCATCTTCGCGGGTCCGCTGGCCAGCTTCCTGTTCGGCTACCTCATCTTCTGCACCATCGGGATGACGGCGGGGCTGCCGGTGGGCAAGCCCACGGTGGTGTCCATCCAGCCGGGCTCGCCGGCGGAGAAGGCCGGTCTGAAGCCGGGAGACCGGCTCGTGGAGATTGCGGGCAAGCGCATCGAGACCGGCGAGGAGATGATGCGCGAGATCCGCTCGCGCCCGGGCCAGAAGTTCAAGGTGGTGGTGGAGCGGGACGGCCGTCTGGTGACGCTGTATCCCACGAGCCGCAGCGACCGGGAAGGCTCCCGGACGGTGGGGCGGCTGGGATTCACCCCCGGAGCGGAGATACAGAGGCTGGGAGTGGTGGACTCCATCCGGAAGGGCACCGAGATAAGCTTCGCCATGGTGCGCCAGCTGGTGGCGGTGATCACGTCGTTCGGACGGCTGAAGCAGGAGGCGGGCGGGCCGCTGGCCATCATCAGCGCCACGCACGACGCGGCCAAGCGCGGCCCGGCGGACCTGGTCATCCTGACGGCGATGCTGAGCCTGAACTTCGCCGTGCTGAACCTTCTGCCCATCCCGGTGCTGGACGGAGGCCACCTGCTGCTGCTCACGGTGGAGGCGGTGCGCAGGCGCCGGCTGAGCGCCCGGGCCCAGCAGACGGCGCTGGCCGTGGGTCTGGCGACTCTAGCGGTGATCATCGCTCTGGTGCTGGCCAAGGATATCACCACGCTGTTCCTGCACAGGCAGTAGGTTCCCGGAAACCATCGAAGCGTCCCCGGAAAAGAGGGGAGCATCGGGGCTGACATAATGATACAAAGACGCAAAAGCAGGATGGTGAACGTGGGAGGAGTGGGCATCGGCGGAGACGCGCCGGTGGCCCTGCAGTCCATGTGCACCACCAAGACGCATGACATAGACGCCACCGTGCGCCAGATCAATGAGCTGGCGGAGGCCGGCGCGGACATCGTGCGCATCGCGGTGCCGCACCACCGGGACGCGGAGGCCATCCCGGAGATACGCCGGCAGTCGCCGGTGCCGCTGGTGGCGGACATCCATTTCAGCCACATCCTGGCTCTCAAGGCCATCGAGGCGGGCATCGACAAGCTCCGCCTGAACCCGGGCAACATCCGGGACCCGGAGAAGATCCGCGAGGTGGTGCGCGCGGCGAAGGAGAGGATGATCCCCATCCGGGTGGGGGCGAACGCCGGGTCTCTGGACACGGAACGCTACGGTCCCCCCACCCCGCAGGCCATCGTGCAGAGCGCGCTGGACGAGGTGCGCATCCTGGAGGAGGAGGGCTTCCACGACATCGTCATCTCCCTGAAGTCGTTCGAGGTGCCCACGACCATCGCGGCCTACCGGATGATGGCGGAGCTGGTGGACTATCCGCTGCATCTGGGGATAACCGAGGCGGGCCTGCCCTTCGAGGGCACCATCCGCTCGTGCGCGGGCATCGGGGCGCTGCTGGCGATGGGCATCGGCGACACCATCCGGGTGTCTCTGACGGCCGATCCGGTGGAGGAGGTGCGGGTGGGCAGGCAGCTGCTGGAGTGCCTAGACCTCCGGGAAGGGGGCATCACCATCGTGGCGTGCCCGTCGTGCGGACGGTGCGACATCGACCTGCACGGCACGGCGCAGGCGGTGAAGGAGCGTGTGCAGCACATCCGGACCTCGCGTCCTCTCAGGGTGGCCGTGATGGGCTGCGTGGTGAACGGCCCCGGGGAGGCCAGGATGGCGGATGTCGGACTGGCCGGAGGGGGAGGCGTGGGTCTCATCTTCGCGAAGGGGGAGCAGCTGGGGAAGGTCTCCGAGAGCGAGATGGTGGACGAACTGGTCCGTCACGTCGAGCGGCTTGCCGCCGGAGGCGACGGGGAGGGGGACGCTCAGTAGGCCGCAGGGGCCCGGAGGGGGCCGCACGGAAGAGACCGGGCAGCGGCTGCGGCTCACGCGGCCGCTGTTTGCATTCTGCGGCGGAGCAGGAGACAATGCAGGGTATGCAGATCAGAAGCGCCAGGGCCGGGGACGTGCCCCACATCGCCAGGCTGGTCAACGAGCATGCGGACCTGGGAGAGATGCTCCACCGGTCCGAGGACGAGCTGTACGAGATACTGCGGGACTTCCACGTCGCCTGCGAGGACGGCCGGCTGGCGGGCTGCGTGGCGCTCCACGTGATGGACCACGACCTGGCGGAGATACGGTCGCTGGTGGTGGACCGGGAGCATCGCGGACTGGGGCTGGGGCGGGAGCTGGTGCTGGAGTGTCTGCGGGAGGCGCGCGAACTGGGCATCGGCCGGGTGTTCGCGCTGACTCTGAAGCCCGCCTTCTTCGAGAAGATGGGGTTCCGGAGGGTGCCGCGTTCGCACTTTCCCCAGAAGATCTGGCGGGACTGCTTCAAGTGCAGGTTCTTCGAGTCGTGCGGCGAAGTGGCAGTGGAGATGGACCTCGCCGGAACGGAGCGGCCGGACGGCGTCCGTGTGGAAGGGATGGCGGGCGTGGAGATGGAAGCCGGCGAGGCTGGAGCGGGGGCGAAGTGAGATATTCCCGGGCATTGATACCCACCCAGCGGGAGATACCCTCGGAGGCGGAGCTTATCAGCCACCGTCTCCTGCTGAGGGCGGGCTATATGCGCAAGCTGGCGAGCGGCGTCTACTCGTGGCTGCCGCTGGGGCGGCGCGTGCTGAGGCGCATCGCGGCGCTGGTGCGCGAGGAATCGGAGCGGGCGGGCGCGCAGGAGGTGCTCTTCCCCGCCCTCCAGCCGCTGGAGCTCTGGGAGGAGACCGGCCGGACAGGGATGGACGTGCTGTTCCGCCTTCAGGACCGCTCCTCGCGGGAGCTGGTGCTGGGGATGACGCACGAGGAGGTGGCCACCGACCTCATCCGCTCGGAGGTGCGCAGCTACCGGCAGCTTCCCCTGCTTCTGTATCAGGTGCAGATAAAGTTCCGCGACGAGCCCCGGCCGCGCGGCGGCGTGCTTCGCTGCCGCGAGTTCATGATGCACGACTGCTACAGCTTCCACGCCACGCAGCAGTGCCTGGACGAAGCCTACGGAAGGATGCGCGTGGCCTACGCGAGGGCTCTGGCGCGGATGGGTCTGGAATATGTGACCGTGGAGGCCGACCCGGACGGATTCGGCAGCACCAACCACCGGTTCGTGACGCTCGTGGACTCTGGAGAGGACCTGGTCTTTCTGTGCGACTCGTGCGGATACGCGGCGGACTCGGACCGTTGCGAGCTCGGCGAGGCGGGTCCGGCGGAACCCATCGAGGCCGACCGGCTGAAACTGGTCCGGACGCCGGGGATGAAGACGGTGGAGGAGGTGACCGCCTTCCTTCAGGTGCCGGCGGAGAAGCTCATCAAGACCCTGCTGTACTGCCTGGAGGACGGGGAGGTGGTGGCCGCGCTGGTGCGGGGCGACCGCGAGCTCAACGAGGCCAAGCTGGAGCGCGCGCTCGGCGGCGCGGCGGTGGAGATGGCCTCCCCGGAGGTGGTGGAGAAGGTGAGCGGCGCCCCGGTGGGCTTCGCGGGTCCGCAGGGACTGAAGGACGTGCGCATCATCGCGGACCGCGAGCTGCAGATAGGCGGGAACTGGGTGGCCGGCGCGAACCAGGCGGACGCTCACGTGCTGAACGTGAATCCCGGCCGCGACTTCACGGTGGACCTCTGGGCGGACCTGCGGGCGGCCTGCGACGGCGACCCGTGTCCCAGGTGCGGGGGAGAGCTGGAAGCGCTTTACGGCATCGAGATGGCGCACATCTTCCAGATCGGGACCCGCTTCAGCGAGGCGATGGGAGCGTACTTCCAGGATGCGGCCGGGCAGGAGAGGCCGGTCTATCTGGGCAGCTACGGTCTGGGCGTGAGCCGGGCGGTGGCCGCAATCGCCGAGCAGAACGCCGACGCGGACGGCCTTCTGTGGCCCGTGACGGTGGCGCCGTTCGACGCGGTGCTCATCTGCCTGAACGTGGCGCAGGACCTTTCGGTGGCGGAAGAGCTGTACGAGGCGCTGCGTGACGCGGGGGTGTCGGTGCTGCTGGACGACCGCGACGAGCGGGCCGGCGTGAAGTTCAAGGACGCGGACCTCATCGGCATCCCGCTGCAGATCGTGGCGGGACGCGGAGCGCGGGACGGCTGGGTGGAGCTGCGCGTGCGGGGCCGGGATGTGCGCGAGGAGGTCGCGGTGTCCGACCTTGTAGAGCGCGTCCTGTCTTCGCGCCGGATGCTGCTGGACGAACTGGACCAGGCGGCGGAGGAAGCCGCGGCGGCGGCCCACTGAGAGCGCCCGCAGGCGGGGCGGCAAAGGAGCGGCAGCGGGCTTGGAGAACTGGACATACGTGCTGGCGATGGCCGGGCGGCTGGTGCTGTCCGCGGTTCTTGCGAGCGTCGTGGGCTTCGAGCGCGAGATGCACGGGCGGCCGGCCGGGCTCCGGACGCACATGCTGGTGGGACTGGGCGCCACGCTGTTCACCATCGCTTCGGTGGAGATTGCGGGGACCCGGGGCGATACCGGACGCATCGCGGCGCAGATCGTGACGGGGGTGGGGTTTCTCGGAGCCGGCACCATCATCCAGCACGGCAGCGTGGTGCGCGGTCTGACGACGGCCGCCACGCTCTGGGCGGTGGCCGGGGTGGGTCTCGCCGTGGGGCTCGGGGGGAAGATGACCTACACGGCGGTGGCGGCGACCCTCATCATCTACCTCACCCTCACCGTCAACCGCCGCATCGAGCGCAGACTGGAGGGCCGGCACGACTCGCGCGAGCTGTTCATCTCCAGCACGGACGCCCGGGTCACGCTGCACAGGACAATGGAGCTGCTGGACGAAATGGGCATCGAGACCCGGAGCGTGGTCATCTCCTCCGAGCCGCAGACCGGACTGGGGACGCTCGCGTTCTCCCTCCACAGGCCGGGCGGACTGCCCACGCGGGACCTGACCGGCTCACTGGCGGCGCTTCCGAACGTGACGTCGCTGGAATGGCGCTGAGCGAGGGAAGCCAGCCGGGCGCCTCCCCTGAGAGGACCCGGGCGCCGGACGTTGGTCCCGATGCGCGAGAGGGGCCCGGGCGCACGCCGCCCGGGCCCCGTTCCACCGGTCCTCGGTCTGTCTCCTTCTGCTGTCCTCGAACTACGCTGCCCCGCTCCGGAGTATCGGAGCGGCCGGCCCCTACATCCTGCCGCCGGCCGCGCTGGCCACGAACGGCTCCGGACGGCGATAGTGCACGGCCAGCACGTTCGTAAGGCTGCGGGACGGGCTGGTGATGATGCGTCCGTTGTACCACAGGCCGGCCGATGAGCCTCCGTCCAGCGTGATGGCTTCCGTCGCCCCGAGCGCCTGCATGATGAGCGCCAGCCGCTTGAGGGTGACCGGCTTGTTGATGGACACGAGCAGCAGCTTGTTCGATGCCGTGAGTCCCGCGGCGGTCCGCCGCTTCGCGCCCCGCAGTCCCGGGTCGGAGAACCCCTCGCGGGCCGGGTCAAGCACCACGCGGCCCTTTTCGACCAGGGTAGGACCGCCGCACAGCACGGTGACGTAGCCCTTCCAGCCATTCGCCACGCCCTCCGACCTGCGGACGAACTCGATGCGGCCGTCGGGGGTCACACAGATGCCGTTGCCCGCCACGCCGCGATGCACCACCTGCCCCTTCACCGCGATGTCGCCCACGGGGTACTTCGAACGGGTATCGAAGAACGCTCCCGTGATGGCCGCGGCGGGACGGGTCCTGCGCAGCATGGAGCGGAAGGTCTCCGTGCTGCCGGGTCCGCCTTCGGCCAGCTGAGCCTCCACCGTCACGTGCGGACTGTCCAGGTTGACCGTCACGACGTGCACCGGGATGCCGGGGAAGTTCCTGAGGGTGTATGAGATGGCCTGCGCGTCGCTGAGTGCGGGAAAGACCAGCAGCAGGGCCGGAACAATGGTGAAAAGCGCCGAGGTCCGGAACATGGCAGAGATACCTCCTCGCCATCGCGAACCTCCTCCGCCTGTCAGGGTTGCACAAAGGGTGCCAGAGCCCTGCGGCGCATCCCGGCACAAATGCCGGTTTTCCGGTCCGGAGGCCGGACCCCTCGCTGAGTCACGGGCGAAGGTCTGCATTGCCGTTTCTCCTGCAAACGCCTCGCACGCACTCCTGCTCTCAATTGTCGGACTGCCGCTCTTCTGTCCGGGTTCGGCTCCGGCCATAATAACGGTCAGCCGGACAGGACAGCCTGTTCCGGCAGGGTGCGGGAGGACACGACGGACGCGATGGTTTCCGGGAAGAGGGTGAAACGGGCGGCCGCCGCCCGGGACACGGAAGAAGGGCTGCTGAGCATCTGCATCCTTTCGGCGGGCGACACCGACGCGCTGCGCCAGCGCCTGCGAGAGGCGGCCGCGCTGGACGCTGAAGCGGTGGTGTCGTTCACCGGCGGCTCGAAGGAAGCGCGGAGCATGGTGCGGCAGCAGGGAGGCCGGGTGGTGGAGGCCGCCGGGCTTTGCCCGGCCGATGCCCGCAACGCGGCGCTCGCCTCAGCCTCCGGCCACTGGCTGCTGTCCATCGACGAGGACGAGTCGCTGGAGGATATCGCGCCCGCGGCTCTGTCCAGGACGCTGGAAGGAAGCCGGGCAGAGGCGCTGCTGGTGGCCGTGGAGACCTCCACCGTGTGCGAGGGGGTGACGGACGTCTTCCAGCACCGCCAGGCGCGCCTGGTGCGCAACCTGCCCTCGCTGCGGTTCGACCGCTCGTCCGTCCACTGCGCGGGGAACGCGGCGAGACGCCACGGCCACGCCGTCCGGACGTCGGAGCTGACCGTGCGGCGGGAGCGCTCCGGCGTCTGCTGCGCGGACCGGACCGCCCGAATCGAGAGCCTTCGGGAAGACCTCTCCCGGCACCCGGACGACCCCGAGTGCCTGGCGCTTCTGGGACGGGAGATGTACGCCGCGGCGGACTACAGGGGCGCGCTCGATGCGCTGAGGCGGGCCCGGCAGGCGGCCGGCGGCTCGCACCCGCTTTCCCCTTACCTTGTCGGTCTGCTGGCCATGACCCTTCGCGAGGCGGGCAGGATGGAGGCTTCTCTGCAGGAATGCGAGGGGGCGCTGAGACGCGGTTTGTCCTGTCCGGAGCTGCAGTTCGCCCGCGGATGGGCGCTGATGGCGCTCCGGCGCCCCGGCGAGGCGGCGGAGGCGTTCGCAGCCGCCTGCCGCGCGAAGACCGCGCCCGTCCCCTGGCTGATGCGCGAGGGCGGCATCCGGGAGCATCGCGCCCGGATGGGCGCCGCGCTCGCCCTGCTGGAATCTGGACGCGCCCGCGAGGCGGCCGGATGGGCGGAGGAGGCGGCGTCCCGGCGGCCCGACCTGCCCGAGACGCTGGTGCTGCTGGCCGTCACCCGCGACGCGGCGGGAGACCGCAGCGGGGCCATCGCGGCGCTTGAGATGGCGCTGCTGGTGGACCCCTGCGACCCGGACGCGCTGTCGCTCGCGGCTCCCTGGTTCGCCGGCGCCGGGATGGACGCAAAGGCTCTGGCGGCGGCCGAACGCCTCTGCGAGGCCCGCCCGGACGATGCCCACGCGCATCTGCAGAGGGCGGCCGCTCTGGCGTCTCTGGGAGAGCCGGACCGGGCGCACGCCGCTGCGGCACGGGCCCTCGCGCTATCCGGCGGCGACCCGGCCGTCCTGATGGATGCGGGACGGGTGTTCGCAGCCGTGCACGACCCCGCGGCGGCGCTGCGATGCTTCCAGGAGGTCATCGTGCGGGAGCCCTCGCGCGCGGAGGCCTATTTCGCGGCCGGAGAGGTCATGCTGCAGGCCGGCGCGTTCCTCGAGGCGGCCGACATCTTCCGGCTGGGCATCCGGCTGGACGGCTCGGTCGCGGCTGCGCACTTCGGGCTGGGAAACGCTCTGGCGCGAAGCGGCAGGCTCCAGAGCGCCGTGCGCGCCTGGGAGCGGGCGCTGGAGCTGGACCCCTCCCATCAGGAAGCGGCCCACAACCTGACCGTGGCCCGCCGGGCCCTTTCGCGGGCGGCCTAGCCTCCCGCCGGAGCCTCGGCGGGGAACAGCCGCCGCTGCAGCCAGAACGCGACGTTGACCAGCCCGATCGTCACCGGGACCTCCACCAGCGGCCCTATGACCGCCGCGAACGCCGCCATCGAGTGGATGCCGAAGACCGCGATGGCAACGGCGATGGCCAGCTCGAAGTTGTTGCTGGCGGCCGTGAACGAGAGCGTGGCCGTCTTCGAATAGTCGGCGCCGAGATACCGGCCCATCGCGAACGACACGAGGAACATCCCTACGAAGTAGATCAGCAGCGGCACCGCCACCCGGATGACGTCGGTCAGGTTGCTGACGATGTAGCTGCCCTTCAGCGAGAACATCACCACGATGGTGAACAGCAGGGCGACGAGGGTCAGAGGGCTGATGCGCGGCACGAAGTGGTGGTCATACCAGTCGGCCCCTTTCCGCGGACGGAGGATGGCCCGCGTCAGAAAGCCCGCGATGAACGGGATGCCCAGATAGATGAACACGCTCCCGGCGATGGTGCCGATGGTGATGCGGGAGAGGTCCACGTCTCCGAACTGCACCCCGAAAAGCGGCGGGAGCACCTTGATGAAGACGTAGGCGTACACGGAGTAGAAGAACACCTGGAACAGGGAGTTGAACGCCACCGGTCCCGCCGCGTACTCCGTATCGCCGCGGGCGAGCTCGTTCCAGACGATGACCATCGCGATGCACCGCGCCAGCCCGATCAGGATGAGCCCGATGGCATACTCGGGATAGGCGTGCAGAAAGGCGAGAGCCAGCCCGAACATCAGCAGGGGGCCGACCACCCAGTTCTGGACGAGCGAGAGTCCCAGCACCCTCGTGTTGCGGAACACCTGAGGAAGGTCCTCGTAGTGGACCTTGGCCAGGGGCGGATACATCATCACGATGAGTCCGATGGCGATGGGGATGGAGGTGGTGTCGATGCTCAGCCGGGTGACAGCCTGAGCCAGTCCGGGCACCCAGGCTCCGAGGGCCACTCCCAGCGCCATGGCGAGGAAGATCCAAAGCGTCAGGAACCGGTCCAGGAAGGGAAGCCCCTTCGCAGCGGGGCAGGCCGGCGCTTCAGCGCTTCAGGCCACGGCATTCATTCGTCTTTCAGCTCCTCTATCAGCCGCCTGACGCGCGCTTCGATGAGGTCGCGTATCTCGCGGACCCTGTCCAGAGGCTTGTCTTTGGGGTCTTCGAGTCCCCAGTCCTCGGTGACGTAGTAGTTGGCCGGGCAGGCGGAGGCGTCCACATCGCATCCCATGGTGATGATGCGGACGCTGCCGCTGACCATCTCCGGGGTCATCACCTTGGGATGGTGGCCGGCGGCCTCCAGGTCGATGCCCATCTCGCGCATCGCCTCCACGGCTGCCGGGTTCAGGGCGCCGCCGGGGCGGGTCCCGGCGGAGACGGCCCGCATCCCCTCGGGAGCAAGGTGGTTGAAAAGGGCCTCGGCCATCTGGCTGCGGCCCGAGTTGTGCACGCACACGAACAGGACCTGTTTCATCCGCCGGGCCTCCTCACCCCGTCGCAAGCCCCGCAAACGGCCTTCGCGGCCTCCTTCAGCCGGTCATCCATTCAGAACGTCCTCCCCCGGCCGCCCCTCCCGCGCCGGAGCGTCCAGGAAGCGCCGGAGCTCTTCCAGCGCGCCCTCGTTCACGGAGACATACACCCAGCGGCCCCTGCGCTCCATCCGGATGAGACCCGCGTTCCTGAGCTCTCTCAGATGATGCGAGACGGTGGAGGGAGCGATCTCGAACCGGCAGCAGATGTCCCCGACGCAGGTGTCCGAGACCCGGCAGACATCGCCGGACTCCGGTTCAATCTCCACCCCGGCCCCGCAGGCGCGGATGAAGGAGAAGATGGCGAGCCGGTTGGGGTCGGACAGGGCGCGGAACAGCTCCGCGGCGCGGCTGCAAGGGGTTGTCATTTCGACAGTCATCGAAGTGGATGATATCCGCGCCGGGCAGGGGCTGTCAACGGCCGGGGAGAGGCAGCGGAGGGCATCGAAATAATGTCGGAACAGGCACATTTTTTTCGCACAAGCTTTACACGCGGCCGCCCGTATGGCATACTGGAATCGGCGGGATTACGGACGGGTGAACCGGCAGGCCCGCCTCGCAGGGAAAAGGAGGAGATGACCAAGATCGGCAGGTTCCTGACAGCCCCGGTGCGCGCCGCCGTCCTGATCGCGGCGCTAGGTCTTGCGGCGGCCGGAAGCGTGCGCGCGCTTCCCATCTACTTCACCAGCTTCGAGGAGGACGTCCCGTTCGTCGGAGGGCCGGAGTGGCGGCTTCCACCCCGCCATCCCTGGGCGCAGAACTCCAACGACCCCATGGCCCGCCGGACTATCGGAGACAACGACCCCGTCCTCTTCAGTCCGGTGCGCACCCGGACGGGAATCCGCAGCGCCTACCAGCACGAGACGTTCTCGCAATGGTCGGCGATGCAGGAGTGGGGGATGGACCTCTACGACGACTTCTACGTCCGCGCCTGGGTGTGGTTCGACCGGGAGCGGGAACGGCTGACGAACGTCCAGACCCCCTGCCTGGACAACCAGGACCGGTTCATCCAGGCGGGCGTGGTGACCGCCGCGGATGACGGCGGCACTCCCATCCCCGGGTGGCCCGCCTGCCGCATCTCGAAGCCGGGCATCACGGATTCCACCACCTACTTCCACATGTCCACCGAACCCATCGCCTACATCCGCATCACCAGCGGAGACGCGGCCGGCAAGGAGTGGTACATCCGGCGTCCGACTTTCTACACCTGCGGCGGACCGCCCTTCGGGTACAACCCGTTCTGGAACATCAACCAGACGCTGGAAGTGGAGCCGAAGGCGCCCAACACTCAGAACCCGGTGGAAGCCGGCGTGAAGCCGGGGGACACGTATGAGATCTACGGCGCCATCGCGCCGCTCTACCGCGCCGTCCAGATGTGGGTGGAGAACCGCGACCAGCGGGACTTCGCGAAGTTCGGCATCTGGCACCGGTTCGGAGGAGAGGCGACCGCCGCCACCGGAGCCCAGTGCACCGACACGAACAACTGGAAATACTTCACCCGGCAGGGAGACCACGGCGTCAACGGATACTACGACACCCCGTGGGTGGATACGGGCGTCCACCGGGGATACGACTTCACGGGCTGGCACAGTCTGGAGATACGCGTCTACGGGGACAACCCGGACCCGTTCAAGCATCAGCAGTTCCACTTCCTGGTGGACGGAGAGATCGTGGGGACGGCTCCGCGCTACACAGCCGAGGGTCCTGTGCCGTTCAACCGCCTGCAGATCGGCGGTCTGGCGGTCAGTCAGGAGTGGGCGTTCTGGGACGACATCGAGGTGGGGCTGCTGCCCGACGCCGGGGCGAGCGTCGTGACGGTGGACAGCATCGGCGAGGCGCGCAACCTTCCGGAAGGCACCTGGGTGCAGCTGCCGCGTTCCGTGGTGAACCGTGTGGGCACGGGCTGGTTCCAGATCCAGGCGCCCGACCGCTCCGCGGGGATGCGCTGCCTTTACAACGTGCCGGACGTCGGGCCGGGCACCCGCATCGCAAAAGGCGACGAGTTCATCCCGGTGGGACGCATCGATGTGGTGAACGGCTGCGAAAAAGTGCTGAGCGTGCTGGCTCCCCAGCTGGTGGCGCGCGGCAGACCCGTCCCCGACGCGCAGGGAGTCTTCGCCAATGCCCGGGACCTGCGGGCGGACACTCCCACGATGAAGGGCCTGTTCGTCTCGACGGCGGGCTGGATCGTGAACACGGGGGACAACTCGACCTACCTCTACATCAGCGACGGCTCCAGCCACCCGAACGTCCCCGAAGGACAGGACCCGTGGTGCTACACGCGGGTCAAGGTAGTGGCCGACAGCCTGGCGTTCACGGGCTTCGAGTATCTCAAGGTCCGGGGCGTTCTGGGCTGCGAGGTCGGGGAGCCGGTCATCTACGTCTCCGACCCGGAGCAGGACATCGAGATCCTTAGCGACTTCGAGCTCTGGTACTGGTGGAAGGACTGCAACTGATATCCGGCATCTGAAAGAGACTTGTTGCGAACCGGCTTCAACACCTCCGCCTCTCCGGGGCGGAGGTGTTTTCTTGCGGAGACTTCCGAAAATAGTGATTGACCGGGACCGGCCTCAGGCCATATGATGGAGAGGGTGGCAAGTCTCTTCCTGAACATCTTGC
>FWPV01000513.1_pt1 | contig 19739 bp, 18 predicted proteins | sample 2228371 | NCBI WGS metagenome assembly FWPV01 (sample SAMEA103939776, study PRJEB20133) | metagenome
TCCTCCGAACGGACCACCGCAGCTCTCATGGTGTCGAGCCATGGGACTGCCGCGATGGTCTAACTGAAACCTCCGAAGGGTCAATGCCCTCTTATCGTCTCTCGCGGGGATTCGGCTCCACTGGTCCGGCAGGCCAAGGAGTCTCACGGATGATGGCCATGCCTGTTCATGCTGACGGACCCTTTGTGCCTCGATATCTCCGGAGGCCGAACATGACCCGCGCGCATCACTGCGGGAACCTGAAAAAGGGGGATGTTCCTTCCCCTCACGATGTCATGGGCCACCCCCTGTATGTTGGTCCTCATGCTTGTGACCAGCAGCGGTTTGCCGTACCGCACGAGGATGTCGGCCAGGATCTCCACCGAGGTGATGAGCTGCGTGGCCTGGCCGAGGGTCGATCGGTAGCTGATATACGGGCCATGGTCATCAGGCCGTCCATGAACTCCAGCTGGGCCACCACCTCTGCCGTGCAGGGCAAAATGGGAGGCCTTGGACCCGGGGCCAGGGGATTCCTGGGGGGCGGGGACTTTGAGCGGACCTGGGCGGATCAGCAACCTGCCCTCCCCCAATGGCCCGTCTAGGTGAAGGGACTCAGGGGCGTTTGACGGTTCGAGCCTTCTGCGCGGCCATCTGCATGAACATCTCTGCTGAGGTCGCCGGTACCTCAGGGGTCTCCTCCGGCGGCTTGCGGGCTAGGCTGAGTGCCTCTGTGGGACAGGTGGATACGCACAACCCGCAGCCGATGCACAGGTCGCGGTCCACCTTGGCCACGTCATCCTTGAGCTGGATAGCCATCACCTGACATCGTTCCTCGCACACCCCGCAACCGGAACAGGCGTTTTCGTCGCAGGTACAGAAGAAGTCGGATCGTACGACCTTCGATGCCGGTAATTTGAGATGGTTTATGCCACGCAAGAGCCCGCAGCAGCAACCGCAGCAGTTGCACATGCCCATGGGGTTCTGGGCGTTTATCGGGGAGTGGACCAGGCCGTCCTTGTCGGCCCTGTCCAAGACGGCCACGGCTTCCTCAGGGGTGATGAACTTGGCCATGTTGTTCTCCACGTAGAACCTGGCCATGTGGGAGAAGAGCAGGCACACGTCGTCTATGTGGTTACACCCGTGCCCTGTCAGGCGCCTTTCCTTCCTACAGAGGCAGTCGGCCAAGGCAATGGTCTTCTGTGACCTGACGATCTCCTTGACCCTGTCGTAAGGCATCACTCGCATCTCCATGGAGAGGTTCTCGTCCACAGGCAGGACCCGGAAGACCGGTATCTTACCAGTGGTGAGCACCTCGCCCAACGCCTGGTCGAAGTACTGCTCTACCATCTCGGCCAGTTCCCGATCGAGTCTCCCGAGCTGATATTCCCATATGCCAGGGACAAAGGAGGCAGCGCTATATAACGTCTCCTCTCCTCTCCTCTTTCGAAAGATCTGTCCCTTCCTAGCCATGCGCTCCAGCATCTCCCCGGCTCGCTCCAGCTCGATCCCGGTCCTTTGGGAAAAGGCCTCCAGTGTCTCGGGCAGCGGGGTGAGGTGGGTGGCCATCTCCGCCTCATCAGGGTCGAAGATCTTCTTCAAGATGGCCAACTCAACGCCCGATGAGGTCTTGGGAAACCCTATCGGAAGCCCATCCAGGTGCTCCTGCAGTCTCTCGTAGACGCCGTCAGACATCACTTAGCCTCCTTTCCTCGCACGGGACATCTGTCGTCTCCTGGATTATCGCGACCAGGGCTCACCTTGTCAACGAAACCCTATCCCTCGAGGAAGCGCTCGGACACTGGTTGCGCCGGGGAGGCCCTTGTCTCGGAGTGGCTTGGGATCGCGAGTAGTGGGGCGCCCATGGCGCCTCCTTCCAGGGGCGAGGAGGGGGCGATGCAGGGATATTTCGGGGATGGGTGAGCACCTGGACACAGGGATATGGGGCTGGCTCCCATAACCGAGAGGGCGACAATTGATTCTTCAAGTCAATTTGACATATCTACAATATCAATGTATACTCGACCGCGAGCCATGCCTTTCACAGGTCAGGGTCCATTCCGGGGAGGGTGAGACATGAGGTACGGGGCCAGGAACAACCTCTCGGCAAGGGTCGCCTCCATCAGGAGCGACGAGATCATGTCCCTTGTGAAGTTCGAGGTCACCGGGGTCAACGAGATGGCCTCGGTCCTTACCACGGAGTCGGTCAGGGCGCTTGATCTGAGGGTAGGCGACCAGGTCCAGCTCGTGATAAAGGCGATCCATGTGTTGCCCGTAAAGGAATAGCCAAGGCCGGACAAGAGATCCCCGCGTTGAGGGATGACGGTCCGATGAAAAGGGCCCTGTCTTCCACCCTGTCCCCGGACGGACGAAGGTCTCTTGCCGGGGATCCGGGCGCGGCTGTTGGTGGGGGCGAGGGCCCTGGTGCCGAAGTGACGTGTTGGCAATGGCCTGGCCCTTTGCCATCGCCGCGAAGGTACAGGTCATCCTCGTCAGTACCGGGCGGGCCTTCTGCACGGTCGGGTGGGCTCACGGGGAGAGACATCGGGAGGTGAGAGATGGAGGGGAAGGTCAAGAACGTCTTTGCGACCACCTGGGGGATCGTCGGGGTAGGCGCTGCCATCGGGGGACTGGCCGCGTTGCTCCAGAAGTTCGGGAATCCACCCAACATGGGCATATGTGTCGCCTGCATGGAGAGGGACATGGCTGGGGCCATGGGCCTTCATAGGGCCGCCATGGTCCAGTACCTCCGGCCCGAGATCCTCGCCTTCGTGCTGGGTTCCTTCGTGGCGGCCATCGTCACCAAGGAATTCAGGCCCAGGGGCGGCTCAGCGCCGGTAACGCGCTTTTTTCTAGGGATGATGGCCATGATTGGGGCCCTGGTCTTCCTGGGGTGCCCGTGGAGGACCCTCCTGCGTTTGGCAGGAGGAGACGGAAACGCCATCTTGGGTCTGGTCGGCCTGGTCGCCGGGATCTGGATCGGGACCCTTTTCTTCAAGGCAGGCTACTCCCTGGGCCGCAGCGGCAGACAAGGGCTCTCCACTGGGCTGCTGGTCCCTATCCTCATGCTGGGGCTCCTGATACTGCGTCTGATCTATCCCCCGGCGGAGGGTCAGGCCCAAAGCGGGGTCCTCTTTTACAGCACCCAGGGACCGGGGGCTGCCAGGGCCCCGCTGCTCCTCTCCCTGGCCGCTGGCCTCGTCATAGGGGCCTTGGCCCAGAGGAGTCGGTTCTGCACCATGGGCGGCATTCGCGATCTGATCCTCTTCAGGCAGTTCCATCTCTTCTCAGGCATGCTCTCCCTGCTCCTGGTGGCCTGGTTGGTGAACTTGACCCTGGGACAATTCCATCCAGGGTTCGAGAAACAGCCCATAGCCCATGCGCAGCATCTATGGAACTTCGCCGGGATGTTGGTCGCGGGTCTGGCCTTCGCATTGGCTGGAGGATGCCCTGGCCGACAGCTCTTCATGGCCGGGGAGGGCGATGGCGACGCCGGCGTCTTCGTCCTGGGCATGATAGTGGGCGCCGCCGTGTCCCACAACTTCGGGCTCGCCAGCTCCCCGCAGGGGATCGGTCCCCATGGAGTTGCCGCGGTGCTCATCGGCCTAGGGGTTTGCCTGTTCGTTGGTTTTACCAACAGGAAGAGCCTTTGACGGAGGTGTGAGATGGGAAGGGTCAGCGTCGATGCCAGGGGGCTCTCGTGTCCCCAGCCGGTCCTGCTGGTGACGGGCAAGATGAGGGAGATCCGAAGCGGCGAGATAGAGGTCATCGTGGACAACGAGACCAGTCGGGAAAACGTCGGTCGGGCCGCACGTGCGGCGGGCTGGGACGTGATCGAAGTGAGACAGACCGGGGAGGAGTATCACTTGCTCTTGGAGAGGAAATGAGCGTTCTGGGGAGGATCTTCCGTGGGTCGCGACGGTCCGTTGGTCCCGGTGAGCAGCCACAACAACGCGGACGCGGGCTCTTGGTGTTCGAGCACACAAGCGATGTGATCCGGGCGGAGTCGCGTCTCAGGAAGGAGGGTTTTCAGATCCGGATCAAGGGCCCTCCCCCGAGTTTGAGGACAGGATGCGACATGGTAATCGAGTTTCCATTGATCCAGGAGTTGGCTGTGCGAAGGGCCCTGGGGGAAGGGCGAATAGACGTAAAGGCCGTCGTGCCGGTCGAGGATCCATTGTTGGAGCCAGTGTCTCTCATTCAGGTAAAGCAATTCGGGGAGTACTTGATGGTGAGGGCTGCCAACATGAAGCTCACCGTGGACAAACGAGACGGACTGATCGTCAACGTCTCCGGGGGTGGGTGTCCAGATGTCCCCTACCTGGCCGAGGCACTGGTGGGCAAGAGGCTCCCTGACGCACCCGAGCCGCGCAGCCTGGGGCACACCCTGTGCGGGTACGCCCTGCAGATGGCCTTTGAGGAGATCAAGCGGCTGTGTCCTGGTTAGTGGTCGGAACCGTCCCGGATGAGGAGTTCCCTCTGGTCGAGGGGCCCTGCCTGATGACAGGGTCGAGACTGATCGTCTCTGGCCACGAGGTCAAGGTCGCAAGGGGGACCCCGGCCTTGCTCGCTGCGGCGTGCCTGACGGCACAGGTGTTGGGAATAGAAGGACCACAAGCCCTCCTGGCCGGAGACATCGGGATCGGTCGCGGCAGCGCCTTAATCTACGAGCACCTCTTTCGGACCCTCAAGAAGAGATCACCTCGCGTCATGACCTTCCACTACATCCAGCCGGACCTCGATTGGCATAACCGCATCCTACTGGAGGTAGAAGAGCTGGGTGCAAGGCCGATACTCGTGGCCGACGCCGGTTACATGTACGTGGCCAAGATGAGCGGTTACGCCTCCTCCTATGACCTGTTCACACCGGACGTTGGGGAAATGGCCTTCCTGGCAGATGAGAGGGCTCCGCACCCATTCTACACCCGGGGGTTCCTCACGGAGGGGGAAGAGCGTGTGCCTGAGCTCCTGAGTCGGGCATACAGGACCGGAGGTGCGGCAGAGCACCTACTGGTCAAGGGGCATTGCGATCATATCGCAGCCCGAGGCAAGATAGTGGCCGAGGTCTGCGAGCCGTGCATAGAGGCCATGGAGCCCATAGGGGGGACAGGGGACACGCTCACCGGCATAGTCACAGCCCTGCTGGCGGCCGGGCTACCTGTTGTGGAATCGTGCCTGAAGGGGGCCAAGGCGAACCGTTCCATGGGGGCCTTGGCCCGCCCGACCCCTGCCTTTTCCGTGAGGGACTTGCTTCAATTCCTCCCGCTTTCCTTGGAGGATTTGCTACGCACAAGCGCTGTCAGTGCGGAGGCAGGGCCGTAGCAGCCCCAGGAGACACCGAGACCTCCATACGCGTCAGCCCTGTGCCACCCTGTGCATTCAAGTCCCTGTGCACGGGATAGGGCCGTGCCTCTATCCTGTGGTCTCGGTGATGGGCCTTCTCAGGCCTTGCCTTCCTTTTCCATCACCTCGTCGACCCACTTAAGGGCCGCAGAGGTATAGGGAAACCCGCAGGTGGTGAAGGAGAGGAGGACCGCGTGATAGATCTCATCCCGGCTGGCCCCTTCCTGGAGTGCCCTCCTGGCGTGGGAGCGGATTGCGCCCTCTGAATTCATCCCAATGGCCACTGCCAGCTTTATCAGATGTGCGGACTTCTGGTCCAGGGGGCCATGCTGATGGATCCTCCTGGAGAGCTCGTGATAGGCATCGTGTATTGCTGGAAAGCGCTTCTGGAAACTCAAGTAGATCTCCGGCATGTATTCCATGAAACACCTCCTCCTGCATCGACGACGGACCTGAGAGATCGCCAAGAATCGGGGGAACGCTTCTGATGGCTTCTGCATCCCCGCGGAGCAGGGATGACCCCCGCACCCTTGGTCCCGAATGCCCTTCGGGTTAAAATCCTATCACAGAACGGTCCAGTTCGTGAGGGGATGGGACAGAGGGCTTCGGGTGTCTCTCGGCCTTCACCGTGAAGAGACACCCAAGGGCTGGAGGCCGCGATGTTTCCCATGGAGTTCGACCATAGGGTACTGAGTTCCCTCCCCATGCCAACCGAGGAGGGGATCAAGAGGCTCGTCTCGGTCCTCCAGGCCATGGTGGTGCGTAGGGTATTGCCGTACTTCAAGAAAAAGAGGGGTACAGATTCCATACTGCTGGCCGGGGTGGGCGAGCGTCTGTCCATTGGGAGGATGGAGGACGATGAGAACGTCATCAGGGTCGTCAGTTACCTGTGCCGAGAGGACAAGGGTTGGCTCGTCAAGATCCACGAGCGGGTCTTCGACTACCTGGCCTTTGTGATCCCCAGCGACCCTGAGAAGAGGCTGGGCGAAGGGACCCACGAGGAACGAAAGGCCCTGTCCTTCGCCGAGTTCATGCTGCGCCATGAGCTGGAACACGCCCTCTACCCCGATAGGAGAGAGGCCATGGTGATCCGCTCTGACGTGGAATTCGCCATGGACCGTCGCTTGGATGACCCCACCTTCTACCGTACCTTGAGAGAGGCCCTCGATGACGAAATGAACGGTATCAAGGGAGGGCGTTACCTGTCCATGATCAACCAGGCGGAACAGGGCAGGGGATACGAATCGATCATCAACCGGGTCCTGGACGAGCACGCCAAGGCCATGGTCGACGCCCCTTCCCCCTTCGTCCAAGAGGTGTTTGGCCATCTCGAAGTCGAACTCAAGACCAGGGTGTTGGGGGAATGCTACCGCAGGAGCAGGAGCACCTCCTATTCTCTGTTGAGACGTGCATCTTTTCTCCAGACCCTTTTCGGCCTCCTCGAGATACTGACCAAGGCACAGAAGACTGAGCTCACGGAGGTCTTCAATGGGTTCAAGGATCGTTGGGGGCTGGTCTATCTCCTCCATGAACTTGACATCCCGGAGGGGAGTCTGGAGGAAAAGGGCCCTGATGAGCTCTTGGGGTTGCTCCGGGAACGCCTGGAGGCCGTGCGAGAGTCGGCCGCTGGCCCCGCCATGGTCACCTCACCTGCGCCACAAGGAGGGCCGACCACCGAACCGCCTTCGACCCTTGTGCCGCAGAGGAGTCTCACGGACCGCATAGAGGACGCCCGGAAGGACCCGAGGTTTCCCCGTCAAGTGATAGAGGTGATGGACAAGAACAAACTCAATGCCGTGGGACACAGCGGCTCCAAGTACAGCGAGCTCATTGAGACCCTCCTGGCAGTGCCATGGGGCAAGATGCAGCCCATCACTGTCTCTGTGGCCTCCTTCGAGGAAGGGCTCGATAGGTCCCACTACGGGCTCCGCAGGCCCAAGGAGGCCCTGTGTGACTTCTTCGCCAACCTCATCTGGCGCTACCAGCGTGCCGCGGAGGAGGGGCCGTCGAATTCCTCGCGCGGCCGGCAATGGCGCCGAACGGGAAGCGCGTTTCTGCTCGTCGGACCCCCCGGTGTCGGAAAGACTTCCCTTGCCATCTCGGTGGCACAGAACCTGGGGATCCCGTATCACAAGATATCCCTGGGCGGGATGAGGGACGAGACGGACATCAGGGGCCACGGCTTCACATACGAGGGCTCCAAGCCGGGGGCCATAGTCCAGGGCCTCGTGAAGATGGGGGTGATGAACGGGATGTTCATCATGGACGAGGCGGACAAGACCGAGAAGTTCGCCATCGCCACGCTCCTGGAGATCCTGGACCCTGAGCAGAACCACCTATTTCACGACAAGTACACCGAGACGACGGTGGATATCGACCTGTCCAACTGCCACTTCGTGCTGACGGCCAACACCTTGGAGACCGTCCCACCCGCGGTCGTGAATCGTTGTGAGGTGGTGATGCTGGACCGATACAGTGTGGAGGAGAAGGTGTGCATCGCTACGCAGCACCTGATCCCGCGGGTGAGGGAGAAATACCAGGTGGCTGAACAGGAGATCTTCTTCGACCCAGAGGAACAGCCGGACCTCATCAGGTATCTTGTCAAGAATTACACTTACGAGGCTGGGGTCCGAGAGTTGGAGCGAGTCATTCGCACCCTCTTCCTGCGCATACAAAGGAAAGAGGTCTTGGGCAAAGGGCGGTACGGGATCCGTATCACCAGGGAAAAGATCAAAGAATATCTGGAAGAACCTGCGCGCCCGAGACAGATCAACAGGGAGGATCGTGTGGGAGAGATCTTGGCCTTGGGGGTGGACGCAGATAGGGGTGTTGGATCGGTCATACCCATCCAGGCCACTCAGATTCACGTGGGGCGTGCAGGAGAAGGGGGTCGGCGGGGACATCTGAGCATCGTACACGCCACCGGGAACATCGAGAGGGTGATGGATGAGAGCCGTAAGGTGGCCACCACGGGCATGTACCATTGCGCCCAAGGACTGGGGATAGACCTCCAACGGATGGGAGAACCCATTCATCTCCACTTCATGGGGGGTTCCACCAGGAAGGATGGGCCATCCGCGGGTGGGGCGATAGCGTTGGCCCTGGCCTCCCTTCTTTCCCACAGGGAGGTGCGCAGAGATGTGGCAATGACAGGGGAGATCGACACCCACGGCCGGATAACGGCTGTCGGGGCCCTGGAGGTCAAGCTCGAGACCGCGTGTGATGCCGGCTGCAAGACCATGATCATCCCGATGGAGAACTTGAGCGGGGAAGGGGGAATCGCTCGTCTGCCGGATGCCCTCAAGCAGGAGCTCCAGATCCTCACCTACGAGCAGTGGAAGGGTCCTCACGAGCCTTTCGATTACAGCAGGCAGGTGCTTCAGGTGGTGGCAGTGGATGACATAGTTCAGGCCGCCGAGATCGCTTTCCTGGACAAGGCCGAGATAGAGGCAACGGCCTCGAGCCTGATCCCGCATGCCCACGCAGTGGCCCAGGCCCTGTCATCTCCATCGAGGGGGGGGTGCCGGCATCTCCACGTCGTACTGATCAAAGATCCCTCGGAGGTGGGCTGGGATCAGTTGGATAACACCACTTGGGGGGCGTGCGATCAGTGCGTGCTGCTGACCCTCCCTGCGGCCTACCATGCACTGAAGGACAAGGGGTCACACGCCGAGGGTAGGATCCGCGTAAGGGAGTTGCGGCCCGAGCGGGAGGGCCTCGCTGAGGTGGTCCGTGAGCTCAAGGATTCGAGCATGGCCGCTGGCGGCCCGCTCTGCGTCTCCCTGGTTGCCCCCTTCTTCTTCATCAAGAGGGACGGTATAAGCTCCGAGGCGTTCCCCCCGGGTCCCGGCTTCCTGGGGTTGAGGTTGATCGCAAACAATTACACGGCTCAGGAGGTGAAGATCAAGGCGTGCAAGGGCGTGCTGGGTCGCGTCTATAGTTATCTCGGATGCCTGGAATCGCCAATGATCCATCGGTCCCCTTTTGTCTCTGCCAAGGATGGGATCTGTGTCGTCGACCTCTCGTTCATACCGGAGAAGTATCGGCTCGACATACAGCGGGCAGAGCAAATCCTCAACAGGGCCCTGAATCAATGGCTTTTGGCCGTGGAGGGGCAGAGGTGATTCGGGGCCTACCGCCGCCATCCAGTGTTGCCACCCCTTTCTTCTTTGCCATACAATGGGGACCCTTGGAGATATCCCCGATGTCCAGGAGGCGTCATGCCATTTCGCAAGAAGAAGGTCCTGTCCTTCGACCTGGACGGGACCCTCGTACAACACGATTTCAGCACGGCTGTCTGGAGGGAGGCCATCCCAGCGCTCCTGGCCCGCAAGAGGGGAGTCCCTCTGGACGAGGCCAAGCAGTGGGTCTATATGGAGTACGAGAGCGTGGGCGAGGGATCCCTGGAGTGGTACGATCTCGATTACTGGTACAGCCGGTTCCGATTGCAAGAGGACTGGAAGGAGACCCTGAAGAGATATCGGCCCCTCATAAAGGCCTTCCCTGAGGCCCATGGGGTGCTGCGAGAGGTGAGCGAGGGCTATCGATTGATCATCCTCTCCAACGCGAGCCGCCCGTTCATCCAGGAAGAGATGGAGGCCACACGGTTCAGCGGTTTCTTCGAAAGGGTCATATCCGCCACCTCCGACCTAGGCGAAGTGAAGAAGACAAGGGAGTTCTACAAGAAGGTATGCGGTCTCCTGGCCCTGGACCCAGATGAACTGATCCATGTGGGGGACCACTGGGAGTTCGATTATCTGGCACCTCAGGAGGCAGGGGTCCAGGCCTACTTCCTTGACCGCTCCGGGAAGGGCGACGGCGGAGATGTGGTGCGCGATCTGAGGGAATTCGCCCAGCGTGTGATGAGCCCGAGAGGCCAACGGAACTGATTTTGGTGCCGGTTGAGGACCGGTCAGGCCTTCGCCCCTTTGGCGATGGATCCTCGGTTTTCACTGGAAGGGGGGCATGTGCCCCCCTGCACCTGCCTCAAGTGGCTACCAGGCGATCCTGACGAGGGCCTGGGCCTTCCCATGGACTCCCAGGCCTGGGCCATCGCCCTCGATGGCCCTCTTGATGCACTCCAGGAGAGACTCATCCTGGACCGTGCTGTTGACGATGTCCACGGCCTCCACCCTGCCGTCAGCCCCAATCTGGATTCGGACCACTGCCTCCTGACCAGGGACCAGGCCGAGCGATGGACAGGCGCCTCTTTCCAAGGCCTTACGGAGTGCAAGCTCCAGGGAGACACGATCTGCGACACCTCGGGTCTCCTCCACCCTGACCACTGGACCCTGGGCCACCCGGGCCCCCTCAGATTCCCGGATCCCTCCCGTGTTTTGGGGGACTGGCAACCGGCCTTTGTCCATCCCCATGGACAGGCCTTGGCCCGCTCGGTATGCCTGTTTGGCGACCTGATCGGTACCCCCTACAGCCAGATCCGATACACCCTCAGGGAGGGGCAGCGGCTGTTGGACCGTCACCGCTGTCCCATCGCCGCGTCTCATGGTGTCCACGGCCACAAAGGAGGTGAACTGGGTCATGAGGCCATACTTGAGCCCCAGGGCAGTGATCTCCTTGGCCCTGGCCCCATCCTGACGGAGGCGATCCATATCCGAGAGGCGCATGATGCGGTGCCTGGCCCACAGGAGGGCAACGGCACGGTTTTCCGGGGAGGCCGATGCCTCCGATATCGAAGTGACCTTCTCGAACTCCCCAAGGGCAGTCCTCCCACGAATGATCACCTCCCCCGTGTGGCTTCCCTCATACCTGCCGAAGAGCACCAAAGGGCGCAGTGCGAAGAGGTCCGGCAAGTTCAAGGGCTCCACATCGTACACCCGAAGGCCCCGAAACGAGACACGGATGTCCATCAGCACAGGGGTTTGGACGTAATCCTTGAAGCGAGCCGCATGTCTGCGCGCCTCCTCCTCGTTGATGATGATGAATGGCTCCCCCCGCCCGGCCCTGGCCATGCCCTCGATGATGTGGCGGTTCACACAGGAGCCTATGCCAAAGGCGAACAGATTGGCCTCGCCTAGCCTCTGGCGTATCAGCTCGAAGGCCTGGGGCTCGACGTGCACATATCCATCGGTGGCCACCACGACTATGCGGGAGACCCCTTGGGTCCGAGGCAGTCCGAAGGCCCTTTCCAGGGCAGGGAGGAGCTCTGTCCCCCCTCCGCCTTTTTGAGATCGGATCCAGGACAAGGCCTTCCTCTTGTTTGACTCCGTGGCCGGAAGGGACCCTGCCTCGGACAGGACCGCGGATCCACCCGAGAAGAGAAGGACGTTGATGAAGTCCTTGGGTCCTAGCCCACCGATGATCTCCGAGATTAGCTCTTTGGAGACACGCAAAGGGAAGCCGTTCATCGATCCCGAGACATCCACTATGAAGATGTACTCCCTGGGGAGGACGGCATCGTTGATGATCCTGGCTGGGGGCTCCACCATCAGTGAGAAGAAGTTCTCCCCCTGCCCTGTATACAGCAGGAGCCCGCTCTGGATCTGCCCGCCGGCCAGGGCATACCTCAACACGAAGTCCTTTGTACCCGCCCTGGGGTCCTCGGGGACCTTGATCCGCGCATGGCTTCTCCCCGAGTATTCCACCTCCACGGGGTGGGTGGGGCTGCTCAATTCGGAGATGGGGATGCCACAGTGAAGTTCCAGGTCGAGCCCGAACCTGTACGGGGAGGGGTGGCCCGAATGCAGGTACGGATTCTGGACCCATCTCTCCGTTTCCGGGGCCGCGGCCCGTGGGGTGTTAGAGTACCTCGGGCCCACCACAGCCGGGTAAACGAACTCGTATACCCCATCCTGGGGCTCTAGGGCCTCCACATAGTTGAGCTCCACCCTGATCTCATCCCCGGGAAGTATGTTAGACACGTTCATCTGGAACACATTGGGCCTGTGCTGCTCCAGAAAAGAGGCCGTCTGTCCAGCCTGTCTCGCCTGTTGGTAGGTCTCTCTGGCCTTCGACCTCTCCATTATCTGCGCATGGATCACCCTGTGGCCGAGCGTCATTCGCATGGAGTGCACGGCCGCCCTAGTGGAGGCCGGAAACACGTACAGGGCCTCCAGGGTCCTCTGCCCCTCGTTCCTGTAAGTCTGCACCATGGTGACGTCGGCCATCACACCGATTATCTTTACCGAGGCCTCCGTGGCCTTGAGGGGGAGTTGGTCCGTGGTTGGGTCGTCGCTCTGGACGAAGAAGAAAGGGGCCAGCGTCCTGTCTCCCATGGCCTCGGCCTTGGCCCCGCTGTTTGGGTAATGCGGGCTTCCCCAGGCGAGTCGTGTCGCTGTCATGCTGAACATGACGAGCATCCCTACGAAGAGGCGTGTCGTTGATCCCATCTGTATGCTCCTCCTTTCTGCGATCTCCGAGCTGTGTGGGTCCGTGGGGATCCCCTCTGAAGGTCCATACGCACGCCCCAATGCGCTGGGTCTACCCTCATCCCTCTTCGTGTGGAGACCCACGGGAAGGGCATGGAGGGTCCTCGAGAAGGCCATAGACCTATTTGCCAGGCTAGTGCGTATTGGGATCAGGGGGGGCCAGTCTCGGCCCTCGGTGCTGCGCAGATATACGGAGCCCGAATTGAAACACCGCCATGGAAGTGGTAGGCTCATCCAACGCACAGCGACCGTGAGTTCGGTCCTGTGGTCATGGGGAACGTCCTATGGAGAGGCCCGAGAGGTGTCAAAGGGGGAGCCGTGTCTTGAGGGGTTGAGCGACGAGGACCTCATGGGGCGCTTCGCTGGTGGCGATCATCAGGCCTTCGAACTCCTCCTGAATAGGTACAGGGAGCCGCTATTCGGTTTCCTCTTCAGGTATCTGGGGCGACAAGATAAGGCCGATGATGTGTTTCAGGACGTCTTCTTCGAGGTGATAAGGGGCAGAGGGCAATACAGGCGGGGATTCAAGTTCTCAGCTTGGCTCTTCAGGATAGCGAGGAACAGGGCCGTGGACCGGCTTCGCAGGGACGCGTTGAGGGAGATGGCCTCCCTGGACGACCGGACGGAGGGCGATGGCGGCGACGGGGATGGCCTCGTGGGGCGTGTGGCCTGTGCGCAACCTGACCCGGAGCGCATCGCCATGGAGAGGGAGCTGGCCCGTGCCTTGGAGGTGGCCCTGGGCAGATTGCCTCATGAGCAACGTGAGGTCCTCTGGCTGAAGGAGACATCGGGCCTCTCCTTGGCCGAGGTGGCTCGGGTCGTTGGGACATCGCAGAACACGGTGAAGAGCCGTCTGCGCTATGCCCTGGAGAAGATCAGGGCTGAATTAGGCCGGCAGGGGTTGGAGCCATGAACTGTGAAGAGGCCCAGGACCTCATGGTCGCGCACCTATATGGGGAGCTGGAAGGGGATCGGGCCAAGGCCCTTGGGGCCCATCTCGCGCGATGCCCCAAGTGCGCGGCGGAGTTGGACGGGCTCTCCCGGGTGCGCCGGCTGGTCTGCTCCAGGAAGGATCCAACCCCTTCCCCCTTGGTGATTCAGCGCCTCGTGACCGAGGCCAGGGAGGAGACCTCCCGGCCGAGGGCCCTTTGGGGGCTAGGATGGCTGAAGGCTGCGATCCCGCTTTGCCTCATGGTGGCCGCTGGAGGATGGATCGCCCTCCACTACATTGAGCAAGAGGCTGCGTGGAAGGGAGTGGCCGGTTTAGGCCATGAGGATGCGGTCAAGGGATATCCAGGACCGGAAAGGGACTTGGCAAAGGCTGAGATTTCGCCATCCCCTGGGAGGGGGGTGGAACAGGAGGAGGAAGTATCAGGGCGGACTCCGGCGTGGTTTGGGAAAGGGGGGGGCGAGGACAAGGCCAGGGGGGACTCTGCCTTCGAGACCCCTCCGCCCCAAAGGCCACGGATGGGGTCCCAGTCGCCTGCGGGTCCTCTTCAGCATGGTGTGGCCGATACCTCTTCGCATCCGGAGGCCCGGGTGGAGGGCAAGGCAATGGGAGGCGCTGCTGGGGAGGAAAGGGTGGGCAAGACTGAAAACGACGTCAGGCCAGCCCAAAGGCCCACCCTGGGGCTCCAAGCGGGCCACGTCTCAATCGATAGGTTGGGGCGTGCCCAAACGCTTCTCGAGGCTGAGGATTACAGGGCGGCAGAGGATGCCTTCTCAATGGCCGTCCAGGAACTGCGGCCTGGGGATCCTCGGCTGCCTTTGGCCCTTCTCGGCCTGGCCGAGGCCAGGGAGAAACTGGGGAAGATGGAGGAGGCCTTGAGCCTGTACATGAGGCTGGAGCGCGAGTTCCCCGAGTATCGGCATAGGGCCGCTGAGAGGATCAGGGCGCTGCGGCATGGAGATCCCTTGCCCCCTTGAGGCCTTCAATGTGATCCCCCTGCTGGGGGCGATCGCAGGAAGCTTGTTGGAAGAGGAGGGTCGCCAACATGGAGACAAAGGGATGCCTGGAGCGAGGAGATACGGAGCTGGGGAGCGAACCCAAGAGGCACTGGAGGAGGGACATGGCCCTTGGACTGGTGGGCCCAGGGACTACCGTCCGTTTCAGTCGCACCTTCACCGCCGAGGACGTGGAGATCTTCGGTCACATCACCAGGGACTACAATCCGATCCATTACGAGCAGAGGTTCGTGGAGAAGAAGGGGTTCCGTTCCCCCATCTGCCACGGGCTTCTGGTAGGGAGCATGATCTGTGAGCCGGGCGGGCAGTGGGCCTGGCTGGCCTCTGGGATGAGCTTTCGCTTCCTCAGACCAGTCTATGTGAATGACACGATAACCTGCGAGATCACCATAACAGAGGTAGACGGCCGGGGAAAGGCCTTGGCCCATGCCGAGTTCAGGAACCAGCGAGGGGATGTGGTGATGGAGGCAGAGCTCACCGGGTTTCTCCCCTCCGAGGAGGAACGGGAGGTCCTGCGCACCATGATCCGCGAGGGAGACCCCACCAATCCCCTTGGAGTGGACAGCTCCCGCCAAGGGTGACGCATCGGGCCGCCTGGCCCAACGTCCTGATGCCAGGCTCACTCCACAAGGGCGCCTCCATGGCAGTTCCCGCAGAGCAATTCCCTACCGATGTCACCCCCTGGGTGTTGGAACTCCAGACCGTTGGCGCTCACGGTGCCCGATTCTAGCCCTGCTCCCTGGGCGATGATGATGTGGCATGAGTTGCACTCGTGGGTGATGACCCTGTTGTCCGCGCTCACATGTTCGCCATCGTGACAGCGGATGCAGCCTGGCCATATGGAATGGCCGATGTTGTCCGGGTAGGCCTTCCAACTCGCCTTCATCTCCGGGAATATGTTCTCGCGGAAGATCCTCTTGACCTCCGCGATAGCGGCCTCGATCTTGTCCTTATCGGGATATGCACTGTACTGTTCCCTGAGTCTCTCCTCGATCCTTGCCAGCCCTTCCGCCTCGGACCCAGAATCCCCGCTTTGCACCAACGCCCCCACGGCGTTCTTCTTTATGAACGGAATGGAGCGATCTATACGATTGGCCATCATCGCCGAGTTCACCGCCTTGGAGGGTGGGGTATAGATGTGGGTGGGCCGGTTGTGGCAGTCTATGCAGTCCATCAGCCGAATCCTCTCGGGGGTGATCTCTTCCGGTTTCAGCGTCGCGGCTCTTGCCTCGTAGACCGTGACGCGTCCCTCCGGGTCAGTGACCCGCACCCATGGGATATCCTGTCTGGTTCTGTCTATGGCTATGTATTCCACCTTGACCTTTGGTGTCATATGCCAGTGGATCCCACTGACAGGGCCATATGAAGGATCCCCACCGCCCACCTTGAAGAGCATCCTGATGGTCCATGGGGTGTTGCCCTCGTCCGCCAGGAAATGGTTCCTGACGCGCTCGACCGACCCGGAGAATTTCTCTGGCCAGTGGCACTGCTCGCACGTGTCCCGGGCGGGCCGGAGGTTGTCGATGGGCGTTGGTATGGGTCGGGAGTGCTTACTGGCAAGGGTTGAATAGATCTGATACACCCCGGAGATCTTGGACTTCACGAACCAGCTCGCCCCCGGTCCCACATGGCACTGAGTGCAGGCGACTCGCGCATGAGGCGACCTCTGGTAGAGGGTATACTCCGGCTTCATGACCGAGTGACACAAGAGCCCGCAGAACTGGACCGATTCGCTGAAGTGATAGGTCCGGAAGACCCCGATGGCAGACAAGAGCAGGAAGGTGAAAGAGACCACGACGACCGTGACCAAGGCGTTTCGGTGACGCGGGATATTGAGGTCGATGCGCGGGAGACGGGGTGCCGGTCCCGGAAGGTCGCTGTGGCGGCGCAGATACTCCCTCCAGGCCCCTACGATCAACAGGAACAGCCCGGCCACTAGCCCCCCGGGCACCACCATGTAGGTCAATACCCCCATGTAAGGGTTGGTGAAGCCCCGCAGCATGTCTACGCCGAGGAGGCCTAGCACGGCCACGAAGCTGCAGATGGCCAGGACCAGCCCCGCCTGACTGAGCCAGTTGCTCATGAGGGATGGCACCCCTTGCGCCGCAGGTCCCCTGGGATCCTCTTCTGTGGTACCTCCGAGATGCAAGATCCACCTCCTTGAGCTCCTCGTAGTGACGGACTGTTCCGTCGTGAGATACGACGCATACGCTTGTCATCTTGGAATCCTTGACCCAGGAAGCGAGGCCTCGTCCTGTACCGGCGGGTCTTGGAATTGGCCGCCAAATGCCGAGGAAATCGGGCACCCACCCCAGGCGACAAGACAGTGCCGCGTTGCGCGGCACCGGGCGCGACTGTTCTCGCGACGGCCAAACGGGATAGGTGTCGCCGGCCAGCGAACCGCGAAGGGGTAAGGCCTGAGGCGTGAGGCGAAACGGCTCGGGGCTGCCTTCAATTCATCCCCAGGCGCGGCCCCCACCGCCCGTCCCCCAGCCCCCAAGGAGGGCCGGTCCGCCGTCCTGCTACTTGACGTGGCATTTCACGCAGGCCCCCTTGTCGCTGGTGGAGAAGACCTCCTTACCATTGTGACATGTGCCGCAGGACTTCCCCTTGTTCATCGCCGCCATGTTGATATCGGGGGTGGTTCCCCTCTTCATCTTGAAGACCTGCACGTGACAGGAAGTGCACTTGGGGGTCCTGGCGTGATGTCTCTCGTGGCTGAAGGTGACCTTCCCAGGGCTGTCCTTGCCCTGGTCGAAGCCGACATCCGCAGGCATCTTCGGCTTTTCCTGGGCGAACCCAGGAGCCAGTGCCAAGGCGATCGCCAGCATACAGGCCGCGAGGATCACACCGTGCCTTGGTCTCATCTCTCCGTGCATGATGCCTTCCCCCCTTTGACGGACTCTCCTTTGCTTCGAGACGCGGACCTAGTCGGTCCGTGGCCCATGTTTGTCCGCTGCGGCGACCATCGAGCCTCGGTCTTGCCGAGGGCTAAAGCGTACTGTTTTGGAGGTTAAATGAAGGCCTCCCCACAGTCAAGCCCTTTTTGCAGGTTGAAAAGCCCCCTGATCTCTGGTAGAAGAGAGTCAGGAGGAGCGTGTAATGGGCGGCGATTTCGAGGTGGGACAGCGGTTGGAGATAGATTTCGAGAGGCTCAAGTGCTGGACCACTCTACGCGGCTGGGTCCCGGACAAGATCCTCCTGGTGGATCTGCCTCGGATGGGGCGCGGAGGAGACCTGATAAGGAAGGGTATGGAGTGTCGGATCAGATATGTGGTACCTGACGGGATCAGGTCCTTCAGCTCCCGTGTGCAGGAGATCGTCTACTGTGATCCTCCCATGATCTACCTCCGGTATCCAGCCGAGATCAGCAGGAAGCGTCTGAGGTCCGAACTCAGGGTGAAGACCCACTTCCATGTCTGGCTGGCCAGACCTGATGGGGAAGGCAATCGCGCTGTGGTGGTAGACCTCAGCCGGAGAGGCTGTCTGGTGGAAGCGGCAGGGATGAAGCTGGAATTGGGCGAGGAGCTGATCCTCGGGGGTATATTGCCCAACCACATCCTCTTCGCCAAGGTCCCTTGTGTTGTGCGCAGGCTCCAGGATCACTGCCTGGTCGGGCTGGAGTTCAGGGAGTTGAGCGAGGAGCAGGAGCAAAACCTGGAACTCTGCCTGAGTGCGGCAAGCCGGCCACAGCCTGAGGAGCATAGGGAGTCAGCGGCCCAGGCCGTGATCGGTGACTTGGAGAGCCTCTCGCTGGGAGTGCTGGCCCAGCTCGTGGGGGCCAGCGGTAGGGCTTACGAGCTGGAGGTTTGGGACGAGCCTAGGACCGGCAAGCTGTATTTCGACCATGGGTTGCTGGTTCACGCCAGTGTGGGCTCGTTGAAAGGTGAACAGGCCTTTCACGAGATCATGCGGTGGGCCAAGGGGCAGTTTTGTCTCTCTCCGGCCAGGGAGATCCCCCACAGAAACGTCTTCCACGGGCTGGGGGAGTTGCTCTCTGGTGCCCCGTGACCAGCACACCCTGGTGGGAGTGGTCTGGGTCCTCAGAAAGGTGGGGAGCTTGAGCCTGAAGGCCGGTTCGCACAACCCTTCCCATCCCTATATGTTGCATCGGGGGAGGGAGATCTCCGTGCGGTCGATGGAGCTGGAGCTATCCCCCGCTGACTCGGAAGGATGGGAGGTCTTCGCCACGGCCCATCTGGAAGTGAAGCTGCTCGGTCTCGACCCCGGTGAGAAGGACATCCAGGTCTTCTTCGAATTGGAGGGGAGACGTTTTTCCATAGGCGGTGCCACGGTGTTCGACTTGGACCTTCACCCTTCAGGCGAGACCAGCGTGCAGATCACGGGCAAGCTCGTGGAACTGGGGTAGGGGGACGCCGGGGGTGTTGCAGTACTCACAGGGGAGGGGGAGGGCGATCCGAAGTCACGGGCGGGGTTAGCGAGTTGCCCTTACGCGATCCTGGATTGCCGACGATATGGAGGAGGTCGAGTCTTGATCGAGGTCCAAGTGGACAGGGTAGGGATGGTCCCAGAGAGCGGGTCCATGAGCATATTCCTCAAGGACGTGGCAAGCGGGAAGGTCCTGGTGATCCAGGTGGGGGTGTTCGAGGGCAGTGCCATCCTCTACGGTATGAGCAAGGTCAGCGTCAGACGCCCGATGACCCACGATCTGCTCACCACCATCATCCGGGACTTGGGGGGAGAGGTGAAGTGTCTGGTGATCCATGACCTGGTGGACAACACCTACTTCGGGGAGATCCGCCTCATAAAGGGGGGACTGGAGGTGGGGGTGGACAGCCGGCCCAGCGACGGGATCGCCCTTTGCCTGAGGGCTGGGGCCCCTATCTACGTGTCGGAGAAGCTCTCAGAGCATTTCATCGATGAGATGGACATCCTCATGGCCTCCTCGAGCTTCGAAGGGCCGGTGCACTGAGCCCATCGATCAGGCCTGCATACGATCGGGGGAGGCCCTAACGTTTCTTTGCCCTGCCGGCCAATCGTGAGCCCAACACCTCTCCCAGGGTTAGGGGTGGCGTGCGGGGCGCCTCCGTATGTCCCGGGAGATCATCC
>FWPV01007507.1_pt1 | contig 19737 bp, 16 predicted proteins | sample 2228371 | NCBI WGS metagenome assembly FWPV01 (sample SAMEA103939776, study PRJEB20133) | metagenome
AATGACACCCTTTTTGTCATTGCGAGCCTCTTGCCTTTTGTCATTCCGAGCCCCGAAGGGGCGTGGCAATCCCATTGGCACCTTCTTCTGTCATTCCGAGCCCCCGAAGGAGGCGAAGGAATCCCATTAGGTGGTTGAGCAGAATGAGATTGCTTCGCTCCCGTTGGTCGCTCGCAATGACGGTTCTTGCCTTTTGTCATTCCGAGCCGAATCCGATGAGGCGTGGGAATCTCATTAGGTGGAAGGGCAGAATGAGATTGCTTCGGGCTTGCGCCCTCGCAATGACAAAAAAAGGAAAACCTCGCAATGACGAAAAGGGTCGCAATGACGGAAAAAGAAAGGTTCGCAATGAGAAAAAAGGTTCGCAATGAGAAGGGGTTTAAAAATATGGGTATCTGTGCACCCATATACACATATAAAATTTATAGGAAACTGCTTATATCAAACGATTTATCAATGTGTTATCAATTTGGGACGCCTGTCAATCGGGCTTGCCCCCGGCTCACCCGATAGCAGCCCTGAGGGTCGCTGTAATTGCAACAGAAATAGATTCTCAAAATACTTTACTTAAAAGGGTCTGTTGGTAGAGCGTCTCTTTAACTACACCCAACCTTAGTGGCGAGGGCGATAGGTAACCCGGGGTTTTGTATTGACCTTTTAAATCCGGGTTTTATCATAATCTGTGCGCATTGACCGCATCGGTGAAAATGGTTTGATAAGGTTCATTCAAGGTATTGTTAATAAGCGAAACCAGGTGAAGGTGGGAATTGGCGATGACGCCTGTGTGCTGAAGGATGGAAAAACGGTCTTTACCACCGATTGCTATGGAGAAGGGGTTCATTTTGACCTTTCTTATATGAGTTATTACGATGTTGGACGCCGTTGCACCTGCGCCTGTTTGTCGGATGTGGTGGCAATGGCCGGAGAACCGCAAGTTGTTTTGGTATCATTGGCGCTGCCTAAAAAAACCAGACTTGACCAGATTCGTGACCTTTATCAAGGGATTGAATTTGTCTGTAAGAAATTGGGGTGTGAGGTCGCTGGCGGTGACATCATCGCCCTTGACCGGGTTGTTATTACCCTAACCGCTTTAGGAAAGACGGAAACGCCCCGGCTGCGTTCCGGCGCCCAACCCGGCGATTTTGTCTGTTTAACCGGTTTTCCCGGTCTGGCCGAAACTGGCAGGTTTATCTTGAAAAACCAAAATGAATTCCTCAACTCCGTTCGGAATGAGGGTGTGAGGGAGCAAAAAGCAAAAATCGCGATAAATCGCCACCTCTATCCTTTCCCCCGAATTGAGGTAATGCGAAATCTAAGAGACAAAATTACCGCTTTGATTGACACATCCGATGGTCTGGCAACCGACCTCCGCCATCTCGCCGAAAGCAGTGATTTACAGATAGTGATATATCCCCGGTTGTTGCCGATTCATCCGGTGACAAAGGCGTTTTGCCAAAAACTAAAGATTGACCCGATTGACTTTTGCCTAAAAAGCGGTGAGGATTACGAACTCCTCTTCACTACCCCAGAATTGCCACCAGCTGAGATTAAAAAAACCTCAATTACAGTTATTGGAAAAGTGACTAAGGGCAAAGGGGTCTATCTTGAAAAAGAGGGCAAATTGAGCCCCCTTAAAATAAAAGGCTACGACCACCTTGCCCTAAAATAAAGGGAAAATTTTTTAACCTCAGCAATTAAAGAGCGGATTCCCCTTCCCTGAGACCGGGTTGAACATTTATAATTTTTTATTTGACAACACAATATATTGTAGTATAATTCAATTTGATACTATATGAAGTGCCCCTATTGCTCAAGCGAGGATGATAAGGTGTTGGACTCAAGACCAGCACTGGACGGGACCTCAATCCGGCGCCGGCGAGAATGTAGTAATTGTGGCAAGCGGTTTACCACTTATGAGTATATTGAACAAATACCTTTGATGGTGATAAAAAGGGATGGGCGTCGGGAGCCTTATGAACGGCAGAAGTTACTTAACGGTCTTTTGCTCGCCTGTAGAAAAAGACCAATTAGCCGCGAAAGGATTGAAAATTTGGTGACAACAATCGAGTCTAAACTCAGTGAAGATAGCCGGATTGAGGTAAGCACCAGTGAGCTGGGAGAAATGGTCCTTGAGCAATTGATTGATTTTGACCCGGTAGCCTATGTCCGATTTGCCTCAGTGTATCGGCAATTTGATAGCCCGGAACAGTTTGTTGAGGAACTGAATAAACTCAAAGAAAGGAGACGCCGGTGGCAGAGTCAAAGAAAAGAGTAACATCAAGAGATAAGGACGAAAAAGGACCGGTTCCCGGTTCCCCATCAACGGAAAACGCTGGTGCTTCAAGTAGTGGATTTTGTCCATTTCGCAAGGTCCAGAAACGTTCCGGAGAACTGGTTGATTTTGACAAAAACAAGATTGCGGCTGCGATTTTTAAGGCGGCACGCTCGGTTGGCGGCGAGGATTACGCCCGGGCCACTTGGCTTGCCGAGCGGGTAGTTGACTACCTTTATACCCAGCGCGGTCCTCATATCCCGACCGTTGACGAAATTGACGATGGGGTGGAAAAAATTCTTGTTGAGTATGGCCATGCCCAGACCGCTAAGGCTTATATCCTCTATCGGGAAGAACGGGCTCGAGCCCGGCGTCGCCAGATGGTGGCATTGAAGCCGCTCATTGGCGCCAACCGCGATACCACCGAATTTGCCCTCTTCGTCCGCTCTTCTGATGAGACCATCCGGCAGTGGGATAGAAACCGAATCGCCCGGGCACTGGTGCGCGAGACCGGTCTTGACCCTGAGACAGCAAATGAAATCGCTCGGGAGGTTGAAGATATTATTATTGACGCCAATGTAAAACGGGTCACCTCCAGTTTGGTTCGGGAACTGGTCAACGCTAAACTCATTGAACGGGGAAAGGAGGAATACCGCCGGCGTCATACCCGGTTGGGAGTCCCTATCGCCGATGTTGAAAATCTGATTCTTTATAAAAATCGGGAAAACGCCAATACCCCTCACAACCCGGAGGCGACCAATATGACCCTCGCCGAATGGACGCTCAAACAGTTTGCCCTCTCCTCGGTTTTTGATGCCGATATTGCCGATGCCCACATCTGGGGAGATATCCATCTCCACGACCTTGGCTTTATCAACCGTCCTTACTGCTCCGGTCAATCGCTGGAGTATGTTAAAAAGTTCGGCTTGAACCTCCCCAACGCCTTATCAATCGCCAAACCCGCCCGTCATCCCGAAACCCTCCTTGCCCATATGGTCAAGTTTTCCGCCGCCCTCCAAGGACATTTTGCCGGCGCGATTGGCTGGGATGCGGTGAATTTATTCTTTGCCCCTTTCCTGGTGGGAATGAGCGACCGGGATGTCCATCAACTCGCCCAAATGCTGGTGTTTGAATACTCTCAGCAGAATGTCGCTCGGGGTGGACAAGCAATCTTCTCTGATATTAACCTTTACTGGGAAATTCCGCTCCACTTTGCCGATGTGCCGGCAATCGGACCAGGCGGTAAATATAGTGGGAAAAAATATGGTGATTATCTTGAGGAGGCGCAGCGATTTGTCTGGGCAATTTTTGATGTCTATCGTGATGGTGATGGCTCCGGTCGCCCTTTCTTTTTTCCAAAACCGCTGGTTCATTTAACCGACAATTTCTTCAAAACACCCAAAGCGATGGACTTCCTCTATCACATCTCCGACATCGCCGCGGAAAAAGGCAATACCTACTTTGTATTTGACCGAGGGAAAACCGCCAAAGTGAGTGAATGCTGTCGGCTGAGTTTTCGCTTAGACCAATGCGACCTGGCAGACGCCTTAACCCCCTGGAAGATGCGCTATTGTGCCCTCCAGAATGTCACCATTAACCTCCCCCGCATTGCCTATCTTGCCAATCACAATGATGAAACATTGTTTTCGCTCTTGAAACAGCGGTTGGATATGGCGCTTCGCGCCCACTTAGCAAAAAAGACCTTCATAGAAAAACTCCTTTCTCTTAAAAGCGATGGTCCGCTCGCCCTCTTAGCGATGGAACTTGATGGTGAGCCTTATCTACGACTGCACCGGGTAACCTATCTCGTTGGTATATTGGGATTAAACGAAATGGTTCAATACCACTTGGGACAGGAACTCCACGAAAGCGAAGAAGCCTTCCGATTTGGACTTAAGGTCGTTGCTACACTTTATCAGGAGTGCAAACGCCTGGCAAAGGAGCACGACATCCGCTTGGTCTTAGAACAAACTCCTGCTGAATCAACCGCTTACCGCTTAGCGAAATTAGACTTAGAACTCTTCCCTCAACCGACTCAACAGGTGGTGAAAGGCGATATTGATACCGGTGCGGTTTACTATACTAATTCCACCTATTTCAACATCTCCGAACCAATTGACCCAATTGAACGGGTGGAAAAAGAAGGTAAATTTCACGATATGATTGAAGCCGGGGCTTTAACCCATGTCTGGCTCGCTGACTCCCGACCATCCAAAGAGTCAATTGCCAATTTTGTCGTCAAGACTTATTACAATACCCGCAACGCCCAGATCGCCTTTTCACCCGAATTTACCACCTGTTCTCGCTGTTTTAAGACCACCCGCGGGTTACATAGCACCTGTCCGTTTTGCCACTCCGCAGAAGTTGACCACATTACCCGAGTCACCGGCTACTTTTCCCGAGTTTCGAGCTGGAATGCCGGTAAGCGACAAGAACTGAAAGACCGCTACAAAGCTAAAACTATTCAGTTCTAAGAACCACTTTCGGTCAGGATTTTAAATTCGGTTAGCGGTAACAGATAGTCGCTCTTAACATCAATTGCCAATTCGTACTTGCGGGCAAAACTAGCGAGGCGTTCGTACCATTCAGTTGTAAGAAATTCCGTAAGCGCCGGTGCGGCAAGTATCCGCACCCGCCGCCCGCGCAATCGGGGTAACTTTCTCATCACTGTCCGTTCAATTCGCAGCGCTATCTCTGTCCGAGAACGCACCCGACCCGAACCATTGCAAGTTGGACAAACTTCTGACAGGAAAGACATTATTCCCGGTCGGGTCCGCTCCCGGGTCATCTCCAACAGTCCGAACCGGCTCATTTTGGAAAAATCCGCCTTTGCCCGGTCATTGGCTAATTGCCGTCTCAACTCGCCAACAACCTCATCAATGTTTTTTGGGTCCTCCATATCAATAAAATCAATAATGATTAACCCGGCTAAGTCCCGCAACCTTATTTGCCGGGCAATCTCTGCGGCCGCCTCTAAGTTAGTGGCCAAGACCAGCTTTTCCGGGTCCTCTTCCTGCGCCGATTTGCCGGTATTAACATCAATCACCACCATCGCCTCAGTCTGTTCAATAGTGATAAACCCACCCGATTTTAACCACACCTTTTGCTCTAATAACCGCTCCAGTTCCGGCTCAACGCCGGTCTGCTCCAAAACCGGTACCTCGCCCTGATACAGTTCGAAGCGGTGATATAACCTTGGTGCAACCCGGGCGATATAATCAATAATTTTCTTATAATAATCTTCGTGGTCCACTATCACCTTTTCCACCCGTTCATTAAACAGGTCCCTTATCACCCTCAGGGCAAGTGGTGGTTCCTCATACAAAACCGCCGGCGAAGGGATTTTTTCCGCCTTAATCCGCACCTCCTCCCAAATTCGCTCCAACTCTTCGTATTCCCGTTTCAAATCCAAAACCCTTGCCTCCGCCGCACTGGTGCGGACAATCAAACCAGCATTTGGACTCTTAATCCGCCGAACCAGTTCTCGTAGCCGTGCCCGTTCCCGGCGGTCGCTTATTCGCCGCGACACACCCACCCGCTGAAGGTTGGGAAAGTAAACCAGATACCTTCCGGGGATAGACACGAAAGAGGTGAGACGGGCACCTTTTTCCGCAAACGGGTCTTTTACGACCTGAACCAAAATTTCTTCTCCCTCGCGGAGAGTAATAGTCCGAGGCTGAGGTGGACTTTCATCACCTTCATCACCCTCCAAGGTATCAAATTCCGGGATTTCGGTAAGGGGGAGGAACCCATTTTTTCTGAGTCCGATGTTGACAAACGCTCCCCGTAATCCCTTCACGACATTCTCTACTCTCCCTTTGTAAATTCGTCCCAAAGGGTTCTGTTCATCTGCCCGTTCAATGTAAAACTCAACCAGTTGTTCATTCTCAAGTATTGCTACCCTTGTCTCCCACTCATTAGCGGCAATGATAATCTTGGTCTTAACCCTCATTTTAGCTCCCTAACTTTTGTCCTTTGACTTCTTCTCCCCTTGCCGGTTCACCAAAAGGGGTTCGGATTAAGCCGTTGCTCTCCACTAAACAATCTATCCGTTTTACTGAGAAGCACCGGGCTTCATCAATTGATACTCCAAATAGTTGTGCTAATGTGTTAAATAACTTAATACCCGGTCCAATTACCAAATCCAATTCTATTATTATATTCTGATTTTTAGAATCCGAATTTTTAATTAGCAGACGCCGAACCCCGGGGACCGGGGCTGAATTTTGACCCGAACTGTTAACCATTTGCCATTTTTTATTCGTTACCTTAATCTCATACCGTGCCAAGTTGACAATCTCACCCAAGGAAGGGAAACTCTTTGGTACTAACCGGGCGGCAACAAACCGTAACCCCTTGGGGAGAAACGGTCCCAAGTCGCGAACGATGTCTCCGGCGTAAGAATAGGCAAGATAGATATCTAAATACTCCCCATCCGAGAGCACCCCTACTGGTAATGGTGGTCCGAAGGAAAGCATCGGTTTGGGGGCAAAACCCTTAGTCCAGACAATCGGCAGTTCGCTCCGTCGTAAAGTGCGGTAAAATGCCCGGACTCGGTCAAGATGACCGGCAAACCGAAACGGCTCGGCAACAACATACTTTACCCTAAATCGGTGCTTTAACACCGGCTCCCCGAAAAATCTCCTTGTCCGAACCTCTTTAAGGTAATCCGGTTCTCTCTCTATCTTTAAGGAAGGGGTCTTCATTGGCGCCTCGGAACAGGCGCCACAATTGACACAACCGGCGCGCAAACAGCTCGGCGTTTCCTTTCCTAATAAAGCCTGCTGATACTCCCTCTTAAGAAACTCTTTGCTGACCCCAACATCAATGAAATCCCAAGGCAACCTTTCTTCGATTGATAACTCTTTGAGAAAATCGTTCGGGTCAACGCCGGTCTTTACGCACCCCTCCTGCCATAGCGAAAAATTAAAAAACTCGCTCCACTCCTGAAAAATGCCACCCTGCCGATACACATATTCAATCACCTCACCGATTCGCTCATCACCCCGGGAAAGGAGAGTCTGAACCCAAGCGGCTTCCGGACTTTCCCATTTTGGTTTGATATTTTTCCGCGATAACATCTTTTTTAAAAGATTCATCTTCTCGCGGATTTCAGTCAAATCAGCAAAGCCCGCCCATTGTAGTGGTGTATGAGGTTTGGGAATGAATGGGGTGAGGTTCATCCGCACCTGTCTTCCGCCACACAACCGGGCAATCTCATTTACAAACCGCCCAATCTCCTTCACATCAGCTACCGTCTCTCTTGGCAGACCCAACATAAAGTAAAGTTTTACCCCACTCCAGCCAGCATCAAGCGCATTCTGCACCGAATGAATAATCTTCTCTTCCGAGATATTTTTGTTAATAAACTGACGTAACCGCGGAGAAACGGTCTCCGGGGCAAATGTTAACCCACCTTTTTTCACCTCCTGCAGGTTCAGCGCCAATTCCATTGAGAAGTCTTCGCCGCGAGTAGAAGGAAGCGAAATCGCCACTCGACGCTCCCTAAGCCGCGTATTCAAGCGGGTCACCAACCCGACAATATCAGGATAGTCTAAAGCCGAAAGTGTTAGTAAAGAAACCTCCTCCCAACCACTCGCCCGGATTCCCCGTTCGGCAATCCTTACAATTTCGTTCACCCCCCGAAAGCGGACCGGCCGGTTTATCATTCCCGCCTGACAAAAACGACAGCCCTGCACACAACCACGCGCGATTTCTATAGTTAGCCGGTCATGAGTGATTTCGCAAATCGGGACAACCGGTGGAAAGGGAAAGTCCTCTTCCCGCAACTCGGCAACGACTCTCCGCTTCACCACCGAGTTTGACATCCGAGCTACCCCATTTTCTCCCGGAACAAAAACCCCCTTTAGCTGAGCCAGTTGCTTTAATAACTCGTCGCGCTGTTTGCGATTCCAGTTTTTGTAGACCGCGGTAATCTCCCGCACCACCTCTTCGCCATCGCCGATAACAAAGGCATCAATAAAATTTATTAGCGGCAACGGATTTACTGTGTTGGGACCACCGGCAATGACCAGCGGGTCATTAACAGTTCGTTGCTCCTTATGGATGGGGATTGAACAAAGTTCTAAGAGATAGAGCAGATTAGTATAGGAAAGTTCGCTTTGGAGTGAGACGCCCAAGATGTTAAACTCCCGTACCGGTCGCTTTGACTCCAGAGTATAAAGGGGAACCCCTCGCGAGCGCAGTGCCATGCCGAAATCGGGCCAAGGAAGATAACATCTTTCGCATACCGCATCGGGCAGGCGGTTAATGATAGAATAGAGAATTCTTAGCCCGTAATTAGAGAAGCCGATTTCATAAACCTCCGGCATCGCTAAAACCCAGCTTACCTGTTCGGTTTCGGGGTCACGAAAGAAAGAGTTATATTCGCCGCCAGTATAGCGAATCGGTTTGGCAACGAGGGGTAGAACCTCGGTAATTTTATCAAACATTTAAGTAAAAATATTTTAATGGTAATCAATTGTAGGTCAAGGGAAAAGCGGCAACCTAATTGCAAAACCACTTTTCTTGACAGTAAAAATAAAATGAATATAGTGTTAATAACTTGAACTGTTCCACGACAATTGGGCGATTAGCTCAGCTTTGGTTAGAGCGCTTGCTTGACATGCAAGAGGTCACCTGTTCAAATCAGGTATCGCCCATTTTTAATATCTTTTTCCGTAATGATTAGATGAAAGAGCAATTTCTTAACTTAAGGAAATTGCAAGAAATTGACCTTGAATTAAAAACTTTAAGAGAACGGCTGAATAAAATACCCAGGCAAATTGAAGAACTTAACCGCTCTTTTCAGGAAATAAAGAGTAGTTTAGATTCAAAAAAACACGAATTAACCGAACACAAAAAGCAGCACAAACTTGCCGAGGTCGACCTCCATGCCACTGAGGAGAAAATCACCACTTACTCAGTTCAGTTATTTTCATTAAAGACCAATGAGCAATATAAGGCGCTCCTCAAGGAGATAGAAACCCAGAAAAAAGTTAAGGCAGAAATTGAGGACCGGCTGATTACGCTAATGGAGGAAACTGAGCAGTTGGAAAAGGAGATTAAGAAATTGGAAAAGACTATCGGCGAAATTGAGGATGAAACCAGGCGAAAAATCGCCGGTTTGGAAGCAGAAAAGGATGAAATAAATAAAGCGATTGCCGAACGGGAGAAATTCCGCAATGAAATTACCCGGCAACTTTCACCCGAACTCCTAAACCGCTATGAAAGAATCCGCACGAGTAAAGGTGGAATTGCGGTAACTACCACCGAGAATGAGCGGTGTAATGGCTGCCTTAGCCCAATCCCACCCCAGAAAATATTAGAAATAGAACGAGCGGATAGGATTTATCTCTGTGAGACTTGCGGTAGAATTTTATTGCCCACTGAGATTAAGATAAAAAAAGTTAATGAGTGATGAAAAATATATTGTCCAGATTGATGGCTCATCCCGTCATAACCCGGGTCCGGCCGGAATCGGAGTTAGAATAACCAAAGCGGATGGGACCGTTATAAAGGAAATCAGCCATTTCATTGGCATCAGGACCAATAATCAAGCTGAATATGAAGCTCTACTTATCGCCTTAAAGGAAATTAGTTCATTATTGGGCAGAAAAGAGGTGGTAATCCAAACTGACTCGGAACTGTTGTATTATCAAATTACCGGTAGATACCGGGTGCGGAATAAGGAACTGAAGACCCTCCACGAGCGGGCAAAAGTGTTTTTGAGCCAGCTGCCCGAGGTGAGATTTACTTTGGTTCCCCGGGAAGAGAATCGTGCCACCGACCGTTTGGCAAGAAACGCATCTAAGGTTGGACAAAAGGGGTTCAATTAATCGGTTGCTGGGGAGATGAAAAAGCCTTCTCGCACCGTATTAACCTGGCTTTTCCCCTTATTAACCCTAATTCAGTTTACCCAACCTCGCTGGTTAACGGTGAAAATTGCTGAGTGGATTGGAGTAGTTGCTTATCATTTTAACCGTCGTCAGCGAAACTGGTTATTAGAAAATTATCGCCATATATTGGGTGCTGATGCCTCCCGAGAACTGCTCAATCGCACCGCCTTACAGGCTTTTAAGAACTTAGCGGTATTTTATGCGGATTTGCTCCGGGTTCCGATAATGAAGAAAAAAGTTGCATCTATCGGTGAGTTAGACCGAACCGCTTTTGACCGGCTCTTAGCACAAGGAAAAGGGGTGATTTTAGTAACCGGTCATATCGGCAATTGGGACCTCGCGGGAGTATTTCTTTCCGCACTTGGTTATCCAGTTTCCGCGGTGGTAGAGCCGATTCCCGGCGGTTGGACCAAGACATTTAATCGTTATCGCAGTGCCTGCGCGATGGAAACAATCCCTCTTACCCAACGGGAGAAAATTACCGAAGTTATTGAGCGACACCGCGTCCTGGCATTGGTTGCTGACCGCGACCTTACTCAAAGAGGGATACTCTGCCCGGCATTTGATGCCCGGCGTTCCTTTCCTAAAGGACCGGCGGTCTATTCTCTCCGCTACAATGTTCCAATAGTTATCGGCTACTTCATCCGCCAGAACCGACCCAATCACCCCCCGTATCTTGGAATTATTGAAAAGCCAATTGAGTTTACTCCTACTAACGACCTTGACCAAGATATCGTAAACCTAACTAAGATAATTGCCCAAAGGCTTAACGAGATTATTCGGATGTATCCCGACCAGTGGCTGGTCTTTAACGCCAATTGGCAATGAAAAAGTTTAAGGTTCGGGTTCTTCGCCTTTGCCCGGAGGTCCCGCTTCCTTATCAAGCAACAACCGGCGCCGCGGGATTTGACCTATTTGCCAAAGAGTCGGTGGTAATAAAGGCGGGTAGTTTTGGGGTAGTTGGGACCGGGATTGCCTTAGAAATCCCCAAAGGGGTGGAAGGACAAATTCGCCCCCGTTCCGGTCTGGCGCTTCACTATGGGATTGGGATTCTTAACAGCCCCGGGACGATTGATGCGGATTATCGGGGTGAAATTAAGGTTATACTCTTTAACCTTTCTAATACTGACTTTGTGATTAAGCCTAAAGACCGGATAGCCCAGATTGTGTTCGCTCAAACCGTGCCGATTGAGTTTGAAGAGGTTAATTCCCTTTCGCCGACGAAACGGGCTACCGGTGGATTCGGCCACACCGGAATTGCTTCTAAGGAAAATGAGCCTTGAACTATTTAGAGTATGCGAATTCTTTTAGTATCCGCATCATATCGCCCTTACCCTTCGGGTGTTGGTGAACATGTTCACCATCTTGCCTTAGAATTAAAACGTCGTGGTCATAATGTCCACATCCTAACCACGAACTACCCCATCCCGAGAAAAAAACGCCAAACCTTTTCTTTAGCTGAAGAAGACCCAGACCAAAAACTACCCATTACCCGTTTTGGTCGGGCACTTATTTTACCCGCTAACCGCTCCCATTTTGTCCTACCGGTAGGTTTTAAACTCCCCGGCCAGGTAAAGCGGTTTCTCTCCTTAAACCAGTTTGACCTTTTGCATTGTCATGGTTTATTCCCGCCGGAGCTCGCTTACTGGGCAATCCGAAACTCCCGTTCGCCGGTAGTGGTGACATTTCACACTTTCCGAAAACAATTTCCCAAATTGATTAGACAAGGTTTACAGGTTATTTTCACTAATCTTCAAGAGAAAGTTAAAGTCAAAATCGCGGTTTCCCGGGCGGCGCGAGACTTCTTTTCCGCCTGGTTTCCCGGTGATTATCAGATCATTCCGAATGGTATTGATACCACCCGATTCCGACCTGATGTAAAACCACCCGCCTTCCTTTGTGATGGTTGTCCGACCATATTGTTTGTTGGTAGACTTGACTCCCGCAAAGGGCTACTCTTCCTTATCTCCGCCCTACCGGAAATTTTAAAAGCCCATCCCCAGACTAAATTGGTGGTCGTTGGCATCGGACCGCTGCTAACCCGGGCCCGGAAACTAATCGCCCTCTTAGGTGTTGAGAAGTCGGTTACTTTTGTGGGAAATGTTTCTCCTAACAACCTGCCCGGTTACTATGCTGGTTGCACCGTTTTTGTCTCACCAGCGTTAAGTGGCGAGGCGATGGGAATTGTCCTTTTGGAAGCGCTGGCTTCAGGAAAGCCGGTGGTCGCATCCGCTATTCCAGGCTATAATGAGGTTATTACTCACGGCGAGAACGGTCTTTTGATTCCGCCCGGAGATGTTCCCGCCTTGTCCCAAGCGATAATCCAACTATTGGATTCTTTAGACCTGCGGCACCGCTTAAGTCAACAAGCTCTCGCCCACTCTCGCAACTTTGCTTGGCCAATTATTGCCCGGCGAGTTGAGGAAGCCTATCAAACAGCATTTTAAAAATGCGGATTCTCCTTGTATCTGCCGCCTACCGTCCCTACCCCTCCGGAGTCTCGGAGCATATCTATAACCTTGCCCTTAACCTGAAAAATCTTGGTCAGGATGTTACTATTTTAACCACCAACTTTCCCAATTTTAAACACCTTTGCACCCCGAGCGACGAACCGGTGCCCGTTTACCGTTTTGGACGGGCGGTACTGGTCCCGCTCAATCGCTCTTATGCTACTTTACCACTCGGTTGGCGGCTTCCCAAACAGGTTGCCGATTTCCTTACCAATCACCAATTTGACATTGTCCACTGCCACGGATTATTTTATCCGGAAATTTCCTACTGGGCGATTCGTTACAGTCGGGAGGTAAACCTAATTACTTTTCTCACCGCTGGTTTTAAAATTCACACCGCGGGAAAGGATATATTTAAATTTCTTTTCCGCCATCAAATAAAAAAGATTCACGGTCGTATCGCCATCTCCAACCGGGCAAAGGCCGCGATTGAACCCTATCTCCCCGGAGATTACCGCATCATCCCCTCTGGAGTTGATATTACCCGTTTCCGTCCTGGACTACCGCCATCATTAGAAAAAACACCCACTAACCCAATAATCCTTTTTCTCGGGAGATTGGACAGAAGGAAAGGGCTGGCGGTTTTAATACAAGCAATGCCTTTAATTTTGAAATCTATCCCCACCGCCCGGCTGGTAGTAATAGGAAAAGGTCCAATGGAGAAGGCTTGCCGGAAACTTGCCTGTCAATTAGGCGTTGAGCGGTCAGTTCAGTTTCTTGGCACCATCACCCAGGAAAGTCTACCTAACTATTATTGTGCCAGCGATGTATTTTGTTCACCGGCGCTCGGCGGTGAAACTCAAGGGGTAGTTCTAATTGAGGCGATGGCTTGTGGTGTTCCCGTGGTCGCCTCTGATATTCCTGGCTATAACGAGACAATTCAGCACAACCTTGATGGACTTCTCTGTCCCCCTGGGGATGTTAAAAATTTATCTCAATCTATTATACAAGTAATAGTTAATAAAGAACTTAGAAAACGGTTAATCGCTAATGGCTTAGAAAAGGTTAAAAAATACTCCTGGTCGGTTGTGGCTCAAAAGACCCTTGAATATTATCAGGAACTTTTGAGCTCTTTTGGGAAGGAAGTAGCGCGGCGCTGAGAAGGACAAACTGGTTAAGTGTGATACTTTCCGCTCGGGTATCAGGGTTTAGACCGGCAAACTTAAACGCCCTTAATAGCTCCTCCTTATCAGTCCCCAAGTTCCGACAGAGGTTATTAACCGCTCTTTTTCTGCGCTGAGGATAAAAGGCGCTTTGGACCACTTTATAAAACCAGCCTTCATCAGGGACTGACACCAGCGGCTCTTTCCGCCGAGTTAATATAAAAGCGGTAGAAGTAACCTTGGGTCGGGGGCGGAAAAACCTCGCCGGAATGTTGAAAAGCTTTCTTTTCTCGCATAAGTAGTCACACCATACCGTAAGGCTACCATACTCCTTTCTTCCCGGGCGCGCCAAAATCCGCTGAGCAAACTCTCTTTGGGTGGTCAATACCGCCAAACTCCAAGCATCACGATTTTTTAGAAGTTTAATCACCACTAAAGAAGAGATATTGTAAGGAAGGTTGCCAATTATCTTTAAAGACGACCAACCGCTAAGGTCTAAATTTAGAAAGTCTCCCTGGATTACCTCAAAATTAGTAAACTCACTGAATTTATCCTTAAGAAACTGTGCCAATCTGGGGTCAATCTCCACCGCAATAACCTGACACCCCTTTTCTAAGAGAGTTTTTGTGAGAATCCCTTTGCCTGGCCCAATTTCTAAGACCCAATCCTCTTTCTGAGGATTGAGGGCTGACACCAAGGCATCGGCAGTAGGTTGGTGGATTAAAAAGGATTGACCCAATGATTTACGGGGGCGAAAGGTAGCCTGCTTTATATCTGGAGACACTGCCGAGCATTTTCCCGGGTTAACCGGGCGACCTCCACTGTGGTAAGACCCAAAATCTCGGCAAGACATTTTATCGTATATCTAATCAGGGCGGGTTCATTTCTTTTTCCCGGTGCCCGTTCCGGCACTGGAACCAGATAAGGGGCATCGGTCTCAACCATAATCCGGTCTTTCGGAATAGCACCAGCAACCCCCATTATCCGTTTGTCCCCGTAGGTCAAACTTCCTGAAAACGAAATATAAAAACCTCTTTCTACCGCCCATTCCGCCAATTTCATCCCTTCTGAAAAACAGTGAAAAACCCCTCGGTAATACTTATGCTCATCCAAAATTTTAATTGCGGTTGCTCCCGCATCACGAACATGAATTACCAAAGGCAGGTTAAGCATCTTCGCCAATTCAATCTGGGCGCGGAAAGCAAGCTCTTGATTCGCCCGACTGGAAAAACTCCGAAAGAAATCCAACCCGGTTTCCCCAATCGCCTTTATCTTCGGTTCAATACACATATCTTTTAAAGTCTGGATATCAACACTTTGAAAATTGTCCGCCTCATGAGGATGAATTCCGACGGTACAGTAAATCCCGTCTTGTCTTGAGCAAAGTTGCACCGCCTCTTGGCTATCCGGGACATTCGTACTCACCGTCAGCATCTCCTTTACGCCTGCCTGATATGCTCGGCGCAAAACCTCATTCAAATCCTGGGCAAACTGACTATCGGTTAAATGGCAGTGGGAATCAAATATTCCTAAACCATCAGGATTTGCCAAACTCCGCCTCGGCATATTTCAGGATACCTTAGAACCGGGACGAACCGCTTGGTCCAATGTCACCAGTGCCACTTTTTGTCCATCCACCGCGGCTAAAAGCATCCCGTAGGAATCCACCCCTCTAATTTTGGCTGGCTGGAGATTGGTAACCACCACAATCAACTTTCCTACTAACTCCTCAGGCTGATAACTCTCCCCAATCCCAGCAACAATCTGCCGTTCCTCGCCGCCGAGGTCAACCATCATCTTGATGAGCTTAGTGGCATTAGCCACCCGTTCGGCACTCTTCACTCTCGCTACCTGCAAATCCACCTTTTTAAAATCATCAATTGTAATCACTTTCTCCTCCATTTCTAATTTTTCTTCTCCCGCTTTCTTAACCAACCTTGCCCGTTCTGCCAAAATAACCCGCTCCTCAATTTTCTGAAATAAAATCTCAGTTTCACCAATCTCTTTGGGCAGTGCCGGATTCGCCGCAGCATTCCAACTCCTTCTTCCCAGACCGAGCATCTTTCCTATCTTCCGGCTGGTAAATGGCAGAAACGGATAAAGAAGAACCTCTAACGCTGATACCAGTTTTAGACAGGTTACCATTGTCCGGTCGCACTTCGGGCGGTCTTCTTTAAAAGTCCGCCAGGGCGCTTCGTAGTCAAAATAACGATTTCCCAATGCCGGTAGCATCATCACCGCCCGCATCGCCTCCTTAATCTGAAATGCCTCTATTAAACCGCCAATTTTCACCGGTGCTTCCTCAATCGCATTCAGCACCTCCCGAGATTTTTCATCCGCTCCCCTCTCCTCCGGAACTCTGCCGCGATAGTTATTCTTTATAAACATCACCACCCGATTGACAAAATTCCCCAGGATGTCTGCCAATTCATTATTATTTCGGCTCTGAAAATCTGCCCAGGTGAAGTCAACATCCCGATTCTCAGGCAGGTTCACCGCCAAGGCATACCGTAAAGGGTCAGGCGGGAAACGGCGCAAATAATCAGGAAGCCAGATTGCCCAGCCCCGTGAGGTAGAAAGCTTTGCCCCCTCTAAGTTAAGAAACTCATTGGCGGGAATCTCACTGGGGAGGATATAATCACCGTGAGCCAAAAGCATCGCTGGCCAGACAATGGCATGAAAAACGATGTTATCCTTACCAATAAAATGGACCAGTTTTGTTTTTGAATCCAACCAGTAATCCTGCCACCGTTCCGGCGCACCGCTCTTTTCTGCCCACTCCTTAGTTGCCGAAATGTAACCAATCGGGGCGTCAAACCAGACATACATCACCTTACCGTTTGCTTCCGAGAGTGGAACCGGCACCACCCAACTTAAATCCCTGGTGATTGGTCGGTCCACCAACCCTCGCTGAAGCCACCCTTCGCAAAACCGTTTCACATTCGGCTTCCAGTGCGGTTTGGAGTCAATCCAGTTTCGCAAATTCGTTTCAAATTGGGAAAGGGCAAAAAACCAGTGGGTAGTTTCCCTCAAAATCGGTGGATTACCGCAGGTTTTACAGCGGGGCTCAATTAACTCTGACGGCTCCAGCCATTTCCCGCAAGACTCACACTGGTCACCGCGGGCGCCCAGACTCCCGCAACTTGGACAGGTCCCCTCCACATAGCGGTCAGCGAGAAAGATTTCACACTTCGGACAGTAAAGCTGAACCGTGGTCTTGGGTTTAATATAACCGTTATGATAGACCCTTAAGAAAAAATCCCGGGCGGTCTCGTAATGAATTGGGAGCGAAGTTCGGGAATAATGGTCAAACTCAATCCCAAACTGTTCAAAAGAACTCTTGATTGAAGGGTGGTAGCGGTCAACCAAATCCTTTGGACTGATTCCTGCCTGCTGGGCAGCGATTGTAATCGGGACACCGTGCTCATCAGAACCACAGACATAAAGAATATCCGAACCTTTTAACCGGTGATATTTTACATAGATGTCAGCCGGCAGATAAGCACCAGCCAGGTGACCAAAATGGATATCGCCATTGGCGTAGGGTAAGGCACTCGTCACCAGAATCTTCACAAACTTCAATAATATTAATTATCAAATAAAAGTCAATAGCAAGAACTGACTTGCATTTTTTGACAATTGACAAATCAAAAGGAAACTATAATGTGTCTCAAACAAAAGTCTTTGCGGTTCTCTTTTTCGGCATTCTCATCGTCTCCTTTGCCTCAATCATAATCCGGTTAACACCGGCACCGAGCCTCATCATCGCCACCGGCAGAATGGTTTTCTCCAGCCTCATCCTTACCCCCTTCTTCCTTTATAAACACCCTTCCCGGAAAGCCGGGCTAAAAAGGCTAAACTGGTTTTTAACACCCTGGTCCGGCTTATTCCTCGCCCTCCATTTTGCCTTCTGGATTGAATCCTTAAAACACACCACCGTCGTCAGTTCGGTTGTTTTAGTGGCGATGAACCCGATATTTGTCGCCTTACTCACCCCGATTTTTCTAAAAGAAAAGGTAACCCGGCGGAACTGGCTGGCGGTCGCTCTCGGCTTATCAGGTGCCTTGTTAATCGCCGGACCAAATCTCACCTCTGCCCGGCTTACCTTGGGTAACCTCCTTGCCCTTGGCGGTGCGCTTGCTGCCAGTGGTTATGTGATTATTGGGAGAAAGCTCCGTCCCGGCTTATCCCTCATTAACTACATCTATCCGGTTTACTCAATCGCCGGCATCATCCTTTTAATCATCGCATTCGCTTCCGGACAGCGATTCATCGGCTACGAAATAAAAACCTATCTATTTATTTTCCTCCTTGCCGTAGGTCCGCAACTACTTGGACACACCAGTTTCAACTGGGCGCTCGCCTATCTCCCGGCGCCGGTCGTCGCAATGGCGATTCTTGGCGAACCGGTTGGCACGACGATTCTTGCTTGGATTCTCCTCCGCCAACCGCCAAGCTATTTAGAAATCCTGGGCGGACTGACGATTTGCCTAGGAATTTACCTCGCTTCCGCCCAAACTCTCCCGACCACTATTGACTATCCTCATCAATGAACCGCTCCGGTCCCCCCCTTCAATCAAATTCACTGGGCAGTAGCGAACAACCTTTCTGGCCAATCTGGGTCATTCAAGAATAAAACATGCTGGTTTATATAGTCATCCTTTGAAGGAGGAGCTGTCCTGCCTTCCACTAATCTCTCGTATGGAGTTTCGGAAAGAATAAAAGATTCTAAAACTACGTTTTCTTTACCCAGTTTTCTTTCTAATTGCTTAAGGTCGTCTTTAAGTTTTATTTTCTCCTGGTCTAACTCTTTTTCATGTTCTAACCCCTTTGGGTCAATGAAGACCATTCGCTGTTTTTTATTATCTTTAATCCACATAATAAAATCAGGATAGAAACCGCTCAGATTGAAGAACCCCACACCAGACCTGGGATAATTCCTTAAAAGATATATCTCAATATTTAAAAATTTATCCTGCTCCCTTTTCAAATAATCCCTTAAATCCGAAACAAACTTTTTCTCGCTTTCTACCAGACCAGCCGGAGATATCCTATTTATTTTCTTATTTTGAAGCAGTACCGGTAGATATAGATGTTTGTCGAAATAAATCCGTGGTAATGTTTTGGTATCTTCTTTGATAAGTTTATTCAGGTCTTTTGCCAATTTTTTGATTTCTTCAATAAGTCTTTTTTCCCTCTTGTCAATTTGAAGGGTGTAACTATACTTCGCTCCAGGTTTTTCAAAAGGAAAAAGCGTCAGTTGTTTCCCAACGGTATCGTAGCGCAAATTTTCTGTCTCAAAACGCTTTGCATATTTTCTGTAGAACAGGTTAATATATTTTTTAACAACCAGAATGGCGATATCTTCTAATCGTCGGACATCATCCTGAGTTTTCACTTTCAGAATCTCGGGCAATGCCAAAATTTCATATCTATCCGATAAAAGCAAATCTTTTAATCCCCCTCTTTCCAAAACCAAATTCCAATACCCTTTGACAATTCTAAAATCGCAAACCTCTTGCCAGATTCTTTCCCAGTCAAATAAATCTACAATATCTTCTGTCATCCTCATCCCTTGAACTTTTGCTTCAATTTCCTCTCTCTTGATGCCTTTTTCTCTTTTTTCTTCAGCGAGATATGTTGATATTTTTGGTAAAAGGTCAATTGTGAAATAAATTCTATCATCAAGTCTTAATCTTAGAATTTCCTCTTCTTCAAATCTCTTTTTCTCATCTTTGGTAAGTGTGTAAAGGCTTTTCCATTTTTCCTCATGTTGCGGTATGACCGGTATTTCAATCGTCTCAAATTCCACCTCTTCTTTACTAATCGCTTCTAAAAACCTGCTCAGATAATCAGCCTTAATACCATAAATATTGAGCATCTCTAAAAATTGAAGCGAATTCTTTTCGCCACTCCTCTTAAGGGACATTCCTTTACCTTTCAGTCTTACTCCT
>FWPV01007509.1_pt1 | contig 19734 bp, 14 predicted proteins | sample 2228371 | NCBI WGS metagenome assembly FWPV01 (sample SAMEA103939776, study PRJEB20133) | metagenome
ACCCGCCGAGTCATAGCCGCGATACTCCAGCCGCCGCAGCCCCTCCAGCAGGATGGGGGTGACGTTACGTTCCGCGATGCCGCCTACGATGCCGCACATGATGGGTTTGAAGCAATTGAAAAAGTCATATTATCCGAAAGCCGCGCGGATGCCCCCCTTTTCAGGATAAGGCATGAGGTGTCCCTTCTGACAGGCGATCCGTCTTGCAGGCCTGCCCTTCAAGGACAAGGCGGCATGCTATGGGGGGCGCCGGAGTTTTCTACGGCCTGTCAGCTGCCCTGTCTTGGCGGGCGACTGTCAATAAGCATTTTTGTGGATAAAACCGTGGATGAAGGTCAGGGCCAGGATTTTCAAATCAAACCCCAGTGACCAATGCTCAATGTAATAAAGATCGTATTCGACCCGTTTCTGCATTTTCTCCAACGTGTCCGTCTCGCCGCGCAGTCCATTCACCTGAGCCCAGCCAGTAATGCCAGGTTTGACCTTGTGGCGCTGCATGTAGCTATCAACCTTTTCCTTGAAAAATTCATTGTGCTCAATGGCATGTGGCCGGGGGCCGACCAAGGACATCCGTCCTTGTAGCACATTGATCAACTGGGGTAGTTCATCCAAGCTGGTTCTGCGCAGGAAACGGCCAATTCGTGTGACCCTGGGGTCGTCGCGGGTGGTCTGTTTGACACCTTCGCTAGTTGGGTGGTCCACGTACATGGTGCGGAATTTGTAGATATTAATCTCGCGTCCTCCCCACCCATGGCGCTTCTGCTTGAATAGCACAGGGCCGGGACTGGAAAGCTTGACGCTAAGAGCAATAAAAGCCATGAAAGGACTTGCCAGCAGCAGAAAAATCAGGGCAAGGATACGATCCTCCAACTCCTTGATGACCCGATTCATTCCGGTCATGGGGGATGTGCGGAGATCAATCATCGGCATACCGAGGATGTTGCTCACATCATGACTCAGGATCCTGAGTGCTGACATCTCGGGTATGTAACGTACGGTCATGGTTTGGTGTCTGAGAGTATGCAACACGTTGAGAATCGTGGTCTCATCGCGCAGAGGCATGGCGATCCATATCTCGTCCAGCTTCGTCTTCTGGATGAAATGGGGCAGGTTATCCAACGACATGGAACCATCGTCGGCATAGCGGTCGTATGGCGTAAATATGGCCGCGACATCGAAACCCGCCCACGGCGAGTTATGGATACGCAGAAGGATTTCGCGAGCCAACGGTCCAGCTCCGATGATGGCGATACGTTTATGGTTCAGGCCGCGGCGACGCATGGCTCGCAGCAGGGTATACATGGAAAATCTTGTGAGAATGATCCCCCCGGCCGCCATCCCCCCCCACAGGAAGAACCAGATTCGTGAATATTCGCCCCCAATCTTGAGGGCAAACAAAATGACGGCCAGGCTGATGAAAACGGCTCCCCCAGCCGCGGCAAGGTTGCCTATAAGCTCAATCTGGAGCTCACCACGTCGTGATCGGTAAAGCTTGAACATGGGGAAGATCAACAGCACCAGTAAGGCGCTGATAATCATGAGGGCAATGTAGTCCTTGTTCGGAGTTGTTTGGCCGAACCGAAACGCATGGGACGCGAGGCCGGCGAGAACCACTACAACCGCATCCATGCCACGCTGGATCAGTTCAAGAGGTGAAGCCCGAAGGTTCATGCCGGATTTGCCCATGTAATCACGGCCATAAGCGACTGCGAAGTTCCAAGAACAGGGAGCTTATTTCGCTGGGTGAGTTTTTCCAGGCCCATAAACCGGTCAAGGTCAGCAGGCTCAATGCCGTGATGATTGCTAAGGGCGTGGTCGCGTCTTGGGTTAGGGCGCTCACGGCCGTGGTAAGGACCAGCAGGCCACCACTCATGATAGGCCGCAGGTCCGGCCAAGGCCCCTTGGCCAGGATGAAAAGGAGGATGGCGTCGATTCCGACACGCGCGGACCAAGCGAAGGCCGCTCCCTGGATACCCCAGAGATCAAGCGCCCACCAAAGCAATACAAGGTAGGGGCCAACCTCAATAAGATGCAGCTTGGCCGTCAGGTCTGGGCGTCCAAGTCCTTGAAGGAAGGCAAATGGTATATAAGACAAGGCATTGATCCAGATGCCGGCCAGCAGAATGATGGCCACTGGCCCCATACGTTCTCCCAGGGGCTCGCCCAGCCACCATGACATGAAGGGCGTGGAAAGAAGCATGGCCAGCACGATCGTCGGGGTCATGATGATGGCGAGGGGGAGACGCGCACGTATCATCAGGGGGGCGGCTTCATTGGCAGGGTCTGCGCTGGAAAAGCGCGGGAACAGCACGGATGAGAGACTGGCGGGGATCATGGATAGCCGGGTGGCCATGGTGTAAGGCACGGCATAAGCCGTCACAGCGGCCATGTCGAGCTTGTGGCCAATCACGATGCGGTCCGTCAGGGTCAAAACAGGGTTCAATACACTGCTGACAGAAACCCATCCCCCGAAATGCAACAGGTGTTTCATGTTTTCTGAGGATGGTCGTGGTCTCTTTGAAGATACATGACGCAGACAAGCCTTCATCAGTAAAACTAAGGTGACTAGCCGCCCGGCCAGCATGGCTGCGATTAGCGCGGGCAGTTCAATCCAGCCTGCCCATGCGACGAGCAAAGGCAGGACCTGTGCGATGATGCTCCCGGTAAGATTGGCAATATTCAGGGACACAAACGCCTGTCTGCCTTCGAGTGCTCCTGCAAGCACGGATGAGATCGTTAGCAGTGGCAGAGCGACAAGGAGCAGGGGCAGCGTGTCGTGAAACTCGTGTTGGAGTTCGGAAGAGATGGAAAGAAAAGGAAAGAGAAACCTTTCGCCCAAGACGTAGAGCAACAGACCAGCGGCAAGCCCCATGCTCCCGCTGAGCGCCAGGGAGGTCCACAGCACGTTTGCGCGGTCCTCGTCTGTGGCCGATGCCATACGGGCAATGCGGTTATTCGTGGCCCGCCCAAGCCCCAAGTCCGTGACGCTCAGATAGCCAAGGATCGCCCAAATCATCAGCACGGCGCCGTAGCGGAATTCACCCACCAGCGGAAGCAGAAGCGGAAGGGTCAGCAACGTGACCAGCAAGGGAACCATGGCGCCAGCCAAATTGATCATGCTGGACTGCTTGATGGTGAGGTGAAGGGAGCTCATGCTAGCCTTCGTGGCGATTCATTGGGTAAGCCTCGCGGTCGAGCGGGCGCACTATCATAAACCAGCTTTATTGTCATGCGGCGTTTTCATGAGCGAAACCTCCATCATTGTGAACAGTGAGCAAGGGCAATTTCGCCGTGTCGCTGTCATTCATGACTGGCTGGTGACTTATGGCGGGGCGGAGCGCGCTCTGAAGGTCATCCTTGAGTGCTTCCCCGAGGCCGACGTCTTCACCATGGTCGACTTTCTTCCGGAGCGGGATCGTGGCTTTCTTGCCGGGCGAAACATCATCACATCGCCATTGCAGCGCATGCCGGGGGCCAGGCGTCACTATCGGGCTTACCTTCCTCTGATGCCCCTCTGGGTCGAACAGTTCGATCTGTCCGGTTATGACCTGGTGATATCCAGCAGCCATGCCGTGGCCAAGGGTGTGTTGACTGGTCCGGATCAGCTCCATCTCTGCTACATCTACTCGCCCATGCGCTATGCCTGGGATCTCCAACATCAGTACCTGCGAGAAACGGGCCAGGGGCGGGGGCTCAGGGGCTGGGTTACCCGCTACCTGCTTCACCGGATGCGGCTTTGGGATGCTCGAACTGCGGCAGGCGTGGATCGTTTCATCGCCATCTCACATTTTATTGGACGGCGGGTGACCAAGGCCTACCGGAGGGAGAGCGAGGTGATCTATCCCCCGGTTGATGTTGAGTCGTTCCCGCTGTGCGAAGGCAAGGAGGGTTTCTACCTGACAGCCTCCCGGCTGGTGCCCTATAAGCGCATTGATCTTATTGTCGATGCCTTCCGACAGTTGCCGGATAAAAGGCTGGTTGTCATCGGCGATGGTCCCGACATGAAAAAAATCCGGGCGCTTGCCGGGCCGAACGTGACACTCATGGGGCATCAGTCGCCGCAGGTGTTGGCAAACCATCTCCAACGCGCTCGGGCCTTCATCTTCGCGGCGGAAGAGGACTTCGGCATTGCCCCCTTGGAGGCGCAAGCTAGCGGAACACCTGTCATTGCCTATGGCAAGGGGGGGGCGCTGGAAACCATCCGTGGGCAAGGTGATGAGAAGCCTACAGGGCTATTTTTCCAGGAACAGAGCGTGGAGTGTCTAAGCTCTGCCATCCACCATTTCGAGACGCTTGCAATCAGTCCCGAGGCATGCCGAGAAAATGCTCTGCGCTTCGGTGAGGAGCGCTTCAAGGAGGAGTTCATGGCATTGGTCGAGCGTGAGTGGAATGCCTTTCACGCGGGTTGGTGATGCTCATCCGCTCCTGACGGGGGGCTAGCTGGCGATTTGTCGGTAAACGGCCAAAGTTTGGCTTGCGCATCGCTCCCATGTGAACTCCTTGGCCCGTTCGAAGCCCCTCTGGGCCAAGGTGCGCGCCATATTGGTATCTTCGGAGACGCGCTCCATGGCTCCGGCGATATCGTCCACAGACTTGGGGTCAACGAGCAGGGCTGCATCACCTGCGACTTCAGGGATCGATGTGGTGTTAGCACTGATGACTGGAATGTTTGAGGCAAAGCCCTCAAGCACAGGAAGACCAAAGCCTTCATAGAGAGACGGGTAAACCAGCGCAGATGCCGATTGCAGCAAGGGGCGCAGTTCTGAATCTGGCACATCCTCGAGCCAGAGACCACAACCATCGTCCTGAAGTTTGCTGAGTTCTTGACGAAGCGCTTCATCACCCCATCCGGATTTCCCGATCACAAGCAACGGATGTTCTTCCCGGATAGAGGGGGGCAGGCTCCGGTGTGCTTCGATGATACGGCGTACGTTCTTTCTAGGCTGAAGCGTGCCGACAAAAACAAAGCTCCCACGTCTTGCGCCGTGCTTCTGAAGGGTATGGATCATTTGATCTTCAGATACACGCTCGAAGAAGGCCGGGTTGACACCCAGTGGGATGACATCAATACGCTCAGAAGGTATGCCGAAATGTTCGGCAATATCCTGTTTGCTGAACTCGGAAATGGTGATGATCCGCTCGCACCACGCTGCCGAGCGTTTGAACGCAAAGTTCTTCAGTCCTCTCAGAGTGCTGGAAGCCCATTCGGGATGCGCGAGCGGGATGGCATCCATGATAGTGCCAATCACCGGAGTCCGCCGCAATCTGGGAATGTGGTGATCCGGGGCGTGGAACAGATCGACCTTGCTCTCAAAGTCGCTGGTATTGAAAAAGGGCAGCCCAGTGAGGGAGGAGTAGGCGGCCTGGAGAGTGAATTTTGGTTTTAGGCATGTGATTCGTGATGGAAGTTCTTTCGGGACTTCTGCGCAATCTCCAAGGCGCAAGCCGTGGATATCACAGCCCATAGCCTCCAGGCTTTGCCATAAGTTGTGCGTATAAACGCCGATTCCATCCAGGTGGCGGCGAATGATGCCTTTAGCCCATAAGGCAACGCCGAAGCCAATGCGCATGTGCCTCAACCCGCTGAGTGCATTCTGGTGAGGGTGTCGAACAACGGCGTTTGTGGTGCTGAGTGAATAAGCTTTTGCAACATGCCGTTGTCTCCGCGCAGTTTCTGAATTTCATTGGTGCGGACGAAGGCCGGGTTGACCTTCACCTCGATCTCATAGCCCGCAATCTCGCTCATCATGGCAATGACCTCGCGCAGCGAGATCGCCCGGCCAGAGCACACATTGACAACCACCGACTCGGCTGGAGATTCAAGCAGCGCCACATAAGCGGCCACCACATCCGCCACATCCGAGAAGTCACGGCTCACATCCAGATTCCCAAGCTCAATGAGGCGCTCACCACGCTTGAAATGCCCCACGATCTTGGGGATCAAGAACCGCTCATCCTGGCCAGGTCCTGTGTAGTTGAACGGGCGGGTGATGATGATGGGCAGGCGATGGAACCAGGTGCGCACCATGTGCTCCATTGCAAGCTTGCTGCAGGCGTAATGGTTCACCGGGGCGGGGCACACGGACTCATCAATGACATCAACATCCGGCGTGCCGTAGATGTTTGCGGAACTTGCAATCAAGACCTTCTTCGGCGGTGTTGCCAGGGATACAAGAGCCTCAAGGAGGTTCAGAGTGCCGAACACGTTGACCCGGTAGAAGCCCTCCGCGTCACCATGGCCCACGAAGGACAAGGCGGCGAGGTGAACCACATAGTCCGCCTGGGCTGTCGATACCGCCTCGCGCACAGCAGCGGCATCAGTCAGATTACAGGGGATCGTGACATCTGCCGCAGTTGTCGAGCTTCCGAACCCAATGACGTGATACCCGCGTTCTTTGAGTGCGACGATCATGTGGCGTCCGGTGAAGCCGGAGGCCCCCGTCACCAGGACGGTTTTCGTTTGAGAGCGTCCGGTCATCAGAAGGAAAAGCCCTGCTCGTTCCGGCGCAGATCGGCCTCCACCATCATGTGGCAAAGCTCCTCCAGCGTGGTCTTCGGCTCCCAACCCAACTCCTGCTTGGCCTTGGCCGGGTTGCCGATGAGAAGGTCGACCTCGGCTGGACGGTAGAACTTCGGGTTGATGGCCACGATGGTCCTGCCTGTGGCGGCGTCAATACCGCGCTCCTGCTCGTTCGCACCTTCCCAGATGATGTTGATCTCAGCCGCCTTGCAGGCCATATTGACAAAGTCACGCACGGTCTCGGTGCGGTTGGTGGCCAGCACGTAGGTATCCGGGTTGTCCGCCTGAAGCATGCGCCACATGCCCTCGACATACTCCTTGGCATAACCCCAGTCCCGTTTTGCATCCAAGTTACCGAGCTCCAACACATCCAGCTTGCCGAGCTTGATCTTGGCAATGCTGTCGGTGATCTTGCGGGTCACGAACTCGCGGCCGCGCAGCGGGGATTCATGATTGAACAGGATGCCGCTGCTGGCAAAGATGTCGTAGCCCTCGCGGTAGTTCACTGTGATCCAGTGTGCGTACAGCTTGGCCACGCCATACGGGCTGCGGGGATAGAAGGGGGTGCTCTCATCCTGCGGGATGGCCTGCACCTTACCAAACATCTCGGAAGTAGAGGCCTGGTAGAAGCGGATCTTGGGATTGACGATGCGGATCGCTTCCAGAAGGTTTAGCGGGCCAATCCCTGTGATCTCTGCCGTAGTCACTGGTTGATCGAAGGACACTCCCACAAAGCTCTGTGCCGCAAGGTTGTACACCTCCGTGGCCTCGCTCCTTTCCAGCAGGCGGATCGCGGCACTCATATCGGTCAGATCGAATTCGACCAGATGCAAATTGGGGTGTTTGTCGATCCCCAGCTCCTCGATGCGCCAGAAATTGACCGAACTGGTGCGGCGATAGGTTCCATAAACGCTATAGCCCTTCTCCAGAAGAAGCTTGGTGAGATAAGCACCGTCCTGGCCGGTAATGCCGGTGATGATAGAGGTTTTCATGCTTTATTCTCTTTTTGTTTCAAATAGTTAATTTTTATGTGCGAAACCCAATGCGGTAAAAAGTTGCGCTGCGCTCTTTTCCCACGTTAGCCAGGGCAGGCTATCCGACTTGGGGTGCGCGCCATTGAAATACATTATCAGCCATTGCTTGATCGATGTGGCCATACAGTGACCATCCAATGCATCAAAATAAAAAGCATGCTCTCCTGCCACCTCACGAAACACAGGAATATCCCGCGCAATGATCGGAAGCTTGTGCTGAGCGGCCTCAATCAGCGGCAGGCCGAAGCCTTCGCCGTAAGAAGCCGCAATCAGGCAGGTGCTTGCTGCGTAAATCTTCTCCAGATACTCGTCGCTGACGGCTTCAAGCCAGAACAGACGCTGGTTGAGTTCCGGATGGGTGCGCAGTCGGGCAACGGTTTCAGGAATATTGCGGCGCATGGCGTCGGGCAGTCCTTTCCAGCCTTCCTTGCCGACGATGACTAGATTGATGTCCGCCCCCTCTTGCCAAAGCCTAGAAAAGGCTTCGATCGTTTGCAAATAGCCTTTGCGAGGTTCAATGGTGCCAACCATCAAGAAAGTTGGGCGGGAGGTCATCTGGCGCAGTGGTTTATTGGCGTTATCTGGCATCCCAGTGCTGGAGGCCGAATTGGCAATATCGGCGCCCAGATGCCACCAGCTAATCTGATATGGCCTTCTGTCTTGCCAATCGGTAGCGGTTTCTCTCTGCCATGCGGCGAGATCGTCAGCAACGGTTCGTGAAATACAGATCGCGCCATCAAGCTTCGAGACGGCGCACAGCCAGTTTGCGTGGTTAACATCTGTGCCGGGTGGAAAGACTTCGGGCATGCGAATAGGCAGCAGGTCATACACGATGGAATACACGGAAACGCCAAGGTTACGATAGCCCTGATACAACCCGGCTCGTTCTGCCTGAACAAATATATCTCCCGATATATCTAATCCGAGCAGTACGTCGCCACTTTGAGGGTCAATCGGCTCATCATGCAAGGCGCCAGCCGGGCAGCCTAGTAGTTCTAATGTGTATTCACGGGCATGCCAGTGCTGCCATACACCGCCCGCATCTGAGAGATAAACCGGTTCGATTCGATAGCCTGTGGGAGGTGATTCCAAAAACGCCATGGTAATGGCTCGTGCGACGCGCTCGATACCGGTCTTGAGGTCGTTTCTGTGGGTGGCAGTGATATCCAGATACAGCCGCCGTGCCGGCTGCGGCAGGGGTAGGCTGGCGGCCATATGGAGGGAAAGGCTCTGTAAAGCGGCATTGTTGGGCTGAAAGCCTTTCTGATTCGCGATCGCCTCCAGCAGGCTCGGTAGCTCGGTTGCGGCACGCCGATTGAACCGCTCGATGGCATCTGCGTAGCGTTTTGCACATTCGCTAGGCGCATGACGCTCAATGACAATCTTTCTTGCCCGTTCGCCAAGTGCTCGCCTGTGATCCGGGGCGCGCCACAGGGCCTCCAGTGCCGCGATAAGTTCGTCATCGGTAAACTCATCCGGCAGCATCCATACGGCCTGTGGATCTAGTTCTGCCATCGAACCGTTGGCATTGACGATGAGCGGCAGCGCATGGCTCATGGAATCCAGAACGGTGCCTGATGTTTCTCCCCTTGAATTCGTACGTAACTGCACGGCAAGGTCGGCAGCGGCTAGGTATTGTCGGAACAGTTCCGGCGAGGCAAAGCCAGTAATTTTTATCTTATGGCCAAGGCCACTATTGCGAATGGTCTTTGTCAGGTTTGTGCCATAGTCGCCACCGTGGTTTTCGCCGACAAACACCAAGTGGCAGCGCTTGTCGCTCGCCAATCCACTTTTCAGCCAGGCTTTGAGGAGTCGATGGTTTAGCTTGGTGCCATCCATATAACCGAAACTGCACACGACAAAATCGTCCACATCTATACCAAGATGTTTCCGCGCTGCCTGTTTGTCGATGCCTTCCGTCGGGGTGCGGGCAAGCGGGATGACATCCCAATCAATCCCTGCCTTGTCGCCATACCATTGACGCGCCAGGTTGCGAGAGAAAATGGAATGGACAATCACGCCTTGAGCGTGCTGAAGGATGTGCCAATTGACCGGGTACCTGAACTTTGTTTCTTCTGCTTCACGCTGGCGATCACGCACTGCGCCATAGCCATGGCTGTTGTATAGCGATTCTGTCCAGGCGCCCGCCTTGCCACCATACATTTCCATCCAAGCCATCAGTCCGCTCAGGTAGAAGTCGTGCAGCGCTACCGTCCCTGGTATCTCCACTAGCAATGCGAGCATGTGGCGGTGAAAGTGGGAATTACCCACATGGTAGAGCACGCGGTCCATTTCACCAGCGTGAGCACGCAACCAAGCTACGTCACGCACCTTGCCATATTGCATAATCGACGCATCGACATTTTCCTGCTCAACGACTAGATCGATGTCGTAATATGCCGACAAGGCAGGAATCAACTCGGCGCTGTAATCGGCAATTCCCGTGCGTTCTGGCGGCAAGGGTGAAATGAAAGCCAGTCTAGGCTTGCGACCCCTCAGCGGTTGTGATGGTTGTTTCGATTGCGTTTTGTACAGAGACTCCCACGCTCGTATCGCTCGTTTAGCTGTTTCGTCCCAGGAAAACTTCTTGGCCTGCTCAAGGCCATGCCTGCGCAGGCGCTGGCGAAATTCTTCATCCTGCAATGCCTGCGTCATTTTGAAGGACATCGCGGTCACATCGAAGGGATCAAACAGCGCCTCTTCAAAACCGATGACCTCCGGCAGGCTGGATGTGTTGGCACCGATCACCGGTGCCCCGCATGCCATGGCTTCCAGCGCGGGTAAGCCGAAGCCTTCGTGCCAAGAGGGGAAGACGTAGAGTGTGCACAGGTTGTAGAGCTGAACGAGTTCTTCGTCGCTGACATAGCCGGTGAAGATGAGTTCGTCGTCTTTGAGACCCACGGATCGGGCAAGGTGTTTGAGCTGCTTAATATTTCCTTTCGGCATCTTGCCGGCGAAGACCAATTGATGGGTTTCGCGCAGGCTGTTCGGCAATGAGGCATAGGCCTCGATGAGGCGAGGTAGGTTCTTGCGCTCGTTCGCGCCGCCGGTATAAAGGATGAAGGGGCAGGTGATGCCGAATTTGGCGCGGAGCTGGCGCGCGGTTTCTTCGCCGATGGTTTGGGGCTGGAAATGGCTGTCCAGAGCGGCGGAGATGGTGACTGTCTTGTCATCAGGCGTGCTCAGCTTCCCTATGGCTTCCTTCCGGGCGAATTCGGATATCGCAAGATGTTGCGCCGCCTGCTTCAGGTATTTGATCTTGCGCAGGTAATGGTGTTCATAACGCGGGTTGGGCTTGAGGTAGTGGTCCGAGTTCAGCAGCGGAATGAGGTCATAGAGGGTGACGCTCACTGGCGTCACTTGGTCAAACAGGCCGATGCTGGTGACGGCTTCGTCAGCATAGCCTTCGAACAGGCTCGTGATGTGGATGGCATCCGGCTGCAGACTGGCGAGAAAGGCCTCGCGCATGAGTTCAGCTATTTCGCGACGGGCATCGTTGCCGGGCTGCTCTTCCTTCACCGGCCCCGATGCATGCCAGACGCGGATGTTCTCCTGCGGCAAAAGGCCGTCGAATGAGGCGCGGATAGGTTCGATGGTGTCAGGGAAGAGGCCTGAAAGCGCCAGGATGATTTCGTGTTCACCCCGGTTACGCACCACGGCCTGAGCAAATGACATGGTATAACGGCCGATGCCGCGGAATCGGCTTTCAGTCTGTGCACCCTGCATGTCGATCACGATGCGCATCAGGCACCCTCCTGGTTCTTTTTCTCAATGGCGTCCTTAAGCGCCATGTAAATTTGCTGTGCGCGTGGCGTCAAATTAGTTGTGTTTGTGTCACGCATGGTTTTGACCGGCATGGTGGGGCCGTGACCGTGAATATTCATTCCAGATTGAGAAAAGGCGATATTTATCAGGTGTTGTTTCAGTCTGGGAAATTTGTTGAGCCATGTGAGCGACCGTGCCTTGAGCCTGGGGTTGGCACGCACCTTGTTCATGGTCCACACAAGAGCCTTTCGGCTGATGCGCCGAGGGCGGCTGCCGGGTGCGAAGATCAACCAAGTCTTGGCTCTGGGGATGAACCATCTTGCGAATTTGCCTGCAAGCCTTAATGGTTTTGTAAGCATCCATGAGCGACTGTTCAGCACGGCTTCAAGTTGTTGCCACAAAGCATGGGCACGCTCATTGGCCTCGGTGGTCTGGGCCTCGGCGAGGCTGGCACGCGTGTTGGCCTCGGTGGCCTGGGCCTCGGCGAGGCTGGCGCGCGTGTTGGCCTCGTTGGCCCGGGCTTCGGCTTCGGCGGCGCGGCGTTCGGCATCCGCTTGACTCGCTAAGGAGTATTCGTCAAAGACATTAGGTGGGTATTTGAATGCTTCCTCGAGTTCGCCGTGTTCTTCAGCAACATAAAACCTGTTCAATCCGTCGGCATAGACAAATCGATATCCGGCCTTGATAAGCATGGGTTCCCACGTGTGGTGCGATTCAACTTGTGACATGGGCAGCGTCGCTTCAAGTACCACGATCCAGGGGCGTTTGTGAGTCCAGTCATTGCCCCGAATGACAGCCTCTTCAAGACCTTCAACATCAATTTTCAGGAAGTGGACTTCCTGACCATCCGGGATGTATTCTTCCCAAATTTGGCGCAGATTTTTTACATCGACGAGTTGAGTCATCACACCCCACCCGGCTGCTTGGTGGGTTCTGGCAATCTCCGGGTCGAGTGTGGAAAGTCCAGGGTTTTCGATGAAACTTATTTCCAATGAGCCTGGTGTATCGCTTATGGCGACTTTTAAATTGATGTCCTTTGGTCTCCTTTCTTGAAGCTTTTGATGGAAATCCGGGTTGGGCTCGATGTTAATGCCGTGCCACCCGGTTTCGTAAAAAGCTCGTGTGACAGAGTCGATGTCGGGGGACCATGCTCCAACATCCACATAAAAGCCATTTGTGATGTGCTTGAGGGCGCGCCAAAGCATCACATCTTCAAGATTTTGTGCGTAAGAAATGAAGCTCATGGTCTTTTCTGGATGGTGATGGTTGGCTTATTCCACAGGCAGCCGACAAAGTGCTTTTTGTCGATGTTGATGACATTGAACACCAACGCGAGATCTCGCCATTCGTAATTGGCGGTCAGATGCGTATCTCTGTCAATAAGTGCGGTTTGTATGGAGTAACTTCCTACCCCGAGGTTGGCGGGGAATGAAATTGATAAAAAATAGCTATCTCCTGCGCGCGGTCTTTCGATGACCTGCTCCGTATGCCAGGTGTTGGTGCCATACATCACCTGCCCTAGGCGATCCCTGATGCCGTAACCAAAGACGAGACTTTCAAGGTTGGCATGAACCTTGATCCTGACACGCAGCTCTACCTGATCTCCCACGCCAACGAAATCGACAGGATTTCCTTTGGCATCGTAGAGGCCAATCTCTTCGATGTGTGCCTCACCCGTGCCCGAAATCGTCTGGACCTTGCCGTCGTCCAGTCTCACCTGTTCGATCTTGCTGTTTTCCTTTTCTGCAATGAGTGCGTTGTAGAAGTCCACGACATCTTGAGGCTCGCCATCCTTGATGATGTGGCCTTTCTCAAGAAGAATCGCGCGGTCACAGATAGCCTGAATGGCACCACGATCATGTGAGACGAGAAGAAGTGTCGTGCCCTGCTCCTGAAACCCACGAATACGGTCGAAGCTCTTGTGCTGGAAGTAGGCATCGCCCACGGACAACGCTTCATCGACGATGAGGATTTCAGGCCGGTAGGCCGTGGCGACAGCGAAAGCGACGCGCATTTGCATGCCACTGGAATAGGTGCGAACAGGCTGGTCGAAGTATTCGCCGATTTCCGAGAATGCCTCGATGTCGCCAATGACCCTATCAATCTGCTTCTGGCTGTACCCCATCAAGCCGGCCGCATGGTAGGCGTTTTGCCGGCCGGTCAGGTCAGGGTGGAACCCCATGCCAAGCTCAAGAATGGCGGCGATACGTCCGCGCAAGATGACTTGGCCCGTGCTTGGCTTGAGCGTGCCGGTGATGATCTTGAGCAGGGTGCTTTTGCCTGCGCCATTCTGGCCGACAATGCCGACGGCTTCTCCAGGGAGGATGCTGAAGTTGATGTTTTGCAGTGTCCAGTGTTCTTCCCGCGGCTTGAGCGGCAGGCCGAACCAGGACAGCACGCGCCGCCACTCCCCGCCGAAGTCGCGGTAGGACTTGCCGACGTTTTGAACTTCCAATACGGGTTGCAGTGCGTTCATAGCATGTCCGCCATGTCTTCGCCTGCGCGACGGTAGAGGAAAAGGGCTAGTGCCAGGCTGCTGATGGCCAGCAGGGTTGGGTAAAGAAGTACGTTTAACTCCGGGGCCTTTCCGTAGACGAGGATGCTCTGGTACCCCATGACAATACCGGTCATGGGGTTAAACAGAAAAAGGTCACGGTAGCTTTCGGGCAGCATGGTGGTGGTGTAGACGACGGGCGTCAGCCAGAACCAGAACTGAAGGAGGATGGGGATGACCTGTCCGAGGTCACGCATGAACACATTGATGATGCCAAGACTGAGTCCCAGCCCGAGGGCAAGGCCCAGGCTGACGAGGATCAGCAGAGGCATCCAGAGGAGGGCCAGGGGGGGCAAGTGTCCGAGCAGTCCGAAGACCACAAGGATGGCCACGAACAGGAGCAGATTGTTCATCAGTGCGCTGCCCGTGACGATGAGAGGCAGGGACATGCGAGGGAAGGCCAGCTTCTTGATCAAGTTGCCGTTGTCAATGAACACGGTCAGGCAGCGGCCAAAAACCTCGGCAAACAACGCCCAACCCAACATACCGGCCATAAGGTAGATGGCATAGGCGTACTGGTTGTCGATGCCGGGCAGTTTGGTCGATAGCACGGCCGAGAGGATGAGCGCGTAGATGGCGACTTGCGCCAGCGGATGGAGGATCATCCAGGCGGCACCCAGTCGGCTGCGGGCAAAGCGGGTGGCGAGTTCGTTCCTTATGGAGCCGAGAATGAAGTGGCGATAACGCCAAGCGTTGGCAGGTGACATGCGCGGGCGTATCAGGGGGCGATGGCGTTGGCAGGCGTGGGACGGCAGTGTGGCGGGGCGATGTGGTACGTTTCCTGCGTGCCTTGCGGCGGGGTCAGGACAAGTGTTCCCGAGGTGCACAGACCGTTGACCGCGAATTCCACGGGGACCGGAACCTCGAGGGTCCATCCCGCAGGAAGGTTTGGAATGGTTCCTGCGTTCAGTACCAAAGGGCGTCCTTCGGTGTAGGAGCGCAACGAAAGCGTGTCAAGCGACTGGATGATCCGGGCCCGCTCACCCTTGACCCGGTGCGTGTCCAACACGCGTGACAGGCCGGGAAGCGCAATGCTGACGACCAGCCCGGCGACCAGCAGGACGACGATGATCTCGATCAGCGTCATCCCCTGCTCATGCCTATCGCGAGGGTAGATAGCCGATATCTGCATTGGCTCCCTCCCCGCCAGGCTGACCGTCTGCGCCGAGCGAGTAGAGCGCGAAGGGATGCTGATCGGCTCCGGGCACGCTGTACTGATAAGGGTTGCCCCACGGGTCGAGGGGGATCTCTGCCTCATCCAAATAGGGGCCGCGCCAGCGGCTGCGCATGGCCGGGTCGGATGGGGGGCTGACCAGCAGGCGCAGGCCCTCGGCGTCGCTTGGGAAGCGGCCATAGTCGAGTTGAAGGGTCTGCAGCGCGCCCTTCAGCATCTTGATCTGCACCTCGGCGGCCTTGATCTTTGACTTGTCCGCCTGTCCGAAAAGGCGCGGGCCGACCAGGCCGGCAAGCAGGCCGATGATGACCAGCACCACCAGCATCTCGATGAGTGTAAAACCGCGTTGTTTCATATTCAGGGTGCACCTTGTTTCATTGACGGCAGGAAGCCACTTGCTACCAGCAATCCCCTCCGAGTCATGACTTCTTCAGCGGGTTGAGCCTGATTGCATCCTGGGGCATCCGGTCAGGCGCGCTCACAGTGCGATGTCGCTGAGGCTGGTAATGGCCAGCATGATGGCGATCATCAACACTGCGATGGAAGCCCCGATGGCCAAGATGGCGATGGGCTCCAGAAGGAGCAGGAAACGCTTCATGCGCTGGCGTGATGACGCATTATAAACCTGCGTCAGGGCGTGGAGCATATCGCCCAGCCGGCCGGACTGCTCGCCCACGCGCAACAGGTTTGCCCCCATCGGGTCAACCAGCTGCTGCAGCTCAAGGGCATCCGTCAGCCGCTCGCCTGCACGGACCTTGGCTTGTACATGCTCCAAGCGTCGACGCAGGCCGGCGATGCTCACGGCTTCCACACTCAACGTCAAGGCGTGCGCCAGCGGCACGTGGTTGTGCAAGAGCGCGCCGAGGGAGTGAGTCCAGCGCCCCATCTGGGTTTGCAGGATCCACCCGCCGATGCCGGGCATGCGCAATACAGCCTCTTCCAGCCAGCGGCGCACTGTGGGCAGTTGCAGCATGGCCCAGCCCATGGCCAACAGTAGTCCGCAGACCGCCAGTGCCATCATCCAGTGCTGGTTCAGATATAGGCCTGTGCGCAGCACCGCCCGGGAAATCCAGGGAATGGCATCGCCGCCCTGCTGGAGAAGGCGGGAGAACTTAGGCACCACCAATGCGAAAATCAGGACGATGGCCACGATGCCAGAGATCACAAGGATAACCGGATAGATGAGGGCGTTACGCAGTTCTTGTCGGGTGGTTTCCAGATAATTCAGCCGTTCGACAGCGGACAGCATCGCCTTGGCCAGCTCGCCGCTGGCTTCGCCCGCCCGGATGATCTGCACCACATCGCCGGGAAGATTCAGCGCCGACTCCGCCAGGGCGTCGGAAAAAGCCGAGCCTGAGCGCAGGTGGCCATGCAGGGCATCGAAAACCGCGCCGAGTGGCGTGTTGGCATGGCCTTGGCAAAGCGAGGGCAGGGCCTCTGAGATGGACACGCCGGCTTGCAGAAGGGTGGCCAATTCCTGCACCGCCTGGATGCGCATCGCATTGTTCAGCCGACCGCCACGCCGACGGGATGGCGGGGTGGCGGGGGTGATCTCCAGGGGGAGCAGGCCTTGGGCTTGCAGCGCCTGGTAGACAGCCTGGGCGCTGGCGGCCTCCATGCGTCCTGCGATGGGGGTGCCTTGTGCATTGGTCGCCTGGTAGTCGAATGGAAGCATGGTGATTGAGCCGTTATTCCGTCACGAGCGCGCCGACTGAGGGGGGCGCTTTGGAACCTGTCTCGCCGGCCTCCACCTCCGCCAGCTCGCCGGTCACGCGGAATACCTCGTCCAGGCTCGTTTCCCCATTCCAGGCCTTGATCAGGCCGTCCTCGCGCAGGGTGCGGAAATGGGATGGGAGGGCCTGGCGCAGCGTCGTCACGGTGGGGGTATGGGCGATCAAATGGGCCATCTCCGGCCCCACATCGACCCATTCGTGAATCCCCACGCGCCCTGAATAACCCGTGCCATGGCAGCGGCTGCACCCTTGGGCGGCGAACAGACGGGGTGAGGTGGGCATCAAGGTGGAGAAACGGACGCGCAATTCGTCGAGGATGGGCGTGAGCCCGGGCGGGGGCGCGGTGGGGACGCGGCAGTGCGGGCACAGGCGGCGGACCAGGCGCTGGGCCAGCACGCCGCGTACCGCTGAGGCGAGCAGGTAGGGCTCGACTCCCATGTCGATCAGGCGGCCGAAGGCCGACACCGCATCGTTGGTGTGCAGCGTGGAGAGCACGGTGTGGCCGGTCAGCGATGACTGCACCGCGATCCGGGCGGTCTCGCCGTCACGGATCTCGCCAATCATGATCACATCGGGGTCCTGACGGAGGATGGCGCGCAGGGCGCGGGCGAAGTCATAGCCGATCTCGGCATGGGCCTGCACCTGGGTGATGCCATCCAGCCTGTACTCGACTGGATCCTCCACCGTGATGATTTTCCGCTCGCCATTATTGAGCTCGCCCAACAGGGCATAGAGGGTGGTGCTCTTGCCCGAACCCGTGGGCCCGGTGACCAGCAAGATGCCGTGGGGTTGGCGGGCCACATGCTTCATCTGGGTGTACAGATCGGGCGCCATGCCCAGCACCTCCAGGTTCAGGAGGGCCTGATCCTTGGGCAGTAGGCGCATGACCACGGATTCCCCCTCGGCCGCGGGAAGGGTCGAAACACGCACGTCGAAGGCCCGGCCTGCGGCATGGAACGACAGGCGCCCGTCCTGGGGCAGGCGGCGCTCCGCGATGTCCAGATGGGCCATCAACTTAATGCGCGAGATCACCGCCTCCAGGCGTGTGGCCGAGGTGCGCAGGCGCTCGGCCAGGATGCCGTCGATGCGGTAGCGCACCCGCAAGGCGCCATGATCAGGCTCAAGGTGGATGTCGGAGGCACTCAGCTCGACCGCCTGGGTCAGGATGTTGTTGACCAGAGACACCACCGGGGCCTCCTGCTGGGCGGTGATGACGGGGACTTCGTCGCCCACATTGATGGTGGCCTGCTCGCCGTTGCGCGCCATGATGCGGGGGGTGGATAGAACGCGGGCGCGGTTGCTGCTGGCCAGGGCCTGGATCAGGGCGCGGGTGTCGCCACGGTTGTTGAGGAGGGTGAAGTTGAGGCCGCCCTGGGCGAGGGTGAGGCCGCCGAGGGTGCCGCCCTGGACGAGGTAGTCGCTCAGCTTGGCCTGGGCCATGGCCCATTCGATGCCAGTGGACTGCCCGTCGTCCAGGGTGACTTCGGCAATGGTGACTTCGATCAGGACCTGCTGGGTGGGGCGGTCCAGTTCGCGCAGCAGTTTCTGCAGCTCCTGGAAGTCCTTGGCGCTGCCGCGGAAGATGATGCTGTTGGTGGCCGGGTTGACCACAAGGTCGCGGTTAGCGACGGGGGCGGTGTCGGGGTTGGTGGCGCGCGAGGGGAGGGTGGAGGCCGAGCCTGTGGAGGGCTTGTCCGGCTGGGGTTTGGCGGCCGAGGGGGACGGTGCAGCCTGCCCCCCCCCCAATCCGTAGAACTGGCCCACCGTTCGCGCCAGGGTGTTGGCATTCGCATGCTGGACCTTGTAGACGAACAGGCCCTTGTCGCTGGCCCGCTGCGCGGGGGTGTCGAGCTGGCCAATCCAGTCGATGGTGTGGTTGAGCAGGCCTTCGTCGGCGGCCAAAAGGATGAGGCTGCTCGATTCGGGCACGGGGATGAGGCTGATGGCGCCGGGGGCGCCGCGGCCGAGGGCGACGGCATAGCCTTCGGATTCGAGGATCTCCTGCAGGCGCTTGGCGAGCGCCTCGGGGGCGACGAAGGCGAGTTCGACACGGCGCCCCTGGCGGCCACGCATGAGGGGCTGGTCGAGCAGGGCGATGGCGTCGAGCGCCATCTCTACCTGCGGGCGTTGGCCATGAATGATGATGGCATTGCCTGCGGTGTCGGGCATGATTTGCACCTGCTGCTTGAGCAGGCTGTTGAGGGTTTCGCGGATGTTGCTGACGCTGGCGTTCTTGAGTTCGACGTACTGGAAGATGGGGCGCAGGTCTTCGGGGGTGTCCGGCAGGCTCTGGCTGCGCAGGAAGCGGGGGGTGATGTCGCGTGCGAGGTTGTCCGGGAGCACGCGGTAGAGTTCGCCATCCTGCGTCAGGGTGAGCTTGTGGCTGCTCAGGATGGATTGGACGGTCTGCAGCAGTTGGGCGCGGCTCATGGGGTTGCTGGAGCGCAGAGTGACCAGTTCCTGGCGCTTGGCGATGTCGGGGTGGACGTCGAAGTTGAGTTGCAGCAGTTCGCCCAGGGTGTACTGGATGAAGCCGGGGAGGGGCATCTGGTCGAGGTTGACCATGATCTCGCCCCGCTCCGAGGGGTGGGTGCCCGTTTGGCGCACGGGCCGGTAGGGCGCGCGTGGAGTCTCGGTGACGCGCGTTTCCGGGGTGACACCGGCCTTGGGCTGCCATTCATCCTGCTGTACGGGGGTGGCGCGCTCGGGGGTGATGGGCGCGGGCCACTCGAGCGGGGTGAGGATGGAACAACCGGCGAGTTGCAGGGCGAGGCCGAGACCCATGACGAGGCGCTTGAGGGAGGGCATGGTCTTGGGGGTGTCTTGGAAAATGGGCGGGAAAGTCTAACAGGATTGGCGGGATGAGTCTCCCGCCCTCCGCAGATTGTAGGAGCAAGATAGTAATGTCCGCTTCTGACAAGTTAGAAATGTCCGCTTTTGTTCATGAGGGCGGA
>FWPV01007510.1_pt1 | contig 19732 bp, 12 predicted proteins | sample 2228371 | NCBI WGS metagenome assembly FWPV01 (sample SAMEA103939776, study PRJEB20133) | metagenome
CTGTTGCGCTGCTCGCGTCGCTCGTCGTGATGCCGGCGTATGCTACCGTGCCCGGCAGCGTCACGTCGTCGACGCTCGCCGCCAACCTGTCTGGTGCCGAGGGCGTGAACAACGACGGCATCCGCGGCACGCTCACACTCGAGACGACCGGTACCCCGGCCCTCCAGGCTTCTCAGGAGAGTACGGCTACGTACCAGTCGGCTGATGCTCAGGCGGCGACGCTTGCATCGCTGCTTGTGACGAACACCGCCGGCGATTACGGCCTCAGGGTCGCAATCTACACGGGCACGGGTTCGTTCCCGACCACCGACATCCCTGTGCCTGGCATTTCGCTCACGACCACCATCACCGGAGTCGTGCAGGCGATCAACGCCGCTATCAGCGGTCTTGACCCCGAGCTCCGCGGCTCGGCATTCCTCACGGCATCGGGCCGCATCCGTGTGGTCAAGGGTAAGGCAGCTCAGGACGCAGAGATCTGGGTTCACAGCGGTCCTGCGCTCATACCGGGTTCGTTCGTCGATGAGCCCGACCCGGTCGGTCTAACCGTGGCCGAAGCCGTCTTCGGCGGAAACAATCCTTGGGGTCGCGGCTCGGGTCCTGCTGACAGCTATCGTGTGGGTACCGCGAACCTCGGCTACAGCGCCGTGGCGACCTGGTCTCCGCTGTCGCCGGTCGCGCTGAACATCCCGGTTCCGGGCGGCGCGTTCCAGTTCGGTTCGTTCGACAATGGTGTCATCGACTACGACAACTTCGTGTCGGCCCCTGACACCATGACCGGCCTCTACACCGCCGTCATGTCCGACGACGGCAACGGCTCCTACGCGCTCGCATGGACGGCAGGCCGCTCGACCCCGATCGTTTCGGGCGTCTCGAAGCTGGTCTTCGGCTCGGGCGTTGCGGACCCGTCGTACGAGGAAGACTGCTCGGGTAGCGACGCTCCCGAGGTCCTCCCGTCGGTCGTTCCGACTGTCGGTGCGGTTGCCACGTGGACCGTCGATATCGATGATCCTGATGGCACGCGCGGTTACTGGAACTGGCGTGAGAACTCCTACAATGGCGTCTCGGTGCTGTTCCCCAAAGAGTTCGAACTCGTGAGTGCTCCGAATCACGATGCCTTCCTGCCGGCTCTGATCGCGTCGGTCGGGTCGACCCCGACGGTCGATGTCACCTCGACCCCGGAGGGCACGCTGGTCACGATTTCCAACTTCGTTGACGACCTGGGCAGCGATCCGGATGACGGCATCACCTTCCAGGTCGCTCTCAAGGCACCGATCACTGCTGGCGCAGTTGGTGCGGGTGCGAAGATCTGGACGCACGCGGTCGGCACTCCGTGGACCGCGAATCCGATGGACACCCAGCTGATCGATCCGGCGTACCCGGACTCGAACGGTGACGACATCCCTGACACCGACTGGTTCCCACTCTTCTGTCGTTGTGGAACCGTCGAGATGGTGGTCGCTCCCGACGTCGTCAAGACGGTCACCCTCGACGCCGACGTGAACCGCGCTGAGGGCTACACGGCCCTTGTTGCGACCGCGAAGGACCAGTACGGCAACGACGTCTCCGGGTACGTCACGTACTCGAGCCCGACGATCTCGGGCACGACGGACGGCGCCAACATCGCGACCTACTCTGCGGGCAAGTGGATCTGGCAGTATGCCAAGACCCCGGGCGTGAACACGGCGTCCGTGAAGGTCGACGACACCCGCACGACGGCCGACGAGAACCTGACCGCCTCGGTGTCGAAGAACACGAGCGGCATCGGCGAGCCGGCCAAGGTCGTCATCCTGCCGACGAAGACCCAGTGGGAGAGCGGTTCGAGCCCGAGCTTCCAGATCCAGCTTCAGGACAAGGACGGCAATCCGACCTCGTGGCTCGACAAGCACTCGATCTCGACCGACTGGTTCCAGCTCAACGCGCACTCGCAGAACGGCGAGTACGGTCTGGGCACCGGCTTGGCCGTCGCCAACCGCTACATCTGGCGCGGCTGGTCGAAGTCCTCTGGGGTCTTCGCGAGCGGCGGCAGCCTCTTCGGTCCGGATACCACGGACATGAACGCGTGGCCGACGACGTTCACCTTCGCGCTGACGGCTGACGGTCCTGACGTCTGGACGATCACCGCGAAGCACCGCAGCGGCAGCGTCCTGCCCGCAGCGTTCGAGACCATCGAGATCCTCGCTGAGGATCCGGCCGTCGTAGGCGTGCCGGTCGGCTTCAAGGTCACTGCCGACAAGAAGGCCCCCGCGCAGTACGCATGGGGTGACGACTTCTACAACGACAAGGACGACGACTACGCTGACGACGCCTTCGGCTATGCGGCTGCGGGCGGCGAAGACAAGATCGTCCTGACCGCTCGTGTCGTGGACGCGTACGGCAACACGGTCACGAACGGCACGGCCAACATCCCCGTCACCTTCGAGATCGAGAAGTTCGACCGGGTCAACGCCATCATGCCGACGGGCAACGTCTACACCACGACGACCGACGCGAACGGCGTTGCGACTGTCGAAGTGAAGTCGTTCGAGCCCACACTCGACCGCCGCTGGGCACCGTGGCCGATCTCGGACTACAGCTGGTTCACTCCTGTCCGCGTGACCACGACGGTCTCGTTCGGTGGAGCGGACTGGGCGAACCCGTGCGGTGATAGCGAGGACTTCGAGGGCTACGGCTTCACGTACTTCCACGGAGCCAGCGTCACGGCGCAGCTTGCACAGACGCCGGAGTGCGAGGAGAAGGACATCGTCCTCGCGGACGGCACTGATTCGACCGGCTACGTGGTCGAGGTTCTGGACTCGGCGTTCAACACCCCGATCGAGAACTGGGACCTGAAGTTCACGACGTCGCTCGGCACGTTCGCGAACGGGAGCCAGGCGGTCGAGCTGAAGACCGACAAGGACGGCCTGGCCTTCGCGCCCGTGAAGTCGTCTGTCGCCGGCTTCGCGTGGCTGCGCGTGTTCGACCGCTGGCGCAACCGCTTCACGACGGGCGTCTACTTCACCGACTACGTCGCGAAGCAGACCGTGGCGAACACGACGGCTCGCGCTGGCGACCGCGCGGCGATCGAGTCGCTCGTGTACTTCGAGAACATCAAGACGAACCAGCGCGTCCAGTGGAGCGAAGGCGATATCTTGACGGCCGACGATTGGGATGTCTACGGCCCGTCGCTCCCGAACAACTGCTACGAGACCTGTCCCGTGCGGTGGACCAACGAAACGGTGCCCGTTTACGACGCGTGCGGCGACTGGGAAGTCGACACCGACAACAACGGCAAGATGGACGCGGTACGCGTGGCCATCCCTGCGTACGATGACGGCGACGGCCTGCCGCTCGAGTCGGCCGGCGAGCGCTACATGCTGCCGCAGGGAGAGGTTTCGGTGGACGCGTGGTTCAACAACGTGTTCTACGACAACCTTTCGTTCTACGCTGCCCCGGCGCGCCCCGAGACGAAGGTGAACTTCGTCAAGGAGGCGACCCTGTCAGCTGAGGGCACGCAGCTGGATCCGGGCCTGAACCTCGTCGGTTCCGGCTTCACCCCGGCCCACGTGAGCGATCGCGTCGAGATCTACCTCGGCGACATCACCACGCATGGCCGTGGCGACGACAACTGGGTCGGCTACGCCTATGTGGGCGCCGATGGTTCGCTCATGCCGACCGCTGTGTTCAACGGCGTTGGCCAGATCGCTCCGGGTGAGTACGACATCACGGTCGACGGTCTCGTCTTCAAGAAGGGTCTTGTCATCAAGAACCTCTTCAACCAGGCCGAGATCCGATTCCGTGACATCGCTGCTCGCAACGGTGATCAGATCTACATCAACGGCGCCAAGAACAACACCGTTCAGGTCGATGCCTACGGCGCGCTGAACACCGAGGTCTGGATGGGCGGCGTGAAGCTCGCCAACTCCAGCGCCACCGGCAACTTCGTCATCCCGGCCGGCAAGTTCAGCCCGGGCCGCTACACGGTGACCGCAAAGGTCATGTGGCCGACGATGTCGGCGAGCTCTCCGAGCTACACCGGCTACACGACCGTCGTGAAGCGCGACATCTACGTCCAGGGGCCGCTGAAGTTCGGTCCTGTGGCGATGTTCGCGAGCGGCCGCACCCTCCGTGCCTCCGGCAAGGTCACCGGTGCTGCTGAGTGGAACGGCTCCAAGGCGTTCGCTGTTCGCGTGGCCGTCCAGCGCCTCGTGAACGGCCGCTGGGCGACCGTCACGACGAAGACCGTCCGTGCCAACGCGACTACCGGCAACTACGCCGCCAGCGTGCGCGTGAGCTCGGCCGGCACCTATCGTGCGGTCGTGTCGCACCGCGACCTCGCCCACCCCGCATCCTCGCGGGTGAGTGGGAGCCGCGTGGTCCGCTAGTCTCGGCCAGCGACACCTGAGTCATCGCGGAGGCGGGGTCCGAAAGGGCCCCGCCTCTTCGTGTTCTCACGGAGGGGCGTTGTGTCGCCTGCGTGCTGTTCGGACTCCTGTAAGGATGTGCGTGGTAGACTCGTCTGTGGTGTATCAGCCCTCAGGGGCTCCGGTGACGGAGAGGGAGATTCCGCATGCATTCCAAGACGAAAGCCGCGTTCGTCGCGGCGGCGATAGTCGCGGCGCTGTTCGCGATGCAACTGATGGCGGGTGCGGTCGCGCCGCCCGAGGCATCCCACACGTTGAGCCCGCAGCCGGTAGGCGAGTGGGTCGGCACCGACGTCGTCACGATGACGATCGACGCCACGCTGCCGGGAGCGCCGACGGATACCAGAATCGACTGGACGGTGAACGGGGTCGCCTATACCCTGCCGGTGAGCACGTCGCCGACCTCGCACGAGGTGACGATCCCCGTCTCCACCGTCACCACGGTGACATACGCGGCTTGGGAGGGCCCCACACAGTCGGCCACACAGACAGTGGTGCTTCGCCGTGACGCCGCGGCACCGGTCACGACCTGGGCCGCCAGCCCGGCGATCCCGGTCAGCGGTTACACGTCGGTCACGGTCACACCGTCGATCGCGACGACCGACAACAGCCAGTCCGGCGTAGCGAGCGTGACGTACCGCGTCGGCGGTGCGGGAGACCCTGTCAGCATCCCCGGTACCACAACCGTGCAGCTCTCAGCGATTCCCACCGAGGGGGCCACTCTCCTCGAGTTCTACGCGACCGATGCGGTGGGTAACGTCGAAGCCACGAAGACCGCGACGATCCGCATCGACAAGACGGTGCCCACGGCGACGATCGATGCCACCGCCACATACGGCGCTGCGGCCGTGGCGACCATCACCGCCAGCGACCCCACGTCCGCTGGGGTGTCATCCGGTGTCGCGTACGTGCAGTACCGTATCGACACGGGCGCCACCCAGACTGTGATGTCCGCGGTGGCGACAGTGGGTCCCGTCTCCCAGCTCGGAACCCACACGATCTCGTTCTGGGCCGTCGACAAAGCGGGTAACACTTCGCCAGCGGGCACGCGCACGTTCGTGGTCAAGGACCTGACGCCGCCGGTATCGACGATCTCGACCCTTCCGTCGACTTGGGTGAGCACCGACGTGACCGTGTCGGTCACGGCGACGGACAACGTGGGAGGGTCGGGCGTCGCGGGCATCAGGTATTCGCTCAATGGCGGCTTTGAGACGACGTACTCTGCCCCGTTCCCGGTCTCCGCTGACGGGACGAACACGATCCTGTACCGCGCCGTGGACGCATCCGGCAACGCCGAAGCTACGAAGACGGCTGTCGTTCTCATCGACAAGACGCCGCCGGTGGGGCCGGCGAGCCTGGGCTACTCCTCGCTCACCGATACTTCAGTGCGGCTCGTCTGGTCCGCTGCGACCGACCTGCGCTCGGGCGTCGCCTACTACGAGGTCTACGACGGGACGACGAGGGCCGCTACCACGACGGCTCTCGCTGCGACGATCACGAGCCTCACGCCGGGGGCGGAGAAGTCCTTCACCGTCAATGCGGTCGACAACGTGGGCAACGTGTCCGGTGGCGCTACGGTGTCGATCACGATGCCGGGCGCGGCATCCTCTGTCCCAGTGCCCGTTGGAACGAGCGTGCTCGCGACGCTTCCCGTTCCTGCGGGCGGCGTGAGCGGCGAAGGGGTCGTCTCGGTCGTGTTCAGTAACGTCACCGGGGCCGGGGCGGTCAAGCTCGTGCGATTGGGCGCGGCTCCGGCGCCGGCTCCGGGGTCGCTCCGCTTCCTCGGGGACCACTACGACCTGTCGTTCACCGGCACGTTCACCGGGACCGTCACGGTTCGTCTGCCGTATGACCCGCGCATCCCGCCCGCTCGCGCTGCCGCCCTCGGCGTGCAGCACTGGACGGGGACTGCGTGGGAGACCGTCCCGGTCACCGTCGACACGACGAGGCACGAGGTCGTCCTCACCCTGACCTCGCTCTCGCCACTGTCTGTGACCGAACCTGCCTCGACCAACACGGTGGCGACCCTGAGTTCGCTTTCCGCGTACTTCCCGGCATACGGACGCTCCTCGAACGTCACGGTACGTCTCGCTGATGCCAGCAACACGGGCCTCGAGGGGTTCACCGTGCTGCTCCAGCGCCTCGAACGGGGGCAGTGGGTGATCGTCGGTCCGATGGCGCCGGTCCCTGGACTTCCTGGCGCGTACCGGGCGGCAGCGGCCCCGATCGGAGGAGTGAACACCCGCTTCCGGGCGACGTTGGCAGCGAACGCTCTGTACACAGCGGCCGACAAGCCGTTCGCGGTGATTCCGCAGGCCAAGCTCTCCACGCCGAGGGCGTCGACGACCCGGCCTCGGGCGAACCGCATCTTCTACCTGTCCGGGACGGTTCTGCCGAAGGCTCGCGTCTCCGCCCGGTTCGAAGTGCAGAAGCTCGTGCGCGGCCGCTGGGTGAACCAGCCTTCGATTTCGTTCACGACGACGGCCGCAGGCGCCTACCGCAAGGCCGTGAAGCTGCGGGCCGGTACGTACCGCGTGCGGGCGGTCTACGGCGCGAACACCGCGACGGCTCGCAATGCGCTTTCGCGCAGCGCGTACTCTGCCCGGATCGTCGTGAGGTAGGGAGGCCTCTGCCGTCTGAGCGCGGGCAGTGGGCACGGGCAGTGGGCACGGGCAGTGGCCACGGACCCTGGCTGCGGGCCACGGCCGCGCAGACAGGAACACCTCGATGACCGAGAAGGGCGCCCCATCGGGGGCGCCCTTCTGCTAGGCTCACAAGTATGTCCTTTGAGGAGAAAAGAGCAGACAGAGCCGCTGAGACGCCGGGCCGCTCCGGGACTACCGCTGGGCTCGAGGAGGAGCCCGGGCGCGGAAGCAAGCGCCAGCCCCAGGCTCTCACTCATGCCGGTGCTGCCGCTGCGCATCATGCAGGAACACCGCGTCTCGCAGACGCCGTCCTGTTCGACTTGGACGGGACGCTCATCGACACCCTCGGCCTCATACGCGAGTCGATGCGCTATGCGACCGCGACGGTGCTCGGAGCGCCTCTACCGGACGACGTCCTCATGCGCAATGTGGGGGTGCCGCTCGCCGTCCAGATGCGCGAGTTCTCAGAAGAGCACGCCGACGAGCTCCTGGCGGTCTACCGTGAGCACAACGACCGCGTCCACGACCTGCTCGTCAGAGAGTATCCCGGCGTGGAACTGGCGCTTGACGAGCTCGTCGAGGCTGGATTGAGACTCGGTGTCGTCACGTCGAAACTGCACCGTGTCGCGGAGCGCGGACTCGACCGCTTCTCGCTGGGCCGCTTCTTCGAGGTGCTCGTCGGCTCCGACGACGTCGACATACACAAGCCCGAACCGTTCCCGCTGCTCTATGCAGCCGAGCAGATGGGGGTCGACCCGAGGCGTTGTGCCTACGTGGGCGACAGTCCTCACGACATGGCTGCCGCCCGGGCCGCCGGCATGGTGGCGATCGCGGCCACGTGGGGCGTGTCGAGTCCGGAGCGTCTGCGCGCGGCAGAAGCCCAGTACGAAGCTCACTCGATGGCAGAGGTCGTGGCCATATTGACCGGACACGAAGAAGGGTTCGCCGCCGGGCGCTGAAGTGAGCCCCGGCCGCGCGCGCAACCAGACGGGATTCGCGCCCTCGGTTGTGGAACAATGCGTAGGGGCGCCAGTCGAACTGGTGCGGATCGGACGAGGGAGTCGCCGTGTCGAAACGAACGAAAGTCATCTTGGGCATCGTCGCGCTGGTTCTGATCGTGGCGGGCGTCGCGTTCGCAGCGCTCGGCTCGCGAGGGTCCGGCCCGGAGGTGGAGACGGCGACGGTCCAGTCGAAGGACCTGGCGGTCACCGTCACGGCGTCCGGCAAGGTCGAGGCGGGAGTGAGCGCCGATGTGTTCCCGCCGGCCGCAGGCGTGCTCGATGAGATCTACGTGAGCGACGGTGAGACGGTGACCGCCGGCCAGCGAATCGCCGCGATGGACACCCAGCCGCTCGAGCTGCAGGTCCAGCAGGCCCGGGCGGGACTCGCCGCGGCCCAAGCGCAGCTCAAGAACGTGAGCGCGACGGGCGGCGGCTCAGCCGATGTCACAGCCGCCCGGTCGGCTGTGAACGCGGCGAGCGCGGCGCTCGCCGCAGCGAAACAGCAGCAGACCGCTGCCAAGGCGAAGCAGACTGCGGCGAAGCTCGCGTGGGACAACGCGCGGGACGCCTACGACGCCGCGTCACTCGCGCTGCCGTCCGGCAGCCCGACGCTCACTGCGCTCGCGGCCGCTGAAGCGCAGGCAGAGGCGGGTTACCGGCAGGCCTCCGCTGGAGTCGCACAAGCCAGCGCCGGAGTCTCGCAAGCGCAGGCCGGCCTCGACGGAGCGAGGGCCCAGCTCGCCAAGGCCGAGGGCGCGAACCCTGTCGCGCAGCGCGAAGCGGCTGAGGCTGGAGTGCGACAGGCCGCTGCCGCCCTCCGCGCCGCTCAGGATGCGCTGGACAAGGCCACGCTGACGGCGCCCATCGACGGTGTCGTGCTCTTCAACGCCCCGCCAGCGGCGCTCGGCGCCGGCTCGCCTCCGACAGAGGGATCAGCGGTCTCCCCGCAGTCTGCGCCGTTCACGGTGGTCGACCTCGCGGCGCTCAAGTTCACCGCTGAGGTCGATGAGGCCGACATCGACCGTGTTAAGCAAGGCATGCAGGTCGTGGTCACTCTCGACGCCTTCCCCGGTGAGAAGTTCGCGAGCACCGTGACGCGCATCAATCCCGCGGCGCAGCCCACGGCGACCGGCGGCACGGTGTTCAAGGTCGAGATCCTGCTCGAGGACACAGGGGCTGACATCCTCCTCGGCATGAAAGGGGACGCCGACATCGAGGTCTCGTCACGCGGCTCTACGCTTACGATCCCCGTCGAGGCGCTCTTCAGTGAGGGTGGCACGGACTACGTGTACGCGGTGGTCGACAACAGGCTCAAGAAGACCGAGATCACCGTGGGCGCGACGACCGACACCGAAGTCGAAGTGCTCGACGGGCTCGAAGAGGGCGCGGTCGTCGCTCTGTCTGGATCGACACAGTACACGGACGGCATGCCGGTACGGGTGGCGCAGTAGCGAGACAAGGCTCCATGGAAAACGATGCGGTTCGCCCCCGTGAGGGCGGTGTGTCTTCCGGCCCGTGCCAGACCGGCGTCGTCCTCGAGGCGAGAGGCGTCACGAAGACCTACGAGCTCGACGGCGTCGAGGTCAGGGCGCTGTGCGGCGTCGACCTGCAGGTGTGCGCCGGCGAGATGCTCGCGATCATGGGGCCGTCCGGCTCGGGCAAGTCGACGCTCATGCACATCGTGGGGCTGCTCGACCGTCCGACCTCCGGCACGGTGACGATAGACGGCGTCGACGTCTCTCGCATGGAGCCCAACGAGCTCGCAGCCGTGCGCAACAAGCGCATCGGATTCGTGTTCCAGTCGTTCAACCTGCTGGCGAGGACGACTGCGGCAGCCAACGTCGAGCTTCCGCTGGTCTATGCGGGAGTGCCGGCCGCTGAACGGACACGGCGGGCGCGAGCGGCGCTCGAGCGGGTCGGTCTCGGTGAACGGCTCCACCACATGCCGAACCAGCTGTCAGGCGGGCAGCAGCAGCGCGTTGCGATCGCCCGGGCGCTCGTGACCGAGCCGAGCATCGTGCTCGCCGACGAGCCCACCGGAAACCTGGACTCGCGCAGCGGCATCGAGGTCATGGCGTTCCTCCAGGAACTCAACCGCGAAGAAGGTGTCACCATCGTCATCGTCACGCACGACGCGCACGTCGCGCGCCACGCGCAGCGCGTGGTCGAGATCAAGGACGGCCGCATCGTGAACGACGTGCGCGTGACCGACCGCATCGATGCGAAGGCGGAACTCGACGCGCTGCACGAGGCCGGTGACGGCGGTGCGGGGACGGCGGTCGCGGAGCACGGCGCGGAGCCCGAACGGCCGGATGAGCGGGCGTCGGTCGGATCCGGTGAGAGACCGTGAACTACGTTGAGAGCTTTCGCATAGCGCTCAAGGCCCTCGGTGCGAACAAGGTGCGCAGCGCGCTCACCATGCTCGGTGTCATCATCGGGGTCGCGGCGGTCATCCTGCTCGTGGCGATCGGCACCGGTGTTCAGCAGGAGATCACCGGCTCGATCGAGGGACTCGGCTCCAACCTGCTCTTCGCGTTCCCGGGCAACTTCCGCGGGGGACCGGGCGGGGGCGGCAGTGGTGGCGGGCCTGGCGTGGCCATTCGAAAGCAGTTCACGCTCGACGACGCTCAACTCGTGCAGCGCAGACTCGGGCCGGAAGCCATCGTGGTGCCGGTGGTGCAGGCGGCCGGCGTGCTGAAGGCAGGGAATCGCACCGTCCGGTCGACCATCGCTGCGGCCAACGAGCTGGGCGACGAGGTGTTCAATGCCACGTACGTGTACGGCCGTCACTACAACAAGAGTGAGTACGCGACCGGCGCGAGAGTCCTCATGATCGGTGCGACACCCGCCAGAGAGCTCTTCCCGGGTCAGAACCCCGTGGGGCGCGGCGTGACCGTCAATGGCGAGCGGTTCATGGTCATCGGTGTGCTCGCCGAGCAGGGCGGCACGCTCTCGGGCGACCAGGACAACCAGGTCTACATGCCGGTCACGACCGCGCAGCGCCTCCTAGGGACCCGCGTCATATCGTCGATCGTGGCCAAGGCGACCGACGCGGACCGCGTCGACCTCGTCAAGGCGCGGATCGAGCAGACGCTGCGCCCGCGGTTCGGCGACGAGTTCACCGTCTTCACGCAGGAGCAGACGCTCGGCATCCTCTCATCCCTGCTCGGCACCCTCACCGTCATGCTCGCGGGGATCGCGGGGATCTCGTTGCTCGTGGGGGGGATCGGCATCATGAACATCATGCTCGTGAGCGTCTCGGAGCGGACACGCGAGATCGGCATCCGCAAGGCGGTCGGCGCCCGCACCCACGACATCCTGAGCCAGTTCGTCATCGAAGCGGTCGTGCTCTCGGTGACAGGCGGCATGGTCGGCGTCGGCGTCGGCTGGGCGGGCTCGGCGGTGCTCGACCGCTGGGTCCCCACAGAGGTGACGTGGTGGGCGGTCGCGCTCGCGTTCTTCTTCAGCGCGGCGGTGGGGGTGTTCTTCGGCGTGTACCCGGCATGGAAGGCGTCGCGTCTCGACCCGATCACGGCGCTCAGGTACGAGTAGATCGCCGGGTCAGGTGACGCGCGAGACGTGCGCGGGCCGACACGCCGACCGCCGCCGCGGCTCTTCAGAGCACGGGATTGGCTGGAGCCGCTCCTACGACGTGAAATCCTCAGGGTCGACGTGGTCGAGGAACTCGCGGAAGCGCGCGATCTCGGCCTCGGCATCGTCCGAGCCGCTCTCGACGACCGACTCGTCGGAGACGGCTGCCTCGGCGAGCACCTCTTCGGCCACGTAGATCGGCGCGCCGGTCCGCACGGCGAGTGCGATCGAGTCGCTCGGCCGGGCGTCGACGACGCGTGTGCGCTCCTCGCCGCGCAGGACGATCGCGGCGTAGAACGTCCCGTCTTCGACGCGCGTGATCTCGACGCGCTCCACGTAGGTGTCAAGCGTGTCGAGCACGTCTTTGAGCAAGTCGTGGGTCATGGGGCGCTTGAGCGGCACGCCTTCGACCGCGAGCAGGATGGCGGTGGCTTCGGCCTGCCCGATCCAGATGGGGAGCAGCAGACCTTGGCCGGGCTCTTCATCGAGCGGCTTCAGGATGATCACCGGTTGGTTTCTTTTGCCCACTGAATCCCCTGGATGATTTTCGCCGCATTGCCCTCTAAATCGCCTACTGTTGCGTTCATTTGGACCATCGCGATGCGTACCTGTCTCATATCGCGCACCTCCTCGCAACCCTTTACACGCGGCCGACGTGCACATGGCCGATTCGCTTTGCAGGTAGAGTCTACCCGTCAGACAGCATGAACCGGCAGGCGACCGCTACGTGGTCGCGCGAGCCCCCGTCCGCAGGATTCGACGTGATCGGCACCGGGCGGTCCGGGCCGGGGGATACTCTCGAGGAAGGGCGGGCGTCCGGCCCGGAGGGAGGAGGCGGCATGCGGTTCGAGGTCAGGACGACAAGACGCGAGGAGCTCGTCGACATCACTGAAAAAGTCGCGGGAGCGGTCGCGCAGGCGTTCGGTCACGGGCCCGGTCGAACCGGCGTTCGGGGTGAGGAGTCGAGCGCGCACCGCTTCGAACACGGCGCCGTGCTCGTCTTCTGCCCGCACACGACGGCTGCGGTCACGATCAACGAGAACGCCGACCCGGACGTCACCCGGGACCTCGTCGACGGACTCGCGCGCATCGCTCCGTGCGATGCAGGCTGGCGGCACTGCGAGGGCAACAGCGACGGCCACTTGAAATCCTCGCTCGTCGGCCCCAGCGTGGTCGTCCCGCTTGAGAGCGGGCGGATGACGCTCGGGACGTGGCAGGGGATATATCTCGCGGAGTTCGACGGCCCGAGGACGCGCCGCATCGAGGTGCGCGTGCTGCCGGGCCTCGGCTGAGAGGCTCAGTTGCGCGTTTCAGTCCCGTTCGGTATGGTATGCGGGCGTTTCGCCCGCAAGGGCCCGTAGCTCAGTCGGTTAGAGCGCACGGCTGATAACCGTGAGGTCAGTGGTTCGAATCCACTCGGGCCCACCATCACTTCGCGAATAGGCGCCCCAGCGATGCCGAGTCGCCGCTGGGGCGCTTATTGCGTCGCGGGTCCGGGACGCGGCGCTCGTCGCGGTAGGCGAATCCGGGGTGGTCCTCGCACGGCAGGGTGGCGCCGATGGCCTTCTCGATGTCACGCAGCTGCGCGTGCTCTTCGGGGGCGAGCAGGGAGATGGCGGTGCCGCTGCGCCCGGCGCGGGCTGTGCGGCCGATGCGGTGCACGTAGTCGGCGGGCACGTTGGGCAGGTCGAAGTTCACGACGTGCGTGATGCCGTCGATGTCGATGCCGCGGCTGACGACATCGGTGGCGACGAGCACGTGCACGTGGCCCTTGCGGAAGCTCTCGAGCGCCTTCTGGCGCTGGGCCTGGCTGCGGTTGCCGTGGATGGCGGCCCCACGCACGCCGGCCTTGTCGAGCACGCGTGCGACGCGGTCGGCGCGGTGCTTCGTGCGCGTGAAGACGAGCACCTTCTTCAGGCCGTGCTCGCGCACGATCGAGAGCAGCAGGGAGGTCTTGTCCCTGGCGCCCACCGGGTAGACCGACTGCGCGATGGCTTCGACCGGCGTCGTGGCCGGCGTGACCTCGACGCGCGCCTGGTCGTCGAGCGTGGCGGCGATGATCTTGAGGACCTCGGGCGACATCGTCGCGGAGAAGAGCAGGTTCTGGCGGTCGGCCGGCAGCTTCGCGATGATGCGCTTCACGTCGGGCCAGAAGCCCATGTCGAGCATGCGGTCGGCCTCATCGAGCACGAGCACCTCGACCGAGCTCAAGTCGCAGTCGCCTCGGGCGACGAGGTCGAGCAGACGGCCGGGGCAGGCGACGAGCACGTCCACGCCTCGCTTGAGGGCCTGCTTCTGCGGTTCGTAGCCCACCCCGCCGTAGACGACCGCGACGCGGTGACGCGTGTGCCTGGCGACGTTACGGGCCACACCGTCGATCTGCACCGCGAGCTCGCGGGTGGGCGTCACGACGAGCGCACGCACGCCGCCCGGCTTGGCGGGAATCCGCTGCATCACCGGCAGCACGAACGCGGCGGTCTTGCCGGTGCCCGTTTGGGCGATGCCGACGACGTCGCGGCCCTCGAGCACGAGCGGGATGGCTTGTTTCTGGATCGGTGTGGGCGTCGTGTAGCCCATCGCGCCCACGGCCTTCATCAGTCGCGGGTCGAGGCCCAGGGTGTCGAAACTCACGCGTATTCTCCTGTCTGTGCGCGCACTCTCAAAGGCCGCACTGCGTGGCAGACGCAGTCGATCCTGGAGCCACGCACGACGTGGAGACGGTACGTGAGGATGAACCGGGTCTTGGGTGGATGGGCTGCGGATCGCGGCCCACGTGTGGGCATAGTATGCACGGTGTCGACAAGAAGCGCTAGCGGCTTCCGGAGCCGAGGGGGGTGCGTGGGGGACGGTGCGACAGCCAAGGTCGACCTGACCGGCATCGCCGAGCTGCCGGTCGAGGACGTCTACGCACGCCTGGGAAGCGCTCCTTCCGGTCTCGACGGAGAGACGGCCGCTGAACGCCGGCAGCGCTACGGCCCGAACCGCATCGCCGAGGTCAGGCGCCGCTCGAAGCTCCGAGGGTTCCTTGCGAACTTCACGGGGTTGTTCGCCACGATGCTGTGGGTGGGCAGCGCGCTTGCGTTCGTGGGAGGCATGCCGGAGCTGGGATGGGCGATCGCGGCCGTGATCGTCATCAATGCGGTCTTCTCGTTCTGGCAGGAATACCGCGCGGAGCGGGCGACCGAAGCGCTCGCGCAGCTGATCCCCAAGCGAGCGCGCGTCGTCCGGGAATCCGAGATCGTCGAAGTGGACGCCGACGAGGTCGTGCCAGGTGACGTCATCGTGCTCGAGGAGGGCGACTACGTATGCGCTGACGCACGCCTCGTTGACGCAGTCGACCTGCGCGTGAACCTCTCGGTCCTCACTGGCGAGTCGACGCCTGTTCCGCGCCGTTCGACGCCTGTGGCCGGCGCTGACCTGCATTCGGTGACCGACGCGATGAACCTCGTGTTCGCCGGCACGTCCGTCTCGTCCGGGCGCGGACGTGCGGTGGTCATCGCAACAGGCATGTCGACGCGCTTCGGCTCGATCGCGGGGCTGACGCAGTCGATCGGTGAAGGGATGTCGCCGCTGCAGCGTGAGATGGAGCGCGTGACCCGCGTCGTGGCGACGTTCGCCGTGTTGCTCGGCGTCGTGTTCTTCGGGCTCGGGTACGGCGTCGCGGGCCTGCCGCTTGTCGAGGGCTTCCTGTTCGCGGTGGGCATCATCGTGGCCAACGTCCCCGAAGGGCTGCTGCCCACCCTCACACTCTCGCTCTCCATGGGCGTGCAACGGATGGCCAAGCGCAACGCGCTCGTCAAACGCCTGTCGGCTGTCGAGACCCTCGGAGCCACCACCGTCATCTGCACCGACAAGACCGGCACGCTGACCGCCAACGAGATGACGGTGCGCTCGGTCTGGGTGCCGGACCGGCGGCTTGATGTCACCGGCGTGGGTTACGCGCCGGAGGGCGCGGTCCTCGACGGCGGTCACCCGGTGACGGGGGACGTGGCGAGACGATGCGAGGCGCTCCTGCGGATCGGCTCGCTGTGCACGAACGCCCGAGTCCTGGAGCCGGACGCCGGGCACCCAGCGTGGCGGGTCGTCGGCGACCCGACGGAAGGCGCGCTCGTCGTGGCTGCCCGCAAAGCCGGCCTCGCCGTGTCCGAAGAAACCCGCAGAGCGCCGAGGATCGCCGAGGTCGCGTTCGACGCCAACCGCAAGCGCATGTCGACGGTGCACAGAGACTCGGAGACCGGCGCGGTCTTCGCCGCGGTCAAGGGCGCGCCCCGTGAGCTGCTTCGACTGTGCACGAGCGTCCTCACCGAGGACGGAGAGGCGCCGCTCACGCCAGAGCTCGCCGAGGCTGCGGTAGCGGCGAACGATGCGTACGCGCGAGAGGGGTTGCGGGTGCTCGCGGTGGCGACGAGGCGCCTCAGCGGGACGCCTCGCGCCTACAGCGCCGAGGACGTGGAGCGCGACCTCATGTTGCTCGGGCTGGTCGCGATGATGGACCCGCCGAGACCCGAGGTCGCGCAGGCGGTGGCGCTGTGCAAGCAGGCGGGCGTGCGGATCATCATGATCACCGGGGACTACGGGCTCACCGCCGAATCGATCGCCCGGCGTATCGGCATCGTCGGCGGGACAGGCACGCGCATCATCGAAGGCGCCGAGCTGGAGGGAATGAGTGACGAGGAGCTCTCCGGGGTGCTTGCGGCGGACGGGGACGTTCTCTTCGCCCGAGTATCACCGGAGCACAAGATGCGCGTGGCGCAGGCGCTGTCGGCGCTCGGTGACGTCGTCGCGATGACGGGCGACGGCGTCAACGACGCCCCAGCGCTCAAAGCGGCAGACATCGGGGTAGCGATGGGCCGGTCGGGCACCGATGTCGCCCGAGAAGCGGCGGACATGGTGCTTACCGACGACAACTTCGCATCGATTGTCGCCGCGATCGAGGAGGGGCGGGCCGTCTACGACAACATCCGGCGATTCGTCACCTACATCTTCACGAGCAACGTCCCCGAGATCGTCCCGTTCATCCTGTTCGTCCTCGCAGGCATACCTCTGCCGCTCACGGTCATCCAGATCCTCGCGATCGACCTAGGCACCGACCTCGTGCCGGCCCTCGCGCTCGGGGTCGAACCGGCCGAGCCGGGCGTGATGCGGCGCAAGCCGCGCTCGCGCACCGAGCGCCTGCTGTCTGCCAAGGTGCTCGCCCGCGCATACCTGTACCTTGGCCCTATACAGGCTGCCGTGTGCCTCGGCGCCTACTACTACGCCTACCTCAGCAGCGGGTGGCGTCCGGGCTCGCCGCTTCCGGGCTCGGGGCCTGCTTACGCGCTCGCCACGACGATGACGTTCGCGGCGGTCGTCGCGACACAGATCGGAAACGGCCTCGCCCAACGTACGACGAGGGAGTCGATCCTGTCGGTCGGGCTCACGTCGAACCGCCTGCTGCTTGTGGGCATCGCGACCGAGGTCGTGCTGCTTGCGGCGCTCGTCTACGTGGAGCCGCTCGCGAAGGTGTTCGGTTTCGTCCCGCTGCGCCCGACTGACTGGCTCGTGCTCGCCGCGGCGTCACCCGCGCTGCTCGGCGCTGATGAGGCGCGCAAGTGGGTCGTGCGCAGGCGTGAGAGAGCACGAGCGGCGTACGGGGGAACACACTCGGCAGACGATGGAGAAGGGAGCCGGCAGTGAAGGTCATCGTCGGCGGATGCGGCCGCGTGGGCGTGCTTGTGGCGTCCCGTCTCGGACTCGATGGACACGAGGTCGCCGTCATCGACCAGGACCCGGATGCGTTCCGCCTCCTCGGGGCTGGTTTCGGCGGGACGACCCACACTGGCAAGATCTTCGACCGGCGGACGCTCATCGAGGCGGGCGTCGAGCGGGCCGACGCGTTCGTGGCGGTCACGAGCGGCGACAACTCCAACGTCGTGTCGTCGCTCGTAGCGAAAGACGAGTTCGGGGTCCCGAGGGTGATCGCGCGCATCTACGACCCCCGGCGGGCGGACATCTACCGCCGTCTGGGCATCTCGGCGGTCTCGTCCGTGATGTGGGCGGCGAACGAGATCCGGGCGCTTCTCGGGCACCCGGGACTCGCTGAGGAGAAGACGTTCGGCGATGCCGAGGTCAGGCTCGTGAGCGTCGTCGTGCCGCCGCGACTCGAGGGCCGCACCGTGCGCGACCTCGAACGAATCGGCGAGGTCGTGGTGGCAGCCGTCGTTCGCTCCGGCGCGGCGTGGGTCCCCACGGGACGCGAGGAACTGAGGCACGGAGACGAGCTGCACGTGGCAGTGGCCGCGTCGGCGTTCGAGCACTTCGAGGGGGTGGTCGCGCCGTGAACACCGATCCGCTTCGCGTCATAGTCGTCGGCGGAGGCAAGATCGGCGCCGCGCTCGCCGAGCTCGTGCTGGAGCGAGGCCACGACGTGACGATCGTGGAGATGGACCACGGACGGGCGGCTGCGCTGGGGCGGCTCGTGACCGGAGCGCGCATCGTGACGGGCGACGGGTGCGAGCCGGCCGTGCTGGAGTTCGCCGGTATCGAGCGGGCCGACTCGGTCGCGGCTGTGACAGGCGATGACGAGGACAACCTCGTCGTCTGCCTGCTCGCGCGCCGCCACTACGGCGTCGAGACGACCGCGGCGCGCGTCAACGATCCGCGCAACGAATGGCTCTTCACCGAGAGGTTCGGTGTCGACCACGCACTGTCGGGCACGAGGCGTCTCGCGAAGCTCGTGATGCGCGAGATCGAGGCCGGCTGACGCTTTGCGTCGCCGGGTGGCGGCATGCAGAACGGGTATGCGGTCCAGCGGGCCGGACGTGCGCTGGCTTCGGCTGCAGGATGCGTTCGGGGTCAGCGCTCCGAGATCGGCACGTAGTCCTGCGGCTGCGACACGTTCTTGTAGGCCGGGCGGATGATCTTGCCGCCGTTCGCGAGCTCTTCGAGGCGGTGTGCGCACCAACCCACGACGCGCGAGATCGCGAAGAGAGGCGTGTAGAGCTCCGGTGGGATGTCGAGCATCTTGTAGACGAAACCGGAGTAGAAGTCGATGTTGGCGCTCACGCCCTTGTAGACCCTGCGCTTGGCCGAGATGATGAGCGGCGCGATACGCTCGAAGCGCTCGTGCAGCTCGTACTCGTCGAGGTGGCCCTTGACCTCGGCGAGCTGGCGGGCGTAGCCGCGGATCACGATGGTCCGAGGATCCGAGACGGAGTACACGGGGTGTCCCATGCCGTACACGAGCCCCGAGCGATCGAACGCCTCTTTGTCGAGGAGCCGGTGGATGTAGTCGGCGATCGCCTCGTCGTCCGACAGGTCCGAGACGTTCGCGCGCATGTCGTCGAACATCTGGACGACCTTGAGGTTGGCGCCGCCGTGGCGCGGCCCCTTGAGCGAGCCGAGCGACGCGGCTATCGCCGAGTAGGTGTCGGTCCCGGTCGAGGAGACCACGTGTGTCGTGAACGACGAGTTGTTGCCGCCGCCGTGTTCGGCGTGCAGCACGAGCATCATGTCGAGCACGAGAGACTCAAGCTCCGTGAACTCGCTCGAGGGCCTGAGCATGTGCAAGAAGTTCTCGGCGGTCGAGTACCGCGGCTCGGGGCGGTGGATGACGAGGCTCTTGCCGTGGAACTCATCGAGGTATGCCTGGTACGCGTAGACGGCGAGCATCGGGAACTTCGCGATGAGGTGAAGACTTTGGCGCAGCACGTTGCGCGTGGAGATGTCGTCGGCCCGCGCATCGAGCGTGTACAGGCCCAGGACGGCGCGCATGAGGGCGTTCATGATGTCGAGGCTCGGCATGCGCAGGATGCCGTCGTGGACGAACGCGCGAGGCAGCCTGCGCATGCCCGCGAGGTACCCGCTGAACTCATCGAGCTCGGCACGTGTCGGCAGTTCGCCGAAGAGCAGCAGGTACGAGGTCTCCTCGAAACCCTGCTGCTTGTCGGCTACGAAGCCGTTGACGAGGTCGGTCACCTCGATGCCGCGGTACAGGAGCTGGCCCGGAGCTGGAATGAGATGGTCGCCCTCGCGGGTCGTGCCCACCACGTCCCCGATACGGGTCAAGCCGGCGAGCACGCCTCTGCCCGTCTGGTCGCGCAGACCCCGCTTGACG
>FWPV01007511.1_pt1 | contig 19723 bp, 15 predicted proteins | sample 2228371 | NCBI WGS metagenome assembly FWPV01 (sample SAMEA103939776, study PRJEB20133) | metagenome
ACGACGCTCTTCCGATCTATTTGGTTTTAGTGGTTTGGTGTTAAATTGTTATAATTGGTTTGTGACAAACGTATGATACCGGGTCGTTGTTCTTCTTTCAATTTCATTAAGCTCATTTGACAATAGTCTTTTTGTCGCGTTTATGCGGTCTTTTCTCAAAGGAACGCCTAAAATCAATATCGTATTTATCGCTTCATTAATGCCGTTTTTATAGTGAATGCTTTTTAACTCGATTTGGTCCGATGGGTAACACAGAAATCCAAATTTAAAATCTGTCTTACTGAATGAAGAGTATGCCATTATTTGATGTAAGTCGTGTCTGTGGTCTTCTTTCAGTATTTCACTTTGGTCAAACTTGTTGTATAAATTCGATTTGTATTTGGCGTCTATAAAAACCAAAACATTTTCTTTTTGAAAAATTGCATCAGGCTCGATATGCTTTAGTTCCCAGGAGTAATGCTTCGATGTCCTAGAATGAAACTTAAAGTTTGAATAAAGACGACCTCCAGTCTCTTTTGCAACTTCTTTAAAAATATATTGAATAAATTTCTCGAATACATCTGAAAAGTCTACTCGCCACGCGGTACTGTCTACAAGGTTAAAGTTTAAAATCTTATTGGCTCGTTCCTTGCAGGCTTTCACGGTTGGACTATCGGAAAATCGGATAGTGATTTTGTTGGTTGACTTTGGTTTATGATGATATAAACGTTCTTCAAGGTAACTCAATTTTGTTCGCAGAGTGTTCTTAATTCTCTGCGGTGTATTGGCTGAAAGTAGTTCACTTTTACAAATGTCAAAGACATATCTAATTTCCGAATATTCAGAATGAAACTCACTCAACACATTTGTTCTTGCCGGAAACTTTAATCTATTTTCCACTTTGAATTCGTTGTTTATATACTTTGTCCAACTGATTTGACCAGTAGGCTGGCTTGATATTTTTTCAATATTGTCAAACTTTCTCCACGATCTCAGTGTCAATTTTTCAAGAGCTGCTATAAATTTCACAGCCTCTAAATACAAAGGCGGTCTAAAATTCTTACCCGATGCCAAGGGTAAACTGTCAATTACCTCTGGACTAATTTCAGTACCGAGTAGGTTCAGAATTCCAATATAGTCTTCAAATCTGTTATTCCCAGTAAACCGAGGCATAACGACAAAATCACCAATTTGCTTTCCAGTGTCGGAGGCACGAAGAGGAATAGCTCCAATGAACCTAGATGAACGGAATGTTAGTGCAGTGTTTTGATCTGAACCGATTATATTTGGTTGAACACCAAGAAACTTAAAATGCTCGGTATTGTAATCAACAAATTTCTGGAGGTATTGCCCAATATATCTTTTGTCTGCCGACTTGAACCATTTTTTTTGTAATGCAATTCCACTTAACAGTTTAGATTGTTCGGTTAGGCAAGGTATTTCACAAAAAACATCTAGTGTGTTAATCATTCGAAAAGAGATAGATTTATTCTAGTCGAAAAATAGTTGTTAAACTCTTCTCTGGCATTTTGTAAAAGTCCTTCTTGTAAATATTCTTTAATCAAAGGGAATATTTCATAACGAATTCTATTTTTCATCTCCTCCTCAGAATCAGCGATAAAATAGCCTTGACCAGGTTGTAAGTTTAACTCGGTGCTTGAAGCATACCAGTCAAATATTTCCTGAATCTTACTAAAGTCTTTGGAAAAAAATTGTTTCGACTTTATGGCTTTAGACTTTAGCGTATACCAGGCAAATCGTCTTCTTAACGCAAAGTCAACAACGGCTAAACTCCTGTCTGCCGTGTTCATTGTAGCAATTACGAAAAAATTATCGGGAAGTTTTTCTACTTTAAAATTAGGCGCGATTTCAATTTCAACATTCAAAACATCCATTTTATGTTCGAATAGGTAAAAAACAGGTCCTAATACATTAGAAAGATTAGCCCTGTTTATTTCGTCAATGATTAAAATGACCTTTTCATTGTTATGGTCAACGGCATATTTTACAGCCTCGGCGAAAATACCGTAAGTCAGTTTATATTTTAGATCTTCATTTTCATCAGTATTAGGACGAATTCCATAAATAAAATCAGAAAAAGTTGTCTCTGCATGAAATTGAGTGAAGAAAGTTCTAGCACCTATTTTCTCCGCAACAAATTTTGCTGTTCTTGTTTTACCTGTTCCCGGAGGACCTTGAAGAACTATGTACTTTCTTTCGTTTAAGAGATTTTTTACTTCTTCTATTTCATCAATTGTATCTTTCTTTAAAAATGGCTCTAGAGCTTTTGAAACTTCATTACGATGATTTTTGTTAGAAGGCCAATCTCTAAGCTTCGCATATGCTGCTAAAAAGGCGGAGATAATTTGTTTACCTATTTCGCTTTCTGGGGCTTCAACGATTTGGCACGCTGGTAAAACTTTGGAGTAAGTTTTTATAGTATTTTTTATATGCTGTAAGTCAGGGTTACCAGTAATTGATTTTGGTAAACTAGTTTCAATGTCTGAAAAGTCAGATTTACAAAAACCTCTTTCGTCAACCAACTTAGAGAAGAGTCTTCTCAGTCCCGGAAATGTTGCAAGTTCATAATCATTTTTGAAACCACTTGAACCAATTCCAAGACATACTAACCAAGGCTTATTTTCTTCAGCTGAAGGAAAAATAACAAATGAAAAATCATGATATGGTCCTGAAGGTTCCTCTTCGGGATGGATAAAACCAAAGAAAGCTCCATTATCTTTAAGAGCTTCCTGCCCAGTGTTGTTTCTTTCAACATAGGGTTTGTTGAACTCATTGTCCGTTTTGGCACCAAACTGTTCAGCTTTTTCTTTTATGAATTGTCTAATGTTTTCTATACTCATTTTCGTTGTTTGAATATCGTTTAACAATGCGAGCTAACAAAATATTTTACCAATTACTTGTCCCAATATTCATCGGGATGGCTTATATCCTTCTATAAAAACTAAATTCGTTTCGTAATAACCACAAATTGAAATTTATTAAGAACTTAAATATGAGAATAACCAAGCTTATAGATAAAGATTAATAACCCAAATACTTAAAAAACTTTTCTAATTCTTCTCGAAATTAATAACTTCTTTTATAAAAATTAACCCCCTTAATTCAATCACCCAATCTTTCAATCACCCAAACTCCAACCTACAAAACAGCTTTCAGCGCTTCTCCGTGTGCTTTAATTGTCTTATCCAAATCTTCTTTCGTATGTGCTGTTGAAACAAATAACGCTTCAAACTGTGCGGGTGCAAGATAAATTCCGCGCTTAAGCATTTCGTGAAAGTATTTTCCATAAAGCGCTGTATCTGATTTAACTGCGGATTTGAAATCTACAACCGGCTCTTCTGTAAAGAACATACACATCATTGAGCCAACGCGGTTCATTGCATAGTTTTTACCAATTGCTTTCAGGTTTTCTTTAAATCCGTTTTCAAGATACATCGAGGATTTTTCCAGCTGAACATAAATTTCCGGATGTTCTTTGATGTAACTGAGTGCCGCATAACCGGCTGCCATTGCAAGCGGATTGCCGCTTAATGTTCCCGCCTGATAAACCGGTCCCGATGGTGCAAGCATTTGCATAATTTCTTTCTTGCCTCCGAATGCACCAACCGGCAAACCTCCGCCAATAATTTTACCGAATGTTGTAAGATCAGGTTTGATTCCAAGTATTTCCTGCGCACCACCTGCAGCAACACGGAATCCCGTCATCACTTCGTCAAAGATTAAAACTATATTTTCTTCATTGCAGAGGTTTCGCAGTTCAACCAAAAATGTTTCATCAGCTTTTACTACACCCATATTGCCTGCAATCGGCTCAATGATTATTGCTGCAACATTGTTCTTGTTTGCGTGAACAAGTTTTTTAACTGATTCAATATCATTGAAATCTGCGAGCAATGTATCTGCTGCATTTCCTTTTGTAACTCCGGGTGAAGTTGGAACACCAAGTGTTAATGCACCGCTTCCGGCTTTGATAAGAAAATAATCTGCGTGACCGTGATAGCATCCTTCAAACTTTATGAATTTTTCTCTGTTGGTGTAACCTCGTGCAAGTCTTATTGCAGACATTGTTGCTTCGGTTCCGCTGTTTACCATCCGAACCATTTCAATTGATGGAACAAGCTCTGTTATCAGTTGTGCCATTCTTACTTCGAGTTCTGTTGGCGCCCCGAAGCTGGTTCCTTTTTCAAATGCTTCTGCCAATGCTTGTCTGATAAATGGTGGATTGTGTCCGAATAAATGCGGACCCCAACTTCCGATGTAATCAATGTATTCGTTTTCGTCGGCATCGTAAAATTTTGAGCCGAAGCCGCGCTCAATAAATATTGGTTCGCCGCCAACTGATTTGAATGCACGCACGGGCGAGTTTACTCCGCCGGGAATAAATCTTTTTGCTTTTTCGAATAGCTGTTTGCTTTTTGTTGTGTTCATAATAATTCCTTAATATGAATGGCACACAGATGACGCTGATTGAACAAATGTCCTTGGATTAAGCTTAGTTTTTTTCACGCAGAGACGCAAAGACGCAGCTATCATCTGTATTATTGTGTTATTTAAATAATAATTTATAATCTTTTTGTTTTCCTGATTGCCAATAATTTTCAGGTATAACCTTCCAGTTACCGAGAAGTTTTGGTTCAACGGATTTTTTGTCTTCAATCCATTTCATCATATAATAACGAAGATCTTTATCGGTAGAGCTAATCAGCCGTTTGCTAAGTTCCTCTTTGGGAATTTTTGCTCCTTGTGTCAGATGATCTCCGCCACCGTTTCCACGATACGAGTTTACAGCAACTTTGTAATTTGAATTCAAATCAAACTCACTACCATCAGATAGTCTGATGACATTTACTCTTTCACCAATTGGCTTTGTAACATCAACAACATAATCAATTCCTGCGGCAGCATCAAAATTATAAAAGCGTTCGTAAAGCTCAGGCGAGTTGCTCCGCTGAGAGTAAACAATGTTTCCGTTATCATCCAGCCGGAATCTTAAAAGATGATCCTTCTCATCTTTCATCTGATTAAACCAGTTGCCGTAGGAAAATTCGAGATAATCCTTTATTTCCTGTCCGCTCATTTCAATTGTGTAAAGAAGATTTTCATAACGATATAGATTGAACATATCCTTTACAAATAAATCCCCTTCTTTTATTGTTGCATTAAATGAAAGCGGTGCAGTAAAAGAAATATCTGCGTCAGTTAGTTCAAGCTGAACAGTATTTATCAGATCAACAAATTCAGATGGACCGAATAATGCATCGCGTGATGAAATTGATTTTGTGAATTTTCCGATCGGTCTTGAAACATATTTTTTAACTTCTTCAAACGAAGGTGAAAATCTTTTCATAAATTCTTCGTCAGGTTTATAATTTTTTACTTCAACAATTTCACCCGACATTTGCTCTGAAGCGAAGAATCCGCAAAACTTATCAAACTTTAATCTGAAGTTTGCAACTGCAAGTGTTCTCGCTCCTGCCTGAGTACCAAGCACAAGAACTTCTTTGCCGTTTGGATTTCGGGTTTTAAAATTCCATCCTTCGTGGTCGTGTCCGACAAATATCACATCAAAGCCGGCAACTTTTTCTGCGATAAGTTTTGAAGCGTTTTCATTTTTGTATGTAGTTGAATCTTCTCCGCTGTAATTGTAATTGACACCGGCATGAAATAAACCAATCAACAAATCCGGTTGTTCGGTTTCGCGAATTTTCTTTGCCCATTTTTCTGCTGTTTCAATCATATCATCGAACTGCATTCCTTCCCAGATTTTTTCCGGAAGCCATTTGGGAATAGCAGGAGTAATTAAACCGAGCACAGCAATCTTTATTCCTCCGCGCTCAATTGTTGTGTAAGGTTTGAAATATGGTTGTCCATCAGATGTTCTGATTGCATTTGCAGCAAGCCAGGGGAAATTAATTTCCTTGTTGAATTTATCATAAACATCGTGTCCGGCTTCAATATCGTGATTACCGATTGTTGCAGCATCGTAATTCATAAAATTCATTACATCAGCATAAAGGTGAATGGTATCTGTTTTTTCAAAATTAAAATAATAAACTACCGGATCGCCCTGAAGGATATCTCCGTTATCAAGCAGAAAGACAATCTGATTTGTATCGGCGCGTTGTTCTCTCAGATAACTCATAACCTGAGCAAGAGATGAGTTCGAAGGACGATCATTTACAAGATCATAAGGAAAGATTGCTCCGTGAACATCAGATGTTTCAATTATTTTAACATTAACTGTCTGTGCGAATGAAAAATTAATTATTAAAAGAAACAGAGCGGTTAATAAATAGAATCTTTTCAGCATAAAACTTCCGATAAATTTTGCTGTGCAAGATAATAAAATGATGTGTAAATGATTATGACAATTAAAGCGGTTTTCAAACCAAATTCACTCATTATCCTAAACATTTTTTAGAACCACCCATCATATAAAATTCGGTTCTTAATCTGAGTTAGTTTTTGTTTGCTGATGGTTATATTTCAATTATGAAAAAAAGAAAAGCACAAAATTTTTAATCAATTTAACTTTAACTTAAACAAGGATTATATATGAGCAGAATATTCAAATTCGGGGAAGATGTCAAAGGATTTAGTATCCGCGTATTGAACGAAAGAGAGATAAGAGCAGGAGCAGGAATACTATTTGTTTTTATGTTTATTGCTATTCTCTCTGCAATTATGCAAGGGGATTTCCTTTTGCTGAAATATGCTGTGATGATTTTTCTTGCAGATATGCTGATAAGAGTGCTGGTAAATCCGAGATATTCACCGGTATTAATTTTGGGAAGATTTATTGTAAGAAATCAGATGCCGGAATATGTTGGTGCAGTTCAGAAAAAATTTGCCTGGGTTATTGGTATTACCCTTGGTTTAACGATGTTCATACTCATCAATCTGATGAATACTTTTAGTGTGATAACCGGATTAATCTGTTTAATCTGTCTGATCTTTTTGTTTTTTGAATCAGCTTTCGGAATTTGTTTAGGTTGTAAGTTTTATTCGTGGATATATAAGGAAAAAGCACAATACTGTCCGGGCGAGGTTTGTGAAATTAAGGACAGACAGGAAATTCAAAAGACAAGTTTACCACAATGGGTTGTTGTAATAGCATTTGTGGCTTATATAGTTGGGATGGTTTATTTCCTAAATGATACCTTCAAGGTTCCACCAAAAGAATTGTTTTCCGGGAAAAGTCTGGAAGAGATGCAACAGGAACAGTAATAATTCAAAGCGCTGAAGTAAAAATTTGTGATAAGGGAGAAAGGTAATATTATTAAATGCGCCTGCCTGCAATCAAACAGGCAGGTCGCTCAGAATTTTAACAATGAATAATTTGTTAATTATCTTTTTTCATATTCCGGTTGTTTTGGATTAACCGGCGGATTTTCTTTCAGCAATCTCATTACTTCCTGAATTGCTTTTTCAAGCTGAACATCAACTCCTTTTGCAAGCATACCGGGATCTTCAGGAACTTCGATATCCGGATCAACACCGTGTCCTTCCTTGAACCATTTGCCATCGGGATCGTACATTCTGAATGTTGGAACTGTTACCATTCCGCCATCTATCAAAGTTGGTGCGCCGGTAATTCCAATTAATCCGCCCCAGGTTCTTGCACCAACGAGAGGACCAAGTTTAGCTTTTCTGAAATAATCAGGAAATGCATCACCACCAGAACCGCTCCATCCATTAATTAACATTACCTTCGGACCGAAGTTTGCGGTTGGAGGCCATTGCCATCTTTCACCATCCCTAACAGCCCAAAAGGCAAGTGGTTTTCTGTCAAGCAGTTCAATAAAACGATCGGGAATTTGTCCGCCGTTGTTAAATCTTTCATCAATAATCAATCCTTGTTTATTAAACTGAGCATAGAATTGTCTCGCTAATTCTGTCTGACCATCAATGCCTGTGCTGGGAACATAAATGTAACCAATCTTTCCATCGGTGGCTTCTTCAACTCTTTTTCTGTTTGATTCAATCCATTCAAGGTTTCTTAATCTTGTTTCATCAGAAAGTGTTTTGACAATAATTGTCCACGCACCATCGGTTGATGGTTTGTTGTTGATAGTTAACTCCACTGTTTTATCAGCAAGTCCTTCAAATGCAGAAGAAGGATCTTTTGTTACATCAATCTTAATTCCGTTAACTGCAAGAATGTAATCACCTTCTTTAACTTTTAATCCTGATGCAAGTAAAGGTGAACGAACTTCAGAATCCCACGGAGCGCCTTTAACAATTCTCTTTATTCTGTAAGCGCCGTTATTTAATTCCCAATCAATACCGAGATAACCTACTGCTCTTTGTAAAGGAGCTTCTTCATCACCGCCGCCGCGATAAGTATGTGAAGCATTAAGCTCCGAAATTAATTCGCCAATAATATAATTTACATCTGAGCGGGTTACTGCATTTTCAATCAAGGCGCCGTATCTTTTTTTCATTTCCTTCCAATCAACTCCGTGCATATTTTTATCGTAGAAGAAATCTCTTTCCAATCTCCACACATCATTAAAGATCTGTTTCCATTCTTCTTTTGGTACAACTGTCATCTCAAGTTGATTTGTCGGAAGTTTTTTATCAAGCTTCTGATCGGCGGCAACATCAACTATTGAATAGGAATTTTTATTGGCTATGAGGATTTTCTTTCCATCTGCAGATATCTGATAAGCATCGGCATCATCAACAATTGTTTTCTCTTCGCGTTTGTCAAGATCATAAAACATTACCGGTTTTTTCTTATCAGCCGAACCGGAATTTGGAACGCGATGGAAAATAACTTTTCCTGATACCGCAGATAAGCTTCCGAAATTTCCCGCTGCCGGTGGAAGAATAACCAATCTTTCTTCAAAACCATCAAAGTCAATTTTAACTTCTTTTATTTTTTTCTCATCCTTCTTTTCATCTTTCTTTTCATCTGATTTTTTCTCATCAGATTTTGAATCATCTTCCTTCTTAACTGCTAATGAATCATTCTTTGGTGCAACAGGTGAGGGAGTTTCTTTTGAAAGAGTAACCACAGCAATCTGAGTTGAGTTCGGGTAAATCCAGGTATTATCAAAATCACTGTAAACAGGATTGAAATTTCTGTTGGTTGAGAAATAAAGATATTTACCATCGGGATCAAAAACAGGATTTGAATCACTGTAAAAGCCGTTGGTAACCTGACGGACTCTACCTTCTTTTACATCATAAATTGCAATTGCACTTGTTCTGTTTTCAAGATCTTTTGCATAAGCAAAATATCTGCTGTCAGAAGACCAGCTTCCGGAAAAATTTCTTAATCCGCCTTCATAATACCAAAGCTGTTTATCAACTTTGGTGAGTTTATCTGAACTCATATCATATAAATTTATTGTCATTGTCTGATCAATGAATACAAGTTTTTTGCTATCCGGTGACCAATAAATTTTATATCGGTAACCATCATCAAACGAAGTAAGAACTTTTTCTTCTGTTGGTTTTTCTATATCGCGAATAGTTAACTGATATTCACCGGTTTTATCGCTGAAGTATGCAACATATTTTCCGTTTGGAGACCAGGACGGATATCTTTCTGCAGCACCGGATGATTGAGTTAAATTAATTACCGCACCATTTTCTGCGGGCACAGAAAAGATTTCACCACGAGCTTCAAACAATGCACGACTTCCGTTATAGGAAATTGAAAAGTTCTGAATCAGTTTCTCAACATTTTCATTTTGGGCGAGGAGTGTTGAGCCATCTGTAACAACATTTATTTTCACTTCGCGATGTTTTTCTGTGGATAAATCAAGAAGGTATAACAATCCGCCTGCTTCAAATACAATTTCATTATCACCGATTGAAGGAAAACGAACATCAAACTTATCAAAGAAAGTAAGTTGTTTGTTTTGTTTTGTTGATAAATCATAAACCCAAATGTTATATCTCTGATTTTTATCTCTGTCGGATAAATAATAAATCCTGTTTTCTTTCCACATCGGAAGCTCATCGTTAGCAATATGATTTGAGATATTTTCAGAAGTCATTTTATCAAGATCGAAGATGTAAATATCAGCAGCCATTCCACCAAGGTATCTCTTCCAGGTTCTGAACATTCGGGTTCTTGTGGTAAAAGCAATTTTCTTTGCATCAGGAGAAACCGATCCAAATTCAGCATAAGGCAATGGAAGTTTTTCTGCCAAACCACCATCTTTTGAAACCTTGTAGAACTGATTAAATCTTTGCTTACCACTTTCGCGCGAAGAAGCGAACAATAAATTTTTTCCATCGGGATACCAATCAACAATTCTGTCAGTCATTCCGTGATGAGTTATTCTTTGAGGCAATCCACCAAGTGTTGGAATGACATAAACATCAACATTGCCATCATAATTTCCGGTAAAAGCAATATGAGAACCATCGGGAGAAAATTTAGCGAATCCTTCTACCCCTTTTGCGGTTGTTAATCTGTGTGCCGTTCCACCTTCTTTGGAAACAATCCAGATATCTCCACCATAAGTGAAAGCAATTTGTGTTTTGGAAACATCAGGATATTGAAACATTCTTGCATCAACCTGTGCAGTTAGTTGGGATACCGAAAGAAGTGAAACAACAAAGCAGGAAATGAAAAGTTTTTTCATATAATGCTCGTATGATTGTTTGAAATTATTGAGTTTAATTCGGGAAGGAAGTTAGTTAAAAAAATTTTTTTAATCACAGATTACTTCTATCAGCGGTAAAATAAAATTATGGTTGGAATAAAAAAGCTTCCCTCGTTTATAGATGAAGGAAGCTATTGAACGAGTTAGTTAATATTTATTCAAGATCATATTCAACTTCTTCTGGCTTAAGAATTTTATTCAACTCATCAGTAAAGAAAAATTTTTCCTCACCGAATGCAGGTTTTAAATCAGTATACCAGATTGCTTTTTCGTCATACTCGGCAAAGAATGGTCGTGCAGCCCAATCGGGATTTCGTCCCTGAATCATTCTGAACACCATTACTTTTTCATTTTTCACTTCAGTAACACCAAGTATCTGAACTTTACCTGGAAGACAGGACATACTCGGTCCTCTAAGCGTTCTGCAGATTCCGCTTACCGATTGATAAGTTTCTCTGAATATTTTCCAGGCTTCAATTAAAGGAATTGAAAAGTAATGCTGAGCTCCGGTATTTCTTGCAACAAACATATAGTAAGGAATACAGCCAAGCTTCACCTGTTTTCTTAACATCTCTGACCAGATTTCAGAATTATCATTTATGTGTTTCAGCACAGGCGATTGAGTTCTTATAACTGCGCCGGTATCAAGAATTCTTTTTATTGCTTTCTCTACTGCATAACCTTCCAGTTCAGCCGGATGATTAAAGTGAGCCATAAATGCAAGATGTTTTCCGGCTTTGTGAACATCTTCAAACAATCGTAACAAGTCATCTGCATCATCATCAGTTAAAAATCTGTAAGGCCAGTAAGCCAGTGCTTTTGAACCGATACGGATGTGTCTGAGATTTTCAAGATTAGCTTCAAGTAATGGTCTGATGTATGCCTCAAGATGTTTTGTTTTCATTATAAGAGGATCTCCACCTGTAAAAAGCACATCAGTTACTTCGCGATGTTCTTTAACATATTTAACAAGCAGCTCGGCTTCTTTAGAAGCAAATTTTAAATCTTCCATTCCAACAAACTGAGGCCAGCGAAAACAAAATGTACAGTATGCATGACAGGTTTGTCCCTGACTTGGGAAAAACAAAACAGTCTCGCGATACTTATGCTGCATTCCGTAAATTTTTTCACCTTCAATCATCGGGACATTGTACTCAAGTTGTCCGGCGGGATGAGGATTAAGTTGCAATCGTATTTCATTTGCAACGGATTTAATTTTCTGTTTATCTGCGCCATTCAGTACAACGGATTTCATCATATCATAATGATGGGGAAGCAGCATATCTTTTTGCGGGAATGTAAGCTTAAACATCGGATCATCGGGCACTTTGGACCAGTCAATAAGATTATCAACAACATAGTTATTTGTTTTAAATGGCAGAACCGATCCAACAATTTCTATGTCATTGATTAATTGTTGATCAAGATTTTTAATCTGCGGGAGATTCTTAAAGTTGCTTAGCAGGTATGAATTATACTTCATAGTGGCAACTCCTTTCCGGTTTGTAAGTCTAAAAACAAGATTTCGTTAGTGTGAATTTCTATCGCAAGATAAAATTATTGGTGAGAAATACAAGTCTAAAAGATATTTTTTACCAACCATTTATGAAGTGGATATAAATCTTTAAAAGTTTTAAATGCAAAATCTACGGGATCCTTTTCGGTTAAGATTTTAAAGTCATCGCTTTCATAATAAACATAAACTCCACTGTGCAGCAGCAGATCACTGTATTTATATTCGGGATCAAAACCACGGGGAACCTTTTTGAAAGTTTTTCCACCGAGCTGATATTTTTTATTCTTCAGGATTAAATCAATAATAAGCTTCAGTTCTTTTCCTTTTGATGGATCAGAAACAACTTCACGATATTTATTTAAAAGTTCCTTTGTAAAGACATACATTCCCGCGCCAAGAAAAAAGTTTTTTGGTTCGATGTGGAAATAAAATCCCGGGCATTCCATTTTCTTCCTGCGACCTTCCCAAAAATATAATCCGAGATTTGTTTTATATGGAGATTTGTCTTTACTGAATCTCACATCCCGATGTAAGCGGAATATTGACTTATCAATTTTAGGTAATGCAATAATGTTTGGAGAAAGCTCCTGCAGCCTTTCACCCAAATCAATTACAAATTGTATTGCCGGCTGAAGAAACTCAAAATCAAACCGTTCTCTGTTTTTTTCAAACCACTCTTTGTTATTATTTCTTGTAAGAGCGGTTAAAAATTTACGGGTGATTTCTGGAAACGCGATTTCATTTTTCATAAGCACCTGAAAAGTTAATTGCCGGATTGTAAGTTTATTTTGTCTCCGACCGAAACAGCACCAGTGGAGTAAGAAATTACATTCATTCCAAATAAAACTTTATTACCAAATTTTCTAAATGTAGATAAGGTTTTTAATGGCTCTTCATTCCTTTCAGCAGTTTCCTGATTTGTGGTAGTAATAACACAGCGGTCACAGGGCTTAACTGCCCTGAATTTTAAATTGCCAATGAAAAAATCTTTCCAATTATCTTCTTCAAACGCATCTCCACCGGTAAAAACAAAATTAGGACGAAAACGATTTATGGGAACAGGAGAAGCTAATCTTTTATTCAGATCATCCAAAGATGATTGTCCGATAATCAAAAACGGATAGCCATCAGCAAAGCTTACAAGTTGTTCGTCATCCACATATTTTCGTTCTTTATCAACAATTCTTTTTTCAGTCTCTGGCATATAAACTAACGAACAATTCAAGCCCAGATATTCAGAAAAAAAATCATCTGCCACTGCAGAAACTTTTAATGCAGTACAGGTGTCGTTCCAGATAATAACATCAACGCTTTCTTCGCTAACCCGGGTAAGGTCAATGCTTATTGATTCATTGTTTAAAGAGTTTGTTACAACAACAGAATTTTCTCCAAATGAAGTTTTCAGAAGAGCCATTCGGGAGTAATTGCGCTGGGTGAGAAACTCACCATGTTCATTCACAAGCATCATCCGGCGGTCGTACTGCAGCCCTCTTGGTTCAACAACAGATTGATGAACAGAGACACCACCAAGAGATTTTATTGGATAAACAAATATTTCAGAAAGACGTAAACTCATGTAAAATTAATTAATTATCAGTCTTATTTTTTCGCTGTTAGTTCTAACCTTTAACCAGTCATTTAATTTTTTTCTTTCAGAGGCAGACACTTTTCCGGAAAAGTTTGCATAGCCCAGAGTCACGGTATCAACTTTATTTGTTTTGTAGTTCATAATATATGATTTCTGAACGGACAACTCTGACAGATTACCAAAAACCGTTTTTGCTTCTTTAGAGATGTCTTCAATGGGAAATCTGTCTTTGGCCATAACCGAAATCTTATTTTCCAGAAGCCTGATTTGGCTGTCTTTGTTTTTAATTATCTCTTCATTTTTTCTGTAAAGATCTTCTATTACTCCGCTTCTCAAAGCATTGATATCAAAATCATTTTGTGTTCCAATACCCTGTTTGATATGGAGGTCCGCATCTTCAAGCTGATAATTTTTAAGTTTAGTTTTAGCGATATCCAGCATTTCGTTTGTAACAGCAGCGCCGAGCATAAATACTTCGATTCTTACTCTGCTTGAATCATAGTTAATGTTTCTGCTGATAATTTGTGTGTCTGGAAAATTCAATTCATTAGAAATGAAGAGTTGAACATTTTTTTCGATAAAGGTTCTGTTAACAATATTGTAAGCCATAATAACGCTTGGAATTATCGTGATAAGTACAACAATAATAATTGAGCGCTTAACCTTTCTGTCCCTTTCTTCATCAAGAAACTCTTTCTTCTGAAACTTTAAAAATCTTACAATTGTGTAAGTTGCCAGGCTTATGAACACGCTGTTAATGAAAAACAAATAGAACGCTCCAAGAAAAAAGGAAATATTTCCGGAAGCCAGACCAAATCCCGCAGTGCAAAGAGGAGGCATAAGGGCAGTTGCAATTGCTACACCAGGAATTACATTGCTAATACTTTTTCTTGTAGCGGCTACAATTCCTGCCAAACCACCAAACAAAGCAATCATAACATCCCAAATAGTTGGAGTGGTTCTTGCCAGTAGTTCTGATTGAGCATCGCTTAAAGGTGTGATTAAAAAGTAAAAGGTGGAAGTAATAACACTTATTAAAACCGCCACACCTAAGTTTTTGTATGATTTTTTTATGAGTTCAAAATCATTTATTCCTATTCCAAGACCAATGCCCATAATCGGACCCATCAGCGGGGAGATTAACATTGCACCGATAATTACTGCTGTGGAATTTACGTTCAATCCGATTGATGCAATAAATATTGCGAAGATTAAAACCCACAAATTCATTCCCCGAAACTCGATGCCCTTTTTTACGTTTTCGATTATCTCTTCCTCTGTGGCTTTATCTTCTTCAAGATTAAATCGTTCGTGAAGAAACTCACGAAACAAAGCAGTCATTCTTAGTTTCTTATCAACCTTCATTTTTCAACTCTTATCTTTTTTAAAGTTCAAATTAAAAGTAATTAAAATCTAATTTTTATTAAACAGCCTGATTACAACTACCTCGGGGGTTGAGTTGTATCTGACTGGAGCTAAAGACATTCCTAATCCACGGGTAACTATGGCAAGTGTATTTCCAAAATACTTTTCGCCCCTTATAAAAGTGGTTTCTATTAAAGTTGGAGTTAATTGGATAAAAGGAAACAATAAAGTTATCTGCCCGCCGTGCGTGTGTCCTGCGAGAAAAAGATCATAATTGTTGCGGGCAGCAGTCTCAATCAGATTTTTATTGGGCTGATGTGCAAGAAAAATCTTTAAATCTGCATTGTTAAAGTTTGTTAGTTTATTCAAAAGAGTATCGGGAATCTTTTCTACGTAAGTATTTGTAATAAAAGTAATGCCCATTTCTGAGTTTCCCACAGAAATTATTTCAATATTATTATCAATCATTTTAACATTGTATTGATTAAGAGCATCTGTAATTTCTTTAATGCTTCGTTGGTTATCCTGCCGATATGCCCAGTTATCATGATCGCCAACGCAGGTATAAACCCCATATTTTGCATTTATTTTGCCAATATACTTTGCGGCTTTATCAATATACTTTGGTGTTGAAGTTATTACGTCGCCCGCAATCAAAACCAGGTCTGGATTTTCAGAATTAACTTTATCAATAAAATTTTTCAGTCTTTCATCATCCGTGTATCTATCTGCCTGAATATCTGATATGAAAACTATATTAAAATTATTTAATTCTTCTGGTAAGCTTTGTTTTGTTAAGTAAAATTCATTCACTTCAACAGCATTGTAGTCATAAATAATTCTTGCAGGAACGTAGATAAGGAAAAACATTAATAATATCAGAATAAGATAAGACTCGATTTTATAAACTTTGTCTTTGTTCTTTCTGAGTAATGGATAGAAAACCAGTTTCAGAACATCAAACAGCAGATAATATATTACCATTTGAAATGTCAGAATAAACAAAATCCAAAACGGATAGATAAGAAAGTAATCAAGAACCCAGCTATCCGGAAAAGTTGGAGACTGATGAGTGATTGCTGCATAAATCATCCCCGAGATTAAAATAATTGGATAAAGATTTATGAAAATCAGAAAAAGCCAAACAAACCATTTAAGTGTTTTTGTTGAAGTGCCGGGGAAAATCCGGAGAAATGTTTTTCGAGATTTCTTTATAAAATAAATCTGTAATGCAGCAAGAAAAACAATCGCAATAATTACCCGCAGTATAATCCACATATCGCTCTCAGTTATTGGTTTTTAGCAAAGGCTTAATAATTAAATTCATTTTTTGGAAATGACTTCCGCGCCAATAAATTTTATCGCAGCTTTTGCAAAAATAGAACTTGTTTTGTTGAAGTCTTACTTTTTCAGGTACATTTTCCAATGCCCTTTTTCGCGGAATGTTTACGAGATTTGATCCACAAACCAAACATCTGCTAAAAGGATTTATTTGTTCTTCAAGCTGAAAACGATCAATTATTTCTTTTATTTGTTTTTGTGGATTAGTATTTCTCACAAAGTATCCATGCGATACCTCGCTGCGCCTTAAAATTCCAAGGTCCCTTGTTAAAATTGCACGTCGCTCTTTTAAAGAAAGTTTAACTATCTCGTTATCTGTTAAGTTGTTTTTATAATAAACATCAAAGCCAAGCATTCTTAAATCTCTTGCCAGTTTACCAAGATGAACATCGCAGATAAACCTGGGCTTGCGTAAAGGTTTGGGGCGAAGTTTTTGGAGCCCCGCAATGTTGAAGCTCTCAAACACCGGATAAACCGAAATGTAGTCTTTATCTTTAATCAAGTATTTGAAGGAAACAGATTTGCCGTTTACCAATATCAGATCAACCTCTGTATGTGGTACGCCAAGCGATTCAATAAGATCTTTAACGGAGGTTCTATCAATAAAATTGTGAGAGAATCTTTTCTTTCTTTTTCCTGCGGGCAAAAAGTCATTTAACTCTTCATAAAATCTTAATGTGATTTTTTTCTTTTTAATATTCATAAGATTTAGTGAATGTAATTAATATTTGGCCAAAGATCGGAAACAACAAAACCCCGGGCTGTTTCAACCAGCAAATCATTTTCATCACGGAGAGAGACTATCAGCAAAGGATAATAATTGAACTCAAAATAGCTCTTAAGAAAAAGCAATAACTCTTCAAAATTAAAAATCTCTTTTTTGTCTTTAATAACAGCAGCCGAAATCCAGCTTTGTCTTTTAAGCACAGCCCACTTTTCTGATTTTAAATTTCTCAGGTTTCCGGCTTCAGAAAATCTTAACCACCAGCCTTTGTTATGATTTATATTTGAATAATCCGGGAGGATTATCGAATTGCTATAAAAACAGTTGAAATGATAAAAGAAATATCCTTTAATAATCATTGCTGATTTTATATTATTTATTCCCAACTCAAACAGTTTGCTTCTGCCATTTTCTGTTCTGCTTAGATTTATCTGGTCAGTAATCATTTTATTCATTTTCATCTGTAAATTATCGTGTGGATTGGGACCAATAAATGTTGACCAATCACTTGAGTTTTCAGAGCTTAGATAAAATTTTCCCGCACACTCAAGATGAATAAACTCTTCGGTAGAATTATCTCTTAAAATAAAATCAAACTCCCCAAGAGTTTCGCCATTTTTTTCAACCTGTACATTGTTATTAATTAACTTAAATCTATTTGAGTTTAACAGCCAAAACTCTATAAAGCTTTCAAAATATTTTCCAAGGAGCTTGTTGTTGCCTTCTTTGATATGAAGGGTTAATCTGGATGGTTCTTCATCCAGCTGATTAATAAAATTCTGAAGGGATAAAAATTCTGATTTATAAGTTTCTGATTTCCAGAAAGTTATTTCGGGACGTTCCGGAATAAACTCAAACAAAGAAGGAGAAGTTAATGCCCAGACAAAATCGCGCACCACCTGGTTTTTATAATAAGTAACCATAAAAAAAATTATTTTTAAAAGTTCAAAAGCGGTGCGTTACAAACGTCATTCCACTTGATTTTTACTTTCTGGTTTTGTCAATCCATCTGGCTAAGTCTTTTGCAAAGTATGTCAAAAACATATCCGCGCCGGCTCGCTTAATTGCAAAAGCTGATTCAACCATTACCCTTTCTTCATCAATCCATCCATTTGCACCGGCAGCTTTTATCATAGCATATTCTCCGCTCACCTGATAAGCCGCAGTAGGCATTGCAAATTTTTCTTTAACAGCTCTGATCACATCCAGATAGGGTCCTGCCGGTTTCACCATTACGATATCCGCACCCTCCTCGATATCTTCGGCAACTTCGCGTAAAGCCTCGTTTACATTTCCAACATCCATTTGGTGCGACCTTCTGTCTCCAAAGGCAGGAGTTGATTCTGCCGCATCTCTGAATGGTCCATAAAAACCAGAAGCGTATTTTGCGGCATAGCTCATAATCGGAATTTTTTCAAAACCATTAGCGTCAAGTGTTTTTCTTATCGCCGCCACACGTCCGTCCATCATATCAGAAGGAGCAATTATATCGGCGCCTGCCTGGGCATGAGTTAATGCTTCTCTGGCAAGCAGCTCAATTGTTTTATCATTTAAAATTTCCTCTCCATTTAAAACTCCGCAGTGCCCATGAGATGTGTACTCACACATACAAACATCGGTAATAATAAGAAGGTCATTTATTTCTGATTTTATTGCACGGACGGCTTGTTGAATAATTCCATTTGGATCATATGCGCCCGACCCAACCTCATCTTTATGTTCGGGAATCCCAAATAAAATTATTGCAGGAATTCCCAGCGCACTTACTTCTTTACATTCTTTTATCAGCTCATCTATAGAAAGCTGATAAACTCCCGGCATAGACTTAACCGGATTTTTTACTTTTTCTCCGGGCACAACAAATAAAGGATATATTAAATCGTTTTTAGTTAATACCGTTTCTCTAACCATATCGCGCATAAGCGGATTGTATCTTAAACGACGATGACGGATTGTTGGAAATGTTGACATAAAATTCTCCTTTTAATGTAGAATTTAGAATGTATAATGTAGAATTATATACTTTTTGATGATTTAATAATTGATGTTAATAATTTTGAAAGTTCTTCACAATCACAATATAAACTGTTGAATTCTTTTAAAGATATTACTTCAGATTCTTTTAATAATTTTAACCAATATTCTGTTTCTCGTGATTCTTTTAACGATATCCCTAGTTTGTTTATAAAATCCTTTTTAGTAAACGCGCTTTGTGCTTCAGAAACATTTGCTCCGATTGATGTTCCAGAACGTAATAATTGTTTAAATAATGAATTTAAATGATAATCAGCAGATGATTTTAATTTGTAAAAACGAATGATTCTAATTGCAAATTTAAAACTCTTTTCCAGAATCGGATTATAATATTTTTCTGTGGATTCTTTTAAAATCATTCTAAGTTCTACATTCTAAATTCTACATTCTACATTGATTTTTTTTGCAACTAATTCAGCATTCTTAATACAATCTCCAACAGAAATTCCACCGCGGAAATTACCGCTTATAAACATTCCCGGGTTCTGTTTTTCAAACTCATCAAAAAACTTTTCGTGCTCAATATAACC
>FWPV01007512.1_pt1 | contig 19722 bp, 17 predicted proteins | sample 2228371 | NCBI WGS metagenome assembly FWPV01 (sample SAMEA103939776, study PRJEB20133) | metagenome
CAAGGCACCCTTCGTAAGCCGGGCGTCTGCCCTTACCCTCCTCATCATCACCCTTCTTACCCTCCTCTTTTTCTCCTTCCTACCGCCGCCCTCCCCGGCCGTGGCGGCCGGGGAGGAGGCACCCTCCTTTGACTGGCCGGCGAGGGGGGAGATCACCCGCCCCTTCGCCCCCGCCGCCGGGGCTTACGGAGCGGGTGGACATTTCGGTATAGACATAGCCCTCGCTCGGGGGAGTGAGGTACGCTCGGCCGCCGCGGGCACGGTCACCTTCGCCGGCGGCACCCCGGTAGGTCCCTGTGTGAGCGTCGCCCACGGGGCTTGCATCAAGACCACCTACGTTTCCCTGGGCACCATCCTGGTGCGGAGGGGACAGCGCCTCGCTGCAGGCCAGGTGCTGGGGACCAGCGACGGCTCGAGGGACCGCTCCAGCCAGGGACCCCACCTGCATTTCGGGTTGTTCATGAACGGCACAGCCGTGGATCCCCTGCCCTTTCTCGAGGGACACATACTCGACCCCTCTGAATGCCTTTTCCTCGGGCCCTGGGAAGATGTGGAAGCACTCCGGACTTTCATGCGGCGCCACGGGGCGGGAGGCTACTTCGAATGGCTCGGGAGGGGGTTTTCCGCGGTGGGAAGGGCTTTGGGCGGGGCCTTCGAGGCCGCATGGCACGCGGTGGAGAAGGCGGGAGGTGCCGTATGGAGGCTGGTCTGCCGGGTCGCCGGACCCTTGGGACGAGCCGTGCAGGCTTTCTACCGCGCCTGCGTGGAGCCCTGGCTGGTCCCTTTCTGCCGGGGCGTGGTCGAGGTCGCCAAGGCGGCTCTGTCCAACCGCGTGGTGCAGGCGGTGCTGGCCGCGCTGGCGGCGGCAGCCATCGTGTGCCTGGCGGTGGCGGGCATAGCCGTCATCATGGGCCTGTCCCTGGCCGCGGCGGTGACGGCCGCGGTGGCGGGAAGCGTCGCGGCCATCGGTTACGCGGTGTACTACACCTTCGCGTCGGGCGATTCCTTCACCTTCCTGGGATGCTTTCTCGGCTCGCTGACCATCGGGATGGCCGCCGCAGGGACCTGCCTGACGGCCTCATACCTCGCTCCCTTCATCGCCAGCGGTTGGAGCCAGGTCGGCCTGCTGGGATTCGGCAAGACCTTTCTGTCTTACGGTTGCGCGGAGGCCACCATCTATGTCGTCTTCTGTGCCACCACCGGAAAAGACATCCATCCCCTCGGTCTGCTGGCTTCCTTCTTCGTGGGCGGGCTGACGGGAGGCCTGGGAAAGCTGGTGACCACCGGCTTTCTCTCCTCCGAGGCAGCCCAGGCGCTGGCGGCGGGATTCCTCTCCTCGGGTGGGTCTCTCGTCTCCAGCGAGGCGGCGGCCGCGGCCGCGGCATACGCGGGGGAGATGGCGGTATCGCTGAGCCATCGTCTGGCCTACGTGTGCATGTGCGGATGCACCGCTACCCTGGGCGACGCGACCGTGCGCATGGCGACGGGGAACCTGCCTTCCCTGGCGGAGTCGCTGCTCTGTTTCGGAGGCGGAGCCCTGGTCGGCGCCATCAACCTGGCCGGAAACGGACAGGGGCTGATCGGGGTCCTCTCTCGCGCCAGCGGAGGCAGGCTGGCCCTGAACAGCGAGTTCCTCAAGGCGCTGCTCGGGAAGTCATTGAGCAAGGGGTTCAAGGAAGGCTGCTCGCGCCTCCTGTCGCGCCTGCTCGGCAGGCGCGGCGAGGTGCGGGAGAGCTTATGGAACCTGGAGGTCCGCCCCCCGCGCATGGGGGATGGCGTGTACAGGAGGTGAAGGATATGAAGGACAGAATGCCCACCTGGCCGCAGATGCTGGTCATCGTCTCTTCCGCGGCCACCGCCATCGTTCCGGGGTACATGTTCGCGCATATGCGCGCACACGGAGAACGAGTTCCCGCCGCCATCACGGTCCTGTTCGTCCTGGGGGTCGTGGGGTTCGTGTCGGCCATGTTCTTTCTCTATTTCCGTCCCCGCTACGGGAGAAAGTCCTTTGGGGCCATGGCGGCTTTTTTTCTGTTCCATCTTTTCATGGTGCTCCTGCTGATGAGGATTGGCATTATACGTTGAGGTACGGGCGTCCTCTCCGGCCGGATCCGGAGCGAGGGGCGACGGTCGTGGACGTGTAGGTTCCGCGGCGGCCTCGGTGAACGTCCGGGAGAGGATACGGTACGCGTGCTCGCGACCAGGTCCAGTGATCTGCTTCCACGGCTTGCCCGCGCCGGAAAACGCGCGCCCAGCGGGTCCCTACACGGCACGGCGGTCGGGGTGACGCTCGAGATGGCGCCCCCGGCCGCCTTCGCGGTGGCTTTCAGCGCGGGCGGGAGCGGCGAGGTGGGGGACGATGATGGTGAGCAGCCAGAACACTATGAGCAGGATGGAGGAGGAGACGAAAAGGGCCAGGCACCATGTTTTGCCGCTGAAGAGGGTGGCGGCGCCCCACGAGAAGGCCAGCAGAGTGAGCAGGGAAAAGACGCGGTTTCTCCTTGTAGCGGCGCTCGCCCTGCGCCGGCCAGGAGCGGGGCGGGGAAAGGGCTTGCGCTCCGTATCCCCCGCATACACGCGGCTGCCTCCGCCGAACCTGGCCTCATAAGCCCGGGCGGAACGCAGGCTTCCTGACTCGATGGAATGGGCGATCTCCTCCATACTGCGCTGGAAGCTCTGGGTGGTGGCCAGGGGCGACTCCTCGATCTTGCCGCGGATGATGGGGGGGACGATGGCGAGCATGGCTATGAGGCCCAGGAGGAGCAAGGCCAGTATCTCCAAGCCGAACCCCCTTTATCGCAAGCCCACGGCACCCTGCCGGGGGACGTAAACACTACATATGGTTTCTTCTGGCCTTCTCGCACTCTATATCATGTATTTCAACCCCTCCGCTGTTTTTCCTTCCCGGGGTCTTCCCGGCCGCCGTGGGGGAGGAGATGGCACCGCCGCCGGATATAATGTCCCTGTCATGGGCACGAAGGAAGAAGAGCGCGTATACACGGTGGGGGAGGTCAACCGCCTGGCGGACGGCCTGCTGCAGGGCCTGGTCCTGTGGGTGGAGGGCGAGGTCTCCAACCTGCGTCCCTATCCCAATTACAGTTTTTTCAGCCTCTCCGACGAGGACGCCTCCCTCTCCTGCATCATCTTCCGCGAGGCCCTGGCGGGGATGGACTGCGAGCTGCGGGAGGGGATGTCGCTCCTCGCCAGGGGGCGGCTGGGCGTCTACGTGCGGCGGGGCCAGTTCCGGCTCAACGTCCTGGAGGCCAGGGAGTCCGGAGAGGGAAGGCTGCGCAGGGAGTTCCTCCTCCTCATGCGCAAGCTCGCCGCGGAAGGGCTTTTCGACGAGGCCCTGAAGAGGCCGCTCCCCGCCTATCCCCACACCGTGGGGCTGATCACCTCCCTGGAGGGAGCGGCGGTGCGCGACGTGGTGATCAACCTCAGGCGGCGCTTCCCGGGCACGAGGTTGCTCATCCGCGGGGTAAGGGTGCAGGGAGACGAGGCGGTCGGGGACATCGTTGAGGCCATCGACCTCTTCAACCGCGCCCGGGCCGCCGAGGTGCTCATCCTGGCGCGGGGCGGCGGCTCCCTGGAGGACCTCAAACCCTTCAACAGCGAGGAGGTGGCGCGGGCCATAAGGGCTTCCCGCATCCCCGTGGTCACCGGGGTGGGGCACGAGCCGGACATCACCCTGAGCGACCTGGCGGCGGATTTCCGGGCCAGCACGCCCACGGGGGCGGCGGAGGCGGTGGTGCCCTCGCGGGAGGAGGTGCTGGCCCTGCTCCGGCAGAGGGAGCTGGCCCTGGCCTCCGGCCTGAGGCGGGGGCTGCACCGGCTGGAACGCGGCCTGGGTTCCCGGCTCACCAGGCGCCCTTTCTCCGACCCGGCCATGCTGGTGAACCAGGCGGCTCAGCGGCTCGCGGAGGCGGAGGAAGGGCTGATCTCTTCGGCCCGCTCATGTCTTGAGAGAAGAGAACGCGCGGTGGAGTCGGCGGCGCTCTCCCTGGCGCGTTTCCCGCGGGAGTACCGCGCCCTGCCCTCGAGGATCGAGGATGCGTGCCGCAAGCTCTCCGCCACCCTTCGTGCCTGGATGCGGTGGCGGGAAACGGAGCCCTCACGGCAGGCCCGCGAACTGAAGGCCGCGGCCGTGGACATGCTCTCCCGCACCGAGGGAAGGCTGCGCCTCGCCGGCTCCCGCCTCGATGACCTCAGTCCACTGGCGGTGCTTTCCCGCGGCTACGCCATCGTCACCAGGGAAGGAGAGACGAGGCCGCTCACGGACAGCGCGGCGGTGGAGATCGGCGACGGCCTGGATATCCGCCTGCACCGCGGGCGCATACGCGGCGAGGTGAGGGAGGTTAGGTCCGAGGTCGCGGAGGAGGGATCGCCGGGGGGATGAGCAGCGCGCCGGCCTCGCAGTCCGCGGGGTATGGGGAAGCGGCGGGGAAAACATGGCGGGCGGTCTGGGGCCGGGGCACGGGGCGGCGGAGCCGGCCAATCCGGCGTCTGTAATACCCGCGTGCCGCGGACCGGGAAGCCGGATCGCGAGGTGGGCGGGGGGCGCGAGCGGCGGGATACTGCCGGAGAGCGGGCGCCACCCGGGCATCGCCCCGCGGCGCGGACGTATATGCGGCGGTGCGGGATGGCGGATAGCGGAGATGAGATGAGTGATCGAGGGGTGAGGATGATATGGGTGAGATGACCTTCAAAGAGATGATGGACAGGCTGGAGCGCATAACCGCCACCCTTGAGAAGGAGGACCTGGAGCTGGAGGAGGGGCTGCGCCTATTCGAGGAGGGGGTGGGGCTCATCCGGGAGGCCAGGCAGCGGCTGGCGGAGGCGAGCTCCAGGGTGGAGAAGCTCATCGGCTCCCTTGAGGAAGGGCTGGTCACGGAGGAGTTCGACCTGGAGGACCCGCGGTAGGGCGCGCGGGACCGAAAGCTCCTCTCTTCCACATCGCCGGGGAGATGGAGGAGTCTGCTCGTAGGCGGATGACCCGCGGCAGGGCGCGCGGGACCGGCGCTCTCCCCTGGAAGCCTCGTCATGGAAGGGCCTTCAGGCCGCAATGCTCGCGGCCCTTGCGCCGCCGATGTCTTCCGCGCCTTCCCGGAGGGTTGCGGGCGGTTTCCGTGCGCGGCCGCGATGCCTATATAATACGGATGATACGGATCGCATGTTACGGATGTCGCGTTCGGAACAGCCGGAGGCGGGAGGGCGTCAAACTCTCACATGAAGAGGCAGGAAAGGCTGAAGATAAGGAAACGCCGCAAGAGGCAGGCCCTCATCAAGGTGCTCATCGCCCTGCTGCTCGTGGGGGGCCTGGTGGTCGGCATCCTCAACCTGGACGTGGTGAAGATATGGGCGGGCAAGCATTATTTCAGGATGCGCTGGAAGGAGACCGCCCTTACCGAGGAGCAGGCCCCGGGCGTCGGCGAGCGCATCAAGAAATGGATCGACCCTTCCAAGAACCTCAACGTCCTCTTCATCGGCATCGACCGCGGCAGCGTCCCAGGCGAGGAGGGATATACGCGCTCGGACGTCATGATCCTCGTCTCGGTAAACGTGGAGAAGAAGAAGGCGGTGCTGGTCTCCATACCGCGCGACACCCGCGTCACCATCCCCGGATACGGCACGGAGAAGATAAACGCCGCCCATTCCCTCAAGGGCCCCGCGGGGGCGATAGATGTCGTGGAGGAGATCTCTGGCCTGCAGATCAACGGCTACGCGGAGGTGGATTTCGAGGCCTTCAAGAACATCGTGGATGCCGTGGGGGGAGTGGTGCTCCACCTCGACTACCCCATCCTCGACCCCAAGGTGGGCACCCTGCCTAAAGGGGACGTATACCTCAACGGCGAGAGCGCCCTCATCCTGGTGCGCAGCCGCAACCTGCCGCGAGGGGACCTCGACCGCATCGAGAACCAGAAGAAGTTCCTCTCGGCGATGATGAAGAAGGTGGTGGAGGTAAAGGACCTGCAGTCCCTGCTGAGGATCCTTGACGCGGCGGTGAGATACCTGGACACCACCCTGGAGCCGGACCTCATCTTCACTCTGGCCGAGGCGTTGCAGGGCATGCAGGTGGAGGACGTAGAGTTCGTGACCCTGCCGGGAGACGACCCCGTGCCCGCAGCCGGCCAGCCCTGGTACTATATCCTCGACCAGCAGGAGACCGCGCGCATCTTCCGCAACATCGAGCTATACTGCAGCAGCATGACCCCCGAAGAGCAGCTGGCGGTGAACGAGCAGAAGGGGACGAACATCCCCGAATCCGAGGTGGAACGCTCCGGCGTCGACCTGGCGGTGCTCAACGGCGTGCGCTGGGAGGGCATGGCCTCGAAGGTCGCCGAGAGGCTGAAGGACTCAGGCTACTCCGACATCACCGTGGGAAACACCGTCAACCCCTACCAGGCCACCACGGTCTATTATTCCCCAGGGCACGAGGCGGAGGCGAGGGCGGTGGCCCGCGACCTCAACCCCAACGCGGCGTACGTGATAGAGGAAGACGAAGACGTGGCCATCACCTATGACGCCGATGTCATCCTGGTCATCGGCAAGGATTACGTCAGCCCCTGAGAGCCCATGTGCCTCGCCCACCGCGATGACGTCACCCGCGCGGTCCCGGCTGCGCGCCGGAACGGGGGCATGTAGATGAGGCGCGCGGGATATCTCCTGGTGGCGGTGGCCATCGTGCTCTTCAGCACCATCGAGGTGGTTTCCAAGTATCTCCAGTCCGGTCCCGCGGGTCAAGCTCCCGTCGGATCCACCCAGGTTGCGGCGCTGCGTTTCCTCATCGGGGCGGCGTTCATGCTCCTGCTCCTGCCCCTGCGCGGGCAGCAGCGCCTGGTGCTCTCCGCCCTGCGCGAGAACGGCCCGCGCATCGCGGCGCTGGGGGCGGTGGGCGTCTTCCTCACCTTTTTCCTCCTGCACGAGGGCATAGACAGGACCAGCGCTTCAATGGCGGCGGTCATCTTCTCCATGAACCCGGTGTTCACGGCCCTGGTGGCGGCGTTGGCGCTGCGGGAGAGGCTGGGGGCAGCGGGGTGGCTGGGGGTGCTTCTGGGCCTGCTGGGTGCGTTCGCCGCGGTAACCGATTTTCATTTCGCGGGCCTCTTCACGCGGGGGGATTTTCTGGGCGGGATGATGGTCCTGGGCTCCGCCCTCACCTGGTCCGTCTACAGCGTTTACGGAAAGAGGTACTCGGAGCGCTTCGGCAGCCTCGCCGTCTCTTTCCTCACCATGGCGGCGGGCTCCTTCCTGCTCGCCGCGCTGCTGACCGTGACGGGAGGCTGGGGAGAGACGGCCTCATACGGAGCCCTCGCATGGTGGTGGCTGCTCTATCTGGGGGCGGTGACCGTGGGCCTGGGCTACCTCCTCTATTTCGAAGGCCTGCGCCGGGTGCCCGCCTCGCGGGGAGCGAGCCTGTTCTATCTCAAGCCGGTGCTGGCGTTGCTCTGTGCCCATCTCTTCCTGGGAGAGCCGGTATCCTACCGGCTGCTGGCGGCCTCGCTGCTGGTCGCCGCGGGCATCCTCCTCGTCACCCTGACCCGCGAGCGCCGGCAGACCGCGCCGGGCGCCGCCATGGACAGCCCGGGCGGCGGTGCCGGATGATGACTGGATGCTGGTATAATAGACGCCAAATGCGGACAACGGAACGCGTCCTTCATATACACAAGGAACCCTCATGAGGGCGGCGCCGGAGCGTCTGGGACGGGCGGTGTTTGCCTGCCTGCTCGCCTTAACGGCCGCGCTGGCCGCCAGCTCATGTTCCCGGCCTGAGCCAGGATTCCGCGTGGCGGTGGTGGGATTCCCCGCCGGCGGCCGGGAGGAGGGGCGCAACCTCATCGCCGAGTACGGGTCGCGCAGGGCGGAGGGCGAGCTGGGCGCCAGCGTCGACTTCATCCTTCCGGAGGAGGGGCAGGACCTGGGTTACCTCTTCGACGCGGAGGGCAAGCCCTACGACCTGGTGATATCGCTGGGCTCCTCCTCCTCCCGGGCGGTGCTGGAGGCGCGGCCGCAGGGTTGGGGGGGCACGGTGGTGGCACTGGACTTCGAGCCCTCCGGGCCCGTGAAGGGAGAGGACGAGGTGACCGTGGTGCGCTACCGGGTGGAGGAAGGGACGTACCTCTGCGGCTACCTTGCGGCCTGGCTGAGCGCGCGCAACGGCCACCCCCTCACCAACGCCAAGCCCCTGGTCGCCTTTATTGGCTCCCGCGACTACCCTCTACTGGCATACTTTACCAGCGGGTTCGACCGCGGCGTGAAAGCGGGGGCGGCCGATGCCGGTAGCCTCGACTATTACCTGGAGCGCGGGGATGACGCGAAGGCGGCGAGGGCCCTGGCCGAGGAGGCGGTCAAGAAGGGAGCCGACGTGATCTTTTGCTCCCCCGGGGATTTCAACGCCGAGGTCCTGAAGGTGGCCGCCGAGAAGGGGGTGCTGGTCATCCTTTCGGGCACCGACCGCTCAGGAGAATCGCCCGGGCACGTCCTCACCTCCCTGGTGTTCCGCGACGACAACGCGATCTTCGAGGCGGTGAGGGAGGCCATGGAGGGAGAGCTCTCGCCCGGGAGGGCGGTATGGGGAGGCGAGCGGGGCACCTGGAGCCTGGCACCCTATCACGCCCATGACGGCTACGTCGGCAGGGAGCTGAGGGAAGCCCTCGCGGAGCAGATGCTCAAGGTCCGCGACATGGACTTTTCCTCCCCGTCACCCTGAGGTCTCGCCGGCCCCCGGCGTGGGGGAACCCGGCGTCTCCGTCGGGAGACGCGGGAAGCCGGATGCCGTGGACGCGTGTCGGACCCTTCGGGGCGCAGGGGTCGATCCCCGGTCACGTCGATGACCCGCTTCGCCCGGTCACCCCCGGCGGCCGCTGGCCGAACCCGTTAAAGCCGGTTGATATTTCCTCACTTCATCGCCCCGGGTATCCTGCCGGCCCCCTGTTCCCCTGGCGGTGTTTGCGGGCAAAAGGGACTCAAGGTCTCCGCCAGCCCCCCGCCCCCATACGCCGCATGACGGGGGAAGGATACCCCGTTCTCCTCGTGCCCGCCGCCGTGGGACGCCCCGGAGCGCCCTTTCCCGGGCGGGACGGGCCGCCGTCCCCGGGGGAGGGCGACACGCATCGCGGGCGGAGTCGAATTCACGGGCCCGGCGCGCGGCTCGTGCCCTCGGGGTTCGGCAGGCGGAGATTTGGGTATAATTAAGGCGTTTCGGGCATGTGTGCCGCATAAGGAGGTTGTGTCTTGACCGAGGCTTTCTGGGATGGAGACGAGATCGACGAGCTGCTGAACATGCGCAGCGAGATGGAGCGCTTTTTCAGCCACATGCCGCGCTGGAAAAAGCCCTCCGCGGTCTTCGAGAAGGCATGGAAGCCGCTCTGCGACGTCTACGAGTGCCCTGACCACTTCACGGTGGTCCTGGAGCTTGCCTGGGTGGACGAGGCGGAGGTGGAGGTGGTGCTGCACGGCAGGGTACTCACCGTGAGGGGGAAGCGCCGCCAGTTCAGGCCACAGGACATGAGCACCGCCCATATGCTGGAGATCAACTACGGTGAGTTCGAGAGGAAACTCGAGCTGCCGGTGGACATCGACGCCGACGCCACCCGCGCCGTTTACCGGCGCGGTTTCCTGGAGATCACCCTGCCCAAGCTGAAGCGCAACCGGCTGCGGGGCGTGGACATCCGCAGCGAGTAGAGCGGTCTCCGATCACGACAACAGGAGGTAGACCTTGCCGGACAACAGTTTTCCCATGGGCATGGCGGAACCGTACATCCCCGAGGTGCTGCCCGTACTGCCGCTGAAGGACACGGTCATCTATCCGCACATCATCGTTCCCCTGCTCATCACCAGGGAGGAATACGTAAGGCTCATAGACGACGCCCTCACCGCCGACCGCCTGGTGGCGGCGGTGGCCAGCAGGGAGGAGGTCGAGACCCCCCAGCCGGAGCAGATATACGACATCGGCACCGCCGCGGCCATCATCCGCATGCTCAAGCTCCCCGACGGCTCCATGCAGCTCTTCGTCCAGGGGGTGCAGCGCATCCGCCTGGTGGAGTACGTGCAGCGGCAGCCCTACCTCAAGGCGAGGGTGGAGAAGGTGAGGGAGATCATCGAGGAGTCGGTGGAGCTCGAGGGGCTGGCGCGCAACGTGCTCACCCAGTTCAAGAAGATGGTCTCCCTGGCGCCCTACCTCCCCAACGAGATCTTCATCGCCGCCATGAACATCGGCGAGCCAAACAACCTGGCCGATTTCATCGCCTCCAACATCAACATCAGCCTGGAGGAGAAGCAGGAGCTGCTGGAGGCGCTGGACGTCAAGGTGCGCCTGGAAAAGCTCACCGTGTTCCTCAACAAGGAGATCGAGATCCTGGAGATCGGCTCCAAGATCCAGTCCGAGGTGCAGACGGAGATGTCCAAGAGCCAGCGCGAGTACTTCCTGCGCGAACAGCTCAAGGCCATCCAGAAGGAGCTCGGCGAGTTCGACGAGCGCACCATGGAGATCAACGAGTTCCGGGAGAAGATAGAGCAGAGCGGGATGCCGGAGGCTGCGCGCAAGGAGGCGGAACGCGAGCTGGACCGGCTCTCCAAGATGCCCGTGGCCGCGGCGGAATACACCGTGGCCCGCACCTACCTGGAATGGCTTACCAGCCTGCCCTGGAACGTGAGCACCGAGGACAACCTGGACATCAAGCGCGCGCGCCAGGTCCTCGACGAGGACCATTACGACCTGGACAAGGTCAAGGACCGCATCATAGAGTACCTGGCGGTGCGCAAGCTGAAGGAGGACATGAAGGGCCCCATCCTCTGTTTCGTGGGGCCGCCCGGGGTGGGTAAGACCTCCCTCGGCCAGTCCATCGCCCGCGCCCTGGGGCGTAAGTTCGTGCGCATATCCCTGGGGGGCATGCACGACGAGGCGGAGATCAGGGGGCACCGCCGCACCTACATCGGCGCCCTGCCCGGCCGCATCATCCGGGGCATCCAGAGGGCGGGCTCCAACAATCCCGTGTTCATGCTCGACGAGGTGGACAAGATCGGGGCCGACTTCCGTGGCGACCCGGCGGCGGCTCTCCTGGAAGTACTGGATCCACAGCAGAACCACGGGTTCACCGACCACTATCTGGACGTGGACTTCGACCTGTCGAAGGTGATGTTCATCACCACCGCCAACACCCCCATACCCATACATCCCGCCCTCCTCGACCGCATGGAGGTGCTGGAGCTGCCCGGCTACACCGAGGTGGAGAAGCTGCACATCGCGAAGGACCACCTCCTGCCCCGGCAGCTCGAGGCCCACGGGCTGAAGAAGAGCCAGATCACGGTGACGGAGGAGGCGCTGCGCGCGGTGATCCGCAACTACACGCGCGAGGCCGGGGTGCGCAACCTGGAGCGGGAGCTGGCGACCATCTGCCGCAAGGTGGCCAGGGACATCGCCGCGGGCAAGCGCAAGAGCAGGAAGGTCACCGATAAGGACCTGCACGAGCTCCTGGGCCCCACCAAATACCGCTTCGAGGTGCTGGAGGAGGAGGACGAGGTGGGGGTGGCCACGGGGCTGGCCTGGACGGAATCCGGCGGGGATGTCCTCTTCGTGGAGTGCCAGGTCATGCCGGGCGAGGGCAACCTCATCCTCACCGGCAAGCTGGGCGACGTGATGCAGGAGTCCGCCCGGGCGGCGCTGACCTACTGCCGCAGCGTGGCGGAGGATTACGGGGTGGACCCCGAGTTCTTCCGCAAGCACGACATGCACGTGCACGTGCCGGCGGGCGCCATCCCCAAGGACGGCCCCAGCGCCGGGGTCACCATGGCCACCGCCTTGATGTCCTCGGTGACCGGGCGCAAGGTGCGCAAGGAAGTGGGCATGACGGGCGAGATAACCCTGCGGGGCAAGGTCCTTCCCATAGGGGGGCTGAAGGAGAAGGTGCTCGCCGCCCACCGCGCGGGGGTGAAGAGGATCGTCATCCCGGAGGAGAACGAGAAATACCTGGAGGAGATACCCTCCTTTATCCGCAAGGACCTCAAGTTCATCCCCGTGTCCCACATCGAGGAGGTCTTCAGGGTCGCCCTCTACCCCGACGGCAGAAGGGCGGCCTCGCGCGGGAAGCCGGCGGGAGCGGCGACGGCGGCGAAGCCGGCCGCGAGGAAAACGGTGAAACCCGCCCTCAAGAAGGCGGCCTCCAGGGGAGCGGCGAAGGCGGCGAAGAAGAAACCCCGCCCGTCGGCCAGGAAGTCCGGGAGGAGCGGGGCGGGAAGGTCTTCCTGAAGGGTCGGGGTCCGCGGGAGGTTCGGGAAAGCCGCCGGCCCGCGATGCGAGATGCGGGTGCGGCAGGACAGTCTTTCCGGACACGGCGGCCACCCCCTCCTTTTTCGGGGACTTCTGCGAAGGGGGTGCGCCAACGGCATTTTGACTTGAGCGGCGATATCGCCATCCGCAAGGCCGTCAAGCCGTTATGGAAGAGGGTTGATCAGTCGGCCCGAGGCTCATCTTTGACCTGGGGGGAGGGGAGCCAGCCCTCGAGCGTCTCCTCCAGGGACACCTTCCACCTGGACCCCACGCGCCGCGTCACGTAAGGCACCTCCACCTCCTGGTCGTCCCAGCTGAAGGCCACCGTTACCCGGGCGCCGTCCCCCTCCACCAGCACCTCACTCACGCGGTAGGAGAATCCCGAGCCTCCCAGGTACGGCTCTCCCCCGGGATATTCTCCCAGGTCGCCTTCCACGGTCAGCTCCGCGGCGCGGCGGTCGTTTCCCGCCATGCGGGCGGCCACGAAATCCCGCACCGCACGTTCCGGCGTGGATGAAGAACAGCCGTAGCCATGCACGGCGAGCGACAGCAGCAGCAAGGCGAGGCAGAGCCCCGCCGCCGCGCCACGGCCCCGCGCCGCCGGGACACGACCGGATGGAGCAGGCTTCCCGGACACCCCTATCCCCTTGCTAACGCGGGTGGACATCGGAGCGCACAACACCGCGCGGATATGACGGTCTTTCCGGACACCTCCACCTCCTCGCTGCGGGCGGCAAGTCGATACCGCCGTTTTTCCGGCTTCGTGGACCAGCGGGGCCCGCGGCGGGGCCGGATACGCCCTCCCCCCTCGCGAACCCGCTCGTGGTCATCCTCACGGGAGGGGCAGGGGCAGGAGCTCCCTTCCCTCTGCGAGCAGCTCCGCCACATCGTAGTTGATCCCTTCGATCATCCACTCTCCCTCTCTCCTCTCCACGTAGAAGACGAGGTCCGAGCCCTCCAGGTCGAAGGAGAGGTCCGGCGGCCCCTCCCCGCTGCGCGCGTAAAGAGAAACGCGTCCTCCCTTCAACGCGACCTCCGCGGCGTCTCTCTCCGCCCGCGTGGAAAAGGAGAGACCGGAGAACCGCAGGCGGTAGCGCGAGAGCAGGGAGCCCACGGTGCCCCGCACGCCGGCGGTGTCCTCCTCCCAGAGGGAGCCCAGCTGGCCCCGGGGGTCCACCAGCTCCAGGCAGCCCTCAAGGTCCCCCTCCTGCAGGCGGGCGAAGAACTCCCCCACGGCCTTCTGGGCCGGATGGGCGCGGAAGAGCTGCAGCAACCCCACCGTGCCCGCCGCCGCGGCCAGGATGATCACGAAGGCCCACTTCGCCGCCTGGCCGGCCCGCGAGGCCGTATCCTCCCGTACTTCGCCCGGTACGCGTGATCCCATCACCCGCGCCTTTCCGCCTTCTCCTCCGCGTGGCGGGGGCCGCCCCTTTCGGCGATGCCGCCGCCCATAAGCACATGCTGACCCGCCTGACACCTCTCCGACATCGCGGTCTCCGCCCCGACGGCGATGCCGCCGCCCTTCAACCAGTATAGAGGTGCGCGCGGCGGCCCGGAAGGCCGGAGCGGCGAGCACAGGGGCTATTCATGGTACCTTCGAGGTTATCTCTTCCCGCCGCCGCGCGTCGGAGTAAAGGAGGGCCTTCTCGCGGTCCCGCGGATATGACCGGATGACCCCGCCACGGCTGCCCGCTCCCACCGCCGCACCGGGCGAGGAGGTCCCGCATCCCGCCGCCGCGCGCCGGGCACCTGCCCCCTTGACTTCACCCCTTCGCCGGGGATATGAAGCGGTCATGAGGGGTGTCATGGTCAAGGGGGAGCGGAGAGGATGGGCGGGATGAAGGGCTGTCCGCTCTGCGGAGAGGGAAGCCGTCCCGTGGCGAGAGCCCTTGGGATGTGCGCCGACTGCGCGCGCGCCGGCGGCGAGGCCGTCGAGGAGATGATAGAGCGGGCGCACGCGGGCGCGCGTGCCGCCTTCGGGATGCCCGCGCTTCCCCCCGCCTCCCCCGGGGGAGCGTCGTGCCGCATGTGCGGGAACGCCTGCGCGATGCGGGAAGGGGAGAGGGGATACTGCGGGCTGCGCCTGGCAAGGAATGGCAGGATAGCCCACCTCGCGGGGACGGCGCGGAACGGGGTGGCCGAATACTATCACGATCCCCTGCCGACCAACTGCGTGGCGGACTGGGTGTGCGCGGGGAGCGGCGACAGGGGCAGGAACAACCTCGCGGTCTTCCTCGGGGCCTGCACCTTCGACTGCCTGTTCTGCCAGAACGCGCAGTACCGCATGCTCACGGCCTGCCTGGCTCCCGTGTACGCGCCGCGGGACCTGGCGGACGCTGTCGACGAGACCACGGGCTGTGTCTGCTGGTTCGGGGGCGATCCATCCGCCCAGATGCCCTTCGCCCTCCGCGCCTCGGAGCTCATCCTCGACCGCGGGCGGGGGGAGGTGCGCATCTGCTGGGAGACCAACGGCTCCATGCACCCCGCCTTCCTGCGCCGGGCCATGGACATGAGTCTGGCCAGCGGGGGCTGCGTCAAGTTCGACCTCAAGGCCTTCGACCCCTCGCTGCACCGCGCCCTGTGCGGGGCGTCCAACCGCAGGACCCTGGAGAATTTCGCCGCTGCCGCCTCACGCGTGCGGGAACGCCCGCATCCCCCGCCCCTGGTCGCGAGCACCCTCATGGTGCCGGGATACGTGGAGGCCGACGAGGTGGGGCGCATCGCCGCCTTCATCGCGGGACTGGACCGGGACATACCCTACTCCCTGCTGGCATTCCACCCCCAGCACGCCATGCGCGACCTGCCGGTGACCGCCCGCCGCCAGGCGGAGGAATGCCTGGCCGCCGCCCGCGCGGCCGGGCTCACGCGGGTGCACATCGGCAACCTGCACCTGCTGCGCTGAACGAGGCGCGGTCATGAGCGGGCCTCGACCGACTTCCCGCCCCGCGTTTGAAAGCGCACCGCGGCGCGGGGGAGGGGGCATCGTTTCTCCGGGCAGAGCCCTGTCCCGCGAAGAGGTCCATATCCGTGCGACATGGATGAATATGATAAACAACCGTGGAGCGGACGCGATTCCGCCGTGCCGACATGTCCGGTCAGAGCACCCCGTTTCAGAGCGGCCATGGATGGTACACCATCCCTTTGACGGCTCCCGGAGGTTGTTCTATGGTGGTCTTGAAGGACGGGGCCCGCGGCGGCGGCCCGGGCTTTCCCTCTCCGCTCGGCGGGGAGCACGACCAAGCTGCGTCCGCCGGGGAGCGGAACGGACAAGGAGGCGGCAGTGGAAGACCCCATGCTCGAGGTCCTCGACGAGGAGATGCGTTATTACGAGCAGAAGCTGAACGAGCTGGCGGAAAGGCTCAGGGACCTCACCGGCACGGAGTTCGAGTTCGGTTTCTGCAGGTTCAACCCCCATACCGACGACGCGGAGGCCAAGGTCGAGGAGGTCAAGCGCTGCAAGGCGGAGATCAAGCGGCTTCTGGAGAAGCTCGCGGAATACGAGAAGACCACCTGACCCGTGAAGCGGGCGCGGGGACCCCTTCCTAAAAGGACGTGAGAGCAGGGGTACCGGGCCGAAAAGCCGCCTCGAGCAAGACCGCCCTGCCTTTCCCCGCGGCGCGGGATATGTTGCATGGGGAGGGGTATCCACCCCGAGTTCCAGCGCCCTCTTTTTACGCGCTTCTCGGCGGCTCCTGTCAGCATCACCCCTCCGCCTCGCGCCGCCCCGCCTCGCTTTCCTTCCCCCGCGGCGCGGGGTAGAACCCGTACGGCAGCTCCAGCCCGTACTCGGCGAGCAGGGCTTCGTCGGAGAGGACGGAGAAGGCGTCGCCGTCCGCCATGATCATCCCCTTGCTCATCACCACCACGCGCTCGCAGTTCTCGAAGACGAAGGGGAGGTCGTGGGTGACCAGGACCTTGGTGATCCTCATCCCCTGCAGGAGCTGCGAGAACTCATTGCGCGCCCGGGGGTCCAGGTTGCTGGAGGGCTCATCCAGCACCAGGAGGTCGGGGTTCATGGAGAGCACGGTGGCGATGGCGGCGCGTTTTTTCTGGCCGTAACTCAGGTGGTAGGCGGAACGCCTCTCCATGCCCGCGATGCCCACCTCTTCCAGGGCCCGGGAGACGGCCGCCGCCACCTCTTCCCTAGAGAGCCCCATGTTCATGGGGCCGAAGGCCACGTCGTCGAACACGGTGGGGGAGAAGAGCTGGTCGTCGGGGTCCTGGAAGACCAGGCCGACCCGGCGCCTGATCTCCCGCAGGTTCTTCTTCTCCACCGGCAGGCCGAAGATGCGCACCTCGCCCTCCCCGACCAGGATGCCGTTGAGGTGCAACAGGAGGGTGGATTTCCCCGCCCCGTTGGGGCCCACGATGCCCACCGATTCGCCTTCCTCGATGAGCAGGTCCACTCCCCGGAGGGCCACCGTGCCGTCGGGGTAGGAGTAGCGCAGGTTCGTTATCTCCACCGCCGGTCGGTGATGCATCTTGCCGTCTCCTTCTCCGTCTCCTCGTGCTGCGTTGACCGGCCCGGCCGGGACCCCGTCCGCCCGCGGCCGCCCGGCATCATTCTTCCCCCTCCCGGCCCGTCCTTACCGCTGCCGCGCCGTCACCCAAGCGGGCCGACGGCAGGCACGCCCCTTGCGGACCTCCCCGTGCCGCCCCTATGATATCAGCCTCGCCCCCAGGGGGAAGAGCACCAGCATGGATACGAAGCCGACCTCCATGGTCCCGAGGGCGTAAAGGTAGACGGTGCGCGTCTTCCCGTCGTATCCCCTCGCGAGCATGGCGGCGTAAACCCTCTCTCCCCGCTCGTAGGAACGCAGGAAGAGGGCGGCGATCATGTGTCCTATGACCCTGGACTGCCAGAACCACCTCCCGCTCCAGCCCCGCGAGTCGCGGGCGCGCCGCATGCGCTGCAGCTCGTCCATGAGCACGAAGACGTAGCGGTACATGAAGCTGAGGGTGGCGGTGAGAAGACCGGGGACCTTGAGCCTCTCCATTCCCTTGATGAGGTCCGGAAAGGGGGTGGTGGAGGAGAGCAGGATCACCGCCAGCACGCTAACCGTGGACTTCGCGGCCACGTTCCACAGCACCAGCAGGCCGTGGGCGGAGACGGTGAGGGGCCCCAGGTTGTAGCTGCCGCCCCCCCTGCCGAAGAAAGGGAGGAAGAGGGCCACCACCAGGATGAAGGGGAGCACGACGAGGGCGCGTTTGAGCACGTGCCTCCAGGGCAGGCGCGAGAGCGCCACCAGGGCTAGTTCCAGACCCAGGTAGGCGGCGAAGGCGGCGTAGCGGTCGGGAGGGGTGGAGACGCAGATGACGATGAGCGCGATGAAGCCAACCAGCTTGGCCCGGGGGTCGAGCTGGTGGACGGGACTGCGCAGGTCGCTGTACTCGTCAAGGAAAACGTGTTTCACGTCGCGCCTACCACCCCGTTGTCTTGTTTCCAGCGCCCCTTATGCCGCCCACGGCGTCCGGGGCCTCGTCTCATGTAAGCTCATTCCAGGGCGGGACCGCCGGCGCTCCGCGCTCCCGCTCCTCCCTTCTTCTTCAGCGCCAGGGCAAGCCCCCAGGCGAGGAGGAAGATGCCCACCGTGCCCACCAGGCCGGCCAGCGCGGTGGCCAGCCGGGTGGGTTCTTCGACCACCTCGCCGGTCTCCTCGTCCACCGCCTCTTGCGTGAAGCCGGGGAAGGCGTAATCCGGGATGGGAGCGCCCTCCCACGCCGGGTCGGTCTCCTCGGCCTTCTCCAGGAACCCCTTGTCCTCGGCGACCTTCTCCAGGCCGTCCGGAGAGGATGAGGCCCAGGGGGACACGATGAGCGCCAGGGCCACCGCCAGCGCCAGACCCGCAAGGGTGAAAGCGAGGATGCTCTTGTTGCGCGCTTTCATCACCGGCTCACCTCTGCTTCGCTGTAGCTCGCCGCAACGGGCCGGTAGTCGTGGGTCCTCACGAGGTCGGGCCGCACCGCCAGCACCACCCCGACCACGAGCACGGTTATCGCCCCCTCCACGATGCCGATGAGGGCGTGGATGCCCAGCATGGCGGGAAGGGTCACGCTCAGGGGCGAGGTACCGGAGACGGCCAGTTCGATGGCGCATGCTCCAGAAGCGAGGACCACCGAGAGCCACGCCGAGATCCCGGCGGCGGCCAGGAAATAGGTCCTTCCCCTGGGGAGAAGGGATTTCAGACCGTAAAAGACGTAGTAGATGAGGATGGTTCCGATGAGGGCCATGTTGAAGATGTTGGCGCCCAGCGCCGTGAGCCCGCCGTCCGCGAACCCCAGGCACTGCACCAGCAGCACCAGGGCTATGACCAGCCCTCCCAGCCACGGCCCGAGCAGCACCGCCGCCAGGGCGCCTCCCAGGAAGTGTCCGCTGGTCCCTCCCGCGATGGGGAAGTTGAGCATCTGGGCCGCGAAGATGAAGGCGGCGCAGAGTGCCAGCATGGGCACGGACCTCTCGTCGAGCTCCTCACGGGCTCTATACAGCCCGTAGCCAACGGCCCCCGCCGCCGCCACCCCGGTGACCACGCTCACGCCGGTGTTGAGGAAGCCGTCCGGAATATGCATCTGTTCTGACCTCCCGCTGCTCCTCGCGGGGCAAAAGAAAAACCACGGTTGCAGGCGACTTCGCGTCGCCAGAGCCTCCGTGGCTCCCCGCGCCGGTTACGCCCCGGCCTTCGTGGCCGCGTGCCTATTATCCCCGAGCGACGAAAACGCAAACGCCACGAGATCCCCGCGGTTTCTTACCGCCGTGCCTTCGTGCGCGCTGACGATATGTCAACCGCCGCGGCCTTCGTGACCGCGGCGCGATCATCCAGGTACCGTCATTAATATAGCATGGATCGCGTCTGTGGATGTCCACCATCCAACGGGTAAAGGTCTTCCTGGAGACCGGTCTCACAAGGGGTAGCATGGACCGCGTCCCCGGATGTCCACCGCCCAACGCTCTTCTCGAATCGGCCCGGACCTGCGGGATAACGGGGCGACCCCGGGGCGTATTCAAACCAGAAAATATCTGCCGAGACGATACGCCATCCACCCCTGTCTTACGATGACGCCCCTCTCCGGAAACGGGCCCCGAAGGCACCCGGCATGCCGTTGGCGGAGACCCCCTGCGTTCAACACAGGAATCGCCCGCGGCGTTCCCGCCCCGGCTTTCGTATCCCCCTGCCGTCGCCCTGTCGATGCATGAGCCCTGGCTGGACTGATGCCAGGACCGGAGATCTTCTGAGCCGGTGTCCCTGCCGTCGCTCCGTCGATGCATGTGCCGGCGGTGCGCGTCGCGGCGGCCATGGCCTGGAGGTTCCGGAATTGAAGGGGCCCGGGCCGCGGGCTATAATTCTTGGCGTGGGCGGCGTTCAACGCCCCCGTGCACGGGCCCCTGTAGCTCAGCGGACAGAGCAATGGATTCCTAATCCATGTGTCGCCGGTTCGATTCCGGCCAGGGGCTCCAGTAA
>FWPV01007513.1_pt1 | contig 19720 bp, 19 predicted proteins | sample 2228371 | NCBI WGS metagenome assembly FWPV01 (sample SAMEA103939776, study PRJEB20133) | metagenome
TTTCTAGGAAGAGAGCCTTATGAGAGGAAGGGGGATCACTCCAATTATCGGAATGGCTCTTACGAGCGTCGTTTTACGATTAAAAGCATCGGCGAAGTATCCGTAAAGGTCCCTCGGGATCGGCTGGGTGAGTATCACACCCAGGTCCTTCCGCGTTGCCAGCAATATGAGAAAGAAATCGGCAAAGATTTGTGCCTGATGTTTCTTGGGGGAGTGAGTACTCGGACACTGGCGATGATGTCTGAGCGTCTCATTGGCCGAAAAGTTTCCCATACAGAAATCAGCGAAGCCAACAAGGAGCTTACGGAAGCCGTTGAAAAGTGGAGGAATCGGGATCTCTCCCAAGAGCCGATAAAATATCTGTTTATCGACGGCGTGAACTTCGAGATGCGGGTTCGTGATTCCATCGAAAAGGTCTCCGTCCTTGTTGTCATTGGGGTGAGTGAAACGAACCAGAGGATGGTTTTGTGTTTGCAGGCAGGCGATAAAGAATCGGCGTCGACGTGGAGAGAAGTTTTTAAAGATCTTAAAAGACGCGGACTTGACCCATTAAAGGTTCAGCTGGGGATCATGGACGGCCTTCCTGGTCTTGAGAAGGTTTTCAAAGAGGAGTTTCCCAAGGCCAAGGTGCAGCGATGCCAGGTGCATGTGGCAAGAAATGTCCTGGCCAAAGTCCCAAGAAAATACAAAGAGGCTGTGGCCGACGACATGCGCTCCATTTTCTACGCTTCTTCGAAAGACAAGGCCAGGGAGTTTTTCATTGAATTCAAAAGAAAATGGGAAAAAGATCTGCCGTCCGCTGTCACGTGTCTGGAAAAGGGCCTGGAAGCCTGCCTGACTTTCTTCAACTTCCCTGAAGAAGAATGGATTTCCCTGAGAACGACCAACATCATTGAAAGGCTCAACAAGGAATTTAGACGCAGAACCAGACCGATGGAGATCCTGGCAGGGGAGCAATCTTGCTACACTCTTCTTGCCTTTATTGCTTTTAAAATGGAAGTCCACTGGAGGTCAAACCCTCTGGGAAAAGTGCGAAAAAACCTGCCAATATGGCAACGGTTGGAGGGCAAAAATTTTACACAAAATCATTGACACTACCAGATCGAGAAACCACCCCTTTGCCGCATACAAGGAAGAGAGCAGACCTTGCGGGCTTGTCATGGGTTCCACAGCGTCTTATAAAGCTTGGCGTAGGTCAATCCAAGCCCAAGATGGTCACCTGCTTTGCCTTGCCGAAACAAGGAAGGAGGACACCTTACATGAGCCCCTCGATTCGCGTGACGTTTCAGCCGGAAAACAAAACCGTTTCCGCGAACCCCGGAGACACCTTGCTGGATGTGGCCGGGCTTGCGGGAATATACATCAACAGTCTTTGCGGCGGGCAAGGCGTGTGCGGCAAATGCCGCTTAAAGGTCGTCCAGGGCTCGGTGGATTTTTCCAGCAAGGGTGTGGGATTTCTTGACCGCAAGGAAGTGGATGCAGGCTATGTGCTCGCTTGCCAAGCCAAGCTCATGGACCAAGATGTGGAAGTGTGGATTCCTCCGGAATCCCGTCAGGAAGAAGAACAGATTCTCATGGTTGACCACATCGTTCAGTACACGGCACCGGAAGTGCTCGAAGAACATGCTCCCTCCCCTTCCATTCCGTACTTCAACCCTTTGTGCAGCAAGATTTTTCTCCAACTTCCGGAACCTTCCCTCAAAGACAACCTGTCCGACCTGGAAAGAATTTATCGAGAACTGAACAGAAAGTATCCCGACGTCAAATGGGAGGCGGATTTCAGCTGTCTCAAGAATCTGGCGCGACTTCTTCGGGAAAACAAATGGCAGGTGACGGCTCTCGCCCATATGTTGGATCCTCACTGCTACCACCTTCGAGCGCTGGAGCCTGGGGACACAAGCCGACAAAGTTACGGTGTGGCCATCGATGTGGGCACGACCACCATTGTGACACAGCTGGTGGATCTAAGAACCGGGCAGATCACGGCCGTGGAGGCGAGCCATAACCAGCAGGCCCGTTACGGAGAAGACGTCATTTCCAGAATGGTTTTTGCCTGTGGTCGCGGTGGTATCGATCCTTTGAAAAACGCCGTTGTCACCACCATCAATTCCCTCGTCCATTCACTGGTGACGGCAGCTGGTATCTCCCATGCAGATATCATCGTCTTTGTGGCGGCGGGAAATACCACCATGACCCATCTCTTGCTTGGGTTGGAACCCTGTACCATACGGCTGGAACCCTATATTCCGACGGCGGCGCGTTTTCCATGGGTTCGAGCCGCCGATGTGGGTCTTGTGGGTCATCCTGAAGCCATGCTCCATTGTATGCCATGTGTCAGCAGTTACGTGGGAGGAGACATTACGGCGGGGGTTTTGGCCTGCGGCATGAACGACAAGCCGGAATTAAGCGCTCTCATTGACATCGGCACCAACGGCGAGATCGTCATCGGCAACAACGAATGGCTTGTGTGCTGTTCGGCGTCTGCAGGACCGGCTTTTGAAGGCGGCGGCACCAAGTGCGGCATGCGAGCCACCAAAGGCGCCATTCAAAAGGTCCGGATTCATGGCCATAAGGTGAGTTACGAAACCGTGGGAGGTGGCAGAGCCAAAGGGATTTGCGGTTCCGGGCTTATCGACCTCATGGCGGAACTGGTGGCCGAAGGCATCATTGATCAAAGCGGCAAATTTATTCGCCTCGATCATCCCCACGTGCAGGTGGTGGACGGTGTGCCCGAATTTGTGGTGGCATTCCCTCACGAAAGCGAAACGGGAGCAGCCGTGGCCATAACCCAGGACGACATCGGCAACCTCATGAAGAGCAAAGCCGCCGTTTTGGCTGCCATGAAGATTCTGCTGGAAAATCTTGGAATGCGTTTCGCTGACTTGGAACGGATCTATGTGGCCGGTGGTTTTGGAGCGCACCTGGATATTCAGAAATCCATTCGCATCGGACTCCTGCCCGATGTTGCGCTGGATCGTGTGCAATTTATCGGAAACAGTTCCGTGGCCGGAGCCCGCCAATGCCTGTTGTCCACCCATGCCTTTCGAAAAGCGGGAGCCATCGCCAGGCAGATGACCTATTTCGAATTGTCCGTGCATCCTGGGTTCATGAACGAATTCATCGCCGCTCTGTTTCTGCCTCATACGGACATGGAATTGTTCCCCTCGGTCAAAACCTATCTGGCGGAACGTCGAAAAGCCGCCGCTGCCGGACTGTGAACATCGGCGGACATAGGAAAGGTGGTTTTTCATGGCTTATTGCAGATTTCATCAGGATCGAGAGGCTGTTGTTCGGTGTGAAAAGTTCGAGTACGGCTACTGTCAAGAATGTGTGGACGCTTGCACAGCGTGTACGGATCCGGAACTCTACTGCAGGCATCGAACAGCTTGCATCATCTGGGAACTATGCCGACGGGAAGTCAAAAGACGTCGTCGGCATAACACCGACGCCGTCTCTGACGGTGCCCCCATCTGCTCTGGGCCCTGATTCCTAGCCTGCCTTTTCCCTGGAAGCGCAGGCCGTCCCGCCCGCAAAAACAAACGAGTCAGAGACATACGCCCCCAGGGGGCAGCCTGGTTTCGAGTTTGTAAGGGCGATGCGCCGCCTCGCCCCTACAAGGCCGAAACAGTGTCTTTTCCTGATGAGAGGGCTGGTCTTCGGCCCGCCCTTAGTGCGGCCGTCAAGCTCCTAGACTTTCCCGATAGGCTGTTAATTGGACGCGGGTGTTTTGACAATGATGGGCTTCTCGTTTTCTACAGCGGCAATCTTTTCCGCCGCCTTTTGAGCTTCACTCTGGGACGCAAAAGGGGCGACACGCACGGCGTACAGTGGCCCGAGTTTGGCGTGATTGAAGGGGCTGATCTGGGGGGTAAAGCCCATCTTCTTAAGTCTTTCCAAAGCTTCTTGAGCGTTTTCCTTTTTGGAATAAGCACCTACCTGAACGGCGTAGACCCAGCTGGAAGATGGAGCCCGAGCCTCGGAAGGTTTTGGCGGCGTAGAAGCTGGCGTTTGAGGTGGGCTCGGGGTTTTTACGGCGCTTTCCGAAACCGGTGGACTGGTGGTCGTTTTGGGCGACTTACCTTGTACGGAAATGTGCTGAGAGCTCTCCGACCCTGAAGGAGGCGCCGGACTTATCGAAGGTGTTCCCTGCCCTGTCGTTTTGGTTTCAGGTTCCGGTGGAGAAGGTGTCACCTCGGGCTTTGGTATCTCAGACGTGACCACCTTTTCCAGGCTCATGACCTGAGGCTGCGAAACGGTCGTTTTGGGAATTTCCCCATAAACTTTCGGTTTTCCGGCATCTTTGTCATCGCCGATAGGGGGCTGCGCGTTTTGCCGCCAGATCAGAGACAACAGGAACACAAAGACCACGCCGATGGACAGAGCGATAAAGATGCGTCCCAGCAGCGCCTTGGGAGCAGCCGATTTGTTTTGTCGCATGCTGGGCTTGGGCACAAAAACACTCTTTTTGGGCATGGGATCACCTCATGGATCGGGCCTTTTCCAGAGCCCTGGCCAGGCCCGGGAAAGCTCCTTCAATGGTTTGGTCATCCACGCAATAGGCGAGCCGGAAATAACCCGGGCCACCGAAACCACTGCCGGGAACGGCAAGGATCTTTTCGTCCACCAACAGCCTCACAAAAGCCACATCATCCGGAAGCGGGCTTGCCGGGAAAAGGTAAAAGGCCCCTGGAGGCTCAAAACAGGTGTAGCCCGCCCGTTTGAGTCCGTCGAGAAGCTTGTCCCGTTTGGCACGATAAAGAGCCACATCCACCGATTCTTCCAAAAGGTCGGGAAGGATCCATTGCATCAGAGCCGGAGCGTTCACAAAACCCAGGATTCGGTTAGCGAGGATCATCGCCCCTTGCAGAGCGGCTTGATCGTCGGCTTCCGGATGTATGGCCACGTAACCGATGCGTTCACCCGGCAGCGACAGGTCTTTGGAAAAGGATGTGGCGATGAGGGCGTTTTCGTAGCACTGAAAAAGCGAAGGCACTCGTTCAGCTGTATAGACGATTTTGCGATAAGGCTCATCGGATACAAGGAAAATGGAATGCCCTGCAGCGCGACTCTTTCGGCGTAACAGTTCTCCCAGCTCTTTCAATTCATCCGCACGGTAAATCTGCCCCGTGGGATTGTTCGGGGAATTGATAAGGACCACCTTGGTCTTGAGACCTATGGCCGTTTCAAGGGCGTCCAAGTCCAGGGAAAAATCGGACCTGGTGGGCACCGTTTTTAAAACACCGCCATGATTTTCCGCGTAAAAACCGTATTCGACGAAAAACGGTGCGGGAACCACCACTTCGTCTCCAGGGTTAAGCAGGGCTTTGAGGATGACGTTAAGAGCCCCGGCGGCTCCGCATGTCATGATCACATGATCTGCGCTGAGCTTCACTCCGTGTTCTCGAGTGAGATAAGCGGCGAGTTTCTCACGGGTTTGAGGCAGCCCGGCGTTCGGCATGTAACTGTGAAGGGATGCTGCACCGTTTTGAATGACACGAAGCAGAGCTTCCTTCACGGAAGGTGGTGGCGGCACGTTAGGATTGCCGAGGCTGAAGTCAAAGACCTTGTCGGCTCCGTAAATCTGCTTCAACCTGGCTCCTTCTTCAAACATCTTGCGAATCCACGAGGCTCGATCCATGTAAGTGCGCATCTGATGCGATATGCTCATGAAGCCCCCTCCTGTTGAGTCAACGCGTTGAAATGCGTCCTACTGCTAGCAGAAATAACGTAGACACTCAAGGTTTCCCTTTCCCAGGTGTACACTTTAAAGGGGGCCTGAGATTTCGGGGGAAAATGAGGACCGTAAACCAAAAGGGTGCCGGTCCAGTCCCTGATTTTCCGCCACAGCGCTTCTAAAGGCTTGTCAGGGTAAATGTAAAGAAATTCAAAAGGATCGAGCCGAAGCTGCAAGAAGTCGGCGCAGACAAAAGTGGTTCGGCTTTCCAGGCCCAAAGCTCGCGCACTCATCTGCGCCTCTCGGCATAGATCCCAGTCGGCCTCGATGCCCGTGGCTTGGCAGTAATGGGCCGCACAGCACACCGCCACACCGTCTCCGCATCCGAGGTCCGCGAACCGGTGATGCTTTTCCAAACCCAGCCCTTGAAAAAAAGAAACCAGCGCTTCAGGACGAGCCGTCGCCCATGCCCCGAGAGATGTCAGTTTGTAGGCGCCTCCTTGTTGCTCGTAGCGTTGATACCGCTTTTGAAAATAGTCCAGAAATTGGCTGAAGCGCTTCGGGTCCGAAATAGCACTCACTTTTTTGCCCCGACCACGCTGTGGTTTTGATAAATCCCTGGAGCCACGGAGGTCAGAGGGAAGACGAGGCATCGTTTGCCGAGGATTGTCCCTGGGTTGGTGACGGCGTTGCAGCCGATTTCGGTGCCGTCCCCGATGATCGCTCCCAGCTTACGCCGTCCTGTGTCCACGGCGCCGTTTTCGGTCCAAATACGAACGTTATTGCCTTTGATCTTCAGGTTGGCCAGTTTGGTTCCGGCACCAAGGTTGACATCCTTTCCTAGAATGCTGTCTCCCACATAGGCAAAATGCCCGGCTTTGGCACCGTCCAGAAAAATACTGCCTTTGACTTCGGTGGTATGCCCCACCACGCAGCGATCCCCTACCAGACAGGTGCCTCGAATATAGGCCCCTTGCCGTATTTCCGTGCCATTGCCGATGATGGTCGGGCCTTTGATCAGAGCTCCCGGTTCCACCACCGTGCCCTTTCCCAGCTGGACATTGGGGTCCATAAAAACACAGCCGGCATACAGCACGGTGGCTTCCGAAGTCTCTTTACCGCGCACGAGCACTCGAAATTTTCCTTTGCCTACATCGCCTCCCAGGATTTCAAAACCGTCGAACCAGATACGACCGTCGTAGAGTACCACCGTTTGCGGCAAAGGGGTGCCATAGAGCTTCAGCCCGGTCAGGGAAGATTTCAGGTGTTCTTCCAGATACCCTTTGAGGCGCGAGAGCGTTTCCCACACAGGGGCCTCTGAGGGGAAAACATCGCGATGAGAAAATGCCTCAAGATCAAAAAATGCGGAGGCTTCCAGTCTTTCCATGGCTTATTCCTTTTGGGAGGCGAAATGCCTGGTATGCTCGATCTTAATGCACTTGTTCATGACCACCTGCAGGCCGGCTTGTCGAGCCTTTTCCGCCGAGTCATTATGGCACAATCCCAACTGCATCCAGACCGCCTTGGCACCCACTTGGATGGCTTCCTCTACAATGCCGGGAATCGCTTCGATGTTTCGAAAAATGTCCACCACATCCAAAGGAACGGGCACCGATTTCAGGTCCGGATAACATGGTTCTCCCAGCACTTCCTTGTACTTGGGGTTGACCGGAATCATGGTGTAACCGTGTTCCTTGAGGTATCGAGCCACCTTGTGGCTGTCCCGATCTTCCTTATGGGATATACCCACCACGGCGATGGTTCGAGCCGTTTCCAAAAGTTTTTTGATTTCAGGATCTGGAAGGTTTTCACGGGGAAGTTCACATTCGGTCATGGAGCACCTCCTTGTTCATGGATACCCTTTTTCATTTTACGGTTTTTCAAGAAACCAATCGTTTCGGCTGAGGCATTCACAGCCTGTGGCGGTGACTCGCACCATGTTTTCCAACCGTACACCGCCGAGAGCCGAGATATAGATTCCTGGTTCGACGGTGAGCACCATGTTTTCCTGCAGGACCACGGATGTTTTTTTTCCGTATCCCGGTTTTTCATGAACGGCAAGTCCGATGCCATGCCCGAGTCCATGACCAAAGGCGGCCCCATAGCCGGCTCGATCGATGATGCCTCGAGCCACACCGTCTACGTCATGGGAAGACACCCCGGCACGGATGGCTTCCATGGCCGCCACTTGAGCTTCGCGAACGATCCGGTAGATTTCCCTGAGCTTTTCGGGAACCTTGGGCCCGAGCCAAGTTCGAGTCATGTCCGAACAGTACATGCCATAGCGAGCGCCCAAATCCAAAATCACAGCGTCTTCTTCGCTGATGCGTCGATTGGTGGGCACGGCATGAGGTAAAGCGCCGTTGGGCCCGGAAGCCACAATGGGCGGAAAAGAAACGGCTTCCGCTCCCGCTTCTCGAAGCCCCTTCTCAATGGACCAAGCCACCTCTTTTTCGGTGCGCCCCGGACTCAGCTCTTTCCAAATCTTTTCAAAGACGGACTCCGTCAAGCGCAGGGCCCGACGCATTTTTTCAATTTCTACATCCGTCTTTATCATACGAAACTTTTCCACCAGGGAATCTTCTCCCCACAATTCCCCCTGAGGCGACACCTCGTGAAGAGCTTGCTGCAGTTGTCGAAACCGTTCCCAGGTCAGATGATGAGCTTCCACGCCAAGGCGGCGCACTTGGAATGACCGTAAAAGATCGGGAAGCACCTGGGTCCAGCCTTCTCGATAGATCACCAATTCATACCCCAAAGCTTCCGAAGCGGCCTGTTCTTCATAGCGGAAGTCTGTAAGCAATGCCTGCCGGTCCATACCGATAAGAAGTTGGCCCGAACTTTCGGTCAGGTTCATGTCTTCGGCTTGAAAACCACTGAGATAGTAACGATTTTCCGGCACAGTGATGAGGACCGTGTCCAGAGAGAGGCTTTCCATGGTGGTTCTCAGCGCGTGAAGGCGGGAGGCGAAAGGTTCCGGAATCATGAGTCTCCTTTCTTGGCTTATGAGCGCCGTGGCGATACAATGTGGCGGTCGGTCCTTTTTGCTGAGAGCCTGTTCGAGAACTGGCAAAAGCATGGTTTTTAGCTGTATTTCAAGGTAGGAGCGAGGTGGCGCCTCGCCCCTACAGCCGTGAAACTTTACAGGACCGACTCGGTTTCGGACCTCGATGAAGCGGGGTGTCTTGACAGAACCCTCGGGCTCCATTAATCAGAACCGGCTCATGTTTTCCTATTCTTGCCCCCATGTGGTCAGAGGGGCGTTTGAGGTGCGGCCATGTATGCACGCATGCTTGTTTTACGTTTTCCCAAAGAGATTGTCGACAAGCCTATCGTGACCAATCTCGTACGCAATTACAACCTTTCCTTTAACATTCTCAAGGCCCAAATCTTTCCGCGCAAGGAAGGGCTTATGGTTATGGAACTGCGCGGGAATCGCAAGGATTACGAGCGCGGCCTGCAGTACCTGAAAGACATCGGCGTGATCGTGGAATCCATCGCGCAAGGGATTCGCCGTGATGAAGAAAAGTGTTATCAGTGCGGTGCGTGCACGGCGGTGTGTCCTACCGGAGCTTTGCACATCAAGAGGCCCGAGATGGAAGTCTTGTTTGATACGGAAAGATGCAGTGCTTGCGAGCTCTGTGTCAAAACCTGTCCGGCTCGTGCCATGATTGTTCTTTTCGATCAGAAAATGACCTTGGAGGTCTGAGTCGTTTTTCAGGAAGAACCTATCGTCCACCGCAAGCTTACTTCAAGGAGGGTTCGCCCGATGAACTACAGCGATATTGTCATGGACCACTTCATGAACCCGAGAAATGTGGGCGAAGTGGAAAATCCTGACGGCATCGGCCAGATCGGAAATGTGAATTGCGGCGATATCATGCGCATGACCATCAAAGTGGAAGACAATCGTATTGCCGACGTCAAATTCAAAACCTTTGGGTGTGGCGCCGCCATCGCCGTCAGTTCCATGGTGACCGAAATGGCCAAGGGGAAAACCCTGGAAGAAGCCGTTCGTATCAACCGGGACGATGTAGCCCAAGCTTTGGGTGGGCTTCCCGAAAAAAAGCTTCATTGTTCCAACCTGGGAACGGACGCTCTCAAAGCCGCGGTGAACGACTACTGGAAAAAAAACGGGCATCCGGAAAAAGTGGTGCCCTTAGAAGATGAGCATCTGGAACAGGAAACAGAACCTCAGCATGCGTGTTGCCATAGCCCTGAGCGGGGGGATGGACAGTCTTCGGGCCGCATGGCTTCTTAAGGAGGCCGGCCATGAGGTCATGGCCTTGCACATGCGGCTTCCTTCCTTCGGTTCCACGGACGCCCACGAAACCGACCATCAAAGGGAATCCCGCCTTCGTGCCTTGGCGCACAGGCTGGATCTCCCTCTTGTGATGGTGGACTGCCGTCACATTTTTCACCGTGAAGTGATCGATCCTTTTCTTCGAGCCTACGCTGAAGGGCTGACTCCCAATCCCTGCGTTTTGTGCAATCCTGCCGTTAAATTCGGGTATCTTCTGGATCATGCCCTGAAAGCTGGAGCCGACAAATTGGCCACGGGCCATTACGCGCGTCTGCAGCCTCCCGAGCGATCCTATGGACGTTATGCCCTCCTGTGCGGTCTGGATCCTCAAAAAGATCAATCCTACTTTCTTTACGGGTTGACACAAAAACAGCTCTCTTGCGCCCTATTTCCTCTCGGCCATGAAACCAAGGAATCCACGCGCCAATGGGCCAGAAACCACGGCTTCCATGAGCTTCTTCCTGAAGAAAGTCAGGAAATTTGCTTTATTGCCTCGGGAGACTATCGCCGCTTTATGCAGGACCATTGGCCGCAGGCAACCCTGCAAGGGGAAGGCCCCGTTCGAGACGCTTCGGGGGCCGTTATCGGTCGTCACAAAGGCCTTTATCGCTATACGGTCGGGCAACGCCGCGGGATCGACATTCCATCAACGGCGCCTTACTACGTCCTGGCGCTGGATCCCAAGACCAATACCCTCTGGGTCGGTCGATCCCAGGATCTCTTGTGTTCGAAAGCTCTCGTGGGCCGGCTCAACTGGGTTTCCATAGATCCCCCGAAGCACCCCTTGCGCGCTTGGGTCCGGATTCGCCATCAACATCGGCCTGCTTCGGCCCTGCTGCTTCCTCAGGAGAACGGAACGGTTCAAGTGCATTTTGATGTGGCGCAGCGAGCCGTCACCCCGGGGCAGGCTGCTGTTTTTTACGATCAAGACAGGGTCCTGGGAGGTGGTATTCTGCAGCCAAAGCGGATGGAGTCTTGAGGTGATGTGATGCGCTTCGCTTTGGAGACACTGGGTTGCAAGGTCAACCAGTACGAGAGCTCGGCCTTTCTTGAGAGTCTTCTGGAAGCCGGCTGCAAGCCCGTTTCTTTTTCAGAAAAAGCCGACCTTTACGTGGTTCACAGTTGCTCGGTGACCAAAAGGGCGTCCTATCAGACACGGCAACTGGTACGCCGTGCCTTTCGCGCCAATCCCAAGGCGCGCATCGCCGTGGTGGGTTGTGACGCTCAAATCCACTGGCAAAGGTATGCCCAAGAACATTTGGCAACCCACATTGTGGGTTCCGAAGAAAAATTCAGGCTGCGTTCCTTTCTCGAAATGCCGGGCACGCTGCAGCATCCGTTTATCGCCGTCAGTGATTCTCGAAGTTACGGCCCCATGCAATCTCTTCCGGTGACAACCATGATGGGTGATCGTAGCCGAGCCTTTTTGAAGATTCAGGACGGATGCGATGCCTTTTGCACGTACTGCATCGTGCCGTTCAGTCGAGGGCGTAGCCGAAGCCTGGAGCCTGGAGAGGTTCTTCGGCAGTTGGAAAGACTGACCCAAGCCGGTTACCGCGAAGTGGTCCTCACCGGAATTCATTTGGGACAATGGGGCCTGGACTTGCCCTTGAGTTTCCCATCGAACAAGCTTCAAGGGCTGGCGGGACTTTTACAACTCATCAATGACACGCAGCGTCCTGAAAGAATCCGCCTCAGTTCCTTGGAATCCAAGGAAATCAACGAAGATCTGCTTGAAGCGTTTAAAGCCTATTCTTGGATTTGTCCTCATTTTCATATCCCTCTGCAGAGCGGGGATCCGGAAATCCTCGGTGCCATGGGCCGACCTTACACGCCGGAACAATACGCCGATACGGTATACACACTTCACAGGCTTTTTCCGCATGCCGCCTTTGGAGCCGACGTCATCGTGGGTTTTCCCGGGGAAACGGAGGCTCATTTTCTTCGCACCGTGCGGCTTCTTGAATCCTTGCCCATGAGCTACCTTCATGTGTTCCCCTATTCTCCCCGGCCCGGCACGCAAGCCGCCGCCATGGACGGTCGTGTTATGGGCCCGGCTCTGAAGCATCGAGCCCGCCTGCTGCGCAACCTCGGCCGAGCCAAGAAAAGAATGTTTCAGGAGCGTTTCGTGGGGTCGGTGCTGGAAGTTCTGGTGGAAAGTTCTCCTAAACCCGGCGTGTGGCAAGGGACATCAGAAAATTATCTGACCGTGCAATTTCAGGCGGAAAGGGCCGTGGCCATAGGAAGCCTCGTTCGGGTTCGGATCACACAAGCGACCGAAACCGGCCTTTTCGGAAAAACTGCAGGCGAATCGTTTCGAAACTCAGCCTGAAACCGATCTTCCCACGGGCAGGTGACCGGATTTTCGCAAAGTTTCTTTCCCTTGCGAGCGCGGGCCTTCACCGATCCATTTGTGCGGGCGGGCCGTCCATGCTTCCGGCGAGACGAGCCCTTCCGGAATGCTTCAGCGCATGGCCTTCAAAAATTCCAGAATCTCGCGCTCGAAGATCGGGCCTGCTGCAAAAAGAATCTGCGCCGGTTCCAGTACTCGGTCCGGGTTCAGGTTATGGTGATAAACATGACGGACCACATGCCAAAAGGAGCGTAGAAGATCCAAAGATTCCAAGGTTTGTTGGCTTATCACGGCAGGCCGCTCGTTGCCTGGACTGGGAAGAGCTGCTCGCTTTAGAAGCATTATGTGCCAGTCGTCCCCGATGGGAACGGAGCCATCGTAGGTTCTGAGGATGTCTTTAAGGATTTTCTCCATGCCCGTATAGGCGGACTGAACCGCTGAGGCGACAGCACGTATATAGGAATCAATGTCCTCAGGGTGTTGAAGACTTTTCAGGCTGGAGACCTTTCTTTCCACCGCTGCAATCCCTCGTTTCAGTTCCTCCAAACGGATCAAGCAGTCCTGATGAATTCCTTCCATGCTCTTCCCTTTTGTAAGATCAAGTCGCGCTGTTCCTGAGGAAGGGTGTCAAGATAGATCAGATCAAAAGGTATCCCGCCCAGAATCTCCTCGATTCGGCCTTCCACCCGATACATATAAAGCTCCGGCAGCCCCACCACCACAAAATCCACATCTGAATGTGGATGGAATTGGTCAGGATAAAGAACGGATCCGATCACAAAGGCGTCCCGGGCTCCCAAACCTATCAGGTATTCGCATACTTTCCTGGCACGGGCAAGGGCGAGCCGACGTCTTTTTTCGGTTTTTTCGGCCAATGCTGTTTTGGGTGAAACCATGGCTTTCCGATCGTGTAATGTCCTAAAATTCCCGCGGCCGCGAAATTCTACGACTTTGGACCAACGAAAAACGATCCTGTGTTGTCCTCGTCATGATTCCATTACAGTAAAAGAAACACACCAGCAAAGCGCCTTCTGTCACGTTTTCCCCGGGAGCTTGGGCCTTTCTCAGTAACGCGAAGGCGGTCTCATAGCGAACAAAAGTTTTTCCTGGAACCACGGACCTGTGGCCTTCCATTTGTGCGGGCGGAACCCCCGCTCCCGGGGATAAATCCCGTGTGCAACCACATGGGCCATTCCGGCTGATCTGTAGGGGCGGACCCGTGTGTCCGCCTGGGAAAGGTTTAGTTCCCCGAACGCTTACATCCTCGGTCAGCCTTGTAGGGGCGGACCGGTGTGTCCGCCCCAGGCCATGCAGGCACGACAATCTTTTGGGGTGAACCGATGTGTCAACCCCTAGGCCATTGGGGCACGACAATCCTTTGGGGCGGACACGCAGGTCCGCCCCTACAGATCGGTTTCTGGTATAAGTTTAGATTCTTACCCCACATTGATACAGATCGGGTGCCTGTATAAATCTAGATTCTTACCCCACATTGATACAGATCGAGTGCCGGTATAAATCTGGACGCTTACCCCATATTGATACAGATCGGGCACTAGCAGAAACCTACGTGCTTGCCCGACATTGAAAAAACACCATGGTTTTCCTGGAAGCTCGATTCCCGCCACAATCATGATACGGGCGGGCCCCCCGCGATCCCAGGAAAAGACACCGTTTCAGGCTGTGTAGGGGCGAGGCGCCGCCTTCCCCCTACCTGGAAACGGCATGAGACCTTGGTGTTGCGGGTTCTCGAACAGGCTTCTATTCAGGCTGGAAGAGAAAAAGGCTCATGAGCTGAGGCATGGGGGGATTGTCAGGGCTGAAGGATTCGGTTTCTTCCGTGTAACGATGGAGCAACGAGTCCACATAGAGCCAGGCCAGTCGTCGTTGGCCTGAATCCGAAATAGCTTCGTGCACGATCCTTTTAAAGAGGGTTTCCAGATGTTCTGGCGTGGCTTTGGCGAAAAGGTCGGGCCAATGGGAAACGGGAACGGGTTTGACGGTCCAGTGGTCTATGAGAATCTTACTTCCCGCTGCAGTAAAAAGCAAAACTCCCAAGGTGACCTCTTCCAGGACTCTCACCTGCCCTTCCATCCAGAGTTTACCTCGAAGATCGTCCGCAGTGATTCCAAGCGTGCGAAACAAGGGTCCGAGCGCTTCCACCACGGCGACACATTCCTTGGCTTCGTGCAGATCCCGACGGTCCTGAAGGAATCTTTCCACCACACGGGGTCTTTCGGTTTCCTGCAGTCGATAAATCTTTGGGGTCTTAAGCAAAAGAGCGGTGACTTTTTCAGCCCATGGAGAGTCCAGTAGGGTTTGTCCTAAAGGCCACTGGGCCAACCAGCCGTCACGCAGCAGGGCTTTCAGTTTTTTTCGAACACCATAGACTTTTCCTTGGGCGACTCGAAAAAGGTGTTCCAGATAAACTTCTTCAAGCCCTTTGCGGGCTAGGGATTCGTTTCCGGAACTGAGCAGGTCCAGACCCAGGTTAACCATGGCTGCGGCTTTTTCGGCGGCTTCCCGCAAGTCTTCGGGAAGATCCGGAGTCAGTCCGTCGGCCACCACGATCTTATTGGCAATGGCGGCCATTTCCCAACGCAGGGTATCCAAAAGATGGGGATCGTCAATCTGGGCCAGAACCCGTTGCAGCAAGCCTTCTTCCGGCATGGGGATCAGGGCGAATGTCGGTGATGAAGCCCTTTCGTCGTCCGGCCGCTCACCCATAAGGATCTTACCCAGGGGAATCTGATCCAGGTTCAGGGGCTTGTAAATTTCCAGAGCGTCGTAATAGTCGGGAATGGCTCGATCTTCCAGACGACCTCGATGGAAACGATAGGCCGCCTCTTCCATTTCCGGTTCCAGAGCCCACAACAGGTGGTCCATGAGCTCTTTGTAAAAACCGTAATGGGCTTCAAAGAGGTAACCCAAGACTTGGCGGATCAAGTCCTCAAACTGAGGGTACGATGTTTCCCAAAAGTACTGGTCATCCAAAGTGTTTTTGGGGAGAAAATCTCGGGCTTCCAAAGGATCGGTTTCGTCCGGCATCTGGGCCACGCGAATCCATTTCTTAAAAAGAGCCACCAGAAGCTCAAAGTCCGCCGCATAAAGCCAGGCCAGCAGTCGTCTGGGATCGGCGCGAAAGACTCGATCCAGCCACTGAATGGCCGGTCCTGGAAGAATGCGATCCTTACGCCACATTTCCAGGTCAAAAACATGAGTGATCTGATCCAGGGAAGCGACGGCCAGCAGAGGCAAAGCATCTTCAGGGCCGATTTCCTTGACGGTCAGATAGAAGTCTTGGTCTGACATGGCGGCTGCCACCGCTTCCGCGTCAGGCCTGGAAATGATGGCCTCCATGCGCTCCTTGGCGGAAAGGCTCATGAGATGTTGAGCCATGAGGCGCGGCGGCAGTCGAGTCAAGCGTTTGGCTTCAAAATCGATGACATCTGTGGGCATGGTTTCCTGTCACGTTAAGCGTCTTGAGGGTGATCGCCTTGAGGGCGCATTCGGCAGTGACTTCTATTCGCCATCAGGCCCAAAGTCAAGGTGCTGCGAAAGATTTCGCTTGCTTGCAGGCAGTTCCATGCTTAGGGTAAGCACCAAGGGATAATCAAGAAGGACGAGGAGACAAAGGAGTTCATCCATGTTGGTGATTGAAGATTTGGAAGTGGAACTGGCCGGAAAGAAGATACTGAAACATATCGACCTGGAAATCAAACCAGGGGAAACCCACATCCTTTTCGGCCCTAACGGCTCGGGAAAGACTTCTCTTCTCATGACCATCATGGGCTACCCTCAGTACAAGGTCACGGGAGGCAAGATCTTTTTCAAGGGAGTGGACATCACAAACCTTCCGATCAACGAACGAGCCAAGTTGGGGATCGGCATGGCATACCAGAGACCCCCGACCATTCGTGGGGTGAAAACCCATCAGATGGTCAAGATCTGTGCGGGGGATCGCGACGTAAATGTTTTGGAATTGGCCCGCAAGGTTAATTTTCATGATTTTCTGGACCGAGACGTGAACGCCGGGTTTTCCGGAGGTGAAATCAAACGCTCGGAACTCCTGCAGCTCATGGCCCAGGATCCCGATCTTATGCTTTTCGATGAGCCGGAATCCGGTGTGGACATGGAAAACATCGCCCTGGTAGGTCATACCATCGCTCGATTGCTTCAAAAGGAATGTGCACCCACGGACATCAAGTCCATGCTTCAGGTCAAAAGGGAACGCACCAAGATGGGGCTCATCATCACCCATACAGGCTACATTTTGGAATACCTCACCGCTGACAAAGGCCAGGTGCTCTTCGATGGGGTGCTCAGTTGTTCCGATAATCCCCGAGAGATTCTGCAATGTATCAGCGAAATGGGATACGAGGAGTGTGTACGATGCACAATCGCGAGGAACTAAGACAAAGAGCGCTCAAGGCGGTCAACAAACCGGCGGCCATTGGAGCCGATATCGATCTCGGCCAGTTTGACCAGAGCCCGGTGGAACACCGCCCCTTGGACAAGGAAGAGCTTCTGTCCCTGCCTGTCCTTGATAAACAGCGCTTGCTCATGGCCGGCATCGATGTGACGGAATCGGAACGCAGCGGTACCTACATTCAGATGGACACTTCCGTGGTGCGCTGCGGAACGAAACAGGAAGGGATCGAGGTCCTTCCTATCAAGAAGGCCTTGGAAAAATACGATTGGATCTGGGATTACTACTGGAAACTGGTGGCGGTGGATGCGGACAAGTACACGGCCGCCGTGGAACTCAATCTGCATGACGGCTATGTGATTCGGGCTTTACCGGGCGCGAAATCCATCTATCCGGTCCAGGCCTGCTTGTATCTCGACAAGCAGAACTTACAGCAGAATGTCCACAATATCATTATCGCCGAAGAAGATTCCGAGCTTCACATCATTACGGGCTGTTCCACGTCGCCGCACATGACCCGCGGCGCCCATGTGGGTATTTCGGAATTTTTTGTCAAGAAGAACGCCAAGCTGAGCTTCACCATGATCCACAATTGGGCGGAGGACATGGCCGTGAGGCCCAGGTCCGTGGCTCGTGTGGAAGAAGGCGGCCTGTTTCTGAACAACTATGTGTGCATGAAACCCGTGCGGTCCTTGCAAATGTACCCCACGACGCACCTTGTGGGGGAAAATGCCATTGCTCGGTTCTATAGTATCATCGTGGGCAGCCCGGGATCGGAATACGATGTGGGTGGTCGTGTGTACCTGAAGAAGCCGGGGACCCGTGCGGAAATCGTGGCTCGAACCATCAGCAACGGAGGCAAGATCATCGCTCGAGGGCACCTGATCGGGGAAGTGCCTGACATCAAAGCTCATCTGGAATGCAAAGGTTTGATCCTGAACGGGGGCATTATTCATGCCATTCCGGAACTGGAAGGCCATGCGGACGGGGTGGAAATGAGTCATGAAGCGGCGGTAGGAAAAATCGCCGCCGAAGAGATTGCGTACCTCATGTCGCGGGGGCTGAGTGAAGACGAGGCCACGGCCACCATCGTGCGAGGCTTTCTCAGTGTGGACATTCCAGGACTCCCGCCCCAGCTCAAGGCGGAAATTGATCGAGCCGTGGAACAAAGCGACAAGGACGTCATGTAACAGCCTGACCCCGCACCATGATCTCGTAGGGGCGGACCCGGGTGCCCGCCCTTCAACTCATCAACCCATGCGGGCGAACCGTCTTCTTGACTCCTAGCGGTTACTCTGTAGGGGCGGACCGATGTGTCCGCCCCAAATACCGCCCGTAAGGGTTTGCCTTCTGCAGGCAGGTAAAAACGTACCCTTGGAGGGGCGGACCGATGTGTCCGCCACCAAAAATGACCCGTGAATCTGGATCGGCCGGTATCATGTGGCTTCTGCGCACCGTTACCAAAATAAAGCCGTAGGGGCGGACCGACGTGTCCGCCCCCTCAGCCCTCATGACAACGAGGAATGGTCCCATGAACGCATTAAAAAAACTCCTTGTCCTGTCGATCGTTCTGGCTTTTTGCTTTCAAAGCTTTCATGCCATGGCCGGTGATGGCTCCGAGACATTCCAACCGATTTCCCAAAAAACTCCCGACGGCGGCATCATGCTTGCCGATGTTCTTTTGGTGCGTCCTTTGGGCATGGTCGCCTGTGTGGTCGGCCTAGTGGGAACCGTCCTAGCGGCTCCCTTTGCCGCCGCGGCCGGAAACATGGATGAAGTCAGCCAGAAGCTGGTGGGCGATCCCTTTGCCTACACCTTTGAAAGACCTGTAGGCCATTTTCCAGGAGAACTTCCAGCCCGCTGAGCTTCCTCGGGATCGCCTTAGCCTAAGTTGAAGAGCTCATAAAGCCACCTAATCCGGCCAATTTGGCCGGAATTCACGCTCAAAGCCTCAGGTGTCGCTCCGCCATGTGTGTCTTCCCGCCGATCTTGTCAGCATGAGAAACGGGTGCTAAAGTTCCGAAGAATCACCCTAAAAGGAGGAGCGTTTCCTATGACCCTTTCCGGTTCTTCATTGAACGAGAGGGAACTCAAGGATTGGATCACCCAAAGCGTTGAGCACGTCTTTCGAGAGAAAGTGGATGAGATTCTGGCTCAAAGGCTCGCTGCTTTTGTGAAGGAAAACGAACAGCGTGCCCGTGAACTTTCCCTTATGGAAAGGGTTGTGCGCGTCGAGGAAGAGCTGCGAACCCTCAAGGAAATCCAGATTGCTCATTTCAACGCCTCGGAAAAGCGTTTTGAAGCCATGGACAAACGCTTTGAGGCGCTCCTGCGTGAAATGACCGCCCGTTTTGAAGCCATGGACAAGCGTTTTGAGGCGCTGCAGCGTGAGATGGCGGCCCGCTTTGAAGCTTCGGAGAAGCGATTCGACACCTTGGACAAACGCTTTGAGGCGCTCCAGCGTGAAATGACCGCCCGTTTTGAAGCGATGGACAAGCGTTTTGAGGCGCTGCAGCGTGAGATGGCGGCCAGGCTCGAAGGGGTCGACAAGCGATTTGAGGCACTGCAACGAGAAATAGAGGCCCGGTTCGAGGCGGTCGATAAACGCTTTGAGGCCATGGACAAGCGCTTTGAGGCTATGGAGAAGCGGTTTGAGGCTATGGAGAAGCGGTTTGAGGCCATGGACAAGCGCTTTGAGGCGCTGCAGCGTGAAATGACCGCCCGTTTTGAAGCCGTAGACAAACGCTTTTCGCAAATGCAATGGATGATCGGGCTAGGTGTTGCACTCATCGTTGCATTCATCGGAACGATCCGTATTTTCGGATAAGAGGCACTTTCGAATCAAAGGCACCCCGGCCACGGAATTCCGTTTATCTTCGCCCATCTTTTCCAGCATCCTTTCCATGGAACAACGGCAGACGCTGCAAAGGTCGGCTCAAGAGCATGCCAGAGCGCCGAGCC
>FWPV01007514.1_pt1 | contig 19715 bp, 19 predicted proteins | sample 2228371 | NCBI WGS metagenome assembly FWPV01 (sample SAMEA103939776, study PRJEB20133) | metagenome
CGACCAGATCGGTTTGAACAAGCGCGAGTCCAAGGACATGGTCGATGCGTTTTTTGACCTCATCGCCGATGGGCTGGTGGACGGCAAGGACGTGAAGATTTCCGGTTTTGGCAACTTTCACATCCGCACCAAAGCCGCCCGCCCGGGCCGCAACCCGCGCACCGGTGAGCCCGTAGCCATCGAGGCGCGGCGCGTCGTCACCTTCCACGCCAGCCCCAAGCTCAAGGAGCAGGTGCAGGCCACGGTGGGTGTGGCGCCCAAGGCGCCTCCTGAGGTGTGATGAGGTGAGGGTGGCGGTGCAGCCACACTGCGTGCAACGCTTTTGCGTCCACGCACCAGTTGGAGTAGATTCCAAGGTTTTGTTCGTACCGCGTTGATTCCAATGGAAATCCAGCTCCCCCCCATTCCGGCCAAGCGCTACTTCACCATCGGTGAGGTGGGTGAGTTGTGTGGCGTCAAACCCCACGTGCTGCGCTACTGGGAACAGGAATTCACCCAACTGCGTCCCATGAAGCGCCGCGGCAACCGCCGCTACTACCAGCACCACGAAGTGCTGATGATCCGGCGCATCCGCGAGCTGCTGTACGACCAGGGTTTCACCATCAGCGGTGCCCGCAACCGCCTGCAAGAGTTGGCCCAGCTCGAGCGCGACAAAAAGCGCCCGGCAGACGACACCCTGGGCATCGGCGGCATGGAAGTGGTTGAGGTGGACACCGAGGCAATGAACGAAAACGACCCGTTCGAGGCCATGCACAGGCTCGCCACCTCGCAGGACGCGGTAGAGGCTTTGCAGCATGTGCGCAGCGAATTGCTCTCCATTCGAGATTTGCTGACACAGCCGGCCGGATAGGATGCAAAACACGCTATAATTTGAGGCTTGTCGGCGTGTAGCGCAGCCTGGTAGCGCACTTGCATGGGGTGCAAGGGGTCGCGAGTTCGAATCCCGCCACGCCGACCATTTCTACTGATAAAGCCCGTTAGGAACATACACCTAACGGGCTTTTTTCGTGGTAAATCAACGGTTTACCCTGCAACGGGGTACACAGACCGACATTGACAGCCAGCGCGAGGGCAGGGAACATTTAGGGGAACAAACCCCGGTTTTCTCAAAAACGGGGAACACGCCTATGCAAAAGACGGGGAACACACCCCGGCCATAGGGGAACAACCCACCGGGGAACACCCATGCTGACCGACGCCGAATGCCGCAACGCCACCTGTCCACCTGACAAAAAGCGCGTGCGCCTGACCGATTCCGGGGGGCTTTACCTTGAGGTGACGCCCAATACCCGCAAACGCTGGTTTTGGAAGTACAGCCGGGAGGGCAAGGAATCGCGCATGGCGTTGGGCAACTACCCGGCTGTGGGCCTGACGGCAGCACGCAAAGCGCGGGACACGGCCAAGCTGAAAAAGTCGGACGGTTTCGACCCGGTGCAGGCGCGCCAGTTGGACCGGCTGAAACAGGCAATGAGCGAGGGAGAGACTTTCGAGCATGTGGCGCGCGAGTGGTACGGCAAGAAATCACCCCTGTGGAGTGGCCACCACCAGACCCGCGAACTGCGCAACCTGGAAAAAGACCTGTTCCCCTGGTTGGGCAAGCGGCGCATTGCTGAAATCGAGCCGGTGGAGTTGTTGCAAACCATCCGGCGGGTGGAGGCGCGGGGATCGTTTGATGTGGCGCACCGAGTGCTGACCACGGCGCGCGGCGTGTTTGCCTATGCCCTGGCCACTGGCAAGGCAGGCCGCAACATCGCAATGGACCTGAAAGGCGCACTGACCCCACACAAGGGCCGACACTTCGCGGCAATCACCGACCCGGTGAAGCTGGGCGAACTGATCCGCGCGATCCGGGGTTACAAGGGCGGGCTGATCGTGCGCGCGGCGCTGCAACTGGCACCGATGCTGTTTCAGCGACCGACCGAGCTACGCGCGGCGGAGTGGTCCGAATTCGACCTAGACGGCGCGCTGTGGTCAATTCAGGCCAAGCGCATGAAGCGCACCTATGACGGCAAGGAAAACGGCGACCCGCACTTGGTGCCCCTCCCTGCCCAGGCGGTGGCCATCCTGCGCGAACTGCACCACCTGACCGGCGACGGCGTGTTGTTGTTCCCTGGTGAGAAATCCCGCAACATCCCAATCAGTGACAACACCCTACGGGCGGCGCTTCAGACGCTGGGCTATGGGTCCGATGTGCAGACCGTTCACGGCTTCAGAGCCACGGCGCGGACCCTGTTGGATGAAGTATTGGAGTTCGACCCGCTGGTTATTGAGGCGCAGCTAGCCCACACGGTGAAGGATGCCAACGGGCGGGCCTACAACCGCACCACCTATCTGAAGCAACGCGCGGACATGATGCAGCGGTGGGCGGACTACCTGGACAAACTGGCCACTGGTGCCGATGTGATCGAGTTCAAGCGGGCATGAATACCGCGATGCCCTGGCGCGGATTGACCGGGGCGACAAGGCGGGGCCGGTGAGTGCGGACACACTGACCGACCCCTGACCATCAATGAAAGTGAGTTCACGAATGGCTGAAGCGACTGTATCGGATACCGAATCTCTCAAGGCTTTTTTGAGCGCACACACCGGTACGCTTTACGACGTGGTTGCATTGTTGGATGCGGCTGCCGAACGCATTGACTTTGCAACCCCCACCACGGACGTTAGCCCGGAGGGTGCAGACACTATGCACAACACCTTGCGACTGGTGCAGATGGCCACCGAAAAAGTGAAATCCCTGGCTGATCTGATGTTTGCGAAAGGCTGAGTTACAGCGGGTGTGGTGGCATCTTCACTGTGCCATTTAGCCTAACAGTTTGACGCCACGCCTAGCCATCGGCTGATCCCCGAGGGCGAACACCGGGACACCCTGACCCGGCGGCGCTGGCTTCTTTTCGGGCGTTACGACGGGGAGTAATTGGTGTGAACCTCGAGCTAATCGAAAACGCTTATCACGGCGGGTCGGATGCATCTTTTTGCGTCATGGCTGAAGCTGTAGGGGCCGAGCTTGACCGGATTCGAGAGGTGATCCATCCAGACCCCGAAGGGGTTGGCAGTCTGGTTGAAATTCTTGCAAGACCTACATCCGACTTTGCGATTGACGTGGATGAGGGAGGGGTACACATCGAAATGGGTGGGCATGCGTTTTTTCTTGATGAGCCTGTCAAGTGCGCATATGTAATCGGCGCAGCGATGCTCTCAATTGCCCGCCGATACTATTTGGCGGGGAAAACAGATGCAGGGTGGGCCACTCTTTTGAAGGCTTCGATCGGAGTTGCGAGACTGGCCAGCGTTGAACAAACCCTGACAAAAAAGGAATCGAGTAACGCTCTAGCGATGCGATCCGCTAAGCGGTTGTTGTCCGCTGCGGGGCTAGATTCTCGCCACGCAGAAAACAGGGCGATGAAAAAGGATGTTTTTGTATGGCTGGATGCCAACATGCGCCGCTTCAAAAGTATGGACGCAGCAGCCGAAGCAATTGCGGGGAAGATTGCACCAATCGCATGGCGTACCGCGCGCGACTGGGTAGGCGAATGGAAAAAACTACGCTCTACCGGCACACCGTAGGCCGTACCGGCTGACAGGATTCACGGCTTCTCTACCACTGTGGATATTCGCTTCCATCGTAACAACGGCCTTCAGGGGCCGCGAAAGGTGGGCAGCGATGGCAATTTGGCGAATCGAACAATGCAAGGCGGAAGCGGGCTACCGTTCCCACGCCAGCATCTATGGGCTGATCCGTGACGGACTGTGGACACAGCCGGTCAAGATCGGGGAACGGTCAAGCGGCTGGCCGGACGATGAAGTGAAGGCCATCAACGCGGCGCGCATTGCAGGCGCAAGCGATGAACAAATCCGCGAACTGGTGAAGCAACTTCACGCCAAGCGCGCGGAAAAGCTGGCCGTGTTGATGGCGGCTTGAAGGGGTGGACATGGCGATCAACACCACCCCAAAAGAAAAGGCCGCCGGGGGCTTGCACACCACCACGGCGACCGCGATCAACGATCTGGATTTTCCCACGGCAGAGCGCAACGACAAAGCGTTTTCCACGCTGCGGGCAGCGTATGCCTTGAAGGGTCAAGCCCTGCACCGCACAGACCCGGCAGACGGGCCGGTGACGTATTGGGCCGAACGCTGGGGGCTTGTGCGACACCTGCCCACCATAGACGCGGTGCGGCGCTTTTTGGAACAGATCGGGGGCAGACTTTGAGCGACCCCACACCCGAAAAAATACGCGATGCGCTGGCCTATATCCCGGCAGCAATGCCGCGCGACGATTGGGCAAAGCTGGCGATGGCCATCAAGTCGGAGTTTCCAGACGCAACGGGATTTGACCTGTTCGATTCATGGAGCAAAACCGACCCGGACGGCTACGACGCGGCGTCAGTGCGCGACACATGGCGCAGCGTGAAAGCAGGCGGGGGCATCGGCATAGGGACGCTGTTTCACCTGGCCAAGCAAAACGGCTACGCACCCACGGCAGACCGGCAGGCGGGCAACCAACAGACAGCGGCAGAGCGCCAAGCCCACCGGCAGCGCATCAAGGCCATGCAGGCACAGCGCGAGGCCGAACAAGCCCAGGCGCAGCAACAGGCCAGCGATGCGGCGGCGCTGATCTGGAAAGAGGCCACACCGGCAACCGGCCATGAGTACCTGTCCCGGAAGGGAATCAAGCCCCACGGCATCAAGTGCGACGGGCACCACCTGCTGATTCCGATGCGCGACACAGCGGGCAAGCTGCACAGCCTGCAAACCATCGCACCAGACGGCGGTAAGCGATTTCAACCCGGCGGGCGGGTGAAGGGCTGTTATCACGCCATCGGCAAGCCTGACGGCGTGTTGATCGTGTGTGAGGGCTACGCGACCGGCGCAAGCATCCATGAGGCAACGGTGCAGGCGGTGGCCGTGGCTTTCAACGCGGGCAACCTGCGGGCGGTGGCCGAAGCCCTGCGCGCCAAATACCCGGCGCTGCGGCTGATCCTGGCCGCTGATGATGATGTGGCGACCCCAGGCAATCCGGGCCTGACGAAAGCGACCGAGGCAGCGCGCGCGGTGGGGGGCTATCTCGCAATCCCCGACTTTGGCAGCGAGCGACCGGACGGCGCGACCGACTTCAACGACCTGCACCAGATCATCGGAGCCGATGCGGTGCGCGCGTGTATCGAGGCGGCGGCGCTGGTGGAACCCTTGCCCGATTCCGCCGATATGCCCCAGGCCGACACGGCGGCATCCTGGCCTGAGCCGCTGCCTCTGGCAGATGCCCTACCGGCGGTGCAAGCGTTTGACCCCGAACTGTTGCCCGAGGCTCTGCTCGGCTGGGTGGCCGACATTGCCCACCGGATGCAATGTCCCCCGGACTTCACGGCGGTGGGTGCCCTGGTGGCGCTGTCCAGCCTGATCGGCGCGCGTGCTGTGGTGGCACCCAAGGCGCGCGACGATTGGCGTGTGGTGCCTGTCCTGTGGGGCGCAATTGTGGGCAGGCCGGGGGTGATGAAATCCCCGGCTTTGTCTGAGGTGTTGAAGCCCCTGCACCGGCTTGAAGCAACCGAGCGCGAACAGTGGCAAATGGCCCATGAGGCATGGGAGCTTGATTGCAAGGTGGCGACCATGGCCAGCGAGGCGAAAGAGAAACAGGCCCGAGGGTTTGCCGACAAAGACCCAGCGAAGGCGCGCGCGCTGTTGGAGCCGATGGACACACCAGCCGAACCCATGGCGCGGCGCTATGTGGTGAACGATGCGACGGTGGAGAAGCTGGCCGACTTGCTGACGGTGAACAAATGGGGCTTGCTGGTGTACCGCGATGAAATCCACGGCTTGCTGTGCAGCATGGACCGCCAAGGGCAGGAAGGCGCGCGGGGCTTCTACCTGACCGGCTACGACGGCAATCAAGGCCACGCGGTTGACCGCATCGGGCGCGGTGAATCGTATGTGCCGCGTGTGTGCCTGGCCATGCTGGGCGGCATACAACCGGGCAAGCTGCAAAGCTATGTGCGCGAGGCTGTGGCCGGTGGCGCGGGTGACGATGGACTGTTGCAACGCTTCGGGCTGGCCGTGTGGCCCGATGTGAGCCGGGAGTTTGCCTATGTGGACAGGTGGCCCGACACACCCGCCAGACAAGCGGCATGGGCAGTTTTCGAGCGATTGAACGCACTGCAACCAGCCAGCGATACCGACCCCCAGGAATGGCGGTTTTCAACCGAGGCGCAAGCCCTTTTTGTGGAGTGGCTGGAACCTTTTGAGACTGAGATACGCGGCGACGATCTGCACCCGGCGCTTGTCTCGCACCTGAGCAAGTACCGCAAGCTGATTCCGGCCCTGGCGCTGATCTTTGCCCTGGTGGACACCCCCGACAGCGGCGGCGTGATCCATGAGCGTGAACTGATCCGGGCGCTGGCATGGGGTGACTACCTGCGAAGCCATGCCGAGCGCATCTACGCGGCGGCAGTGATCCCGGAAACCGCCGGGGCCAAACAACTGTTGGAGAAGATCAAGGCGGGCAAGCTGTGCGACAGCGACGGCGTGATTCTGGAATCGTTCGAGCCGTGGAAAGTGTCGGTCAAGCATTGGGCCGGATTGGGCACCACTGACGCAGTACGCAAGGCGGCGGACCTGTTGGCCGATCATGGTTGGCTGGCGCGTGAAGTGATCCCCGGCGGGGCCAAGGGAGGCAGACCCAGCGAGCGTTATCTGATCCATCCCAGGCTGTTGAATGGGGGTGGCGCATGAAGTGGCTGGATCGGCTGAAAAACCCAAAAGCCCCAACCCCCCACGCTAGAGAACCTAGACAAGCCCCGGCAGAGGGTGGCCCGGATGGTTTTCTAGGTTTACAAGCGTACCCCCCGGCACCTTTTCAGAAAATCGAGGCCAGCACAGTGGCGGCAAACGACGCCACCGACACCACACCGACAACTGACCCTGACCGCTGGTGCTGGCCGCACAGCGAGGCCATGAACACGGTGGAAATCGACACGTTCACGGCGCGGCTGTCTCGCTTCACCGACAAGGGGCTGACCCTGGCCGATGCAGAGCGCGAGGCCGACCGGCTGGCGATCCGGGATCGTGAGAACGACAACCGGCGGTTGTGCCTTGAATGTGCCCACCTTCACGGCGCTGGCCGCTGGCGCTGTGGCAACTGGCACCGGGCAGAGGTGGCCACACAGTTGAAGGATACCCACCTACCCGGCGCGCTGGTGCTGACGTTGCAGCGGTGCCCAGGCTTTGGAGCATTAACACCATGAGCAAGAAGAACCCCAAGGCATTGACCGTAGAGCGCACACCAGATCAAACGAGCGAACAGGCAGCGGCGGAGGTGGCGGTGAATCCGGCAATGAACGCGGCGTTTGTGGTGGACACCTACCAATCAAACATCCTTGGCGACGATGTAGACACCGATGCCCTGGTGGCCACGCTGCGCGCCAGCATGGACAAAAGCGCGGCGGGTGATTTGTCGGGGCTTGAGGCCATGCTGATCGGGCAGGCAACGGCGCTGCAAACCATCTTTGTGAGCCTTGCCAAGCGGGCACACCATCAACAGTACCAGCGGCACCTTGAGGCGTTTTTGGGGCTTGCCCTGAAAGCCCAGGCACAGAGCCGAGCGACCATTCAGGCGGTGATCGACCTGAAGTTTCCCCGGCAGGCCACGTTCGTGAAACAGGCCAACATTGCCCACGGTCCCCAGCAAGTGAACAACGGGCAGAGCATTGGTGGCGACAACGTGCGCGCGCTGGAAAACCAGACCGAGCAAATCGAAGTTTTAGAGGGGCTGGCGCATGGCGGCAAGGAAGTGGACACCAGAGCAACGGCAGAGGCAGCGCGAGGCAATCCAGCGGTGGAAGCCCTGGCAGCAAGCCACCGGCCAAAAAGCGCGGCAGGTAAGGCGGCATCGGCGCGCAATGCCTACAAGGGCGGGCACACCGTCAAGCTGCGGCGGCTGATTGTGAAATTGAACGGACTGCTACGCGAGCAACGCCAGAGCCTTGACGATGGCGGCATCATGGTTTCTATCTATACGACTTCCGTGAGGTGAGTTACCGGGCAAAGCTATCCTTTGTTGCGTGGCGAGCATTTTTGCGACCTAGCGAGGGACTGGTGGGGTCTATAGATGCAACACCTTGTCAAGCGCTGGCACAGCGGCGACTCAACTAGCAGACCCCCTGAATTTCACGATTCGTCAGATTGGCGCGCTTGCACACTTCACGCGTTAACGTCTGACCGAATGCCTTCGTCATTGGCGAGTCAGGCTTTGACGAGTTGATATATTTTTTTCCAAGATCTGATTCGAGAAAGTTCAAAAGAGCTCGTTGCTCGTCAGCAGAGTAATGTTCCGAAACGAGCGCAGCATATGTCCTCGCATAGTCTGTCGGCGTCATGCCCCTAAGCTCTCGACCGAATCGCTGGGCTACCTCAGCCGACACACCTTTCTGAACGAAATCACCTTCTAATTTCTGAGCGATCATACCCATTGCCATTATCAACGTCTGACCGTTAGAGGCCATGGATATGTCGGCAATCTTGTAGGCCTCAAAAGATACGCTTTGGGCAACTGCCGAATGTATGGTGACGGCTGCCACTAGCGCGGTCATTTGTTTTTTCACGTTGACTCCTTGAACGGGGATTACCTATGTTTTGGCAAGACGCCACGCAGATGGACGACCAATCGACGGACGGATGAAGGTCTAATGATTCTCTCATTCTCAGTCAGTTCGCTCGCCTCCCCATGTCGCATGTTGGTGGGGTAGTGATACACAAGGTACTCCGGCGAGGTCGATGGGGCGGGGGCGCAGAGGCGCGAAGATCGGCAGTTTTCCTGCCCCTATGGGGTAGTGTTTATTACCCCGATCATGGGCGGGCTGTGGGGGCACTGCAACAGGCCAGAGGAAATTTCCACGCCCCCAGGCTGTGCCCCGGTGGGACCGGCCAAACCGGGGGTATCAAGACCGTGACCGGGGAACAAAACGGGGAACAAAACGCCTTATATGTAAAAAACTTACTTTTGAATCAATGGCTTAGACTGTTCTTTGGAATCCCGCCACGGCCTGAGGTTTCACGACCTCAGGCTTTTTTGTTGTCTGCTCGTCTGGCGGGCTGGCGCTTGAGCCACATCAAACCACCGAGTCCGATCGATTTTTAGAATGACCGCACGTTTTGAAGATTCACAGGCGGTCACGGCTTCCATCACCCATTCGCATTCTTGTGGCCACCGTGCTGCCGTCGAATGGCGCCGCGGCGCCTCAAGCACCGTTGGCCCGGCATGACGCCGGCCACCCAGCCGCGAGGAAGTTGCCATGTCCCGTCCAGACGCCGCTTTGGCTGAGTCCGCCGCATCGGCACCGCGCTGGCATGCGATGTCTGCCGATGCCACGCTGCAATCACTGGGCAGCGATGCGCATGTGGGTTTGTCTGCCCACGAAGCAAGCACCCGGCTGGCGCAGCATGGCCCCAACCAGTTGGCCGAAGCCCAGCGGCGCCCGGCTTGGCGCCGATTCCTGCTGCAGTTTCACAACCCGCTCATCTACGTGTTGATCGCGGCGGGGCTGACCACGTTGGCGCTCAAGGACTATGTGGACAGCGGGGTGATTTTCGGTGTGGTGTTGATCAACGCCTTGATTGGCCACATCCAGGAGGGCAAGGCCGAACGTGCGCTGGACGCGGTGCGCGGCATGCTGGCGGCGCGTGCCAGTGTGCTGCGCGGGGGTGAACGCCATCAGATCGACGCGGCCGGCTTGGTCCCGGGCGATGTGGTCTGGCTGGAGTCGGGCGACAAGGTGCCGGCCGATGTGCGGCTGTTGCGGGCCAAGAACCTGAGGTTGGTGGAAGCGGCGCTCACTGGCGAGTCGGCCCCGGTGGAAAAGACGGTGGACCCGGTGGCCGAAGGCGCCGTGATCGGCGACCGGTGGTGCATGGCCTATTCGGGCACCTTGGTGGCGTTTGGGCAAGGGGTGGGTGTGGTGGTGGCCACGGGGGCGCGCACCGAGATTGGGCGCATTGGGCGTTTGGTGGGCGAGATGCACACCCTGGCCACGCCACTCACGCGCCGACTCGATGAGTTCGCCCGCCAGATCACGGGCTTCATTTTGGTGGTGGGCGCCTTGACCTTCGCCTACGGCCACTGGGTGGCTCAGTTGCCGATGATGGATGTGTTTCTGGCGGTGGTGGGCTTGGCGGTGGCCGCCATCCCCGAGGGTTTGCCGGCGGTGGTCACCATCGTGCTGGCCATTGGCACACGCGCCATGGCGCGCAACAAGGCCATCGTGCGGCGCTTGCCTGCGGTGGAAACCTTGGGTTCGGTCACCGTGATCTGCTCAGACAAAACCGGCACGCTGACCCGCAATGAAATGACCGCGGTGCGTGTGATGCTGCCGGGCGTTGAACTGGCGGTGAGTGGCACCGGCTACGCCCCCGAGGGGGGCTTTCAACACCACGGCGAGGCGCTGGACCCAGGTGAGAACCCGGTGCTGATGGACCTGGCCCGCGCCGCCTTGTTGTGCAACGACGCGCACCTGCGCACGCACCCTGCATTGGGCTGGCAGTTGGTGGGCGACCCGACCGAGGGCGCTTTGCTGGCGTTGGCGCTCAAGGCCGGACTGGACTTGCCGCAGATGCAGACGCGCTGCCCACGGCTGGACGCGATCCCGTTTGAATCGGAGCGCCAGTACATGGCCACGTTGCACCACGACCACGAGGGCCACCACCTGGTGCTGCTCAAAGGTGCGCCAGAGCGGGTGCTGGCCTTGTGTGCCACCCAGGCCGGTGGCGAGCCGCTGGATGCAGCGTTGTGGCACGCGGCGGTGGAGCGCGCGGCCGGCGCCGGCGAACGGGTGCTGGCCCTGGCGCAGCGCCCGTGGGACGTGAACCGCCACGAGCTGGACGTGCAGGACATGAGTGGCGGCTTTGAGTTGCTGGGGCTGGTGGGCATCATCGACCCGCCGCGCGAGGAAGCCATTGCCGCTGTGGCCGAGTGTCAGCGCGCGGGCATACGTGTGAAGATGATCACCGGCGATCACGCGGTGACGGCTGCGGCCATTGGCAGGCAACTGGGCCTGGCGGCGGACTCGGCCCTCACCGGTGATGTGATCGAAAAACTCGATGACCAGCAGCTCAAAGCCCGCGCGCTGGACACCGATGTGTTCGCCCGCGCCAGCCCCGAGCACAAGCTGCGGCTGATCGCCGCGCTCCAGTCGCAAGCCCACCTGGTGGCCATGACGGGCGATGGCGTCAACGACGCACCCGCGCTCAAGGCGGCAGACATCGGCGTGGCCATGGGCGGCAAGGGCACGGACGCCGCGCGCGAGGCTTCCGACCTGGTGCTGACCGACGACAACTTCGCCACCATCGCGCGTGCCGTGCGCGAGGGTCGGGTGGTGTTCGACAACATCAAGAAGTCCTTGATGTTCATGTTGCCCACCAATGGCGGCGAGGCGGGCGTGATCCTGCTTGCCATCTTTGCCGGCCTGCCCCTGCCTGTGACGGCGGCGCAGATCCTGTGGGTCAACACCGTGACATCGGTGACCCTGGCGCTGGCGCTGGCCTTTGAGGCGGCCGAGCGCGGGGTGATGTCCCATGCGCCCCGGCCGGTGCACGAGCCCATCGTCACGGGCGCGCTGGCGCGGCGCATCCTGTTCGTGATCGCGCTCATGGTGGCGGCCACCTTCGGGGTGTTCAACTGGGAACTCTCGCGGGGCAGCAGCCTGGAGGTGGCGCGCACGGCTGCGGTGAACATGATCGTGGTCTGTGAAATGGTCTACCTGTTCAACGTGCGCCGCTACACCGACCACGCCTGGCGACTGGAAACCTTCGTCGGCAACCGCATGGCCGTGCTGGTGGTGTTGATTCTGATCGCGCTGCAGTTGCTGTTCACCTATGCGCCGCTGCTGCAACACCTGTTCCAGAGCGTGGCGCTGGATGCGGCGTCCTGGGGCCTGATACTGGCGCTGGGCGCGGTGCTGTTCTGTGGGGTGGAGCTTGAAAAGGCTTGGCTGCGGCGTGGCGGTGTGACCCGCCTTTGAGGGGCGTCGCCTCCACTCGGGCGCTTGGCTGTTGTCAGGCCCGCACCCAGCCCGACACAACGTAGGCCTGGGCGGTTTCCTGCGCCAGCGCCGCCACACGAGCCACGGCGCTGTCGAGTTCGGCACTGCCTGCACCGGTGGCGGCCAGTTTCTCGATCTGCGCGGCCAACGCACCCAATTGCTCAGCCCCCATGCTGATGCTGCTGCCCTTGAGGCTGTGGGCACTGCGGCGCAGCGTCGCCCAGTCACCCGCGCTCAGCAGGTCCGCGAGGTGGGCGCTTTGCTCGGGCAAACCGTCCACATAGAGCTTCACGATTTGGTCGAGTTCGTCACCCAGGGCTTCGCGCAGTTCGTTGAGGGTGGCGTGGTCGATGAGCTGCATAGGGCGCGGTGCCGGGTCAGGCAATGTCGAGTGTATGGAAGCCGAAGTGTCCGTTTTTGCGGTCGGCGAAGTAGCACAGCAGTGTCTCTCTGACCGTGCGAAAGGCGATGTCGTCCCAGGGGATTTGTTCTTCGGTGAACAAGCGGGCCTCCTGGGTTTCGTGTCCGGGGTCAAAACGCTCGCTCAGCAGGCGCGCACGGTAGTACATGTGCACCTGGCCCACCCGCGCCACGTTGAGCAAGGTGTACAGCGGGCCCATTTCGATCTGGGCACCCGCCTCTTCGTCGGTCTCGCGGGCCGCGCCTTCGGCGGTGGTTTCACCCAGCTCCATGAAGCCGGCGGGCAGTGTCCATTTGCCCAGGCGGGGTTCGATGTTGCGTTTGCACAGCAGCACCTGCTCGCCTGACTCGCCCCACACGGGCACGGTGCCCACCACGTTGAGTGGGTTCTCGTAGTGGATGGTGTGGCAGGCCGGGCAGACCGCACGCACGCGCGTGTCACCGTCGTCGGGCACCCGGTGTTGCACCTGGGTGCCACACACGCGGCAGTGGTTGACGGGGAAACGCGGCAGCATCCGCCGAGTGTAGCCTTGCCCGAGGGCGCTCAGGCTTTGGCGGGTTTGGTGGTTTTGGTGTGTTTGTCGATCAGGCTGCGGGCGGTGTCCAGCAGCTTGCGGCCGTCGAAGCCGCGCTTGTTCATGTCGTCCACCCATTCCACCTCCACCTGGCGGGCTTTGCGGCGGAACTCCTGCGCATCGGCCTGGGGGATGGTGTAGATGGTGTTGCCCCGGTCGGCAGCGGCCTTGCGGCCTGGCACGTCGCCGGCCTGCTGCACCTGGCCCAGGTAGGCCGAGGTGGCCGCGCCCGAGTTGGCATCTATGATTTTTTTGAGATCGGGCGGCAGCGAGGCGTATTTGGCCTTGTTCATGCCCATCACAAAGGTGGTGGTGTAGAGCGCGCCGCCGGCCGGATCAAACTCACTGTGGAACTTGGTCAGCTCGTGCACCTTGACGGCGGGCACCACTTCCCAGGGGATGGCACAACCGTCGATCACGCCCTTGGACAGCGCGTCCGGAATCTGCGGCAGTGGCATGCCCACCGGCGTGGCGCCCAGGTAGCCCAGCATCTTGGTGATCTGGCGGGTGGGGCCGCGCAGCTTCATGCCACGCAGGTCGTCCGGGTGCCGGATCTGTTTGTTTTTGGTGTGGAACATGCCCGGGCCGTGCACCTGCAAGGCAATGGGCTGGATGTCCTTGAACTCATCGGCCGCCATGGTCTGGATGTATTCCCAGAAGGCCTTGGAGGTGGCCTCGGCGTTGGTCATCATGAAGGGCAGCTCGAAGACTTCGCTGCGCGGAAAACGCCCGGCGGTGTTGCCCGGCAGCGTCCAGACGATGTCCACCACACCGTCCTTGGCCTGGTCGAACAGTTGCACCGGCGAGCCGCCCAGCTGCATGGCCGGGTAGGCCTCGAACTTGATGCGCCCGCCCGACTCCTTTTCGACCTTGTCCATCCACCATTTGTGCATGTTGAGCCACACGTTGGACTGTGGCGCCATGAAGGTGTGGAACTTGAGCGTCACGCTTTGTTGGGCAAAGCCCACCAGGGCGGGGGCGCCCAGCGCCACGGCGGCGGTGGACTGGAGCAGGGTGCGGCGCTGGATCATGGGAAGTCTCCTGGGGGTCTTCGGTGGGCGCGAGTGTAGTCCCGGGTCTGGCCAGGGTTCAATCCGCGTATCTACTGAAGCGGGGCCTCAGGCCACCGCCACACGGATGGGGGTGAGGCCACCCACGCCACCCTCCATCACGTCGCCAGGTTTCACGGCGGCCACACCTTCGGGCGTGCCGGTGTAAATCAGGTCGCCCGCCTGCAGCTCCCACGCGGCCGACAGGTGTTCGATGGTCTCGGCGATGTTCCAGATGAGCTTGGACACGTTGCTGCGCTGGCGGTCGGTTCCGTTGACTTGCACCCAGATGTCGGCCTGTGCGATGTTGCCTGCCTGTTCGGCGGGGGTGATGGGGCCGATGGGGGCGGACTGATCAAACGCCTTGCCGATGCACCACGGGCGGCCCTGCTTTTTCATGTCGTTTTGCAGGTCGCGCCGGGTCATGTCCAGGCCCACGGCATAGCCGTAGATGTGTTTGAAGGCGTCGGCCGCCTGGATGTTTTTGCCACCGGTGCCAATGGCCACCACCAGCTCGATTTCGTGGTGCAGGTTATTGGTCTGGCTGGGGTAGGCTATTGCTGCGGTCTGCCCGGCATTGGCCACCACGATGGCGTCGGCCGGCTTGAGGAAAAAGAAGGGCGGCTCGCGGCCGGTGAAGCCCATTTCTTTGGCGTGTTCTTCGTAGTTGCGGCCCACGCAGTAGATGCGGTGCACCGGGAAGCGGGCCGGCTGGCCGACCACCGGGACCGAAACGGTGGCAGGGGGGGCGAACACAAAAGCATCAAGCGACATGGGTTTTCCTGAAGAAGTGTGGGGGCGAAGGCGGGCAGTGTGCCACGGCGGCGTGGGGTTGGAAGTCCGTGGTTTTGCGAGGTCGGGTTTATCCTTGTGGCCCATGAAGCTCTACAACTTTTTCCGTTCGGGCACCTCTTTCCGGGTGCGCATCGCCCTCAACCTCAAGGGCCTGGCCTACGAGTACCTGCCCGTGGCTTTGCCCAAGGGCGAGCACAAGCAGGACGCCTACCGCGCGGTGAGCCCCGACACCCTGGTGCCCGTGCTGGATGTGCAGGGCGACCCCGACCTGGCGCTGCTGAGTCAGTCCATGGCCATCATCGAATACCTGGACGAAACCCATCCCCACCCGCCTTTGTTGCCGGCCGACCCGCTGGGCCGCGCCCGTGTGCGCGCGCTGGCCCAAACGGTGGCCTGCGAAATCCACCCCGTCAACAACCTTCGCATCCTCAAGTACCTGGGCAGCACGCTCCAGGTCACCGACGCGCAGCGCGACGCCTGGTACAACCATTGGGTGCTGGAGGGGCTGCAGTCTTACGAACGCCGCTTGCAAGACCTGGCCGCGCAGCGCGCTGCAGCCGGTTTGCCGCCCTCGGTCTATTCCTATGGCGACACACCCACGCTGGCCGACTGCTGCCTGGTGCCCCAGGTGGTCAACGGCACGCGTTTTGGCCTGAAGTACGAGAACCTGCCTTTGACGATGGCGGCCTTTGATGCCTGCATGAAACTGCCAGCCTTCCAGCAGGCCCATCCGTCCAACTGCCCGGACTTCACGCCTTGATGGCCGAGTCCGACTGGCTGGTGCCTCAGTGGCCTGCGCCGGCCCATGTGAAGGCCGTGTTCACCACCCGCGCCGGTGGCGTGTCCCTGCCACCGTTTGACAACCTGAACCTCGGCGATCACGTGGGCGATGCCCCCGACGCCGTGGCGGCCAACCGCGAGCGCCTGCGGGAGGCCATCCACGCTGCCCCTGTGTTTTTGCAACAGGTGCATGGCGTGGCGGTGGCCGAGTTGGACCGCCCAGCCCGAGCGGCGGGTGTGCCCGTGGCCGATGCCTGCCTCAGCGCCGAAGTGGGGCAGGCTTGCACCATCATGGTGGCCGATTGCCTGCCCATCCTGCTCACCGACCGCGCGGGCCGCTGGGTGGCTGCAGCCCACGCGGGCTGGCGTGGTTTGGCGGGTCAGCATGGCGTGGGGGTCATTGAGTCGGTGCTGGTGGCGTTGCGCGCGCGCGCTGCTGAGGCGGGCGAGTCGGTGGCCGATGCCGACTGGCTGGCCTGGCTGGGCCCCTGCATTGGCCCGAGGGCTTTTGAGGTGGGGCCCGAGGTGCGGGAGGCATTCACCACCACTTTGGCCAAGGCAGACGCTTGTTTTGTGCCCCAGCCTCAGGGCAAATACCTGGCCGATCTCGCGGGGCTGGCGCAGCAGCGCCTGCAAGCCGCCGGTGTCACATCCGTCTGGGGCAACGACAGCACCACGGACTGGTGCACCGTCGGCCAACCCTCACGTTTCTTTTCGCACCGGCGCGACGCCGGGCGCCTCGGCAGCACCGGGCGCATGGCCGCGTGCATCTGGCTCGGCTGAGGCTGCCGTTGCCGCCTCGGCTTGCGCGGCCTGCCAGGCCGCGAGTTCAGCGGCTTCCCGCGCCTTGATCTTTTGTTTGCGAGCGGGGGTCGACATCAGGTAAACCACCAATGCCATGGGTCCAAGACCGTACAACAAAAAGGTCACAATGGCTCCCAGGACGCTGCCCTCGGGGTTGGTGGCCTCGGCGAAGGCCATCATCAAGGTGACATACAGCCAGGCTATGACAACGAGGTACATGGTGTTGAGTCAGTGGGAGGTAAGGGATGGGCCCGCATCATTGGGATTGATAGCGCATGGAACGCCTCTTGCTGCACAGAGATAATGCCCTATCACGTTGGAGACACGTATGAGTTCAGAACCGAATTGGCTGGCCGCCGCGCAACAGTTCCAGCAACAGCTGGTCGAGCAATGGACGAAGATAGCGCAAGGCACGGCCAAAGTACCTGACCTCGCTGAAAACCCCTTGATGGCCGCCATGCAAGCGGCTGTGCCGGCGGGAGCGGGGGCCAACGGTTGGGGCTTGCCTGTGGGAGCCACCGACTTGTTCAAGTCGGCCAACGGTCAGCCGGTGTCGTTCGACATGGGCAAGCTGCTGGAGATACAGCGCAATTACCTCACCGAAGTCGGCGAACTCTGGAACCAGGGCCTGCAAGCCAAGCCCTTGGCGGACCGCCGCTTTTCCAGCGAAGCCTGGAGCAAGAATCCCGTATCGGCCTTCTCAGCGGCGGCCTACCTGCTCAACGCCCGCACCCTGATGGCCATGGCCGAGGCGGTGCAGGGTGACGCGAAAACCCGCAACCGCGTGCGTTTCTCGGTGCAGCAGTGGATCGACGCCAGCTCGCCCAGCAACTTCCTGGCTTTCAACGCCGAAGCGCAGAAAAAAGCCCTGGAAACCCAGGGCGAAAGCATCGCCAAAGGCATGCAGAACCTGCTGAACGACATGAAGCAGGGCCACGTGTCCATGACGGACGAGAGCGTGTTTGAGGTGGGCAAGAACGTGGCCACCACCGAAGGCGCGGTGGTGTTCGAGAACGAGCTGTTCCAGCTCATCGAATACAAACCGCTGGGCGCCAAGGTGTACGAGCGGCCGTTCCTGATGGTCCCGCCTTGCATCAACAAGTTCTACATCCTTGACCTGCAACCCACCAACTCCATGATCCGCTACGCGGTGGAGCAGGGCCACCGCACCTTTGTGGTCAGCTGGCGCAACCCCGACGAGTCCATGGCCCAGGTCACCTGGGACCAATACATCGAAGACGCGGTCATCCGCGCCATCGACGTGGTGCGCGCCATCACGGGCGCTGACACCATCAACGCCCTGGGCTTCTGTGTCGGCGGCACCATGTTGTCCACTGCCTTGGCGGTGCTGGCCGCGCGTGGCCAGCACCCGGTGCAAAGCGCCACGCTGTTGACCACGCTGCTGGATTTCACCGACACCGGCATCCTTGATGTCTTCATCGACGAAAACTTCTGCAAGTTCCGCGAAATGCAGTTCGCCAAGGGCGGGCTCATGCCCGGGCGCGACCTGGCCACCACCTTCAGCTTCCTGCGTCCCAACGACCTGGTGTGGAACTACGTGGTGGGCAACTACCTCAAGGGCGAAACGCCACCGCCCTTCGACCTGCTCTACTGGAACAGCGACGCCACCAACCTGCCCGGTCCCTACTACACCTGGTACCTGCGCAACACCTACCTGGAAAACAAGCTGGTCAAGCCGGGTGCGGCCACGGTCTGCGGCGAGAAGATCGATTTCCGCCAGGTCAAGCTGCCGGTTTACATCTATGGCTCGCGGGAAGACCACATCGTGCCCATCGGCGGCGCCTACGCCAGCACGCAGCACCTGCCCGGTCCCAAGCGGTTTGTCATGGGTGCCTCCGGCCACATCGCCGGTGTGATCAACCCGCCGGCGGCCAAGAAGCGCAGCCACTGGATCGGCCCGGCCAACAAATTCCCGGCCGACGTCAACGACTGGATTGCCAGCGCCAAGGAGCACCCGGGCAGCTGGTGGACCGACTGGTCCGACTGGCTCAAGGGCCACGCGGGCAAACAGATTGCCGCGCCCAAGACCTATGGCAGCCGCGCGTACAAAGCCACCGAGCCGGCACCCGGCCGTTACGTCAAGGCAAAAGCCTGATATCACCGATTTGCAACAGGAGAAGCACATGGAAGACATCGTCATCGTTTCGGCCGCCCGCACCGCTGTGGGCAAGTTTGGTGGCACGCTGGCCAAGACCCCGGCCACCGAACTGGGCAGCATCGTCATCAAGGAACTGCTGGCGCGCACCGGCCTGCCGGCCGACGCCATCGGCGAAGTGATCATGGGCCAGGTGCTGGCCGCTGGCGTGGGCCAGAACCCGGCCCGCCAAGCCATGATGAAAGCCGGTCTGGCCAAGGAAACGCCCGCGCTGACCATCAACGCCGTCTGCGGCTCCGGCCTCAAGGCCGTGATGCTGGCAGCACAAGCGGTGGCCTGGGGCGACAGCGAAATCGTGATCGCCGGTGGTCAGGAGAACATGAGTGCCAGCCCCCACGTGCTCAACGGCAGCCGCGATGGCCAGCGCATGGGTGAGTGGAAGATGGTCGACTCCATGATCGTGGACGGCCTGTGGGACGTGTACAACCAGTACCACATGGGCATCACCGCCGAGAACGTGGCCAAGGCGCACGGCATCACCCGCGAGATGCAGGACGCGCTGGCCGCCGGCAGCCAGGCCAAGGCCGCCGCCGCCCAGGCCGCGGGCAAGTTCAAGGACGAAATCGTCGGCGTCAGCATCCCGCAGCGCAAGGGCGATCCGGTGCTGTTCAACAGCGACGAATTCATCAACGGCAAGACCACCGCCGAGGTGTTGGCTGGTTTGCGTCCCGCCTTTGACAAGGCCGGTTCGGTCACCGCCGGCAACGCATCGGGCATCAACGACGGCGCGGCTGCTGTGATGGTGATGAGCGCCAAGAAGGCCGCCGCCCTGGGCCTGACGCCGCTGGCGCGCATCGCCGCTTTCGGCACCAGCGGCCTGGACCCGGCTACCATGGGCATGGGCCCGGTGCCGGCCTCGCAAAAGGCCCTGGCCCGCGCTGGCTGGAAGGCCAGCGACGTGGACCTGTTCGAACTCAACGAAGCTTTTGCTGCCCAGGCTTGCGCCGTCAACAAGGCGCTGGACATCGATCCGGCCAAGGTCAACGTCAACGGTGGCGCCATCGCCATCGGTCACCCCATTGGCGCGTCTGGCTGCCGCATCCTGGTGACCCTGCTGCACGAAATGCAGCGCAGTGGCGCCAAGAAGGG
>FWPV01007517.1_pt1 | contig 19709 bp, 21 predicted proteins | sample 2228371 | NCBI WGS metagenome assembly FWPV01 (sample SAMEA103939776, study PRJEB20133) | metagenome
CCTGCACGATCGCCGACGCGAGCTTCACCGCACCGTCGTTCAGCACCGGCTCGTCGGCGCCGGACCGCAGGAAGAACACGCCGCGCCGCCCGCTCTCGAACCTCAAGGGCGTGGGGGTCTACCTCTTCAGCCTCGCGGTCTTCGACGCCATACGCCGGACTCCCCGGACCGCCATGCGGGACGAGTATGAGATCACCGACAGCATCCAGATCATGATAGACGACGGCTTCGGGGTGCGGCCCTGCACCTGCGTGGCCGCCGACCTGAACGTCACGTTCCCGAGGGACCTGTTGGACGTGAACCTTGCGCTCCTGCGCGCGCAAGGGCTGGAGCGCTACATCGGGCAAGGCGTCGCCGTGGCGGAGGGGGCGGCCATCGAGCGCTCGGTCGTCGGCTCCGGCGCGCGCGTGGGCGCGCGGGCGAGGCTCCGCAGTTCTGTGGTGTTCGCCGGGGCGAGCGTGCACGAGGGCGCCGACCTCGAGCGAGCCCTCGAGCGCTTCGATCTCGGGCCGCTCGCCGAGGTGCCGGCGCAGTATCTGTCGGCGGGGCAGGCGCGGCGTTGCTCGCCTGCGCGGCGAGGCGCCGGGCGGAGGCGCGGACCGCCTGGCCCGAGGAGCAGGACGTCGCCCCCATGCCGGCCGAGGAGGCGTGAGATGCCCTCGCCTGCCTCGCGCCCTGCCGGTATGAGGCGCTGATCCGGCAGGGGAGTGAGCAGGGATGCGGGTGCTGATCGCGGGTGGTGGCGTCGGCGGGCTGACACTGGCGCTCGCGCTGCATCAGCGCGGCATCGCCTGCACGGTGTTCGAGGCCGCGGAGCGCATCCGGCCCCTTGGCGTCGGCATCAACACGCTGCCGCATGCGATCCGCGAACTGGCCGCGCTGGGGCTGCTGCCGGCGCTCGACGCCGTCGCGGTGCGCACGCGGGAACTGCGCTACCTGAACCGCTTCGGCCAGGAGATCTGGGTCGAGCCCCGCGGCATCTGGGCCGGGCACGACGTACCGCAGTTCTCCATCCATCGCGGCCACCTGCATGACGTGCTGTGGACAGCGGCGCGCCAGCGCCTTGGCGCCGATGCGCTGGTCACGGGCGCGCGCCTAGCGGGCTTCGAGCAGGACGAGTCCGGCGTGACGGCACGCTTCGCCGACGGCCGCGCGGCCCACGGCGCGGTGCTGGTGGGCGCCGACGGCATCCATTCGGTGGTGCGCGCCGCGCTGCATCCCGATGACGGCGGCATTCGCTGGAACGGCATCCAGATGTGGCGCGGGGCGGTGGACTGGCCGGAATACGAGGGCGGCGACACCATGATCGTCGCCGGCGACATGCGCGAGAAGCTGGTGCTCTACCCGATCGCGCGCGGCTCGCGGGCGGGGATGATGCTCACGAACTGGGTGGTCTGCGCGCAGATTGGCGACGCGACGCGCCCGCCGCCGCGGCGGGAGGACTGGTCGCGCCTCGGCCGGCTCGAGGAGGTGCTGCCGCATGTCGCGCGCTTCCGCATCCCCTTCCTCGATGTCGAATCCCTGGTGCGCGCCACGCCGGAATTCTGGGAATACCCGATGTGCGACCGCGACCCGCTGCCCTGGTGGACGAAGGGGCGGGTGACGCTGCTCGGCGATGCGGCGCATCCGATGTATCCCGTGGGCTCGAACGGCGCGTCCCAGGCGATCATAGATGCGCGCTGCCTTGCGGACCTGCTGGCCGGGCGCCCGGCGGCCGAGGCCCTTGCCGCCTACGAGGCCGAGCGCCTGCCCAGGACCGCGGAGATCGTGCGCAGCAACCGCCGCGGCGGGCCGGAGCGCGTCGTGGACGTGGTGTCCGAACGCGCGCCCGAGGGCTTCGCGCGGCTCGAGGACGTGATCGCGCGCGAGGAACTGGCGGCGATCGCCGGCGGCTATGCGGCGATGGCGGGCTTCGCCGCGCCGCGGTGAGCACCCGCTTGGCGGCGGCCGGCGCACCGCGCAGCATGCGGGCCGACGGAGGGATTGCCATGGCCGGACGGATGGTTGTGCGGCGCTCGCAGGACGGGCGCGTGGCGCATGTGGCGGTGGACCACGACGCCAAGCTGAACACGCTGAACCCGGCGCTGATGCGGGATTTCGCGGCGGCCTTCGCGGCGCTGTCCGGCGACCGCGCGCTGCGCGCGGTGGTGCTGACCGGGGCCGGGCCGCGCGCCTTCATCGGCGGGGCGGACATCTCCGTCATGGCCGGCCTGGCCACCGAGGAGGAGGCCGAGGATTTCATACGCCTCGTCCACGGCTGCTGCCGCGTGATCCGCGACTGCCCGGTGCCGGTGATCGCGCGGGTGAATGGCTGGTGCCTCGGCGCCGGGCTGGAGGTGGCGGCCGCCTGCGACCTGCGCATCGCGGCCGAGAGCGCGAAGTTCGGCATGCCGGAGGTGCGCGTCGGGATCCCTTCGGTGGTCGAGGCGGCGCTGTTGCCAGGGCTGATCGGCTGGGGGCGCACGCGCCGGCTGCTGCTGCTCGCCGAGACGATCGGCGCGGCCGAGGCGCTGGAGTGGGGCCTGGTGGAGCGCGTGGCGCCCGATGCGGGCCTTGATGCGGCGGTGGAGGAATGGCTCGGCCTGCTGCTGGAGGCGGGGCCGCTGGCGATCCGAAGCCAGAAGGCGCTGATCCGCAAGTGGGAGGACAGCAGCATGAGCCAGGGGATCGCCGCCGGCATCGAGGCCTTCGGCGCGTCCTGGCGCAGCGACGAGCCGGCGCGGATGCTCGGCGGGTTCCTCGCGGCGAAGCGGAGGAAGGACTGACGCTTCGCCGCCCTCGCCTCAGCCCGGCGGCGGGAGGAACTCCACCTCATGCTCGGCGGCGATGCGGATCACCTCCGCCGGGTCGGGCAAGTTGTGGATGCGGCGGAACAGCGTCTCGAGGCTGCGCGCGGGGCTGACCCAGAACAGCGCCCGCACCGGCGCCTCGGACTTGTTCCAGATGCCGTGCATGATGTTCATCGGCATGCGGATGAGGTCGCCGGCAGTGGCGACCACCGGTTTGCCGTCCAGCACCAGGTCGAAGCGGCCCTCGAGGACGCGGATGAACTCGTCCTGCGTGGTGTGGATGTGCGGCGGCACGAAGGTGCCGGGCGGGAAGAAGGTGTCGAAGGCGAAGCAGGACTCGCAGGAGGCGACGGGCCTGTAGGTCTGGCCGAGGATGTTCCAGACGATGCCGTCGAGCCCTTGCCCGGCGGGGGTGATGCCTGCGTTCAAGGCGGCCATGGGGTCCTCCCTCACACGTGAAGATATGTGTCGCGCACTTCCGGCGCGGCGGAAAGGGCCTCGCTCGTGCCGGTCCAGACCACGACGCCCTTCGCGATGACGACGTGGCGGTCGGCGAGTTTGAGCAGGGCGGCGAGGTTCTTGTCTATCAGCAGGATAGCCTGCCCTTCGGCCCGCAGTCGGGCGAGGACGGCCCAGATCTCGGCGCGGATGATGGGCGCGAGGCCCTCCGTCGCCTCGTCCAGGATGAGCAGCCGCGGGTTGGTCATAAGCGCGCGGCCGATGGCGACCATCTGCTGCTCGCCGCCCGAGAGCCGGGCACCGAGGTTGCGCCGGCGCTCCGCGAGGCGGGGGAAGAGCTCCATCACGGCGGGCAGCGTCCAGCGCGGCGCGCGCCCGGAGCGGTTGGCGGCGGTGGCGAGCAGGTTCTCCTCCACCGTCAGGGTCGGGAAGACCTGACGGCCTTCCGGCACGAGGCCGATGCCGCGCTGCGCGATGCGGTGCGGCGGCAGGCCCGTGATGTCGGCGCCGTCGAAAGCGAGGCGTCCCGCCGCGGGCCTGATCAGGCCCATGATGGCGCGGACCGTGCTCGTCTTGCCCATCCCGTTGCGGCCGAGCAGGGTCACCACCTCCCCCGCGCCGACGGTGAAGGAGATGCCGTGCAGCACGCGGCTGCCATCATAGCCCGCGACGAGGTTCTCGACGACCAGCATCAGGCGTCGTCCTCGCCGAGATAGGCGGCGCGCACCTCAGCGTTGCCGCGGATCTCGGCGACCGTGCCGGTGGCGATGACGCGACCATAGACCAGCACCGAGACGCGGTCGGCGAGCGCGAAGACGGCCTGCATGTCGTGCTCGACCAGCAGGATGGTGTAGGCGGCCTTGAGCCGCGTCAGCAGGGCGATGAGGTGCTCGGTCTCCTCCGGCCCGGCGCCGGCCAGCGGTTCGTCCAGCAGCAGCAGGCGCGGCTCCGTGGCGAGCGCGATGGCGAGTTCGAGCGCGCGTTTCTCGCCATGGCTGAGCGCGCCGGCCGGGACCTCGGCCCGGTCCGCGAGGCCGACCGCCGCAAGCGCGGCCATCGCGGCCTCGTTCAGCGCGGCCTCGGAGGCGGCGGGGCGGAAGAAGCGGAAGGAGGAACCGGAACGCGCCTGCACAGCGAGCGCGACATTCGCCAGCGCGGTGAAGCCCGCCACCACGCTGGTGATCTGGAAGGTCCGCGCGAGGCCCGCGCGCACCCGCGCCGGCATGGACAGGCCGGTGATGTCCTGACCGGCGAAGGCGATGCGCCCGGAATCGGGGAGGACGACGCCGGTGACCTCGTGGATCAGCGTCGTCTTGCCGGCGCCGTTGGGGCCGATCACCGCATGGATCTCGCCGGGCAGCACATCAAGCGTCACGCCGTCCGTGACGGCGAGGCCGCCATAGTGCTTGCGCAGATCGGTCAGGCGCAGCAGCGGCTCAGCCATGGCGGCGCGCCACCACGCCCGCGAGGCCGCCACGCAGGAACAGCACGGCGAGGATCAGCATCGGCCCGAACACCAGCTTCCAGTGCTGCATCTGCTGGGCGAGCCAAGTCTCGAGCACGACGAAGACCAGCGCGCCGAGGATCGCGCCCCACAGCCGCCCGACGCCGCCGAGGATGACCATGAACAGCAGCTCCCCCGAGCGCTGCCAGGCGAGCGTGGCGGGGGAGACGAACTCGGTCGCGTTGGCGAGCAGGAAGCCGGCGAGGCCGCCCATCGCGCCGGCGATCCCGTAGGCGATCAGCCGGAAGGGGTAGGGGGCGAGGCCCACGGCCTCGACCCGCTGCGCGTTCTCCCGCGCCGCGCGCAGCACCCGGCCGAAGCGCGAGGCGAGCAGCATGGCGCAGCTGGCCCATGTCGCCGCCAGCAGGGCGAGGCAGAGGTAGTGGAAGGCGAGCCGGTCCTCGAGCAGCCGCGTGCCGAGCACCTCCGTCCGGCTGTAGAGCGTGTAGCCATCATCCCCGCCATAGGCGGCGAGCGAAGAGGCCGTGAAGAAAGCCATCTGCCCGAAGGCGAGGGTGATCATGATGAAGTGCACGCCCGAGGTGCGGATGGCGATCGCGCCCGTGGCGAGCGAGAACAGCGCCGCCGCGCCGATCGCCGCCGGCAGCACGCGCGCCGCCTCGGTCACGCCATGCGCGTCGAGGATCGCCACCGCATAGGCCCCGACGCCGACCGTCGCCGCATGGCCGAGGCTGACCAGCCCCGCCCCCCCGACGAGGAAGGCAAGCGAGACGGCGGCGATGGCGAGGATCATCGCGCGCGCCATCAGCGTGGTCTCGTAGGATCCGCCGAAGCCCGCGAGCGGCGCGAGGCCGAGCGCGAGCAGCACCGCGAGCGGCAGCCAGGCCTCGCGCATGGATCAGCCCGCCCGGACGGGAAACAGGCCCGCCGGCCGGAAGGCCAGGATCGCCGCCATGGCGACATAAACGAGCATGGAGGCGAGCGCGGCACCCGCCTGCCGCGCGGCGGAAGGGTCGAGGAAGAGCCGCATCAAGTCCGGCACCAGCGACTTGCCGAGCGTGTCGATCAGCCCGACCAGCAGGGCCGCGACGAAAGCGCCACGGATCGAGCCGATGCCGCCGATCACGATCACCACGAAGGCGAGTATCAGCACGTTGTCGCCCATGCCCGGCTCGACCGAGAAGATCGGCCCCGCCAGCACGCCCGCGAAGCCCGCAAGCATCGCGCCGAAGGCGAAGACCAGGGTGAAGAGCCGGGTGATGTCCACCCCGAGCGCCGCGACCATCGGCGCGTTGGTCGCCCCCGCGCGCACCAGCATGCCCGCGCGCGTGCGCTCGACCAGCCACCAGAGCAGCCCGCCGGTCGCAAGGCCCGCGCCGAGCACCGCCACGCGGTAGAGCGGGTATTGCAGCCCGGGCATGATCTCGATCCCGCCCTCGAGCAGCGCGGGCACCGGCACCTGCAGCGGCGCAGCACCCCAGACCACCTTCACGCCCTCGTTGACGAAGAGGATCACGCCGAAGGTCGCGAGCACCTGGCTGAGATGGTCGCGCGCGTAGAGGTGTCGGAAGACCAGCACCTCCAGCAGCAGCCCCGCAGCGAGCGCCGCCGGCAGGGCGAGCAGCAGCGCCCACCAGAAGGAGCCGGTCGCGGCGGCGAAGGCCGCGCCGAGATAGGCGCCGAGCATGTACTGCACGCCATGGGCGAGGTTGATGAAGTCCATCACCCCGAACACCAGCGTCAGCCCCGCCGCGACCAGGAACAGGAGGATGCCGAGCTGCAGGCCGTTCAGCGCCTGCACCAGCAGCAGTTGCGTGGTCACGCCGGGATCAACGCATCCGGCATTCGGCCGCCCAGGGATCCACGTCGTTCTCGAAGACCTTGCGCACCGTCTCGGTCTGGAACTTGCCGTCCGCCCGGCGGGCGACGCGCAGCAGCCAGAAATCCTGCACCGGGTAGTGGTTCGTGCCGAAGCGGAAGTTGCCACGGACCGAGCGGAAATCGGCCGCCCGGATCGCCGCGCGCAGCGCGGCCTTGTCGCGCAGGTTGCCCCCCACCCGCCGGATCGCGGAATCGAGCAGCATCGCGCCGTCATAGGCCTGCGCGGCGTAGGTGGCGGGCACGTAGTTGTAGTGCGCCTCGAAGTCGCGCACGAAGCGCTGGTTCTGCGCGTTGTCCATGTTCGGCGCCCAGGAGGCGGCGGAGAAGAAGCCCTCCGCGGCTGCGCCCTGCGCGGGCAGCGTCGCCTCGTCCACCGTGAAGGTGGAGAGGAAGGGGATGTTCGCGAGCCCGGCCTGGCGGTACTGCCGTACCAGGTTCACGCCGAGCCCGCCCGGCATGAAGGTGAAGATCGCATCCGGCCTGGCCGCGGCGATCTTCGCGAGCTCGGCCGAGAAGTCGAGCTGCGTGAGCGGCACATAGACCTCGTCCACCACCTCGCCGCGGAACTTCGACTTGAAGCCCGCCATGGCGTCGCGCCCGGCCTGGTAGTTCGGCGTCATCAGGAACACGCGGCGGTAGCCGTTGTCCTGCGACACCTGGCCCATCACCGCATGGACCTGGTCGTTGTTGTAGGAGGTGGTGAAGAAGAACGGGTTGCACCCGCGGCCGGCGAAGGTGGAGGGGCCGGCATTGGTGCTGATGAGGAAGGTGTTGCTCTCCGTCACCGGCCGCATGATGGCGCCGAGGATGTGGGAGAAGACGACGCCCACGATGAAATCCACGCGGTCGCGCTCGAGCGCGGCGCGGACCTTGGTGACGGCGACATCGGGCTTGAGTTCGTCGTCGATCAGCACCGTCTCCGCCGCCAGGCCGCCGAGCTTGCCGTCGAGATGGCGCAGCCCCAGCGCGAAGCCGTCCTTGAGCTGGTTGCCGAGCGCGGCCTGCGGCCCGGTCTGCACCGCCACGAGGCCGATCTTCACGCCGCCCGCCGGCTGTGCATGCAGGATCGGCGGGGCGGCCAGCAAGGCCGTGGTGCCGCCCAGAAGCCCGCGCCGTCCGATCCCGATCATGGAAGCTCCCCCTCGTTTCCCTGGATTCCCGACCCTGTTAAGCGCGAAGCGTCACAGGGACGCAAGTCGCCGGGCCATCTGGGCGGCGCGCGCCGTCAGCGGGTGGTCCGGGTCGGTCAGCGGGTCCAGCACGGTGAAGTGGTTCAGCCCGGGCAGGATCTCGTGGCTGCCGCCCCAGGCGGTGGCGAAGTCCCGCGTCTGGCGCAGGAACTCGGCGCTCTCCTCCCCGCCCACTACGGCATGCAGCTCGCCTCCGGGCGGGGGCAGGAAGCGGGGGGAGACGGCGCGCGCCCCGTCGGCATCGAGGCCGAGGCGCAGCCCGATGGTCGTTCCGATCAGGGGCTCGAGTTCGAACACGCCGGAGATCGGGATGGCGCCGGGGACCACCTGCGTGTCGAGCGCCTTCGAGAAGCGGGAGTAGTCGTGCCCGAGCAGCATGGCCGCGAGCTGCCCGCCGGCCGAATGGCCCATGGCGAGGATGCGCTGGTGCGTCTGCAGGCAGAGCATGGCCGCGAGCCTGCGCAGCTGTTCCACCGCCGTCGCGACCGGCACCTCGGGGCAGAGGCCGTAGGAGGGGATCGCCACCGCCACGCCGCGCGCCAGCAGGCCGCGGGCGAAGTGGCTGACCTGGCGGTGGTCCAGCGCCTGCCAGTAGCCGCCGTGGAGGAACAGCACCAGGGGGGCCAGTTCCGCCTCCGGCAGGAAGAGGTCGAGCCTCTCCCGCTCCGAGGGGCCGTAGCGGACATCGAGGTGGCTGCGCGCCCAGGTTGTGCGGAAGGCCGCCGCATCGCGCGACCAGCGTTCGAGGATCGCGGCGCTGTCGGGCACGCGGGCGCGGTTGTTGTATTCGGCTTCGGCGTCCATGGCGCGCATCCAGCATGGCGCGGGGGGACGGGGCAAGGCAGGATCGGCGCGCATGCGAGTCTACCTCGCCGGACCCGAGGTCTTCCTCCCCGACGCCCTGGACGTGGCGGCGGCGAAGAAGCGCATCTGCGCGGCGCACGGGCTCACGGGGGTGTTTCCGCTCGACCCGCCGCCGCAGGCCCCGGCGGCCGAGCGGCCCTACTGGATGCGAATCTACCTCGGCAATGAGGCGCATCTGCGGTCCTGCGACGCGCTGATCGCCAACCTCACCCCCTTCCGCGGCCCGTCGGCGGATGTCGGGACGGTCTTCGAGCTTGGCTTCATGCGCGCGCTTGGGCGGCCGGTGTTCGGCTACAGCAACGCGGGGGCGGATTTCCTGGACCGCACGCGGGCCTTCCTGGGGGCGGCGGCGCGGCGGCGCGAGGATGGCGGCTGGGAGGATGCCGAGGCGATGGGCCTCGAGGATTTCGGCCTGGCCGACAACCTGATGGTGGATGGCGGCATCGCCGCGGCCGGCGGCGCCTTCGAGCGGCAGGACGCGCCGGGCGACCGGTGGCGCGACCTCGGGGCCTTCGCGCGCTGCGTGGCGCGGCTGGCTCAGTGGTCCTCGGCGTCGAGGGCGTAGCCGGCGGAGCGGACGGTGCGGATCAGGTCCACCTCGCGCTCGCCGTTGATGGCCTTGCGGAGACGGCGGATGTGCACGTCCACCGTGCGCGGCTCGACATGGATGTCGCGGCCCCAGACGGCGTCGAGCAGTTGTTCGCGCGTGAAGACGCGGCCCGGGTGCTGGAGGAAGAACTCGAGCAGCCGGTACTCGGTGGGGCCGAGATGCAGCGCGCGGCCCGCCCGCGTCACGCGATGGGCGTCCTGATCCATCGTGAGGTCGCGGTAGGTGAGCGTGCCCCTGGTCGCGACACTGCCCGACCGGCGCAGCAGGGCCCGGATGCGCGCCAGCAGGGCGTCCATCACGAAGGGCTTGGCGATGTAGTCATCCGCCCCCGTGTCCAGGGCGCGCACGGCGTCCTGGTCCTCGGTGCGCGCCGTGACCATGATGATGGGCAGGTCGCGCGTGTTCGGGCGGCGGCGGAGCTGGCGGCAGACCTCGATCCCGGACAGGGCGGGCAGCATCCAGTCCAGCAGCACGAGGTCGGGCCGCTGCTCCGAGACGCGCAGCAGCGCCTCCTGGCCGTCGGCGGCCTCCTCGACGCGGAAGCCCTGCTTCTCGAGGTTGTAGCGCAGCAGCGTCATCAGCGGCGCCTCGTCCTCCACCACCAGGATGGTCGGCTTGGCGAGCGACGAATAGGCCTCGGCCATGGTTGGCTCCGTTCAGGATCACGCGCCTGCGGGCCGGACGACCGCGAAGGCCGAGTCATCGGCCTTGGGGCGTTCCTCGGGCAGGGTGTCGCCGCGCACGGCGTAGTGGATCCGCTCGGCGATGTTGGTGGTGTGGTCGCCGATGCGCTCGAGGTTCTTGGCGATGAAGAGCATGTGGGTCGCCGCGGTGATGTTGCGCGGATCCTCCATCATGAAGGTCAGCAATTCGCGGAAGATGCCGTTGTAGATCGCATCCACCGGCTCGTCCGCCTCCCAGACGCGGCGGGCGGCCTCGGCGTCGGAGTTCACGAAGGCGTCCATCGCCGCCTTCAGGTTCTCCTGCACGAGATGCGCCATGCGCTCGAAGCCGTTCAGGCTGCCCAGCGGCGGCAGGGAGGCCAGCACGATCGCCCGTTTCGCGGCGTTGCGCGCATAGTCCCCGATGCGCTCGAGATCGTTCGAGGTCTTCATCGCCGCGATGATGACCCGCAGGTCCTGGGCCATGGGCTGGCGCAGCGCGAGGAGGCGGACGGAGAAGGCCTCGATCTCGCGCTCGAGCTGGTCGATCTGGGCGTCCCGCTGGACGACCTCGGTGGCGAGGGCGGTGTCGCGCCGCACCAGGGCGCGGGTCGCGTCCGCCACCTGCCGCTCGGCGAGGCCACCCATGCGCGCCGTCATGTCGCGGAGGCGGCGGAGGTCCTCGTCGTAGCTGCGGACGATGTGTTCTGTCGGCATGGCACTGTCCTTCCCCGGCTCAGCCGAAGCGGCCGGTGATGTATTCCTGGGTCTTGGGGTGCTTCGGCGCGGTGAACATCTGCGCCGCCGGCGAGACCTCGATCAACTCGCCAAGGTAGAAGAAGGCGACCTGGTCCGCGCAGCGCGCCGCCTGCTGCATGTTGTGCGTGACGATCACGATGGTGAAGTCGCGCTTCAGCTCGTCGATAAGCTCCTCGATCTTGAGCGTGCTGATCGGATCGAGCGCGCTGGTCGGCTCGTCGAACAGGATCACCTCCGGCCGGACCGCGATGGTGCGCGCGATGCACAGGCGCTGCTGCTGCCCGCCCGACAGGCCGAGGGCGGAGGTGTCGAGCCGGTCCTTCACCTCGTCCCAGATGGCGGCGCGGGTCAGCGCCCATTCCACGCGCTCGTCCATCTGCGCCTTGGACAGCTTCTCGTGCAGGCGGACGCCGAAGGCGATGTTGTCGTAGATCGTCATGGGGAAGGGGGTGGGCTTCTGGAAGACCATCCCGACCTTGGCGCGCAGCGCGTTGAGGTCGCAATCCGGCGCCACGATGTTCACGCCGTCAAGCATCGCCTCCCCGGTCGCGCGCTGGCCGGGGTAGAGGCTGTACATGCGGTTCAGCACGCGCAGCAGCGTGGACTTGCCGCAGCCAGACGGGCCGATCATGCCCGTCACCTGCCGGTCGGGGATGTCGAAGTCGATCGCCTTCAGGGCGCGGTTGTCGCCGTAGAAGAAGTCCAGGTTCCTGATGGCGATGCGCGGCGGGTTGAGCGCGACCTCGGACCGGGCCTGCACGCCGCCGAAGCTCTGCTGCGTGGTCTCGGTCGTGCCGTTCTCGGCAGTGGTGGACATGGCGTCGTCCTTCCTTGCGGTCACTTGCGGGTGCGCAGCAGGCTGCGGGCGAGGATGTTGAGGATCAGCACCCCGAGCGTGATCAGCAGCGCGCCGGCCCAGGCGAGCGCGATCCAGTCCTCGAAGGGGGAGGCGGCGAAGGAGTAGATGGTGACCGGCAGGCTTGCCATCGGCTTCGTGAGGTCGGTGGACCAGGTATTGTTGCCGAGGGAGGTGAAGAGCAGCGGCGCCGTCTCCCCCGCGACGCGCGCGACGGCGAGCAGCACGCCGGTGATGATGCCCGCCCGGGCCGACTTCCAGCAGACGAAGACGATCATCTTCCACTTCGGAGCGCCGAGTCCCATAACCGCCTCGCGCAGCGTGTTGGGGATGAGGGTCAGCATGTCCTCGGTGGTGCGGACCACGACGGGGATCACGATGATCGCAAGCGCGACCACGCCCGCCCAGCCCGAGAAGCCGCCCATCGGCAGCACGATGATGGTGTAGACGAACAGCCCGACCAGTATCGAGGGCGCCGAGAGCAGGATGTCCGAGACGAAGCGCACGGCGTTGCCGAGCTTCGAGCCGCGTGCGTATTCCGCAAGGTAGGTGCCGACCAGCATGCCGACCGGCGTGCCAAGGGCGGTGCCGAGCAGAGCCTGGATCAGGCTGCCCACGATGGCGTTCAGCAGCCCGCCCTCGGAACCCGGCGCGGCGGTGACGTGGGTGAAGACCCGCAGGCTCATCGCCTCGAACCCGCGATAGGTCAGCGTGACCAGGATCGAGGCGAGGAAGGCGAGGCCGATCAGCGTCGCGGCGACGCAGAGGAAGGTGACGGCGGCGTTCGTGCGCTTGCGTCGGCGGCCGAGAGCGGCGGCCACCGCCGGGTCCTTGCGGGGTCCGGGAACGGCCCCGGCGCCGAGGGTGATGCTCATCGGATCAGGCCTTCAGCCGCGCGCGCAGCAGGTAGCGCGAGGTGGCGAGCACGATGAAGGAGAGGGCGAAGAGGATGAAGCCGAGCGCCAGCAGCGAGGCGAGCTTTAGGCTGCCGATCTCGCTTTCCCCGAATTCGAGCGCGATGAGGGAGGCGATGGTGTTGCTCGGCCCGAACAGGGAGGTGCTGATGCGGTTCGCGTTCCCGATCACGAAGGTGACGGCCATGGTCTCCCCCAGCGCGCGGCCGAGGCCGAGCATGATTCCGCCGACCACCGAGACGCGGGTGTAGGGGATGACGACGCCCCGCACCACCTCCCAGGTCGTCGCACCGAGGCCGTAGGCGCTTTCCTTGTAGACCGGGGGGACCTGCTCGAAGACGTCGCGCATGGTGGCTGCGATGAAGGGCAGGATCATGATGGCGAGGATGAAGGCCGCCATGAATATGCCGGTGCCGAAGGGCGGGCCCTGGAACAGAGCGCCGATCACTGGCAGCTCGCCCAGCGTGTCGATCAGTAAGGGCTGGATGTTCTGCGCGAAGAAGGGGACGACGACGAAGAAGCCCCACATGCCGTAGATGATCGAGGGCACGGCGGCGAGCAGCTCGATCGCGGTGCCGACCGGGCGGCGCAGCCAGACGGGCGCGAGCTCTGTGAGGTAGAAGGCGATGCCGAAGGCAAGCGGCACGGCGAGGATGATGGCCAGAATGGCCGTGACGACGGTGCCGTAGACGGACACGCCGGCGCCGAAGACCTCCTGCACCGGATCCCAGTCGGTCGAGGTGAGGAAGCCAAGGCCGAAGGCCCGGAAGGCCGGCAGGCCAGCGATGAAAAGCTCGACGATGATGGCGCCGAGCAGCAGCAGGACGAAGATCCCCGCGCCCTTGCAGGCCCATTCGAAGATCGTGTCACCGAGGTTGCCGCCGCGGCGCCGAGCGGTCGCGGCCGATAGGTCGTTCGAGGCTGTGCTGGCGCTCACGTCATGGGCCCGTCACGGGGGGAGGGGGGGGAAGCAGGAAGGGCCGGCACGTGACCGGCCCCTCTCGTGGTGGTCAGGCGCCGAACTGGGTGCGCCAGGCCGCCCGGATCGCGTTCTTCGTCGCCTCCGGCAGCGGGATGTACTCCAGTTCGCGCGCCAGCGCATCGCCGTTGGCGAAGCACCAGTCGAAGAAGCGGCGCACATTGGCGCTGCGGGTCGCATCCGTCGGGTTGGTGGGCAGAAGGATGAAGGTCGGCGATACGATCGGCCAGGCATTCGCGCCCGCCGTGTCAATGATGTTCGCCGCGAAGCCAGGGACGTTCCAGTTGGCCGCGGAGGCGGCCGCCATGAAGGTCGCCTGCTCCGGCTTCACGAAGTTGCCGGCCTTGTTGCGCAGCTGGACCGTCGTGAGGCGGTTGGTGGTCGCGTAGGCGTTCTCGACATAGCCGATCGCGCCGCGGACCTGGCGCACCGTGCCGGCCACACCCTCGTTGCCGCGCGCGCCGGTGCCGGCGGGGAAGCGGACCGAGGTGCCGACGCCGACCCTGTCCTTCCACTCCTGCGACACGGCCGAAAGGTAGGACACCCAAACGAATGTCGTGCCCGAGCCGTCCGCGCGGTAGGCCGGCGCGATGGCGAGGTTCGGCAAATTCACCCCGGGGTTGATCTCGACGATGCGCGGGTCGTTCCAGCGGGTGATCTTGCCGAGGTAGATGTCCGCGGCGATCGGGCCGGTCAGTTTCAGCTGGTCCACCGCGATGCCGGGGATGTTCACGATTGGCACGACCGAACCCATCACGGTCGGGAACTGCAGGAGATTGCCCTCAGTAAGCTGCTGCTGGTTCAGTGGCGCGTCGGTGGCGCCGAAATCCACCGTCCGGTTGCGTATCTGGTTGATGCCGGCACCCGAGCCGACCGACTGGTAGTTGAGCTGGATGTTGATCGCTGCGCGCGCGGCCTCGGCCCACTTCTGGTAAATGGGGTTTGGGAACGATGCCCCGGCGCCGGTGATCTGCGCGGCCTGGGCGCGCGCGGCGAGGGGAAGGGTCAGCGCCGCCCCGGCGCCGAGAAGGATGGACCGCCTGTTCACAGCGTCTCTCCGTCACTTGTGAGACATCGTGCTCGCCCCGGCCGGGGCGACACCGGCGGGCTTCTAGGCGCGCCGGAAGTCCTCCGGATTGCAGATTGATGAAACTTCGATGACAGCCGCCCCGACAACCGATTCGGTTGTCCGAGCGCCCGCCCGCCGCAATCACCGATACCAAGCCGGGCGGCGCCTTTCGCGGAAGGCCGCCAGGCCCTCCTTCCCCTCCGCCGAGGCGCGCTGCATCCAGGATTCGTGGGCGAGCAGCGACATGTCGCGGGCGGTGAGCTTCAGGCCGTTGGCGCCAAGGAACGAATCCTTCGTGACGGCGATGGCGCTGGGCGCGGAGAGCATGGTCTGGTCCAGGATCTCCGCGAGGCGCGCCTCGGCCTTGTCGGGTGCGACGACCTCGTGGACCAGGCCGATGCGCATCGCCTCGGCGGCGTCGAAGCGCTCGCCGGTGAGGGCGTAGCGGCGGGTGTGCCGCAGGCCCATGGCGTGGACCATGTGCGTGCTGATCGGCGTGGGCGCGACGCCGACGCGCACCTCCGTGATGCCGAAGATCGCATCCGTCGTCGCGATGGCGACGTCCACGCAGCAGACCACGCCGCAGCCGCCGCCGAAGCAGGCGCCGTGCACCAGGGCGAAGGTCGGGCGGGTGAATTCGTTCAGCTTCTGCATGGCGGTGGTGGTCGCCATGGACGCCGCATGGGCCTGCTCCGGGCCGTAGCCCGCCGCCTTGGCCAGCCAGTCGAGATCCGCCCCGGCCTGGAAGTGCTTGCCCGCGCCGCGGATGACCAGGGCGCGCACGGAGGGGTCGGCCTCGAGCCTGTCCAGGCCCTCGATCAGCGCGCCGAGCATGTCCTCGTCATAGGCGTTGCCCTTGGCGGGCTTGTTCAGCGTCGCGGTGGCGATGCCGCGCGCATCGATGGAAAGCAGGACGGGGTCGGCCATGGTCGTCGGATCCTCCTGTGGGTGGGCGCATCCTTGCCGCGCCCTCGGAGCAGGCCAAGCCGCCGTTGACGCATGGCCGTCCCGCGCCGAGTCTGGCTCCCTTCGCCCGGGGAGACGCCGTCCATGTTCGCCACCCGCCCGACGCTTTCCGGCCCGCGCCACGCGGTCTCGGCCGGGCATTACCTCGCCGCCGCCGCCGGCATGGCTGTGCTCGAGGGCGGCGGCAATGCGGTGGATGCGGGCTGCGCGGCGGGCATCGCCCTCGGCGTACTGCAGCCCGACCTGGTGAACGTGGCGGGCGTGGCGCCAATCATGATCCGCATGGCCGACGGCACGGTGGAGACCATCGCCGGCCTCGGGCACTGGCCGCGCGCCCTGCCGCCCGATGTCTTCATGCGCGAACACGGCGGCAGGATCCCGAACGGGGTGCGCCGCACCGTGGTGCCGGCCGCGCCCGATGCCTGGATCACGGCGCTGGAGCGCCACGGCACCATGGGTTTCGGCGATGTCGCTCGATACGCCATCCGCTACGCGGCGGAAGGCTTCGCCGTCCACCCCCTGCTGGCCGAGACGGTTGCGGCGCATCGCGACGAGTACGCGCAATACCCATCCAACGCCGCGATCTTCCTCCCCGGCGGGGAACCGCCGCGTCTGGGCGAGCGCTTCGTGCAGTCCGACCTCGCGCGCACCCTGTCCTACATGGTCGAGGAGGAACGGCGCGCCGCCGCGACGGGGGGGCGGATGGTCGGGCTCGCCGCTGCGCATGCCGCCTTCTATCGCGGCGACATCGCGCGCGAGATCGTCCGCTTCATCCAGGCCGAGGGCGGCTTCCTGTCCATGGAGGACATGGCCGGCTTCCGCTCCCGCCTCGAGCCCGCGCTCGCGCGCCGCTGGCGGGGGCACACGCTGCTGACTTGCGGGCCCTGGTGCCAGGGGCCGGCGCTCGCGCAGGCGCTGCTGCTGATGGAACGCGCGGGCTTCGGCGGCATGGCGCACAACTCGGCCGACTACCTGCACCTGCTGACGGAATGCGTGAAGGCGGCCATGGCCGACCGGGAATACCATTTCGGCGATCCGCTCTTCACGCCGGTGCCGCTGGATGAGTTGCTTTCGGTGGCGCATCTCGACGCGCGCCTCGCGCAGATCGAACCGCGCCGCGCGCATCCTTCCATGTATCCGCCCCTGCTGGGGCAGGGCACGCCGGCCGAGGACCCGCAGTGCGCCGATGCGCCGAAGGTCGAGGCCGATACCTCTTATGTCGCGGTGGTGGACCGCTGGGGCAACGCCTTTTCGGCGACGCCCTCGGACGGGTCCTGGAACTCGCCGGTGGTGCCCGGGCTTGGGATCATCCCCTCCAACCGCGGCAGCCAGTCGCGGCCGGATCCGGCGCATCCCTCCGGCGTCGCGCCGGGCAAGCGGCCGCGGCTGACGCCGAACCCGGCGATGGTGCTCACCGAGGATGGCGGCGTCATGCCCTTCGGCACGCCGGGCGGCGACGTGCAGATCCAGGCCATGCTGCAGGTGATGCTGAACGTCTTCCACTTCGGCATGGAACTGCAGGAGGCGATCGAGGCGCCGCGCATCGCCTCCTACGCCTTCCCCTCCTCCTTCGCGCCCTTCGACTGCTTCCCGCGCCGACTCGCGGCCGAGGGGCGCATCCCGCAGGCGGTGCGCGATGACCTCGCGGCGCGGGGGCACGATGTGAAGGCCTGGCCGCAGATCACCTGGCTCGCCGGCAGCGTGGAGGCGGTGCTGTCCGATCCAAAGGCCGGGCTGGTCCGGGCCGGGGCGGATCCGCGCCGCCCTGCCTACGCGATCGCCGGGTGAAGCGCAGCGTGGCGCCGCCCCTCCGCCGGCCCTTGCGGCCTGTCGCATCCGCCCCATCGTAACCGCCATGCCATCCCGCCGCGCCCTCGCCGCGCTGCCCGCGGCCGTGCTTTCCGGCCGCGCCCTGGCGCAGGCCGCAGAGCCGGTGGACCTGCTGCTCGTGCCCGCGATGGATGCCTCCGGCTCGATCGATCCGGACGAGTTCCGCCTCCAGCGCGAGGGCCTCGCCGAGGCGTTCCTGCATCCTGCCGTGCTGTCGGCCGTCACCGGCGGCGTGCGCGGGGTGATCGCGGTCGCCATGGTCGAATGGGGCAGCCCGGGCGGCGCCGTCACGGCCGTGGAGTGGATGGCGGTGCGCGACGCCGCCTCGGCCGCCACCCTGGCCGGCGCGATCCGCGCCGCGCCCCGCTCGCGCCAGTCCTACAATGCGATCGGTGACGGCATCGCCCATGCGACCGCGCTGATCGCCGCAGCACCCTTCCGCGCCGGGGCACGGGTGATCGACGTGGCCGGCGACGGGCCGGACATGCGCTCCGTCCTGCCGGCGCCGGAGGCGCGCGACCTGGCTGTGGAGGGTGGCATCACGGTGAACGCGCTGGCGATCGAGGTCTCGCCCGTGACCCGCTTCGGCGAGCCGCTGCGCGCGCACTACGAGCGCGAGGTGATCGGCGGCCCCGGCGCCTTCGTCATGGTCGCCGAGACGCGGGCCGACTTCGCCCGCGCCATGCGGGCGAAGCTGATCCGCGAGATCGCCGCCCGCCCGGGCGCAGGGGCGGCTCAGACGTAGCCCGGCCCCTCGATCGGCGGGTTGGCCTTCAGGAAGCCCTCATCCACCTCGACGCCGATGCCTGGCGCGGTGTTCGGTCGCACCGTGCCGTCCGGGCCGATGCTCCAGGGCGTGCTGCCGAGTTCGTCGCGGAAGCGGTTGGCCTTGGAGATGTCGGCCTCGAAATAGCCGCCATTCTCGATGGCGGCGAGGAAGTGGATCGAGGCCGCCTGGTTCACTCCGGTCATGGAGGAATGCGGGTGGATCGGGATCTTGAAGGCGGAGGCCATGGCGGCGATGCGCAGCGCCTCGGTGATGCCGCCGCATTTCGACAGGTCGGGCTGCCAGATGGTGATCACGCCGTCCTCGAGCAGGCGGGTGAACTCGAAGCGGGTGAAGTGGTTCTCCCCCGCGGCGAGCGGCGTGCTGCCATAGCCGCGCGCCTGGCTGTAGCAATGATGATCATGGGCGGGGAAGGGTTCCTCGAGCCAGCCGATGTTCAGGCGGTCCATCTCCGGCATGACCTGGCGCACCTGGTCGATGGAATAGCCGGTATTGGCGTCCGTCAGGATGGTGAGGTCGTGGCCGAAGGCGTCGCGCACCGCCTCCATGCGTGCCACGTCGTCCCTGACCGTGTCGCCCACGCGCAGCTTCACCGCCCGGTAGCCGGCCTCGACATGCGGCGCGGCCTCGTCGATCAGGGCGACGGGGTCCTGGTAGCCGAGCGCGACGCCGCCTGCATAGGCCGGCACCGGCCGCGCCGAGCCACCGAGCAGCTTGTGGAGCGGCAGGTTCAGCGCCTTGCCCTTGGCGTCCCACAGCGCCATGTCGATGCCTGACATCGCCATGGCGCAGGCTGCGCCCATGCCGTGCGAGGCGAGCTGATACCTGTAGATGCGCGCGTTGATGCCGGTGGTGTCGAAGGCATCCATGCCGAGGATGAGGCCGCGCAGCGTCGTCTCGATCAGCTTCGCGATGGCGGTGTGCGCGCGGCCGTGATGGCTTTCGCCCCAGCCGACGATGCCGTCCTCGGTGATCACCTTCACCATCACCGCGTCGCGCTTGACCGCCTGGCCGATGCCCAGGCGCGGCCCGCCTTCCGGCAGCGGGAAGGAGGTGGGGAAGGCGCGGACGTCCACGATCTTCATGGCGGCGGTTCCTCGGCTGCAGCGGGCGGAGGCTGCCAGCCGGGCACGCGGTTTGCAAACCCCGCCGCCCGCGCCGAGGATGGCGGCGCACCGACCGGGATGGAGAGGACGAGCATGGCGACCGACCCGATGGACGAGGCGCAGCAGGCGATCCGCCTGTGGAGCGGCGTGGCCTGCCCGAATGCGGCGGGCCGCCGGGCGCTGGACGACTTTCCCGCGCTGATCGCCGAACTCGAGGCGCTGCGGGGGGAGATGGTCTTCGAGGACGAGCCCGCGCACTTCGAGACGGCGCTGCGCGAGGAGAAGGAGCAGGGCGCATGAGCGACCTCGCCAGGCTTTCGGTCACCGAGGCGGCGGACGCCTTCGCCAAAGGGGAGGCGTCCGCCGAGGCGCTGGTGCGCGCCAGCCTCGCGCGGATCGACGCCCATGACGGCAAGGTGAACGCGGTGGTCCGCCTCGACCGCGAGGCCGCGCTGGAGGCCGCCGCCGCGCAGGACAGGGCACGCGCCGGCGGCGTGCGGCTCGGCCCGCTCGCCGGCGTGCC
>FWPV01007518.1_pt1 | contig 19707 bp, 20 predicted proteins | sample 2228371 | NCBI WGS metagenome assembly FWPV01 (sample SAMEA103939776, study PRJEB20133) | metagenome
AGAAGCCCAAACCGCAGCAACTGAGTCTCTTCGAACTCAGATACTGCAAGGGCTTGCTGGTTTCTTAAATTAAATTTTGGGGTATGTCCATAAACAAAATCAATATATTTTTAATTTAGCTTAACAAAATCAGGGTAATCATAATTTCCTTCATCCACATATAATTCACTCTAATAAAATTGTAAAAATAATGAACAAATACACTAAAGTTAACCAGTTTTGAACCCGATATTTTAAATATAAAAAAGAAACATTTTACAAAAGATAGGGGGATATCGATGCTGTATACAGGGAAAATAGTAAAGTATCTTGATAATGACGCAGTAGTATTGTTGTGCAAGGATGACGAAGTTCTAATCTTTATTGAGGATGATTATGTGAAGTGGGTGGACAAATCCTTCATCGATATCATTCAGTAAACACCGTAAATATTTTACGGAATCCCTTTATTAAAAGTTCATGTGCATCAAGTCCTTTCGATCTTCGGTCGTTTTGCTTCATGAAATAACATTAAAAAAAGGCTTTCGAATGATTTTTCTATCGTAAGCCTTTTTTCATGACATGCGCACAAACAAATTAAATCCGTTTATGCTTTTGCATTGCATAATATGGAGGATAGTGCAGAATTACAATTCATTTTCCATAATACATATCTAATACCCATCGAAATTATGTCTGCCATCTTCATTACTATACTCAAGCGGGTGTTCTGGAGTATCAGATAGTCCATAAACCCGCCAAAATTAACAATGCCTGTTATATATATATCGCCAACGGGGTCAAGGTCTTTTTTTACCCCGGAGCCCGGCTTGATGGAACCCTGCCCGAGAGCAATAAAGCCTACGTGGTCCATCTTGCCCAGACATGCATCTATTGCCACAATAAAAGGTCTGTCATAGCAGCTTGAAATACGTTCCATAACCCTATTCAAATTTTTGGCATGAACAGGTTCATCCAAACTTCCATAAACATGGACATTTTTGTATCTAAGGTCACCGAGTTTGTATCCGATTAACGGTCCAAGGCTGTCACCCGTTGACCTGTCAGTTCCGATGCAAATAAACACTATCGAGCCGTAATCGTTATTTATAGAACTGCTAATCAGCGTATATAAAGCATCTGTAAATTTTTTAAATGCCCAGTCGTTGTTAATATCTACATAAACCTGTTTAAAAACCGTTTTCATAAATGCATTCAATCTCCCAGCTCTATTGTAACCGCAATACAATAATATTATTGCCTAATACTATTAATTTATTACTCTTTTTTTAATATTATCCACCAAAAGAAGATAGAGCCGGGATCAAGGTTTTACTCAACGGATATTTTGGTTATGCCCTTTTCATTGCCTTTCCTTTTCCCTCCACTGTCTTGTAGATATTCGCACGCAGCTTCGAGGGCACTCTTTTTTACACCCTCGACCTGCACTTTTAAATTGTCAGGCAAAAGACTCAAAAAACTGTCTATCAATGAAAGCTTGGTTTTAACTATGTTTTTTAAAATATCCTCATCCATCAGAATCACCAAACCTTATTTTTAATATCTCATTTTCAAACTTTGCTCCCTTTACCGCATAATTTAAAAGTGTCCTTGGTAGCGTAATATTCCTTTTTATGCTTCCCACCCTGACAATCAGTTCATCTGCTTTTTGGTTAAGGGATATGTCTTTTTTATCAGTAAAAGGCATGTAAATGGACAGTACATATTCATTGTCTTCCTTTTCCACGCATTGTGTTCTTTGGTTATAGAAAATTTGAGAAGGATCTTCATCTGCGAACACCTCATTTCCAAGCCTTCTTAAAATTTCAAGCCCGACTATTTCCTGTTCAAACAAGGGTGCATGATATATAGGTACAGGAGAAAAGCTGTCCGTTATCATTTCCTTATATTTTTTCTGAATATCCTTCCACATTTTAAAATAGTCATCGGATATTACATCCGGAAACACTCTGTTTACGATAACAGCATCAACATTATAGTTGTATATGTTTAAGTAGGTAAAACTTCTTTGTGCTTCTCTGATAACCATCTTTTCGGGGTTTACAACAATTCTTATGCTTGTTACACTTCTGTCCGACAATATTTGCTTCATTTCATCCAGCTGATTATAAATGTTTTCAAATTCACCCATAACACTATCCGACGGCATCGGAACTCCAAGAATAGGCTCCACTATCGGCTTAACCAGCTTCACAGCTTTCCTTTTGACAGGAAACAGTTTATCCATCCACCACCTGAGCATATCCGGGAAGCTCAGAAGTGCCAACGTCTCACCGGTGGGTGCACAGTCAACTATAACAACATCATAGGCCTTCTCTTTATAATACTTGAGTATCCTAAGGAGACTAAGAAGGTCTTCTATGCCCGGAAATACGGTAAGTTCTTCTGTAGTTATATCCTTAATCGTTTTGGATGTGAATAATTGCGTTAGATACTTCTGTACTTTTCCCCATCCGTTTTCCACCTCATGTATGGAATCGATTTCCTGAGCCCAAAGATTTGTCTGAATTTTCACAGGTTCGCAGGACAGCTTTATATCAAGGGAGTCTCCAAGGCTGTGAGCGGCATCTGTACTAAGCACCAATGTTTTTAAGCCTTTTTCGGCGCATTTTAATGCACTGGCAGCAGCAATACTTGTTTTACCTACCCCTCCTTTTCCCGTATATAGAATCATTCTCATAAAACCCCTCCTAAATTTCAGCATTCAAATATTACGAGATTCGAAATATTTTCTAAATATAAATCCAAACACCATGGGAAACCCCTAATAGTATTTGGGCACTGCTTTTTCAGATACATCCTGACGCTTGTACATAAACTTCAATACACTTTGGCAATTTAATCAATCTCTATTTTTTTAAGCTTGTTTTCATCTTCGCTCTCTGTTTCTCCTACCGATTCATTACTGCTTATTACCTCAACAATCCGGATAAACATTTTAAAAGCCAAAGCACGTTCTTCATCAGTCAATGAATCATAAATCAGTTTGATATATTTAGTCGCAGTTTTTTTAAATTCATCAATAAGTAGCTTTCCTTCCTCAGTAAGCTTTATTGTCACAATCCTTCTATCGCTTTCACTGCGTTCACGCTTCAAGTAGCCTTTCCTGACAAGCCGGTCCACAATTCCGGTAGCAGTACTCATTGGGGAATTTATATAATCCGCAATTTTGCTCATTGTAATTTCCCCCTGCCTGTCAACAACCATAATCACAAGCATTTCTGATTTTGATAAAGATAAATCCACATTAAGCCACTCTTGGGGATAAAATATCTTTTGGATATTATCAATAAAATAGTTCAATATTTCAGTGTAATCCAATATATATTTCCTCCTGTGAATATTTCGTAACTCGTAATATTCTAATTAAATAATAATACATTTTAAAACAGTTGTCAATAGTGCCTAAGCAAAAGGTGGATATCATACAAATGAGGAAAAATTAATTCTTATTGTTTCCCGCTGCTCAAAGCCAAGGCCCATAAAGCGGTGAGGTTGTCGAAGGAATAAAACTCGCCGGTTTCGCTATTTCCAAAACCGCCATAATACTTGGAATTTTGATCATCCACCATAAGCTGGAGCATCCTGTCCAAAAATTTATCACTCAATAAATTCTTTCCCGATGACCGGGCATAAACCGAAGCCAGGGCATAGACGGCCGTACTCTCCATTTCTGAGACAAGCTCTTTGCTGTGAGGATCATACCATGCATACAATCTGTTTCTATCATTCATCTCCTTTTCAAGCCAGCTTAAAAGCTCGTCGGTTTGAAAATACTCCTCTGCCAGGTTAAGCGCGGTATAAAGGGTGTATAAAAGGCAAATACCCCGTTTTTCGTTATACTCCTCGTCCAAAAGGTATTCTCCGGATTTGAAATCGTAATACTTATAAAAGAAGGGAGTACCCTCTATCCTTCCTCCTGACACAATTGCCAAGCTTCTTTCATAGACTTCTTCCCAATCCTTGTTATAATACATTAATTTTCTCAACGTCTTAAGGTCCAGATAGCATAAAGGTGTAGACTCCTTGGCGCTGTCATATTTCCAATCATACAACTGATACAGGTTGCCCCCTTTCACCTGGCAATCGTACAGTTTTTGCTGCAAGGCCAACGACACCTGAAAATACTTTTCGTCTCCCCATTTTTCATACGCCCCGAACAGAGCGCCGATTATTCTCAAATCGTCAATGGAGGCATTACAGGTCACATCTTCTCCCGATTTCCACTTTATGTGCAGGTCCTTTGTAACAAGCTCCTTCTCAAAATACCGGTATTCCTTTTCAAACATGCTTCTGTCATCATTTAATAAACTGTAATTCAAAAGAATTCCTATCGATTCCGCCAGAGTGCTTGCATCCCCATTTTCCGGGCATGAGTTGGTTACAACCTCTCCGGAAGGACCCATGAGACAACTGCGGACAAACTGTAATAAATCTTGTTCTTTATCCCTGTATTTATTATTTTCGGATAAAAATATTCCGGATGCTGCCATAGGAAAGTCCTCATGCGCTCTCCGTCCCAGAATATGAATAATTCCTGCAAGAATAATCGCAAAAACAGTAATGCAAATTACAGTAGAAATGTATCTTTTCATTTTTTCACCCCATTGAAAATGTATGAACGCTTATCCCCAATTATTCTTCATTTTTAATAAAGAAGAATAATTCTACCCATCAATAGTGATCAAAAAATGGGGGCAGAATGCCCCCTTATAAACTAAAGTATCTTAATTGTATGTAAAAATGTTAAAGAAACTATATACTAAGATAGTTGTAAATTATGATCAACGCATCAGCTTTTTTAAGTTCTTCTTTCGGTCTGAAGTATTCTCCGCTGCCGTTTACTATTTTAAGACCTTTTGCAATAACAACGTATCCGATAAGAGCCGGATCTATCTCTTCCTTGTCCTTGAAGCTGCAGTTGAAAATGTCACTCAAATCCGCAACCTTATCATATTTCAAAGCCCTGATAACAAATTTCACGCTTTCTTCTCTTGTCAAAGGTGCTTCGGGATTTATTTCATCTTTTTTAATTATGCCTTGACTTATAAGCACATTATATAAATCTTCTGTTTCTTTATCAGTGCTCAAGGCACTCTTACCCCAAAATTCATATCCGCCGTTTATTACCTGTGAGATAAGCAGCATGAAATCCTTTTGCTTAATTTTCTCATTGGGTTTCAATTCCGGACCTTCCAGTCCGATTCCATTTTCTGCCAAAGTCTCAATCTGATTTTTAGCATAGTGGTTTGAAATATCTGTGTATACCAAGGGTTTTTGCTCTTTATATGGGGTTCCGTCATAATTCAAAATAACTCCGGTATTAGCGTCAAACGTTGTAGGCTTGCCTTCTTTAACAGCGTATACAAGCTTCGCTTCGCTCTTTTCTTTACCATCCGCTGCTTCGCCAACCGTAAAGCCTCCCTTTGGATAAACAATATACTCCGGTTTTATAACATATCTTAGCTCCAAACCGATTTCACTGAAGAAAGCATCATAGATTTTTTCCATAGGTAATACCTTTTCCGCCGAAGGAAACTCAATATCATACCAAGTCAATCTATAGCTCACAATATTTCCGGTGATGGCATCAAACTGAACATATATGCCGTTCTCGGGGAACAAAACACCGTTTACCTTTCTTGTATAACTGAAAGCATAGCTACTGGGTTGCTCATTCTCCGGGTAAACAATTGTTACCTCTTCTTGTTCATCAAGCTCGGTCTCTTTGAATTTATCCGGCTGTATCTCGTTCAAAAGCTTTTCTACAGCTTCTTTTGCGTCATCCTTGTTAAACTTGGGAGTTTTTTCACCGTCGTAGTAATACGTGTTGAAGTTCACTATTTCTCCTGTCTTTGCGTCAATGGATACGTTTGAACTGAAGTTCGTTTTACCTTCCTCATCCTTGCTTGAAAAATACAATTCCCAGTTATATTTATTTTTTTCCGGATACCTTTTATAAAGTCCGGCTCTTTCAAGCTTAAAGGTGTCATCCAACTTCAGGGCTTTTAAATTCCTTGCTATTTTTTCAGCCTGTTCCTGAGTTATAAGTGATGAAACCTCTTCTATAGCCGCTATCTCTTCCGGACTGAGTACTACCCCATCCTCCGAAAAGCCCACATCTAAACGGACTTCATTCATTGCAGCATTTTTACTGCCGGCACCGTAAAAATCTCCAAAATAAAATCTTTCACCCGTTGCAGCATCAACATAGTAAGAAGAATTGTAAACAGGGGAATATGCCAAGAATACTTTTAAGCCGTTCATATCATGTACCGCATTATATGTAAGTCTGAGTCCGAGATTTTTAATATAAGCCTTCTGTGCTTCTTCCAGACTCAATATGTTATCCTTTGACGGAAAACTCAAATCCTTTGTCCATGTCTTTTGATAGTCACGAAGCTCACCGGTTTGCTTGTCCATGTATACTATTATCCCGTTTGACGGCACAGGCACTCCGTCATGTATTCTTTCATATGCAAAAAAATACAGTCTATTATCCAGTGATCCTATCTCATTATTTTCCACCGGCTTCAATTGTGCAAGGATTCCAGGATTTAACTTTTCAATAATTTCTTCAGCCTTGCTCTTTGCCTGAGCCTTGCTTATTTTAGGAAGCCTTCCGTATTCTTGAGGTCCCTCCTCATACATATAGCAAGAATAGTAAAGTATATCTCCTGTGCTGTCTACAGTAGCTGAAACGTTGGAACCTTTGAAACTCTTTCCATACCAATTTAAATTCCAATAACTGATGCCGTCTCTTGATTCAACGCCATAGGAAAATTCGCTTAATTCTTCCGGAATCTCAAAATATTTCTTTACCGTCTTGATTGCGTTTTCAAGTCCCGGATCCCCTTCTGCCATTACAAAGCTCGGGAAAACCAGCGATACAACCATCGCCAGTGCTATAGCAAGCACTATTTTTTTCTTCATTTCACAACCACTCCTTAGCTTAAATCTGTTATATATACTTAGATGGATTTACATATAAAAAAGTTCCATCAAATTTTCAATTTTTTACCGGATGCAAATTATTTTCATATTTATCGCTGTAAAGAAAATGCACAGGAAATATATTGAAGCAAGTTGAAGAGCCTCTTAATTGGATAATTCCATCACGCAAATCTCCGGACGGGCAAAAAACCTTATGGGATAACCGGTACAGCCTACCCCTGATGTAACATAAACCCTTGTGTATTCCGTCTCAACCATGCCGTATCTGTATTTTGTGCCATACTCGGAAGGAATAACGGGAGTCCACAGTCCAAAAAACGTCACCTGCCCTCCGTGGGTATGACCGCTCAATACCATATCCACCTTATGGTTTTGAATTTTTTCCGCATAGTCGGGATTGTGGGAAAGCAATATGACGAAATCCTCTTCTTTCACATCTTTGACAGTCGGTTCTATCTTCTGAGTACTATGATAATAATCCCCGACTCCGCCCACCTTTATCCTACCGTTACCGTAAACAATCCAACGGGCATCATTGTCAAGAACGGATATCCCGGCTTTTCTCATATTTTCTCTTGTAATCTCGCCTTTTTTGTAATAGTCATGGTTTCCTAAAACCGCATATTTCCCCAGTGGTGCCTCGAGCTTTGCAAGCTCTTCAAAGCACGGCTGTATGTAGTGGCCTCCTTTTCCGATATAATCACCGCCTAAAAGAATAATATCCGGCTCAAGGGAATTAATCCTTTTAACCAGCTTTGATAGCCTTTCCCTCGAAAAATGGTTTCCATAGTGGATATCCGCAACAAAAACTATTTTTTTGCCGGAAAAGGAATCGGGTATGTCCTTATCTTTTATTTCCATATGCTTAACTTTCAACCAATAGGGTTCAAGAAACATATATGCCGGCAGCAAAATAAATAAAGCCAACAACAATAGAATGATCTTTGATTTTTTATTGAATATAATTTCGAGTACCATAACATCCCTTTCAAACATCAAACAAATACATTCCAATTATAGCATATTTCTGTTATTTGCTGCAGATGTTTTTAATATATAATTCTAAGTAAAATTATTACTATATCATTTCCCTCATATAATTTATATAAGAAAATCAACAGTAAGGAGAAATACAATGTTTCTGCTTATTACACTAAAAAAACCCATGCTTATAGGAATTGCATTTATAATTATAATTATTATCCTTACCATTTCGCTATACAACTCAAGTCCCGTACTCTCAACCTTAGCCGTTACCGAAGAGCATATAACCATGCTGGATGAAATATTTAAGATACGAAATAAAGCCTTTCTTGAGGGTGACCTGGAAAAGATCGAGTCATTATACAACAAGAGAACAACGCTTGGAAAGTGGGCATATGAGCATCAGTCCAAAAAAATGAATTATCTCCACACTTGGGCCGATAAGCAGGGAATTAAATTTACCGATATAAAAACCAAAATAAAAATACGTTACGTCAAAGAAAGAGGAACCGGTTACCTGTTTAATTTTGTTGCCTCAACGGAATATCGCTATAGCTACGAAAACGAACCGCATACCGTCAATTCCTTCAAAATTGGGACATATCACTCTTTAAATCTCGATAGCATCGAAGGCAATTGGCTCATCTCAAAAGAATGGTACACAGATCCCTTTGCCGATTCTCTAAACCAGGACAATATAAAGGTGGAGGAATTTAAACAATATCTTTTGAACTTAGGTCCAAGGAATTTCAGTAATCTTAACAAAAGAAGACGGGATGCAGTGGAATACGCTTACCGTTACGGCGGTGCGGCAGCAGATGAAAAGTATGGATTTTCCTATAATAAAAAATACCGGGACTATAACCCTTTGGGCGGAGACTGCGCCAACTTCGCATCTCAAATTCTGTTTGAAGGAGGCAAATTCAAACAAACCGGTGAGTGGAGATATGACAGGGACGGAAGCAAAGCATGGGTAAATGCCCACGCATTCAACAACTTCATGCTTTACAGCGGAAGAGGCTCATTAATAGCAAGGGGTACTTATAATCAAGTCTTTAAAGCCTCCTTTAAACTGCTTCCCGGAGATTATGTTGCCTACGAAAAGAAAGGCAAGATTACTCATATTTCCATGGTTACCTCTGCAGATTCAAAGGGCTATGCCCTGGTAACCTGCCATAACACCGACCGGTGCAATGTGCCCTGGGATCTGGGATGGAGCGACAAAGGAATAAAATTCTGGCTTGTCAGGGTAAATTATTAGCCGCAAATAATAAAAACAGTCAAAGGGAAATCTCCCTTTGACTTATTTATCATCAGAAATACCAAATCTCTTTTTGAATTTATCAACCCGTCCACCTGTATCTACAAGCTTTTGCTTTCCTGTAAAGAACGGATGACAATTTGCACAAACGTCAACACGCAACTCCTTCTTGGTGGATCCGGCTTCATAAGTCATACCGCAAGCACACTTTATAACTGCTTTTTCGTAATTCGGATGAATACCCTCTTTCATCTTTTCACCTTCTTTCATAAACCTTATCAAAATGCATTGCCGACGCATTTTTATAATTTATTTTTATATTTTTTATAATTTTAATGTTATTTCACACTTCAGCAATTTTCAAAACGCAAATGATATTTTAACATAAATATGGTTTATGTGCAAGAACTATTTTTCAACAAAGGCAACATTTATACCGTTAATAAATTCAACATTGTTTTTGGTCTGTATCAAACGGTTGATAAGCATTTCCGTAACCTCAGCCGTTCCCATGTTGCTCATTGCCTTTCTGATTGCCCAAATACCTTCAAGCTCCTTCTGGTCCAAAAGCAGCTCTTCTCTTCTGGTTCCGGATTTGTTTATATCTATGGCAGGGAATATTCTCTTTTCGGAAAGCCTTCTGTCGAGATGAAGCTCCATATTACCCGTACCCTTGAATTCCTCAAATATAACATCATCCATCCTGCTTCCGGTCTCAATAAGTGCAGTTGCCATAATGGTCAGGCTTCCGCCGTCTTCAATATTTCTTGCGGCTCCGAAGAATCTCTTCGGTTTATGAAGAGCACCGGGATCAAGACCTCCCGACAAAGTTCTTCCTGTTGGAGGAATTGTAAGGTTATATGCCCTTGCAAGCCTTGTAATACTGTCTAAAAGTATTACAACATCCTTCTTTTGTTCCACCAGTCTCTGTGCTCTTTCCAGAACCATTTCGGCTACTTTTATGTGATGCTCCGGCACCTCGTCAAAGGTAGAATAAATAACCTCTCCGTTTATCGAACGCTGCATATCCGTTACTTCTTCAGGTCTTTCATCAATAAGAAGCACGATAAGCTCCATTTCAGGATAATTGGTGGTAATTGCATTCGCAATTTTCTTTAAAAGTATGGTCTTACCGGCTTTAGGAGGCGAAACAATCATTCCCCTTTGGCCCTTTCCTATTGGTGCTATCAAATCAATTAATCTTGTTGACAATTCTCTTGGAGATGTTTCGAGAGTAATCCGCTTATCCGGATAAATCGGAGTCAAGTACTCGAAAGGAACTCTTTTAGCTGCAACCTCCGGCGGATCTCCGTTAACGGTTTGGACATACAATAAAGCTTGGAATTTTTCTCCCTCTTTTGGTATACGTCCCTTTCCACGGATTTTGTCTCCCGTTTTAAGATTGAATCTTCGTATTTGTGAAGGTGAAACGTATACGTCCTTGGGACCGGATAGATAATTATCACTTCTCAAAAAGCCGTATCCGTCAGGTAAAACTTCCAGTACTCCCTCAACAGGATCATCACTTTCTATCTTTTCAAAAGCATTTATCGGCTTTTCATTTTCTTTCTTCTGTTCGTTGGCTTTTTTCTCAGTCTTTGCCTTTTCAGCTCCGTTTTCAAGCCCTGCTTCCTCAATATTGGCAGAATCTTTGTTTTCCACAATTCTTGAAGCATCACTTTGCTTAGCTGACTCGTCTTTTAAAACAGCCTCATCACTTTTTACTTCAACGGTATTAACTTCAGAACCGGCTGTTTTAGCACTCTTTTCGGCTTCGTCCTCTATATAGGCTTGATCATTCTTTTCCTCAGCCTTATCAATATTAGATTCATATTTTTCTTCAGCAGCAGGCTCGGATTTTTGCTCAACCTGTTGCTCGTTTTTTTCAGTCACTGTTTTCTCTTGAGTTTTTTCTTCATTGGATTTGTTTAATTTGGGCCTTCCTCTTTTAGATTTTCTTAACACAAGAGGAGCTTCCTCCACAGGATTTTCTTGTTTATTTTCCGAAACACCTTCAGTGCTGCCAGTCTCCTCTTGAAGCTCAGTGTTGATTTCCGCGTCCTTGGCTTCCTGCGTATTAATTTCATTTTGAACTGCGTTTAAGCCGCCGTTATTAGCTGCCTCATAAATTTTTTCGATAAGCTCGCTTTTTCTATACTTTGTAATTTTTTTAATCCCCATCATCTTCGCAATATACCTTAAATCCTCCAGCGTCTTATCATTGAGCTTAATATCCTCCATGTTACACCACCTTATTTATACATAATATTTATTTCCATATAATAGGGAGTTCATTCATTCAGATAATATATAAAACCCTTTTATACCTTGGAAAGGTTAATACTTGAGGAGAATTATCGAGTATCGCACTATAAGCAATAACATTATACCAACGCAAATTATATTTGTCAATTGTACATATACTGAACCAAGCAGCCCAAAAATCACGCTTCTCATATTATCAGCATTACCCATGATAAAACCTCGTAGAAATTTAATTTGGAACTCATGCAATACGGATGTGACTATTGCCAATAGCTAAATACTATAATAATCCCCAAAATCAACTCATTAATATAACCTATTTTTATAATTTTATATATAACTAAAATTTACGGCTTATAAATATAATATACCATATTTATCTAACTGTCCACCCCAAAATATAAAATAATTACAAAAAATATTAATCATTTTCTATCCCTTTTTTTCATGAGAGACTGTGAAGTCCCTGTATCTGAGGGTTCATTCTCATTTAAAAGCAATATCTGCTTTAACTGCAAATTGTTCTTAAGGTGTTCGTTGGACGAAGCAAAAATCGTTTTATTGGCCAGGCATTTTTTACACCTCAAATAAATTTTATCGCAAAGCAATATTAATTCTATATCATTATTGCCACATTCGCAAGATAAATTACCTTTCTCGGCAATATCATGAATAATATTTACCGTATCAAACATAACCTGTGTATTAATAAAGTAGTTATCATAACCAAACATGTCTATAAGTTCATCAAATTCCTTCTCCAGATTGTCAATTTTTCGTCTTACATCCCGGTCATTGCCTATAAAGCACTGCTGCATGCCGGTTTTTGGGCAATTGAGCACACTGACTTCCGCGGAAACAAACTCTTTTCTGCCAAGAAGATATATATGGTCCGAGCCGCACCCTATACAAGGTATGATAATCCTATAGCTCATCGGGTTCTCCCTGGCTATAACCAGTGATGATCCATTGCACCTGCAATTAAACCAAATTTCTTTTTTGTATGTCAAATCAAAAAGTGATACGTTAATAAACTGAAATGTACCGCAGGATGAACACTTAAACGCAATGGTTGTACTGGTATCTATTATCATTTTACCCACCTCTAATATATATAATTCGTGGAGAACATGAAAAAATCCTTTTTTTCCTGCTTTATTTTTACTGTTTTATTTTTTATTGATAGCATTATTGAATTTTTTTTATTATAATAATGGTATTGTAAAAAGAATCTAAGGAGCATTAGCATGAATAAATTATTCTCGAATTTTTTGAAATATGCCAAGCTATTAATAAAGCCTTCAGCCTTTATACTGCTGTATTTAGCCCTATACTTTGCCGCACAGATAATAATAACACTTATTGCCGCTATACCTCAATTAATCATTGGATTATCCGAAAATCCGGATATTATTTATGATTATGGTGCCCTTGAAGCATTAGTTAACAATATAATATTCGAATGGGCCATCCCCGGCATGCTTATTTCAATATTTGTTTGTCTACCGATTTATTTTTTAATTTCAAAATTGCGAAAACAAAACTTTTTCGAGTACTGTAAATTTTACAAAACCGGTACTGTAGTTGTCGGTCTTAGCTTGATACTGGGAATATCCATGAACGTTTTCGTTACCCTGTTTTTAAACTATATAAACAACCTGATACCGCTTCAAGAAATATCAAAGGGTTACGAGAATTTAGCGGAATTAATCATGAGCGGAAATACCTTTCTGCTTTTTATAACCGTCGGAATTATGGGACCAATTATAGAAGAAGTAATTTTCAGAGGCCTGGTTTACAGCGAATTAAGAAAAGTTTTAAATGTCCCGGCGGTAATAATCATACAAGCTTTACTTTTCGCAGTTTACCATATGAATATTATACAGGGAGTAAATGCCTTTTTTATTGGAGTGGTTTTGGGCATAGCTGTTTACAAAACCGACTCAATATGGCCCGCAATCGCAATCCACATTTCCTTTAACAGTATAAACGTCCTCATGAGCAGAGCAATGCCCGAAAGCTTTGGTACATTTTTGGAGAGCTACCATCTTCTTATGTTTGCCGCAAGTATATTGCTCACAGCAGCCATCTTAATGCTGATATGGTTTTTCCCTCGCAGGGATCCCGCATGCATTGAGGAAAACAGCCGTTGAACCGGTGCTGTTTCAAACTTGACAGACTCATAGCGAAAATGCAAAGGATCTTGTTGCATACATATATGACGGTTCTGTTTCAATATTAACAGTCTCATAGCAAGGTTGTACAACCTCAATTTTATGTCAATCCTATAATGATATTTGAACCGTATCACATCCAACCTTTTATAATACAAAATGCTGTGTTTGTAGTATTTAGAACGCAGCATTTTAAAATTGGCAAAACCTTACATAATCCCTTAAAAAATTTTATGAAAACAATCACCTTTCATTACTCAAATCATAATATATAGTATAAAACAATCATCAAAACATGAAAGGGGCAATTACAAATGTTGGATTTCAATTATGACGAATTAAAAAACCAACTCAAAGCTGAAATTGAAAACGAAATGGAAGCTAAATTGAAAGCTTTAAGCACAAGCGGTGCTGATTCTAAAGCTTCAGCTGATAATGATGCCGATACTGACGTTGACGTAAAAGAAAAAGAATTTCATGAACAAATAAACAAGCAAATTAATTATAACTTCATTACCCAGAAACAGTATCAGGGTCAGAAAGCTGAAAATGACTCCGACAGCGATTCAGATGTCGATGCTGGCGTTAGTGCCGGTGTTGCTGCTGAAACCAAGTCTAAATCCAATTCTGAAGGTGAAGCAGAACAGGCAATTTTAAAGAGGAAATAACAATAGCGTGAAGCTAGTGGGTTAATCCCGCTAGCTTCATATAATAAAATTGGGTAACCGAGAATAATGAAAGCTCACGGACACCGGTATACAAGAACCAATCTTGACGGTGGCGGATCAGGAGGTTTAAATATGACAGAGCAGGACAGTGCACTTGAAAAGAAGGATAATGTTCAAAGTATATTGGACAAAATCACAAAGGACAGCTTTCAATATAATTCTCAAGACCTGAGCCAGGATCAGAGGATGGACGTCAACCCAATACAGCTGAACACCCAAAATATCCATATTAACCTTGATAAAGACCTTTATAAATTAGCGGGAAAAATTACAGGAACCACACGTCTTAAAAACAGCTTAGATATTGTTCCCTATGTCCATATATTCCTGTATTTCGGTGACGACCATGGGATTCCGGTGCATAACACAACTTCCGATAAGGACGGTAACTTTGCAATAAACGACTTGCCACCGGGATTTTATACTCTTTTCGCACAGGCCGGCAATAATTTAAAATATTATTCCAAGTATATTAAGCTGCTGCCCGGGGAGCAGGCACATCAATCCGTGTTGTTAAAATAATGAGGAAGAAAAAAGTAAATCCCCAAAAAGGAAAAACCCCGCAACAATCAATGTTGCGAGGCTCTGGAGCTGGTGGACGGACTTGAACCCCCGACCTGCTGATTACAAATCAGCTGCTCTACCGACTGAGCTACACCAGCATATGGTGGGCACTATAGGGCTCGAACCTATGACCCCCTGCTTGTAAGGCAGATGCTCTCCCAGCTGAGCTAAGCGCCCTAATAACCCTTGCTTTTTCGCAAGAGTTATTATAGCACCAAGTAATATAAAAAGTCAATCAAAAAATAGGATGAATTTTTTAGTATACATAGTAAATTTCTCTTACTGTAAATATAAATAATGGAAAAATGCTTTTAAAGCTTTCCATACTAAACATTCATTCTATTATACATATTGAGCGCACTCTCAACTATTGCATCCATATTGTAATATTTGTATTCTGCCAGCCTTCCCAACAAGAATAGATTATCTATTCCCTCGAGCATATTTTTGTAATCGTTGTACATTTTCATATTTTCCTGTGTGAATATAGGATAGAAGGGGATATTGCCTACACTTCCCGTCCTATTGTATTCCATCGGATATTCCTTGACAATTGTAGTCTTTCCTTCAATCCTTTGTCCCGTGAGATGCTTAAACTCGGTAATACGGGTGTAAAGCATGTCATTGGGATAATTTACGGTGCCCTTGGGCTGGTAATAGTTCATTTCATAGGTCTCAAACTTAAAATCCAAAGACCTGTAGGGAAGAACTCCGAGCCTGTATTCTAAAAGTTCATCAATTGCACCGGTATAAACCACCGGGCCGTTGAAGACCTCTCCTTCAAAGAACAGCTTCTTTTTTACCGTATCGATTTTAATAAGATCGCAAGCATTGGTGTTCAATCTTACCGTTATATTCTCATGATTCAAAAGCCTCTCAAATAACCGGGTATATCCTTCTTCCGGCAACCCCTGGTACTCATCCTGAAAATACCGGTTGTCAAAGGAAATGTGTACCGGAACCCTTGCGGTAACCTGGGGATCAATCTCTTCCGGCTTTAGCCCCCACTGCTTCATTGTATAATTGATAAATATCTTTTCATAAACATAATCGGCAACCTTCCGTATCTCCGGGTTTTCGTCCTGTCTGAGCGTTAAAATGGGTATTCTGCTCTCCATCCCGTGCTTCGACACCAGTATTTCTTTTAAGCGAACCGCAGTCTCTGCGTCAAACACCTGCTTTAACGTATTCAAATTAAACGGAATGGGAACCAACTTCCCGTCTATACTTCCCGCCACCTCATGTTGGTAATTGTTCCAGGAGGTATAGTCGGAAAGATACTCATAAACCCTTTTGGAATACGTATGAAAAATATGGGGTCCGTATTTATGTATAAGTATACCGCTACTGTCAAAGCAGTCATACATGTTTCCTGCTATATGATTTCTCTTTTCAATAATCAAAACCCTCTTGTTCGACTTTTCGGCAAGCTCCCTTGCAATCACAGCTCCCGCAAAACCTGCTCCCACCACAATACAATCAAACATAACCTATCATCCTTTAGTATTATTCTAGCTTAATATTATTCACTTGATATTATTCGCTTCATCCACGCTTTTACTCATACCGTTTTTTTAATAAACCCTACTCTACCGGCAACCTTTTTTATCACATCATATACAATTTCATCCTTAAAAAGCAGCAATACCAAAAGATATGCCGCCCCTGTCAAACCGGCAGCCGCAAATAGCATAACAAATACATTTCCTATAGGCAAGTAGCTTACAGCATAGGCCACTATAGCCATAACCAGGGAAGCTCCTATATACTTAAGCATTCCCTTTGATAAAAAGGTTTTTCCCACCAACTGCCATGTAAAAATCATCTGTATAAGAGTTACAACGCTTTCTGCAATAACCGAAGCCACTGCAGCTCCGTTCCTCGCAAATATAGGTATCAGAAGCATATTCAATGTAAAATTGACAACAGCACCACCCATTACCGAATACATTGTCAGCTTTTCCTTGCCAAGAGGTATCAATATCTGTATGCCGATAAGATTGCTAAGGGAAATAATCAATACTATCGGCAGCAATATTCTCATTGTAATTGTTGATTCGGCAAACAAGTCTCCTCCCATTATATCAATGATTTTATCGGCAAACACATAAAGAAACACCATGCTTGGAAGAGCTGCAAACACAATAAAATAAAGGGCTTTGGAGACAACCCGTTTAAACTCCTCCCTGGCACTGTGCTCAATAAAATAGGATAATCTGGGCAGTAAAACCGTTCCCAGTGAAGTAACCAATGTAATTACCGCTCTGGATACCTTGATTGAGGTGGAATAGAGCCCTACCTCCCTGTCATCTGTCAGAAAGCCCAGCATAACCGTGTCCAGATTGGCATATATACTGATGGCAAGGTTCATGGCAAACAAAGTCAGTATCGGCTTCATATGCCTCTTGAAATCATAATTTCCCACCGGACGCAAGCTGACTATTTTGCGGGCATTGATTGCATTTAAAATATTAGAGCCCACACTGGAAATAATCAATATAAGTGCATAAAACATATAGTCATTCTCAGTCCGCACAAGAAGGAACAGCGTCCCTAAAGAAATAAGCTTAAAGATTACGCTCCTTACCGTTATATATAAGTATTCCTCCTTGGCCTGATACAGCCACTCAACCCCAAGGGTGGTAAACAGAATGCTTAAACTTGTCAGCATTATAAGCTCTTTTTCCTGATACAGCTTCGGAACAAAGGCTATGCACGCTGCAAGTATCACATAGGCTACCAATGTCCACAGCATGTTTAAAATAAAGAGCTCTTGGGCAACCTTCGTCAGCTTCTCTCTGTCATCCCTCACCTTTGCACACTCGCGGATCCCATAGAGGGGTATCCCGAGAGAAGCAAGCATGATAAAGTATGAAATAACCGAAGAAGCAAAATCCACCCTTCCTATGCCTTCGGGCATCAATATCCTGGAGGCATAGGGAAGTACTATGATAGGAAAAAACATATTTAAGATAATTCTGAGCCCGTTTATAATAAAATTCAGTTTTATTGACTTTTGTTTCTTCTCCAAAACGTACCCTTCTTTACGTCTGCAATATTTACATTTCCGTACACGTCTTTACGGTTCGGTTTTCTTCTCTATACACGTTGTTTTCATCTCTATGCACGTTTTCGTGCCTGAAATTATTCGTCTCTTTGTTCATTCATTATGCCTGAAATTATACGTCTCTTTGTCTATTCTTTATACCTGAAATATATTTGAGATTTTACGCCTGTTTTATCCGCACAGGCTTTAAAAGCCCCAAAGCAGGCTTAACCTTAAAACTCCACAGAGGCTGTATAACGCTTAACACCTTGACTATTCTGCCCCCGGTTTTCCGTATCAGATTAATATACCAATTGCCGGTAAGACCATACAGCTCAGGGCTTAATTCCTTCAGCATCGCATCATACTCAACACAGCGTTTATAGTTGTTTGCCGGTTTGTCGGGCAAATTAGCCAGGCTGTAGTAGTGATCTCTTATAAAGCTAACGAGGAAAAACCTCAAATACTCCCGGTTCTGCTCTTTCATTTCCACTTCGGAATAATATTTGAAAATCCGCCTGTCCACTCTTACAGTATGGTCATAATTCTTCAACAGGCTGTTTCTGGCCACGCTTTGATCAGGCCTTCCCAAGAAATACTGGTAAAGCACAATATCTAAAAAGATAATGGAATAAACATAAGGAACCGGTAAAAGGTTGTACTCTATGTCCACATAAAAGGTTTTTTCCTGAAGCCGTATGCCGTTATCTTTAAGAACCGATGTTTTATAGGTAATCGAATGCATAGGAATAACCATCTTTTTTGCCACAATTTCCGGCCATGAATAATTGCGTTCAAATTCCACATCGTTAAACCGGATCTCTTCTTTTTTGTCATCAACCAGATTTACCGTTGCAAAATGAGTAGCAACCAAATCCGAATCGCAAGCATCTAGAAAATCCACAAGCTTGATTAGGGCATCGGTATCCACCCAGTCATCGGCATCAACCACTTTAAAATACTTGCCCGTAGCAAGCTCTATCCCCTTGTTTATGGTAGAGCCATGACCGCCGTTTATTTTATCAACGGCAATAAAAGTCCCCGGATACTTCTCCTCATAGCCCTTTGCTATTTGAAGTGTCGAGTCCTTTGAGCCGTCATTTATCACCAATACCTCGATTCTGTCCATAATTTTCTCCGAAATAAAAGAATCCAGGCATCTTCCGATGTATTTTTCCATGTTATAGGAAGGCACCACTATCGATAAAGTTTTCAACCTTCGCACCTCGCCTCTATTGTCTTTTGCAAATTTTAACTATACCACATCGCAGTAGATGCTGCAATAACAGTATAATATCATATAAATATAAAAAATGAAATTACACACTAATTACAATAACCCATCGAAAATATTTTATCCGAACAAAGAAATTATCCTTTTTGATTCCTTTTTTCTATAGTATAGCATACAATTGCATTAATACTTCCAATTATTGCTATAATAAATGCTACCCCCATTGCTGTTACTCTAAATAGGGCATAATTAACTCCTGTCAGAATAACACTTAAAACAGACACTAAAATTAAGAATCTATACGCTTTGGCCTTTCTTTTCTCCATATCGTTGACCTCCCATAAAAAATCTTATACTTTTTTAAAATATTTAATTTTTCCCGGAGAAAATAAATCCGCTAAAACCATAATCATGGTTTCATATAAATTAACTTGTTGTGCTAGCTTTTTTTACAGGTAAAAATTGCGAATGAAAAACTCCAACATAATATTGTAACC
>FWPV01007519.1_pt1 | contig 19705 bp, 19 predicted proteins | sample 2228371 | NCBI WGS metagenome assembly FWPV01 (sample SAMEA103939776, study PRJEB20133) | metagenome
GACGATGTCGCCGGTCTTCAAGAGCGCCAGCGGCCCGCCGACGAAGCTTTCGGGTGCCACGTGCAGCACGCAGGCGCCGTAGGAGGTGCCGCTCATGCGCGCGTCCGACAGCCGCACCATGTCGCGCTGGCGCGATCAAGTGACCCTCGACCGCGCGGGTCATCACGACCGAAGGAACTGCCCCTCGGCGCAGCAACTACTCGGCCAGGAAGGCGTCCAGCACTTTCTTTGAAATGCGATACTGCGTCCCGATCTGCTTGGCCTTGATCTGGCCGGAAGTGATCAGGCTCTGGACGTCCGCTTCGCTCACCTTGAGATAGGCGGCCGCTTCGGACAGCGTCATCACCTCTGGGGCTGCCGCAGCGGTTGAGGCTGCCGGCGCCTGCTGCTGCGTGGCACCCGCCACGGCCTGGCTGATCATGCCGGCCATGCCGGCCCCGATGCCGACGCCCGCGCCCAGCCCCACGCCTGCTCCGGTCAGGCTGCCCGCCTCACCGCCAGCCCCCGGGCCGGCGGCCTCGCGCATGGACTTGGCCGCCTGGTATTGCAGGTACTTCGTCATGTCACCGATTGCGCCCATTGCTGCGCGCTCGTCAATCGCCTTCTGAGTCTCCTCGGTCGGGCTGATAGACTGGACGAACATCGCCTTGAGCAACAGGCCGAGCGCGGCGAAATCGTCCGAGACCTTGACGCGCGCCCCCGCGCTGAGTTCGTCGAACATGGAGGGTAGGTCAAACAGGCCCACTTTGCTCTCGCCAAGCAGGTCCGTGAGCCGGCTGACGATGATCCCCCGCAGGTAGTCTTCGATGTCACTCGTCTGATACAGGCCTTGCGTGCCGACAATCTTGGCCACGAACATCTGCGGGTCCTGGACGGCCATGGAATAGCGGCCGTTCGCGCGCAGCCTGACCAGCCCCAGGTCTGCGTCGCGGAGGGCGATCGGTTCGGGAGTGCCCCACTTCATGTCAATGAAGTCCCGCATATTGACGAAGTAGACCTCCGCCGTGAAGGGGGTCTGTCCCCGCGTGCCCAACTTAAGGAGATCAACCAGCAGCGGTATGTTGGCGGTCGTGATCGTGTGTCGGCCCGGCCCAAAGGTATCGAGGGCCTTGCCATCGCGGAAGAAGACCGCATTCTGATTCTCACGCACGATCACCTGAGAGCCGATGCGGAAGTCCCCAGCGCCGAACTCCGGCACCCGGGCCACCATCTGATTCGCCGCCTGATTGGGTGCCTCTACGACATCAATGATCCTTGCCATGAAATTACCTCCTGTGTCCTAGCGTAGTTACTCCGCCGTGCCCCTGATGACGTCTTCGCGCCGGCTGAATGTCTCGTTGAGCGCCACCAACGCCTCGTCAGCGGCCTGGATCGCCTCCCCGATCTCCGCTTTCGCCCGGACGGCCTCCTGGAGCCCGGTAATCGCCTCGTCCACCTCGGCGAGCTGCGCGCCCAGCGCCTCATCGAACTCGATCATCCGGTCCAGGTCATCTTCCTTGACCTTGACCAGGTCGAAGAAGGGGCTGTACCCGTAGGAGGCCGTCTTGATGCGATCCCGCACGGTCTGCAGGCGCGCTACCAACCGCTCCATGTCGTCCACCCACAGGAGGCCGCCCGACGTCAGCAGTTCCTGCTGCAAGGCGGTGAGCTTCCGCCGGCGAGCATCCAGTTTCTTGGCCAGGCTATCGCGAACCTGCTTGTCCGCAGCCCGCCGCATTTCCTTCTCCTTGTAGCCCTTGTATCCCGGAATCCAGGATACCGCCTTCTCAAGGAGGCCGCGCTCCCCTTTTGCCCGTTCGATTTGATCCATTTGGTTTCCCCCTCACTGCCTCATCAGAGTCGTTACGTTGGGCAGGCGGTTCAGCATCAGGACGCCGAGCGGCAGGCCGATGATGCTGACGCACAGCAGCCAGGCGACGAGGGACCACACAAGGCTGAACCACCAGCCAACCAGCACGAAGTAAAGGACCCGAAGGAGCCACGAGACCTGCGGCACGGACTGATAACGCGACCGCACGGTTCCATCAAGGCCCACCTCAGTCACAGTATAGCCGCGCGGCATGCGCAAAGTCAACACGAGCGGCACACGATTCAGCATCCACAGCCCCGCCGGCAGGCCGATGATCGTGATATTGAGGAACCACGCGATCAGGATCCATGCCAGCGTCACATGCCAGCCAACCAGAAAGAACCACAGCACCCGAAGCAGGAAGGGCATGCCCGGCTCCTGCCTGACGTGACGCTGCGGTGCAGCCTTGACCAGCGTATCGGTAGACGAGGCCATCAGACACCTCCCGGTCAGCCCGTCAGGAAGACTTCAGACCCGCAATAGGGGCACTTGACCACGCCCTTGCCGACCAGTTCGACTTGCCCACCGCAGTTGGGGCACTTCTGGTCGGCCTTCATCTCCGAGGCCTGTTTGGAGTAGAGCAGGCCGTCCCGCCAACTGATGGCGCCGCTGAAGAGCCCCTTGCCCACCAGGTCGCGCACCAGGTCCTCGACGCGAGCGCGCGGTTCCTGCAGTTCCAGCGCGACTTCCGAGAGGCTGACCTTACCCTGGGCCAGCACCATGTTGAGGATCTTCTTCTGCTTGGCGATCTCAGCGTATTCCGCGCTCTCCTGCCGTCCCCTGGCCAGCAGGTAGACTCCGCCGCCACCCAGCGGGAGCACGGCCACAACCGTCACGATGACAATCCCGAGGATCGCACCGGTAACCGTCGTCTCCTTCGTAGTGGCCTGCGTGATCAGCAAGATCGCGGCCACCACAAAGACGATGGCTGCCACCGCGATCAAGATGACCCCGATCGTTCGTCCCTGTCCCGGCATGAATTACCTCCTTGCTCTCATCCGAAACTGCTGCCGCCACCACCGCTGCTGCCGCCCGAGAAGCCACCGCCGCCCGAGAAGCCGCCGCCCCCAAAACCACCGATTCCACCGCCGCGTACACCGCCACCCCCGCTGGAACTGGGCCGGCTGGTGAGGGTGTTTCCGGCCTGAGCCAACATGCTGCCCAGCCCGGCGCTCATGGATGCCAGCGACGCGCCCATGCCTCTCGACATCCCCTCGAGCGACGGCCTTGACCCGCCGCCCTCAACCGGGACGGGTGCGGCGTGACCGGGGGGCCGCCCGCCGCTTGGCCCCGTCCAGGGCTCTGCCGGCCCGTAGTAGGTCGGGCGGGGCACCGGAATCCACCAGGTCGGTGCCGGCGCATCCACCGCCGAGAACTTGCGAATCCAGCTCTGCTCCAGGCCGAAAGCCACCGCATAAGGCAGATACTTCTCGAAGATGTCCGCGGCCTCCTCCACCTTGGTGTACTTCTCCAGGTTCTGCAGATAGCGCCTGAAAGCCAGCCACCGGGCCCTGGCGTCCGCGCCGGCTTCTGTGCGCCTCGGCATATGCCGCGCGACGACGATCACGCCGACGGCCACCACGACGAGCGCCGCCGGGATGCAGAAGGCCGTCGGCGCGAGCGGCGTGAGGGCAATCACCAGCACGAATCCGCCGACAAGCGCCGCCACCAACGCTACGATCCCCAGGCAGCCGAAGAAAGTGCGCGTCTTCTCTGGGCTCTCCTTGAAGAACCCCTCGCGGACAACCTCCTCATACAGTTCCTTGCGCAATTCAGGAATAGCGGTGTAGAACCGATCCCTCAGGTCCGAGAGCCGGACCTCGTCACGGCGCTTGAACAGCGCCTCGATGAGGGTCTTCTCATAGGGCCTCAGCGGGAGAGACCGGTTCTTGAGGCGATAGAGGTAGTCCCTGCGGCTGCCGATGCCCAGCAATCCCGGCTCTTCCACCTCCTCGATCTCCAACACGCCGCGCCGGGCCAGATCGAGGATGCTGGCCAGGATGTCCTGCATGTCAGCGCTCTCATCCACCAGCGTGCCGACCACACCCGCCGGCAGGTCCGAGGGCGGTTCGGGCAGGTAGTCAGCAATCAGGCCCACCGGCGCGTCACGGCCCCTGCGATACCACCAGAGGTAGAGCAGGAGGGAACCGCCAACGGCGATCAGAATACCCAGGGCCGCAAAGCCGAGCGTGAACACGGGGCCCCACGTGGCGCGGAACTCCTGTTGCCTGGCCTGCTCCTCGGCTTGCGCGTCCAGGGCCCGCTGCCACGGCTGTGGCTCACCCGCAACAAAGCCGTGTGGCCACTCGGCCACCACCTCCACGCGCTGGCCGGGCTGGATCGGCCCGCGCACGGTGATGGTGGCGTCCCGCTGGCCCTTCTCGAATTGCGCATCCGCCTGGGCCCCGTGGACCCCGTAGTTGGTGAAGCCCGTGCCCTCCGGCGCGTGGAGCCGGATCACCGCCGACCGGGTCGGGAACGGGTTGCCAGCCGGGATTGCCTCCCAGAACAACTGGTCCACGCCGTCCTCGGGATAGTAGCGCAGCGGCTTCACCGCCGTATAGCCAATCACGATCGTGCGGCGGCTATCGCTGGTGGGGGGAAAGTTGTACCGGACGTAGACGTAGTTGCCGTCGCTTCGCACGCTGTAGGTGTACGGCTCGCCGCCGTCTGACAGGCGGTAGACCGGGCCGCCCTCCTCGCGAACGGTCACATCCTGTATGCCGGCCATGTTCCTGAGCTGGATCTCCCGCTGCCCGTAGCGAAAGACACCGCTGGTGAAGACCAGTTCCTGCGTTTCTTCCACGCGCAGGTTGCCGTCCTTCAGCGGAGTCAGGTCCACGTCATAGCGCTGCCAGTACAGTTGCTTGTCCTGGGCCTGAGCGGTGCCGCCTATGGCGACCAGCAGGACAAGGAGCAGCAACCAGCTCCCAAGCCAGGTTCGCCTCATGAGAATGCTCCTCCCTGAGAACGAGGAATCCACGCGCGCTCTCGCCTCTCCGGCACCATCATACCACGCTCACGCCGATTTACCCGAACTGACTCCGACGGTTGCCTGACATGTGACAGGCGCGAGTACCCCTTCGACGTCCATCGGCTACTACGCAAGCGAGAGCGCTGGGTTTCGGGCCACCCGTGGGCCTGCCGGCACCCCTTTGGGACATCATTCCGAGGCGTGCTATACTGTGCCCACCGGCTGCAATCGCCCGAGAATCGAGGCGGCGCCGAACATCCGCCGGAGAAACCGACTGTAGAAAGGAGCCAGGGCCCACACTGCCCGGGGCTGTCGGACGACAAGGCATGAACAACAGCATCAAGGCCGTGCTCTTCGACCTCGACGGAACGTTGCTCGATAGCGACATGGAGACGTTCCTGCCGCCTTATCTGGAGCGCATTTCCGCTCGCATTGCCCATCTTATGCCCCCAGAGAAGTTCATCGCCGATCTGTTCCGGGCGACCGAGGCCATGGTCGCCAACGATGGCCGGGCTACCAACGAGGAGGTCTTCGCAGCAACCTTCTACCCGTTGATCGGCCGCTCGCGGGACGAGATGGAACCGATCTTTGCCAGATTCTATCAGGAGGACTTCCCAGGGCTGGCGCGGTACGCCCGGCGCAAACCCGAAGCCAGGTCCGTTGTGGGGCGCGTTTTCGACCTGGGCTACGATGTGGTGATCGCCACCAACCCGCTCTTCCCCGAAGTAGCGATCCGCCAGCGGCTGGCCTGGGCCGGCGTGGACGATTTTCCCTACCGGCTGGTCACGACCTACGAGAACAGCCGGTATGCCAAGCCGAATCCCCGCTACTTCTCCTGGATCGCGGATCTCCTGGGATACCCGCCGGCGGCCTGCCTGGTAGTGGGCGACGAGGAGATGGATATGGTTGCAGCACACGCCGGCTGTCCGACGTTCCTGGTGACGAGCAGCGCCACGCGGCTCAGCGCCGCCACGCCACCGCCCACCTACAGCGGAAACCTGGAGGATGTCGTTGCACTTCTGGAAGCGTAGGCGGCCTGCTTCATGCCGCTCGAGTTCAGGGCGGTGATCCTCCGGCGAGTCCCGAGGGTTCCAGGATGCCACGGATCTACATTGCCTCAGGCGGCATAGGCACGAGCGGTGAGCAGATCGTCCGCACAGTGCTGGCACAGTTCCCGTCCGCCGACGTGCCCGTTGTCATCGTGCCGCATGTGCGCCAGATCGCGGATATCGAAGAGGTCATCGAGCGCGCCGGATCCACAGATGGCGTGATCGTCCACACCCTGGTAGATGGCACCCTCCGGAACGCTCTCAACGCCCGGGCTCGTGAGAGGGGCATCTGCGCGATAGACCTGATGGGCGAATTGATCGGCCATCTGTCCGCTCTCCTCGGCCAGGAGCCGGTCGGCAAGCCGGGCCTCTACCGGCGGCAGCGAGAGGCCTACTTCGCGCGCATGGAGGCCATCGCGTTCGGTGTCGCCCACGACGATGGCCAGCGCATCGAGGAACTGCCCCAGGCGCAGATCGTCCTGGTTGGCCCGTCGCGCGTCGGCAAGACACCGCTGAGCATCTACCTCTCGGTGCTCGGCTGGAAGGTTGCCAACGTGCCCCTGATCTCGGGCATATCCCCGCCAGCCCAACTACTCGAAGCCGATCCGCGCCGCGTGGTTGGACTGGTCATTGAGGCAGGCCAGTTGGTCGCGCACAGACGCTGGCGCAGGCGCAACCTGGGCATCCCGCAGGACTCCCCCTACACCGACCCGAGCCAGATCTACGAGGAACTGGAGTGGGCGCGCGCTTTCTGCCGCCAGCGCGGGTACGGCATCCTGGATGTCACCGACAAGCCAATTGAGGCCAGCGCCGAGGAGGTGATTGCGCTGGTCAACCGGCGGACAAGGGCCGCCGACACGGCGATGCAGCCCGCCGGCGCGTGACCCGCTACCGCGTCAACCGCCCTGCGGCTGGCGCGGGCGGCACCATCCCTAACTCGCTCCGGCCGGCAGCCAGATGCGCCAGCCGGCACGGCTCGGGCAGGCGATAACCCCCACAGAGGAACAGGACGCAGCGCACGGCCGTTTCGAGGTCCACCTTGTGACCGATGGAGACGTACACCGGTCGCGCTCCCCGACGAGTCCGCACCACCGCGCCGATCGTCTCCGCCCCATCGCGCAGGGGACACCACGACCCGGGCTCCGGGGGCAACGCATCATGCTCGCCGCAGAGCCGCGACTTGGCGCAGCCGATGGCCGGCTTGTCAAGAAACAGCCCGACGTGCGAAGCCAGCCCCAGTCGCCGGGGGTGGGCCAGCCCGTGGCCGTCCAGGAGGAAGAGGTCAGGCTCCACCCGCAGGCTGGCGCACGCAGCCAGAACGGCGGGCGCCTCTCGAAAGGCGAGCAGTCCCGGGATGTAAGGAAACGCGGCGGGCCGTTCGGCGCGGGCAACCTCCAGCACCTCCAGTTCCGGGCAGCGGAGGACGACTACCGCCGCCCGGGCCGTATCGCCTCGCACGGCAACATCCACGCCAGCCACCGATCGCAACTCGGCCAGTCGGTTCTCGCAGACAACCCGAGCGCGCAACTGACCCTGCACTTGGATTGCCTCCGCAGGGGAGATGTCCCAGGGGTGAAGATCAAGCACTCGCATCTTGCGATCGGATGACCGCGCCCGCATCCTCGCTAGAGCACCAGGCCCACGGCGAGGGCCGCTGCATAGAGGGCCGCCAGCCTCGCCGTCCCGGCCAGGGTATCGTTGAGCGCAGGCCCGGTTGCTGCGAAGACAGCCCGTGCCAGCCCCAATGCCAGCGGCAGGGTCAGAAGCGGCAGCAGCACCCAGGCGCGCTGGGCGAAGGCGAGGAGCAGCACCACGGGTGCCATGTAGGCGACGATCAACAGCGCCACGTACTCGATGCGCGCGCCGCGGCGTCCCAACAGCACCGCCAGCGTTCGCTTGCCGGCTGCGCGGTCCGTGTCCATGTCGCGCAGGTTGTTGACCACCAGAATCGCCGTGATCAGCGCGCCCACCGGCACGGCGGCCATCAGCGAGAGGGGAGTGACCTCGAGCGCCTGGACATAGTAGGTGCCGACCGTGCCCACCAAGCCGAAGAAGAGGAAGACCGCCACGTCGCCGAGGCCGTAGTAGCCCAGCGGAAGGGGGCCGGCGGTATACGCAATGCCCGCAAGGATGGACGCGACCCCGGCGAGCAGGACCGGCCATCCACCGCGGACGACGAGATAGAGGCCGGCGGCCGCAGCCACGCCATAGGCGACCCACGCGCCCGCTGCCACCTGCCGCGGCGAGAGCAGGCCCGCGCTTGTGACCCGCGTCGGGCCCACCCGGGCCGCCGTGTCGGCGCCTCGTCGGTAGTCGCCCAGGTCGTTCGCGAAATTGGTGCCGATCTGGATCGCCAGCGCCACGAGCAGAGCGGCCACGGCCGCCGACAACCTGAACGACCCGGCCTGAAGGGCCGCGGCCGTCCCCACGGCCACCGGCAGCGTCCTGGGGCGGCTGGCGATGATCCAATTCCTGACCAGATTACCCCGTCTCACGTCACTTCCGGCCGAAGAAGCAAAGCGCGGTACTTCCGTATTGGCGCCGATCCAGCAACGTCAGGCTGGACAGGTCCGGATCAATCCACTCCTTCGGGTAGATCTGGACGATTGCCTGGCCTTCTGCCGTCAACAACTCAGAACGGGCGTCAATCACGGACAACGCCCGGAGCCAAAGGCCCCGATACTGCGGCGGCGCGATGTAGATGATGTCGAATGGCTCGAGGTCCGGTTGCGCCAGGTACCTGAACGCATCCCCGGCAACGACGATGGCCCGCGCCGCCATCCCGGTAGACTCCAGATTGCGGCGCAGGGTCGCCAGGGCAGCGCGATCGCGCTCGCAGAAGACGGTTTGCGCAGCGCCGCGGCTCAACGCCTCAATGCCCACCGCGCCGGTCCCCCCAAACAGATCCAGGTAGCGCCGCCCCTGGATCATGCCCTGTGAATCCAGGATGCTGAACAGCGCCGACTTCACCCGATCGGTAATCGGTCGGGTGCCCTGTCCGGGAACCGCTACGAGCGGCCTTCCCTTTGCCTCTCCCGCGATCACGCGCATGGTTCCTCGCCGCACCTGCCGGGGATACCGCCCACAGAAGCGCTCACATCACTAACCGCCCCCGGGCCCCGTTTCAGGTGTCGCTGCCGCCCGATGATCGGAGCCGCCCGACCAGCGCCTGCAGGAGCCACCCTGCGACCGAGCCGCGGGCCTGGCAACCGCCGACCTTGCCCACGCCCCCGACGCCCGGCCGGGTTCCGGTTGCCTCGACGCGGCCGCTCTGCAGGAAGCGAACCCACCCGGCCCGCTGCCACAACTTCCGATCCCAGAGGAACCAGCCCAACAACGCCAGCCCAGACAGTTCGAAGAAGATCAGGAGGGGCGTGTCCCGCACAATATCAACGTAGGCCCCCAGCATGGCTCCCGGGTTGCCGACATGAACCCAGGGGTGCCAGTAGCCTGCGCCGAGCGGGTACAGCAGGCTTTCGCGAAAGCCCCACATGCGGTCGGCGAGCAAGTGACCCGAGAAGGCAAGCAGGTACGGAAGGACCGCACCCAGGCGCGCCCGCGCCCGCTCCCCAGAGACCAGACCGGCAGAGGCATCTCGCCGCCCCAGCGCCCACGCACAGACGATCGCCCAGATGCCCATGTGCAGCCACAGATTGTGGCCCCAGAAAAGAGCGGCGTTCTGGTCCCGGTAGAGCGTCAACGCCAGGGGTTTGTCCAGCAGGTCAGGCGCAGCCGCCGCCAGCGCCACCAGCCGATAGTCCGCATCGCGGAAGAGACTGCGCTGGCGCTGCAGGAGATTGAGTATGGCCCACGTGTACCCGATGTGTCCGCTCGGCAGCATCTGAAGGACCTCACCCTATCCCTTCCGGATCAGAGTCCGATAGACGATGGTATCCCGGCCGCCGAACCGATACTTGTAGTCCTCGTTCCCCTGCAGGAAGTCCACGCGCGCCCGGCCCTGGGCGATGGCGTATTGGATCACCCGCGCCAGAAGAACCCAGCCGAGGCTGAGGTGAGAACTGGCGTGAGGATCGTAGCCCGAGTTATAGACCAGGATCTCATTGCCGTAGTCGAAGCAGAAGTAGCTCGCCACCGCCAGGCCGCCGACCTCCAGGAAGAACAGCCGGAGCCAGCCCTGCTCCCCCAGGATGTGCGCGAGGGCGTGAAAGAAGCCGCGCATCTCGTCGGTCATAAAGGCATCCTTGGCCCGGCTGCTCAAACGATGCAGATGGATGAAACGCGCCACGGCGCTGTCGAGATCCATCCCCGCCCCGCCCTCCGGCCGGGCCACGCCGCCGTCGCCGACCAGCACCATACGCGCATCAGGGGCCTCGCGCTCGAAGCGACGCAGTTTGCGCCGGATCTCGTGGCGGTCCTTCTTGTCCAGGCCGGCCAGATACGCCTCCCACCCGTCACCTTCAGCGGACGATCCAGGGGCGGCGCCACCGCTCGGGGGCAGGGCCACCACCGGACAGACATCCTCCTCGATCACCTGCGCGTCCCAGCCTCGGGCGTGCGCCATCTCCGGCAGGCGCACGTGCGCCAGGGAGGCTTGCGGCTGGTTACACAGGTCAAGGAGATCCCAGGCCGGCGCCTGCGGACCGGCCAGCCAGTCCAGGAAGGCGGCATAGACCGCATCCTCCTGGCCTGCCTGCACGATCAGGTCCAGGTAGTCCGAGACCTCGATACACCCAACGACTTGCAGGCACCGCAGCCCGCTCTCGACTGTCAGGTAGAGCGGACAAAGGCCCACAAGCCGGCCATCCTGGCGGATAGCCAGCAGGTAGAGCGGGCCGCGCATCGCACCGACGTGATGCCACCAGGTCCTCTGCCACTCCCAGGTGAGGAATATCGTATCCGATCGGCTGCTTTTCAGTAGCCGATTCCACTCTCCCCGCAAGGCCGCGAAGCCGGCCTCCTCCGTGTAGAGGTTCAGGTCCAAAGCAGAGCCTTTCTACTTAATGACGGGGCTTGACCCCCAACAAGAGGCCTGTTATGAGCACGAAGATACCGATGACGCCCCACCACCAGCCGCGTGGCCAGCTCGCCAGGCGTCCCTCGGCCTCACCGGCCACCGCCCTCGTTCCGGATGGCTGGATGGTCGGGATCCTGGTCGGGGCCAGCGTCGGGGTGGGTTCAGGCGTCACGACCAGCGCGACGCGGGTCAACTGGGGCGCGAAGCCCGATCCGCTGCCGCCGGTCCAGACTGAGGCGCCAACCCCTCCCTGCGAACTGCCGGGGGCGGATGGACGGAGTGGGTCCGCAGGCGTCCCTGCGCTGCCCGGCGAAGGCAGCGGCGCCGTGGCGGGAGCGAGAGGAACGGGCGTATCGGCGGCAGGCGGCCCGGGCGGGGACGGTGACAACCCGCTCGCAGCCACGGGCGTCCCATCCGGCTCCGGGGACGGCATGGCCTCGGGCGCTTGTTCGTCGCGTGTCCCGGATGCCACAACGTCCGACGGCGCAACAAATCCCGGCGCCGCACCCGACTCCAGTTCACGAGTCACAGCGGCGGTCCAGGGGGTAGTGCGGAAAGCCGGGGGCGGCAGCACGGTACGGGGCGGAACCATGCCGCAAGGAGTACACTCCGCCGCGGGAACGGCGGATGGCTGGGTCGCGCTCGGCGAGGCGGACGGTGTCGCAGTAACCGGGGCTGTGCCGCTCACACACGCGCTCAGAGAAACATCATCCAGATACATCGTCAGCGTACCGCCGACACCATCATTGTAGACACCGAAGTACACCTGGAGCGCGCGCCCTCGCCACCGGGACAGGTCAAATGTCAACCGCTGCCAGGTCCCGCTGCCGGCCCACGAGGTCCATAGCACGTACTGCGTGGCGCCGTCAGCGTTCAGGAGGGCCGCCTGCATCTTGTCTCCGCCGACCTGGCCCTCCGCCGCCGCGTAGAACCACCAGGACAACGTAACCCGGTCGGGGGCGGCAGGAACGACGACAGCCTGCCTGGCTGACGAATAGCCGTTCACGTTTCGCCCCTCAGTGATCCCGAACGCCAGCGACCGGTTGCCGCTGTGGCTGATGTGGGTTACGTACTGCGGGGGCAAGGCTGTGGCACCGAGGACCCATGCCCCGCCGGCCTCAAAACCTCCGTCGGCGATCAGTTCCGTGCACCCCTCCGCGAGCGCATCGCGAGCGAGGGGAGCAAGACAGGCCGCCAGGCATGCCGCCGCTGTCAGGAAAAGCCGGCCCAGTCTGCCCCACGCTGCAGTCATCCCACCATCCCTCTCCCGGGCAGGCAGACGCCTGCCACCGGTTCGGAATTGTAGCACGAAAGGAGCGCCATCGCAATTGACCCCTGCCCGCCCGCGTGCTATAATAAGCAGACCTGTGAGGAGGCCGGGGAGGTGCTCCCTGGCGCTTGTCAGGCCGTTGCAGGACAGTAGAAAACCATGAGACGGAAGCGCACGCCCTTCGTCCTCACGCTGGTGCTGACCGACGCCGCGATGAGCGTGCTGGCATCCGCGGTTGCCTACCTGGTGCGCAGCCTGATGAAAGGCCCCGCGCTGGGTCCCTTTGCTGACTACCTGCCCCTGGCGGGCATGCAGGTAGCCAATACGGTGGTGGTATTTTTCCTGTACAAGTTCTACCACCGGCGGCACGCGGCCACACTGCTCGACGAGATCTACCGCATCTTCGGCGCCGTGACGGTGGCAACTCTGTTGACACTGGCGGTGACCGCGTTCCTACCCCGCGACTCCATTCCCTACCAGCGCTCGCTTATCGTGTTGCTCTGGGCCGCCTCTCTGCTGACCATTACCCTGGGGCGCTACCTCCACAGCCGGGTCTACTACTGGCTGCAACGCCGCGGCAAGGCTACCGAGCGCGTGTTGATCGTGGGCACGGGCGACGTAGGCCACATGATTCTGCAGAAGATCATGCACACGCCCGGGCTCGGCTATCGGGTCGTGGGCTTCGCCAGCGCCAACGGCGGACCTTCCCAGGTCATGGGGCTGCCGGTCCTCGGCACGGTGGAAGACCTGCCGCGCATCCTCGAAGCGCATCAGGTTGACGAGGTCATCATCGGGCTGCCCGATGCGACTCACCAGGAACTGGTGGGCATCGTCTCGCAATGCGAACGCGAGAAGGTGAGCATTCGCGTCTTCCCCGATGTCTTCCAGATCATGGCCGGCGAGGTTTCGATCAGCGACCTGGGCGGCTTGCCGCTGCTGACCATCCGCGATGTCGGGCTGCGCGGCTGGAAACTGACTCTCAAGCGCCTCGTTGACGTGGTGATCAGCAGCATAGCCCTCGTCTTGCTCTCGCCCGTGCTCATGCTCACGGCGCTGTTGATCAAGCTCGACTCCCCAGGCCCGGTCTTCTTCGTCCAGGAGCGCATGGGGTTGGACGCCAAGCCATTCCCCATCCTCAAGTTCCGCTCCATGCGGCAGGACGCCGAGGCCAACGGCCCTGGCTGGACCACGAAGAACGACCCTCGGATCACCCGCCTCGGCAGGTTCATCCGGCGCTTCTCGATTGACGAGTTCCCGCAGTTCATCAATGTGCTGATGGGAGACATGAGCCTGGTAGGGCCGCGGCCGGAGCAGCCGGCGTATGTCGAGCGCTTTCGCCAGAGCATCCCCCGCTATATGGAACGACACCGGGAGAAGGCCGGCATCACCGGTTGGGCCCAGGTCAACGGGTTGCGAGGCGATACCTCCATAGACGAGCGCACCAAGTACGACCTGTGGTACATCGAGAACTGGTCCCTCTGGCTCGACTTCAAGATCCTGCTGCGAACAGCCTTCAAACTGTTCACGGACAGATCAGCATATTGACCTCTCGATTTTGACACCCGCATCCCTTCATGGTATGATTTGCGCCGGGAGTTTAGCACTCTCATGGTAAGAGTGCTAACAAGGGGTGAGCCATGGCCGAGATGACACCGAGGCGCCAAGCCGTACTGGGCCTTGTGATCCGTTCCTATATCGAGAAGGGGCAGCCGATCGGCTCCAAGGCATTCGTGGAGGGGTACGGGCTGGACATCAGCCCTGCCACCATCCGCAACGAGATGGCGGCCCTGGAGGAGATGGGCTATCTGACGCATCCCCACACGTCGGCGGGACGGGTGCCCACCGAGCAGGGCTATCGCTACTTCGTGCAGCACCTGCTGGGCGAGACAGAGTTGCCACTGGCCGAGCAGCACATGATCCGGCACCAGTTCCATCAGGCCCGGATGGAACTGGATCAGTGGCTCAGCCTCGCGGTGGCAGTCCTGGCGCACACCACGCGCAAGGCAGCGCTGGCTACCCCGCCGCGAGCGCCCGAAAGCCGGTTCAAGCACCTGGAACTGATCAGCCTGCGCGACACATTGGTGCTGATGGTTCTTGTGCTGCAAGGCGGCACCATCAAGCAGCAGATGCTGAACCTGGAGCAACCGCTCGAACAGGAGGTGCTCAGCCGCATCTCGAACCAGCTCAACGAGAGGCTGGCCGGCCTGACCGCCGAACGGATCTCGGGCGTGCTGGGCGGCCTTGACGTCTTCCCGCGGCAGATCGCCGCATTAGTGCAGCAGATCCTCCAGGCGGTAGATCAGCAGGCGAGCAACCAGGTCTATCGCGACGGCCTGGCCAACATCCTGGACGAACCGGAGTTCACCGAGGCGGGACAGGTCCGCCAGATGATTCAGGCATTGGAGGGACCGGAACTGGTGAACGTGGTCACTACCGCCACGCAGCCCCTGGAGGTGGGCGGCGTCCAGGTCTTGATCGGGGGCGAGGGACGGTGGCATGAACTGGCCGAGTTGAGCCTGGTACTCTCGCGCTACGGGGTCGCCGGCGGAGCCAGCGGCTTGCTGGGAGTAGTCGGGCCGACTCGCATGACTTACGACCGCACCATCGGCGCGGTGCGCTATGTCTCCCGCCTGATGAGCGACCTGGTGAGCAGTTGCTTCAACGGCGGGCGCGAACAAGACTTGCCGGCGTGACACGCGGGGGCGCTGCACGCGGCCATTGACATGATTCCATCAACGCAGGGGTTGTTCGTGACATGGTGAACAAGAGCGAAGAAAACGAGCAGGCCGGTCCGGCGGCCGCAGGCGCCGCACCGGAGGCCCAGGCTGCACAAGAGGCAACGAGCGAGCCAACGACCGTGGAAGAACTGCGGGCCGCGCTGGCCCGCGCTCGAGAGCAACTGGCCCAGAAAGAGGCCGAGGCGGCTGAGTACCTGGATAACTGGCGGCGGGCGGCGGCCGACTTGAGCAACGCTCGCAAGCGCATGCTGCGGGAGCAAGAAGACATGCGCGCCCTGGCCAACGAGAGGCTGCTCGAGAAGTTGCTCCCGATCGTGGACGATGTCGAGCGGGCGATCGCAGCGCTGCCCCCTGACCAGGCCAACAGCGATTGGGCCAACGGTTTCCGCGCCATCCAACGCAAGATGCAGGGCCTGCTTGAGAGCGAAGGGGTCACGTCCATCGAAACGGCCGGCAAGACCTTCGACCCGGAGCTGCATTACGCGATCACGCACGAGGAAGCGGAAGGGTACGAAGAGGGCCAGATCATCAGCGAAACGGCGCGCGGCTACAAATTGCACGACAGGGTTCTCCGGCCGAGCATGGTCCGCGTGGCAAAGGGAAACACGAAGAACAACTAGACCTGAACTGGGCGACTGACAGTCAAGGAGCAAGTACCTATGGGCAAAATCGTCGGTATTGATCTCGGCACAACGAATTCGGTGGTAGCAGTCATGGAGGGCGGCGAGCCCGTCGTGATTCCCAGCGCAGAGGGATCGCGCCTGTTCCCGTCGGTGGTAGCCGTCAACCCCAAGACCGGTGAGCGGATGGTCGGCCAGGTCGCGCGCCGCCAGGCCATCACCAACCCCGACAACACGATCTTCTCGGTGAAGCGTCTGATGGGCCGGCGCTTCAACGACCCCGAGGTGGCCAAGGCACGGCGCATCCTGCCCTACAAGATCATCGAACACACGAACGGCGATGCCTGGGTGGTGATGGGCGGCAAGAACTACTCACCGCCAGAGATCTCGGCGATGATCCTGCAGAAGATCAAGACGGATGCAGAGGCCTACCTGGGCGAACCGGTGACCCAGGCCGTGATCACAGTGCCGGCCTATTTCAACGATAGCCAGCGCCAGGCCACCAAAGACGCCGGCCGGATTGCCGGGCTGGAGGTCCTGCGCATCATCAACGAGCCGACCGCCAGCGCCCTGGCCTACGGGCTGGACAAGAAGGTGGACCAGAGGATCGCCGTCTACGACCTGGGCGGCGGCACGTTCGACATCTCGATCCTGGATGTCGGCGAAGGGGTTTTCCAGGTACTCAGCACCAATGGCGACACTTTCCTCGGAGGCGACGACTTCGACCAGCGCGTGATCAACTGGGTCGCCGATGAGTTCAAGAGGGAGCAGGGCATTGACCTGCGCAACGATCGCATGGCGCTGCAACGCCTGAAGGAGGCCGCCGAGAAGGCCAAGGTCGAGCTGTCCACCGTGATGCAAACGGAGATCAACCTGCCCTTCATCACCGCCGACGCCAGCGGGCCGAAGCACCTCCAGATCACCTTGACGCGCTCCAGGCTGGAACAACTCACCGCCGATCTCATCGAGCGGACCATCGAGCCTTGCCGGCAGGCCCTCGCCGACGCCAAACTCACGCCCCAGGACATCGCCGAGGTGGTCCTGGTCGGCGGCCAGACGCGCATGCCCGCGGTGCAGGAGGCCGTGCGCCGCTTCTTCAACCGGGAACCGCACAAGGGTGTCAACCCCGACGAAGTGGTCGCCGTTGGCGCCGCCATCCAGGCCGGCGTGCTGGGCGGGGAGGTGCGTGACATCCTGTTGCTGGACGTCACCCCGCTGACGCTATCCATCGAGACGCTCGGCGGCATAGCAACCCCGATGATCGAGCGCAACACAACGATCCCGACCAAGAAGACCCAGATCTTCTCCACAGCCTCGGACATGCAGACGGAGGTCGAGGTGGTCGTCACGCAGGGCGAGAGGCCCATGGCGCGCGACAACAAATTGCTGGGCAACTTCCGCCTCACCGGCATACCGCCGGCGCCGCGCGGCATTCCCCAGATCGAAGTCACTTTCGATATTGATGCCGACGGCATCCTGCACGTCAGTGCCAAAGACAAAGCGACCGGGCGTGAGCAGAGCATCAAGATCACGGCGTCGAGCGGCCTCTCCAAGGCCGAAGTTGACAAGATGGTGAAAGAGGCCGAACAGCACGCGGAAGAGGACCGCCGCCGCAAAGCCGACATCGAGGCGCGCAACCGGGCGGACTCCACCCACTACCAGGTGCAGAGATTCATCCAGGATAATCAGGACAAGATCAACGACGACGACAAGCGGCTGTTGCAGGAGCGCATGGACGCGCTCAAGAGCGCCCTGGACCGCAACGCGGGCGCGGCGGAACTGGATCGCCTGACCGACAGTCTCAATGACGCCTGGCAGCAGGTCGGGACGCGCATGTACCAGCAGGCCGGCCCCCAGACGCCTCCACCCGGCGAAGGCGCACCCGGTGGCCCTTCGGAGGGAGGCGGCGAAGACGTCGTTGAGGGCGAGTACCGCAGCGTTTGACGCGAGTACACCCCGCACCTGTCCATGAGCCCAGGCCTCCGGCAGCGCTGCCGGAGGCCTGATCTTTCTCGCCCGGCCTTCGCTCCAAACGCCTCCGAATCAATATTCTTGAATCGGGATTTGATTTTCTTGAGACTCAGTTGACAAAACTAAACACCTTTGATAAGATGCAGTGTAGTGGTTACCCTTGGCACGGGGAGGAAGGACGAGTATGTACCTGACACCGAGCAGGTGCCCGGTCTGCGGGGACACCTTGACGGTAACGCGGCTGAGCTGCCCGTCGTGCGACACCAGCATCGAGGGGCGCTACCGGTTTAGCCGGCTCGAGCAACTGGCGCCAGAGCAGTTGGGGTTCGTGGAGCTGTTTGTGCGGTGCGAGGGCAAACTGAACTGGGTGGCGCAAGAACTGAAAGTCTCCTACCCCACGGTGCGCGCCCGGCTCGACGAAGTGATTCGTGCCATGGGCTACGAGGTGCGCGAGGCTCCGCCAGCCGAAGAGCGGCAGCGCGCCTCCGAACACCGCCAGGCCATTCTGGATGACCTGGCGGCCGGCAGGATCAGCCCGGCCGACGCCATCAGACAGTTGCAGGGCAGCCAGGGGAGTCCGACGGCGTAGCCGGCCCCCGGGGCCGTTCGAGGGACCCCTTAAACGACCTCGGGCACCCAGGAGAGATCTCATGAGCCATGTCAAGACACTGGACGCTGCTGGCATCCGCCACCTCATCATCGAAGAGGTGGCGTGCGACGCGCAGTTGGAGGGCATTCCTGATGCCGTTTCCATCCAGGCTTTCTATCCACCCCTGGGAGATGGCGGGGAACGGGATGTCGCCATCGAAGCCGGCGTCGCTCACCTGACCGGCCCGGGACCGCTGCGGGTAGTCGTGCCGCACGGCCTCGAAGTCACGGTGAAGAGTGCTCCGGGAAACCTGCGCGTTCAAGGGCTGGCCGGCGACCTGAGCCTGGAAAGCGTGCGCGGCGACCTCAGGCTGGCCGATCTTCAGGGTGTAGTCCGGGTGGCGCAGGTGGATGCCGACGTGCGCGCCCAGGGGGTGGCCGACCTGCGCCTCCTGGGCAACTGCAACGGCGACCTGCGCTTCGAGAATGGGGGACTGCTGAGTGCCGAGGCGATTGGCGGCGATGTGAGGATTGCCAATGCCGGGGAGATTCGCCTGGGGCGCGTGCGCGGCAACTTGTGGGCCGAGCGACTGCGTCAGAGCCTGCAGGTGGCCCGGGTAGACGGCGATGCCCGCCTGGCGGAGGTGTCCGGCCTGGTCACCCTGCGCTCCCTGGCCGGCGACCTGCGCGCCAGCGCTGTCACCGGGGGGCTGACGGCATCCCAGGTGCACGGCGACGTCCTGTATCAGGGCCCCTTCGGCGCCCCAGAAACGATCACGGTCGCCGCGGACGGAGACATACTGTTCCACCTTCCGGCCGACGCCGACATCCATGTCTCCGCCGTGGCGGGCGGGCGACTCCGCTCCGACATCCCACTGACCCCCGCCAGCGACGGCTCGGCGGCCTTCACGGCGACACTGGGGCGCGGACTGACCCGGGTCACCCTGTCCAGCGGAGGCGACCTGCGCATCGTTCAGCCGGCGGCGGCCACGACTCGGACCCGGGACACGCGCCAGGCCGACCTGAGCGCGCTCGGCGAACAGATACGGCAGCAGGTCGCCGCTTCACTGGCCGCTGCCGGCATCCGTGTGGAGACGGACGCGGCAAACCGGGCGCAAGAGCGTCCCCGCGCTGGCCGGGAGAGCCGGACACCGCGGCCCTCAGCGCCCGAGCATGCACGTCAGCCCGGCACGACCTCGGGACCCTCGCGCGAGGAAGAACTGGCCGTACTGAAGATGGTGGAGGAAGGCAAGATCACCCCGGAAGAGGCAGATGTCCTGCTGAGGGCGCTGGGAGCGTAGGCGCATGGGCGTGCTGACCTTGACCCGGCCCGAGGCATGTCGCGACGGGCTGCACCCATTTGACCCCCGCCATCATATGCGCGGCGTGGCCGAGCTCGTCGGGTCGGTCTTCGCCGACGAACTGGATGCCGACGGCCGCAGCCTCTTGCGGGAGATGCAACTCGTCGGGCGGTTCAGCCCGATCCTCGGCGGCGTGTTGAGCCTGGCCTTCTTCGAGGATTTCGTGTCCGGGTTCGTCTGGCTGGAAGAGGGCCGGGTCGTGGGTAACGTGACGTTGCAGCCGTGGGGTCCCCACTTCGACGGCAACCGCTGGCGGATCAGCAACGTCGCTGTGGCGCCCCGGTTCTGGCGACGCGGCATCGGCCAGCGC
>FWPV01007520.1_pt1 | contig 19704 bp, 13 predicted proteins | sample 2228371 | NCBI WGS metagenome assembly FWPV01 (sample SAMEA103939776, study PRJEB20133) | metagenome
CAGCCGGTCCGACCCCTTCTGCTTTCCGAACTCGATGCTGCCGAAGGTGAGGCCGCTGGCCCGCAGCACCTCCGCGCACTCCTCCAGAGCGCCCCGCCAGCCCAGCACCTCGTCCGCTGCGAAGATGACGGTCTTCATCCCCAGTTCGCGAGCCTCCGCGACGACCGCCTCCATCCCCCGGCGCGAGTAGGCTGGGAAGTTGTACGCCCGGGCGACCACCTCAAGCCCGTCCCTCGACTGCAGGGTCAGGATGTCGTCCCGGATCATCTCGAAGCCCAGCGGAAGGCGCGCGATCAGGGCGGGGTCGGCCCGCGTGACGAGCCGCCGGTCCCCCGGGGACGGCACGGAGGGGTCGCTCAGGCCGTTCGCCTCCAGCGCCCGGGCGATGGCCTGTTCCAACGCGGGCTCCGGCGAACCCAGACGATACGCCGCAGCCTGCCCGGGGCCGGCGACCTGCCGCGACGAAGCCCTTCCCGTGCGCAGGAAGTCTTCGAGGACGGGTTCGGTGACAGCCACCGCCGTGACCCCGGCATCCTTCAGCCGGCGCAGGACCGCAGCCGTGTCCGTCGAGGAGGCCGCCGCCAGCATACGGACTTCGTCCCAGTCCACGGCGACGGCCACGGCCGTGTTGGCCGTCTCGACCCGGTGCCTTCGCTGCAGCGAAGGCAGGGCAGCCGCCAGGGAGAGCAGCACGACCGCCAGCAGAAGCGTCCTTGCCTTTGTCGAGGAGGTCTCTTCCACGCCGGAGGAGTTCACCGGTAGCGGCGGCTATACCTGCCTCGCGGGGCGGAGCGGCCGGGAGCCATCACCGAGATGAGCAGCATCCCCGCGAAGAAGCCGCCGATGTGCGCCCAGTAGGCGATGCCCCCTCCCACCTGCATCCCCGCCCCCTGCCCGGCGCTCAGGATCTGCCCGATGATCCAGAACCCGAGGACGATGACGGCGGGCAGCTGGATGGTGGTGATGAAGAAGACGAAGAAGACGAGACAGGTCACGCGGGCGTGCGGATACAGCAGGAAGTAGGCTCCCAGGACCCCGGCGACGGCTCCGCTGGCGCCGAGAGTAGGGATTCGGGAGAAGGGCTCGCTCAGGATATGGGTCAGCGCGGCCAGGAACCCGCAGGCCAGATAGAAAAGCAGGAAGCGGAAGTGCCCCAGCCGGTCCTCCACATTGTTCCCGAAGATGGCCAGGTAGAGCATGTTGCTACCGATGTGAAGAAACCCGCCGTGCATGAACATGCTGGTGAAGACGGTGAGCCAGGCCGGCTGGACCGGAGCGAACGGAGGGACCTGTCTGCCGGTCACGATCTCGGCGGGGACCATCGCGTATTCCACCAGCCCCGGATGCGGTCCGCGCGCGCTCAGCACCTGGAGGATGTAGACCGCTACGTTGACGGCCACGATGAGCCAGGTGACGACCGGGGTGGTTCGCGTGGGGTTGTCGTCGTGGAGGGGGATCACGGTCCGGAGCGCGGCTCTCTACCGGCCGGAGGGGCGGAGGCTGGCTGCTCCGCCCGGCAGGCCGCAGACCGGACAGGGGACGCAAAACGGCGGCAGAGGATGGGAGGAATCAGCTCTCGGAAGGGGTCTTGTAAAGCTCCGCCAGCGAGCCCAGGCTGTCCAGCCGAAAGTGCGCCTCGATGACCTCGTGGATCCCGATGGGGCCCATCGCCTTGAAGCGCTCCTTCTCCTCCTCGGAGACCTCGCACGGAGCATCCTGAAGAAGCCTTTCGTCCCACTCCTCCTGTCTGACGAACTGCTCGCCCAGCTTCTTGCAGTGCGAACAGCGGAACTTCAACCAGATAAAGCTGGGGCCATCGACCCTCAGGTAGTAGCCTTTTTGCATGACATCCTTTGCAACGATACGTTTGCCGCAATTGCAGCGGATGCAGGTTCGCATGCCTGGCCTCCGTGTCCAGATCGGCCTGGGGAGTTTTGCGAGAAGGCCGTCCCGCCTTCATTATAGCACGCCGCCCTGAGTCCGCGCTATCGGCGCGGGGCCCTCCGGAGCGGGGAGGCGGGCGAAAAACCCTGTAGAAACAACCTGAATTTGACCCTCAGGCAAGAAAAGGGCTTTACAGGAGGGGGGGTGGTGCTTTAGGATAGTGGTGGAGCTGACGGGGCGGCAGCCGCGGAGGCGCGAAATGCCGGAAAGCGCCGCAGTCGGCCGCTCCAGGCCTGCGAAGGGCAAGCGGCAGCTCCGGCCGGCGGGCGAGGCCCCTCAGTGGCCCACCCGGCCGGGAGTCCGTCCGGTGACGCGGTCAGAAATTCCGGATGGTTTTTTGAAAAACCGGCTTGACGCGGCCAGAGTGGCGGCGTTATACTTGAATCAGCTACAGGTGTCTTTCTGTCGGCTCTGTGGAAAGGAGAGATCTCATGCACAGGACAGGAATTGCTTTCTTGGCTGCAGTGCTCGTCGCGGTGACCGCCGCCGGCGCAACGGCAGCTCCCGTGACTGCGAACATCCCGGTCACCTCGGGCTGGAACCTGGTGGGATGCCCCGCGGTTCCGCTGAACCCTGATCCCACCTCGGTGTTCGCTGGATACCTGGATGGACTCATCCGCTGGGATCCGCTGAAGGCTGGCGGCCCCGGGTATGTGTTCTACGATGAGTTCGCGCCGGAGGAGTTCGGCAACATCCTGCTGGGCGAGGGCTACTGGGTTCTGAAGGCCTCCGCCGGAAGCGGCACCGTGAGCTACTCCGGCGCTGACGTCAGCGGCGATCACTGGATCAGCCTGCCGAAGGCCGGATGGACGCTGGTCGGCTATCCGAACATGACCCCGACGACCACCGCCTACGAGAACCTGCTCGTGACCAATGGCATTGAGACCAAGTCGATGGCGGATGCCGTGGCTGCCGGCTGGATCGACGGCGTGTGCCTCGCCTGGATCAATGGCGCTTACGACTCTGTGGGTCTGCCGGATCAGTTCCCGAGCTACGAAGAGCTGCAGCAGGGCAAGGGCTACTGGTTCAAGACCAACATCGACAACCTGGCCCTGATCATCCCGGGTTCGTAAGTCACTAGCAGAGTCGACTGAACTCTAGAGAAAAGGGCCTGCGGGAATCCGCAGGCCCTTTTTTCATCTCATCTACCGCGCGGCCTCCCCACTCGCTCGTCCCGCTGCAGCCGGGACCGGCCGCCGGTATCTTTCAGCCCTTCGAACGCAGGCGGCGGAGCCGCTCGAGCATCGCGGGAAGCGCCGTGGCGGAGCCTTCCCGGACGAGGACATCCGCCTCGTCCGAGAGATACGTCTCGTTCGGATTCACCTCGATGACGCGGCCTCCGTGCCCGCGCACCATCCCCGTCAGACCGTATCCCCCGCTGACCAGCCCGCTGGTGCCCACCGTCAGAAGCACATCCGCGCGTTCCACGAACGACAGCGCCCGCTCGATGGCTTCGGGCGGGAGCATCTCCCCGAACCAGACCACGCCCGGGCGCGCCAGAGACCCGCAGGCAGGACAGCGGGGCACGTCGTCCGGGGACCGGAGCGACGCAGGGTCGACCGGCTCCTCCAGCACGGACCGCCAGTCGCAGCGCCAGCACCAGACCTCCATCAGGTCCCCGTGGATCTTCACCATCTTCCGCGAGCCTGCGCGCTCGCTGAGGTTGTCCACGTTCTGGGTGATGAGGAGAAAGTCGGGGACGATGCGCTCCATCTCGGCCAGCGCGAGATGCCCGGCGTTCGGAGCGGCGCGCGTCTGGCTCACCTGTCTCTCGGCGTAGAAGCGCCACACCAGCAGGGGGTCGCGCCGGAACCCCTCGGGCGTGGCTACGTCCTCGACCCGATGCCCCTCCCACAGTCCCCCCGAGTCCCGGAACGTGGGAAGGCCGCTCTCAGCGCTCAGACCGGCCCCCGCGAAGACGCCCACGTGACTGGCGGAGCCAAGGATCTCCGCCGCACGCTGGAGCGCATCGTCCTTCCGGCTATCAGCGGCCATGGCCCGACCTTTCCGGCTGACGCTACCGGTCCGGACGGACCGGGATGCGCAGCCGCTGTCCGAAGGGCCCGCGCCCTTCGCAGACCATGCGCATCTCCAGTTCGAACGGCCTGTCCACGGGTCCGAGACTGACCTCGGGCAGGGTGCTCGAGGAGAGGGAGGCGACCTCCTCGCGGAGCGGGAGGCGCAGCTCGCGGCCTGCCCACCGGAGCAGCAGCGCCACGGCGCCACGGCCGCTGCCTGCCAGCCAGCGGGCCTCGCCGCTGTTCAAAACTCCGGCCCGCAGCCGCAGCTCCTGCCCGGCCCCGGCCACCAGCTCTCCTCCATCCCACTCCTGCCAGCCCGCGCCGCCGCGGGCGAACTCCACCGGCCCGAACTCCGCATTCATGAACTTCGGGGGCGCTCCCGCCGCCCACGTCCCGGCGCCTATCGCGTCGTCCGGGCAGGTGGCGCTGTCCGTCCCCGTCCCGGCCGTGCGCGGGACCAGCCTGCGGCCCTGCTTGAGCGCCGCCAGATACTCGCCGCGAGCCTCCTGCCAGACTCCGGCATAGCCCGAGACGTGCCGGTCCCGGTCGATGAGGATGCTTCCGGCCGGAGGCTCCGGCTCGAGCGAGGCAGACGCCCTGCCGTACCAGTCCCGGAGCACGAGCGCGGCCGGGCGGGGGACAAGGTCCTGCCGCACGATGCCGTAGTCGCTCTTCTCGTCCACCCGGTAGCCTCCCGGATACCACCAGGCCGCGGCGCCGCTGGCGTGAGAGCGCGTGAAGAGGCGGTAGCTGTTCTCGTACAGGTCCTTCTGGAGCGTCAGAGCCGCTTCGCTCTCGGTATCCGGCCAGACGCTCACCCCGTACTCCGCCCAGAAGACCGGCTTTCCGCCCGAGACGAAGCGCGCATACTCCGTGGTGAACCCCGCCGCCAGGAAGTTGTCCGTCTCCCCGGCCAGCCCGTAGCCCTCAGGCGAGATGAAGTCCAGATGCGCCGCCCCGCTGGCAAGGTCATACGGGAAGCGGTCGGCCACCCACATCTGACCCGTCCCGCCGTAACCCGTCCGCACCCCGATGAGGTGCACCGGGTCCAGCCGCCGCAGGAACCGCACCACCCGGCCGTAGCCCCGGCTGATGATGTCGTCCGCAAACCGGCGGTAGGCCGCCACCATCGGCCGCCAGGGGCCGTCCGTCATAAGCTGGGAATCCGCAGGACCTGTCGGCAGGCCGCCGCCGTCGCGGCGGACCGGATGTCCCCAGATGCGCTCAGCCTGCTCCACGGAGCCGTACTGCTCCTCCAGCCACTCCCGCCAGAGCGGGTCCAGCTCGCGGCGGGCATCCTCGCGACCCAGATTCGGCTCCCACGCCAGGTCGTAGGCAAAGACGGCGTCGCTCTGCGGGAGTCCGGCCTCCTCCACCAGCCGGCGCAGCACCCCGAAGTTCGGCCTGAGCGGATGCGCCCCCTCGACGAAGACGTTCACGAACATCCGGTGCGCCCGGCAGCGCTCCAGAAAATCCACCATCTGCGGCGCCATCCGCGGCTCGCGGTACTGGATGCTCAGCACGTTGACGTTGAGCGCCTCCAGCGCCACCAGGTCCCGCTCCACCACCTCAGGGTCGTAGCTCCAGGGAATCAGCCATCCCTGATGGAACTCGTTCCGCTCCAGCCCGATGGACGAGCGCGGCCAATAGTTCACCCCGTTCGCGAAGAACGGGGCACCGCGGTGGACGAACCTTCCCGACTCGACGCGCACCGGACCGCCCGCGTCCTGCTCGCCCAGCACGGTGAGCGGCTGAGTGATCTCATCCACGACTTCCCCGCCTGAGAGCAGGCGCGTCACCACACGCGCCGGGCCGGGCACCGCCTGCAGGGTGGCGGACAGACCCTCCCACACCTGCGCCGCTCCGGGCGCAAGGGCCCGTTCGTCCCCCCGGCCGAGCGGCTGCTCCCTGCCCTCCTGCAGCAGGCTGAACGTGACGGACGCGCCGGCCGGCGCCGACGCCGGGAGCAGTGCGGATGCGCCCAGGGAAAGCTGCGCTCCCGGCTTCGCCGCGAAGAGCGCGGCCCCTCCGTTTCGCAGGAACGGACCGGAGAGGAGCCTGCGAGCCAACCCGGCGGCCAGCCCCGCCGCCCGCGCCGCGGCCGCGTCCGGAAGCGCCCCGGCATCCACTCCCAGACATGCCAGCGCCGACCCGGCGAACTCTCCCTGAAAGTCCAAAAGCATCCACGCCGCCGTCCCGCGCCAGTGCCCGTGATGGTCGTAGGCGTCCACCAGCGGGATGAACCGCATCGGGGGATGCTCTCCCGGCACGAAGCCCAGGCCTCGAGGCCGCCACACGGGCATCGCGCCCTGGAAGCTCCCCTCCAGCGAGAACGAGCTCTCCACCACCTGCTGGTCCTGGCGCGCGGAGATGCGGTGCACGTCCCGCAGAGGATAGGTCTTGTACGCCGGACTCAGCGTCTCGACCACCGGAAGCTCCATCCGGGGTCCGACCACCGCCGCGAGGGGGTCGCGCGAGACGCCGACGTTCCGTATCCACCAGAGGTGACGCCCCTTCGGCAGACGCCCGTAGTTCGCCGCCAGCCCGATGTGCAGCGACGCGGCGTTCGCCGGGTCGAAGCGGTCCTCCCGTCCTCCCCGTCCGGGAGGAGACCCGTCAGCCCAGAACTTGAAATCCGACGGCGCGAGCGCGTAGCGCTTCCATCTCTCCTGCAGGGGCAGCTCGGTCACCCACCGGGAGCCGTCCTTCTCCCGCCACTCCACCCAGAGACGCAGCGTGTTCGGGCCTCCCATGGCCTCCAGCACGGTCAGGGAATACCCGCCCTCGAACGGGTCCTTCAGGGGAGGGGCCTGATAGGTGTTCCAGCCCTCGATGTCCGCCACGAACCCCGCCAGAGCCGCCTCGAACACGCTCAGGCGCTCCTCGATGTCGGGACGGTCGGTGCTGCGGACCCAACCTTTCTCGTCGCCCGGGCGGAACTGGAAGAGCGGCCTCTCCGGAGGCTGCTGGCGCACGCGCTCCCGCGCCTCCTCCGCGGTCATCCACTGGCCCTCATACTCCACCAGCAGCTCGGAGAAGGCGGGGCCTCCGACGGCCAGCAGGCGCCCGCCCGAACGCAGATACGCCGCCAGGGGCTCCACGGCCGCCGCCGGCACCCTCCGGACATCCGGCAGGGCCACCATATCCGGCCCGGACGCAAGCGCCTCCGCCAGCCCGGAGTTTCCCGCCGTGCGCACCTCGAATCCCGCCTTCTCCAGTTCCTGCCGGAGAGCGCGCGAGAACGGCGAGCCGTACGGCTCGTGATACACCAGACGCGCCCCGGCCGACAGCGACGACACCGACGCCAGCAGCACGAATATGAAGATCACGCGCAGGACCATTCCGGAATCCAGCATCTCGAAGACGTCTCCTCCCCCTTCCCGGCCGCCGCGAAGGCCGGGCTCGAGGGCATTCTAGAGGACGGCCCTGCGCCTGTCAACGCGCGGAAGCCTCCCGGAACGACAGGGCCCCCGGGCGCGGGACGCCCGGGGGCCGGGACCGGAGCGGAATCGGAGCGGCTTCTACAGCCGCCACCCCTTCCGGTAAGGCATGTTCACGTAGTAGTCCGCCTTCGGGCAGTTGATGGCGCGGCAGTTGGCGCTGTCCCAGTAGATGGGCTCGCCCACCAGCACCGCCAGATTCCCGAGGAGCATGGTCTCGGTGAGGGCGGCGGCGTAGTCGAAGTTGGACATGGCCGACTCTCCGCCCTTGCACGCGCGGATCCACTCCGCGTGGTGGCCGGGCGAGCGGGGCAGAGTGGGCTCCGGCTTGCGGAAGTCCGTGAACCGCTCGGCGGGCAGAAGCTCATACTGTCCGCCATAGTCGTCCGGCGAGAACATCAGGCCCTTCTCGCCCACCAGCACCACCCCGCTTCCCGGAAGCTCCCGGCCGAACAGCAGGTCCGGGGAAGGCTTGAGCCCCCCGTCGTACCGCAGGGGGCGCAGGCTTCCGCGGGTCCCGAAGCTGTAGCGCACGATGGAGCGCTTCGGATAGGTCTCCGCGGTCCCCTCGAACGCCTCCGCCTCCACCGCCACCGGGTCCCGCAGGTCCAGCGCCATGAACGGCATATTCACGGTATGGCATCCCATGTCGCCGATGGCGCCCGTCCCGAAGTCCTTCCATCCCCTCCAGTTGAACGGATGATACGCGGGATGATAGGGTCTGGCGGGCCTTGGCCCCAGCCACAGGTCCCAGTGCAGTCCTTCGGGGACCGGCGGGGTGTCCTGCGGCCGCTCGATGCCCTGCGGCCACACGGGACGGTTCGACCAGACGTGGATCTCGTAGACCTGCCCGATAGCGCCCGCGCGAAGGACCTCCACGGACTCCCGCATCCCGCTGGAAGCGGTGCCCTGATTTCCCATCTGTGTGGCCACGCCCGCCTTGCGAGCCAGGTCCCGCAGCACGCGCGCCTCGTGGATGGTCTGGGTCAGCGGCTTCTCGCAGTAGACATGCTTGCCCATCCGGAGCGCCATCGCAGCCGCCACCGCGTGGGTGTGGTCGGGAGTGCTGACCACCACCGCATCGATCTGGCGTCCCATCCGGTCCAGCATGACCCGGAAGTCCGTGAAGAACCGGGCGTTCGGGAACTGCTCCCGCTTGCCCTTCGCCTGGTTCTCGTCCACGTCGCACAGCGCGACGACGTTCTCGCTCGCCACGCCGTCGATGTTGCCTCCTCCGCGTCCCCCGCAGCCGATGCAGGCCACGTTCAGTCTGCCGTTCGCCTCGTAGCCGAACGCCAGCCGACTGTCTCTGAGGAACAGGAAGCCCGCCCCTCCGGCCGCAGCGCCTTTCAGCAGTCTGCGGCGGCTGATCTTTCCGCTCATGTTCGAAACCTCCGTCCGGGCGGCGCCTGCGCCCGGCATAGTCGTGTCAGGCCGACCGGGAAGTTCGGCGCCGGGCCGGGCTTCTCCTTGCCGCCCGGCGCTCTTCCCGGCGCGCCGGAAGCGCATCCGGTCAGTAGCGGCACTCCCTGATGGCTTCCACCATCGCGTCCAGGTTCTCGTCGGGGCAGTGGGAGGGGATGTCGTGGGTGCTGAAGATGTAGCCGCCGTTCGCTCCCAGGACCTCGAACTGCCGCCGCACGTGCGCCCGCACCTCGTCGGGAGTCCCGTCCGGGATGATGTTGCAGTTGTCCCCGCCGCCGTAGACCATCAGCCTTCCCCCGGAGCGCCGCACGAACTCCTCCATGTCGTGGTAGCGCGGCTCCAGCGGGTTGATGCCGTCGAAGCCGTATTCGATGAACAGGTCCAGGATGTCCATCACGTAGCCGTCCGTGTGATGGAACACCTTCTTGCCCGCCGCGTGGGCCGCGTCCACCATCCCCCGCAGATACTCGAAGTGGAACTCGCGGAGCATGTCCGGCGACATCATGGCCCCGTTGCGGCTGCAGATGTCGTGGGCGATGTACAGGACGTCGATATCCTCGGCGCACGCGCGCCTGGCCGCCTCCGTGAACACCTCCCCGGCCCTCTTCAGGATGGCGTGGACCGCGTCCGGATGGTCCATCAGGTCGTAGAACACGTTCTCCGCAAGGCGGAGGGGCTCCAGCACGCTGAACGGCCCCGTCGTCAGGGCGAAGATGGCCTTGTCCGGCCATTCGGCGCGCTTCTGACGCAGGTCGGCGTAGACCGCGTCGTCCGCCGGGTCCGGCATCGGGTGGTCGACCGCCTTGCGGATGTCGTCCACCATCGGCTCCACCTGCCAGACCGTCTTGCCGTCGTCCACGGTCTTCGCCGTCAGGCCCGGCCAGAACGCGAGACTGATGAACGCCTCGATTACGTCCGCACCGTAGTGCGTCAGGCGGAAATCCGCCCCGTAGCGGCGGTCGAGCTCCGCCATCCGGTCCCGGTCCATCCAGAAATTGAAGGGGAGCCGGTCCGGAAGCTGTCCGGACAGCACCTTCTGCACGCGCTCTCTCGAGGTCATTTCAGAGTCTCCGTGTCGGCGGGTCTGCCGCCCGCCCTGCAGGAGGCTCTTCGCCGCAGGGCGCGCCGTTCCCTTCCGCCGCTGCCCGGGCAGGAACCGCGGCGGCGGCGTCTAAGGCTGAACCGGACCGGGCATTTCCGGCCGGTGAAGGAGACGACGCAATGAGAGCCTGCCTCATCCTCATCCCCGTCACGGCGGCCGTCCTGGCCTGCGCGAGCGCCTCCGCGACGGTGGTCTTCCGTCCTCTGGGGGAGGTCCCGGACGGTCTCCCGGATGTCAGGACGCAGTGGGCGGAGATAGCGGTCTTCCCGGACCACTCCATCGGCCCGATGCCCCGCCCGCATTCCGACGTCTCCCAGGGCGCGGAAACGGGCGACCCCATGTTCTACATCCAGATGAGCGGGATGCTGGGCCGGATGGGAGGCCGTCTCGTCCGCTGCGACCCGTTCTCGGACACCGGCAAGGTCACCGTGACCCCGGACGGCACGGTGGAGATAGACTTCTCGGCCGCGGACGCCATCGTGGACGCCCTGCAGAGGGCCGGCGCGGAGCCCGTCTGGAACATCGCGAGCTTTCCGAAGACCATGCTGGACGAGAAGGAGCGACCCGTCCACGCTCTTCTGGACCAGTTCGTCTATCAGGTCACCCATCACTGGAACGTCCGGCAGAAGCGCGGCATCCGCTATTTCGAGTATCTGAACGAGCCTCCCGGTCTGGACGGACCCGGCTTCGCGGTGGCGGCGGCCGCGGCGCACCGCGCCGACCCGACGGTGAAGGTGGGCGGGCCGGCCGTGATGGGCTGCCCCGTCGACGTGCTGGAGAACGCCGTGAAATACTGCGTGGACAACGGCGTCCCGCTCGGGTTCATCTCGTTCCACCTCTACTACGAGATGCCGGACGGCTTCGTGAAGCACATCGAGAACGTGGAGCGGATGCTGGCCCGGTACCCGTCGATGAAGGACCTGGAGATCCTCATCACCGAGTGGGGGGTGGACGCCGGGATGAACGGGAGCTGCGACACGCTCTACAACGCCGCCTACTACAGCTCCATCCTGGAGGCCGTGATGGACAGGTGGCCGCGGGTGCGTCCCATGCACTTCCAGTTCCGGGACGGATGGGACCCGCACGGCCCCAGCAGGGACTTCTGGGGACGATGGGGGATGGTCACCTATCCGCACCTCATCCCCAAGCCCGTCTACAACGCCGCTCTGATGTGGGAGTCCCTCTCCGGGACCCGGGTGAAAGCCGTCTCCAGCGACCCGTCCGTCCGGGTCGTCGCCGCGAAGGGAGAGCACGAGGTCACCATCCTGATATGGAGTTGGCCGGCTGAATACCGGGGACTGCTGGACAAGGCCATCCATTACCCGTCCTCCCCCCTGGACATCCCGGTGCGCATCCGGATGGAGCGGCTGCCGTTCGCCTCCGGAGGCGTGCGCTATACGCGGCAGGTGGTCGATCAGACGCACTCGAACGCCCTGTCCGACCCCGCCTCGGCGCATCTGCACACCGCTCAGGACATCATCCTCTCGCGCTCCGGACGGGAGGCCCACGAGGATATGAAGCTGATCGAGGAAGGCTCGTTCGAGGCGACGTTCATGCTGCCCCTGCACGCGGTGACGCTCATCACCCTGAGGCCGGAGGAGCGTCCCCCGGTGAACGTCGTCGCGCGGGCGGACCGCTTCCGCATCTGGACGGGAGAGAAGGCGCTGGTGACCATCGAGCCCCGCTACGATGAACACCTGGACCTTGAACTCCTGCGCGACCCGGCCGGCCGCGACCTGTGGAAGGTGGAGATGGTCTCCCGGAATCCGCTCAGCTTCAGCGTGGAGCCCCCGCCCTCGACGGTCAAGACGATGCGCTACTTCAACGCCTGGGTGCGCAGCAGGACGGGGGGAGCCATCGGGCAGGCGGCGCTGGAGTTCCAGACCGATAGCCCCGCATTCCTGCGGCGCGACGCGGCGCACATCGACGCGTCCGTGCTGTCGCGGGAGGCGATGGCGGCGGTCGAAGCGGTCGGCCGCACGCCCGGCGCGCGGGAGATGGAGCTGGTCTGGGAGGCGCCGCCGGGAATCCGGGTCGTTCCGGCGCGGGAGACCGTGAGGCTGAGGCCGGGAGCGGCCGCGACCGCGGAGGCGCGCGTCTCATTCGGGGCGGACCTGCGGCCGGACCGCTACCTGCTGACGGCGCGGCTGCTCTCCGGCGGGACCGTGGTCCACACTCTCGAGGTGCCGGTCACGCTCCCCCTGGCATCGCTCCGCGCCCGGCGGCCGGTGGTCATCGACGGACGGCTGGACGACTGGGACGGAGTCCCGTCCGTCACCGCGGCCTCTGTCGCCGACTTCGACGGCTTCCTTCGCCGGGACTGGGGCGGCGAGGGCGATATATCGGGCACGGTGTGGACGCAGTGGGACGAGCAGAACCTGTATTTCGCGTTCCGCGTGCGGGACGACCACCACGTGCAGCACGTCACCACCTGGGAGATGAAGGACTTCGACAGCGTGCACCTGGGGCTGGACCTGGGGCGGGATTCCACGGACCCGGAGCAGTTCTTCGACCGGGGAGACTGCGACTACGTGTTCGGCGATCTGGACGGGGAGGCGCACGTGTACCGGCACTGGGGAGCGCAGCGGAGCATGGGGGCGCCGGAGGGGGGCCGCGTGGCGGCCGTGAAGGACGGGGACACCATCACGTTCGAGGTGGCCATGAGCTGGGAGCAGGAGTTCGTCCCCTTCGCGCAGCCGAAGGCCGGTTCGGTGCTCGGCTGCAGCGTCTATTTCCTGGACTACGACGAGGGGAGGCATCCGGGCGAGATGCGCTGGGGAAGGGGGCCTCACTGGCACAGAATGCGCCCGGCGCTGTTCAACAGCATCCAGCTGACGGACTAGCCGCCGCGGAGGCGCAGCCGGAAACGCCGCTCCGGCGCGGAGGAAGCAGGAAGACCGGGACCTGCTGACGAAGCGGATGCCCGGAGGTGAAACACATGCCCAACGGAGGAACCGACTGCTGCGCCCTCTGCAGCTGGAACCGCGCGACCCATCAGCTGAGCTGGCGGAGCAGTGAGCACCGCCAACGCTTCTTCGAACTGTCGCACTGCCTGTTGAGGGACGCGAACATCACCAGTCCGTTCTGGACCTACTGCCGCAACTACCGTCCGCTCTCCCGGGGCGTCCCCAGGGAGGTCGACTTCCTCACCCAGAGGCCGACGGGGCCGATCATGGGTTCGGGGCGCTGGGAGGACGGCTACACCCGCATCCCGTGGAACGGGAAGAACGAACCCCGCAAGGATCTGGTCGTGGATTGCGACATCTGCGGTCGGCGCGTCCTCCAGGGCCTCAAGGTGGACCACGAAGGCTCCAGGCTCGGGTTCTGCTCCAACCGCCACTATGTGGAGTGGTGGGTGGGCGTCCACGGCCCCGACCCCCGGCTGCGGCCGGAGTCGTTCATGCCGCCTGAAGAGCTCTTCGGAGAGCAGAAGGGGGATGAGGAGGAGGAGGGGTGAGCGAAGGGCGGCAGGCGGAGAGACGCTGAACGCCTGCGCATTCCCGCACAAGAGAGCCGGGGGCCGACGGCCCCCGGCTTTTTGCATCGGGAAGGGCCGGGCTCCCCGCGAAACGGACCCGGCTTTCCACGGCCGCCTGCATTCTGGTAAACTCTGGCAACTCGAGAGTGCCGGAGGAGATTGCAATGTCAGGAGTGCTGCGCCTGCTTCTCTGCGTCCTGCTGGCCTGCGGACCGGCGGGAGCGGCCGTGCTTTCCGTCTCCGACTTCGGGGCGGTGGGCGACGGCAGGACGGACGACACCGCCGCGTTCCAGAAGGCTCTGGACGAGGCGGGGAAGACCCAAGGGACGCGCGTGACCGTCCCCGTGGGCAACTTCCTGATAGCCGGGAGCCTCCGCATCCCGGCAGGGGTCACCCTGGAGGGGGTCTGGCAGATCCCGACCGCGTTCACCCAGAACAGGGGGACCACTCTGCTGGCCACCGGCGGCGCGGGCGAGGAGGACGGCACGCCGTTCATCACTATGGCCGCCAACTCCACCCTGAAAGGGGTCACCATCTTCTACCCCGACCAGAAGCGCTCCCAGGCCCCGCCCACCCCGTATCCGTGGACCATCCGGGGAGGGCCGGGCGACAACGTTTCGGTCATCGACGTGCTGGCCGTGAACCCGTACCGGCTGCTGGACCTGACCGGCGCGGGAAGGCACTACGTCCGCGGGCTGTACGGGCAGCCGCTGCGCCTGGGCATCTACGTGGACGAATGCTACGACGTGGGACGCATCGAGAACTGCCACCTGTGGCCGTTCTGGACGGGATGGCAGGACGAGAACAAAGAACTGAACGACTGGATGCTCCAGCACGCCGTCGCCTTCGAGTTCGCGCGCACGGACTGGCAGTACGTCCACAACACCTTCTGCTTCGGCTACGCCGTGGGCTACCGCTTCACGAAGTCCAGGCACGGTCCCTGCAACGGCAACTTCCTGGGGCTGGGGGCCGACTGCTGCCGCCGCCCCATCCTGGTGGAGGCCGTGCAGCCGGGAGGGCTGCTCATCACCAACGCCGAGCTGGTGGGCGCGTGGGGGACGACGGACTCGGTGGGCATCGAGATCCTGCCCGGGACGGACGGCAAGGTCAGCCTGATGAACAGCACCTTCTGGGGTCCGCTGGACCGCTGCGTCTGGGTGCGCTCGGACCAGGCCTGGTTCACGGCGACCGGCGTGGACTTCGGACGGTTCGACATCGGAGCGGTGTCCAGCCCGGCGGTGCAGGCGGACGCAGGCCGGCTCATCCTGTCGGCCAACACGTTCGGTGAAGGCAGCGTGCACGTCCTGGTGGGCGAGAAGGTCCGCAGCGCCATCCTGACGGCCAACCAGGCCGCGGGAGGCCTTGTGGTGGACAACCACGCGGGCGAAAGGACCCGGCTGGCGGCGAACGAGCAGCCGGACGTGGTGCTGACGGGCAAAGACCTGGAGCACTACAGGGTGCAGGTGGGGGCGGAGGGCGACCGGCCGTTCGTGCGGAGGTTCCACGGCCGCGAGACGATGCCGTCCGCTTTCCCCCATCAGACCATGCGCTGGTCGCGGGACGAATCCGTCCTGGTGCTGCCGGTGGTGCCGGGAAAGCGCTACGCCCTGACGCTTCAGCTCTTGGCGCCGGAGAGCGCCCTGCAGCCGGACGCCGGAGTGTATCTGGACGGCCGGAGGCTGGCCTCCATCCCGAAGGCGGGAGAGCAGGCCGTGCAGGCGGTCATCCCGCCGCAGTCGGGAAGCAGCGTCACGGTGACCCTGCGCTGCCGGGGATGGGTCCCCCGCGACACGATACTCGGCTCCGGGGACCACCGCACGCTGGGGGTGGCGCTTTATTCCATCACGATGCGCGCCGCGGGAGCCTCCGGGGAGCCGTTCGACGCCACAGGGGGCGGGTGACATCCGGAAGCGGGGCGGCCGCCGAGTTCAGCGGCGGAGGAGGTCGAGGAACTGCTGGAAGCGCTCCAGGGCGGTGCAGACAGCAAAGCAGACTTCCCGGAGCGAAGAGTCCCGCGTGACCTTCAAAGCTCCTTGCCTCTCCTTCTCGGGCGTCGACGGAGCGATGCGGCCGCGAGCTCCAGCTCGGGCTCTGCAAGCGACAGCCGGGAGAGCAGGGCCCTGAGCTCCTCGGCGGCGATGTAGCGCGGGTCGAGCGACACGCGGCGCTCGCGCCCGATGACGCGAGTGGCCACGCAACCCTCCTTCTCCAGAGCGTCCACCATTCTCTGGACCGAGAAGAGCGGCGCGTCGAGCAGGCGCGCCAGTTCGCGGGGATAGCTCTCCTCCAGCAGATTGAGCAGGATGAGCAGACGGGTCCGCGTGCGGCTGCCGAAAAGCTGTGAACGTCCGGCGGTCAACATTGCTGCCATCATTATGGCACGGCGCGCGCGCAATGACCACATAAAACAAGTCATATGACCACCGAAAGTTGGTCAGACCGGCCTGCGCCCCCGCCGCCCGGCCTGCTGCTCACACCATCCGTCCAGCCGGCCCCGAAGGTCGTCCAGGATGCGGGCGCAGCGCGGCTCACCGGCCAGGTTCTCGACCTGAAGAGGGTCGGCCGAGAGGTCGAACAGCTCCTCGTATACGGGCCGCGTCTCCGGGTAGCGTGCGTAGGTCCACCGGTCCGTCCGGACCCCCTCCGTCACGGGAATCCTCCCGCCGTGCGAGTAGCGCTGCTCGTAGAACCACTCGGTGCGCCAGCCGCACGAGTCCCCCCGGAGCAGAGGAGTCAGGCTGCGCCCGTCGGCGTCTTCCAGGGGCGGCAGCCCCGCCAGGTCCAGGATGGTGGGGGCGAGATCGATGTTCAGTGACATCTCCTCCACCCTGCGCCCGCGCAGAGACGCCGGCAGCCGCGGGTCGTAGATGAGGAGGGGAGTGCGGATGGACTCCTCGTACATCAGCCACTTCCCCGCCAGTCCGTGCTCCCCGTGGAACGCTCCGTTGTCGGACGTGAAGATGATGACCGTGTTGTCCGACAGGCCGCGCCGCCTGAGCGCCAGGAACAGGTCGCCCACCACCCGGTCCACCCCGGTGATGAGACGGTAGATGTCCTTCACCGACTTCTGGAACAGCTCCGGGTCGCCGAAGTATACCTGCCGGCGGGCCCTCGCCTCGGAGTCGCGGATGAACTCCGGCAGCCTCCGGAAATACTCCTCTCCCGCCGTCGGCGGAAGCGGCACCTCGACGTCTTCGAAGAGGTGCGCCAGGTCGGGCTCGTGCTGGTAGGGCCACGGGTCGAAGTCCATCTCGTGGGGCGCTTTGAAGCTGATGGACAGGCAGAACGGCCGGTCCCCCGTGCAGCCCTCGATGAACTCCCTTGCCTGGTCGCGGTTGATGGCGTTCAGATGAGTCCGCCGCCCGTCCACATCGTGGAAATACTCGCCCTGCCCCTCGTAGCCCCTCCAGAAGTCGAACCCGGACTCGGGCAACTCGCCTTCCAGACCCCACTTGCCGATGAAGCCCGTCCTGTAGCCCGCCCGTCTGAGCAGCGCGGGGTAGCTCCGGTCGAACTGCGGGCCTTCTTTGTGGAAGGATGAAGCTGGAGGAACCGGAAGTAGGTCGCCGGAGTCTAGGAATAAGACGGAGGAGTCACATGAGTCATATAGCGCGCCTTGTCCTGCTCGTCCTCTCCCTGGCCCTGACCGCCGGGGCGGTTGCGGCGGGAACGGTCACCGTCGCATTCTACGATGCCTTCGGGGAGGTCGCCCTGTCCGAACGGGAGCTGCCGGCCGGAGCCGACCCGGTCCGGGTGGCCGTGGAGCAGCTGCTTGCCGGGCCCTCCGACGAAGACCTTGCGTTCGCCCTGACGTCCGCGATACCCCCCGGAGTGTCTCTGGAAAGCCTGCGCCGCGAGGAGCGCAAGCTGTTCATCGGACTCTCCTCCGGGATCCTGGACGGGCTGGATGACGCACGGCTGGCGCGAATCTTCAACCAGTTCCGCTCCACGCTGCTTCCCTTCGAGGATATCTCCGACGTCCATCTGCTGTGCCAGGGACGTCCGCTGTCGGCCTATCTGCCTCCCGCGCCGGATGTGCGCGGACAGGGCGAGGAGCCTCTGGTCTTTCCTGCGTCGGGAGCGCTTGCCGGACGGAAGATCACCATCGGGCCGTCCCACGGGCTCTACTTCAACGGCACCAGCTGGGTGTACCAGCGTCCCGAGACGTGCGGGCTGGGTGAGGCCATCCGGGAGGACCTGAACAGCATCCGGCTGATGCAGTTCCTGCACCGCTATCTGACTCAGGACGGCGCCACGGTCTACGTCCCGCGCCAGCTGAACGAGGCCGTCTGCTGCCACGCGGCCACCGGCAACAACTGGTGGCGCCCGGCGGCGCGCTACTGGCTGCAGCAGCTGGGCCTGCCGTCCAGCGTGTGGGACTCCTCCACCTCCGACATCAACGACGACATCCGCGCGAGACCGCTCTACGCCGACTACGTGGGCTCCAACATCTACATCTCGCACCACACGAACGCCTTCAACGGGACGGCGAGCGGGACCGAGGTCTACTACGATACGGCGATGGAGAAGCCCGCGCACGTGGCGAACAGCCTGAGCCTGGCCCAGAAGGCCAAGAACGGGATAGAAGCCGCCATCCGCGCCGCCTACGACACCGCCTGGCCCATCCGCAACAACGGCCAGCCGCGCGACGCCGCGGGAGCCTACGGAGAGATAAGGATACCCAACCAGCCGGCCTGCCTTGTGGAGCTTGCGTTCCACGACAACTGCAGCAAGGACGCCCAGTATCTGGTGGACCCGGTGTTCCGCTCCATCTCCCAGTGGGGGCTGTACAAGGCCGTCTGTGACTACTTCGGGGTGTCTCCGACGTGGGACCTGCGGTCGTGCGAGGTGGTCAGCCACAACATCCCCACCCTGGTCAAAGGCGGGAGCAGCTTCACCGTGTCGGTGACGCTGCGCAACCGGGGCTGCGTCTGGAACGAGCAGCATCAGTTCCGTCTGGGGGCGGTGGGCAACTCCGACCCCCTGGCCTCGGTCACGCGGGTGAGCGTGGCGGGCAACGTGGGTCCGGGGGAGATGGTGACGTTCCAGATCCCGATGACGGCCCCTCTGACCGACCTGGCCTACTACACGGACTGGAGGATGGTGCACGACCGGTTCGGGGTGTGGTTTGGTCCGACGGTGGCACAGGTGGTGAGCGTGGACTCCTCGCCTCCCGGCAGTCCGGGTCCGGTGGACGACGGGGGACCGGTGCAGGCGTCGCTGACGCGCATCCGGGCGTCCTGGCAGCAGAGCGTGGACGCGAAGTCGGGTCTGGCGGGCTACTTCTACCGTGTGACGGAGAAGGACGGACCGGAGGTGGTGGGCTGGACCCCGGCCGGGGTGCAGACGAGCGTGACCATCCCGGTGCAGCTGGTCGCGGGGCGGACGTATCAGGTCTGGGTGAAGGCTGTGGACAACTTCGGGTGGGAGACGCAGCCGGTGGCTTCTGCGGGTGTGACGGCGGCGTTGCTGGAGCCGGTGCGGATCGGGGAGGCGAAGGCGTCTGCGGACGGTGAGGCGGTGCTGCTGGAGGGCAAGGTGGTGAGCGCGGTGTTTGCGGACCACTTCTACGTGCAGGAGGAGGACCGCTCGTCGGGGCTGCGCGTGGAGGGCTCTGCGCCGGGAGCGGCGGGGAGCCGTGTGAGCCTGAGGGGAGTGATGGGGACGTCCGCGGGGGAGCGCGTGCTTCTGGATGCTGAGTCTGCGGGAGCGCCGGTTGCGGGGGCTGTTCCGGCGCCGCTGTGGCTGAAGGGGCGTGACGTGGGCGGTTCTGCGCTGAACGCTCTGACTCCGGGAGTGGCTGAGGGGGTGGGACTGCACAACATCGGGCTGTATGTGCGGGTGTTCGGGGTGGTGACGCAGGTGTCGGGGACGGGCTTCCGTGTGAGCGACGGGAGCGTGGACGGAGGAGTGTGGGTGGAGAGCGGGAGTCTGGAGCGTCCGGGGGTGGGTGAGTTCGTGGTGGTGTCGGGCATCTCGTCGCCGCGCCAGCCGGGTTCGGGTCGACAGGTGAAGGTGGCGCGCCAGCCGGACATCTGGAGATAACCCCTCCAGCCCGGCTTCAGACCGATACCCCCTCTCCCTCCCGGGGAGAGGGATGGAGTGAGGGTGAGACCTCCCACCCCACCGGTCATCCGGCGGCACCGGCAGAGACCGGCACAATCCCCCTCATCCCGACCTTCTCCCCTCAAGGGGAGAAGGGGAGCTTTGAGAGGCTAGGACCAGGCCCAGCGCGCAAGAAGGGCGATGGCCGCGAGCACCGCCAGCAGCCGCAGCACATCGCCGGCCAGACGC
>FWPV01007521.1_pt1 | contig 19702 bp, 15 predicted proteins | sample 2228371 | NCBI WGS metagenome assembly FWPV01 (sample SAMEA103939776, study PRJEB20133) | metagenome
CAGCGTCCTGCCCGTGTAGGCAGCGGTGCGGGCGAGAATCGCACACAGAGTGCTCTCGGCGCCCTGCGACGCTTCATTGAGGAAACGCCCGCTGGTGATGCTTTCGATCCAGTGCCGCTCCTTCTCGGCGTCGGCGTCTTCAATCGCGCCTTTGAACGCGCCCGTCACCGCCGCGGCGGTCTCCGTCTTCTCCGGCTTGCCGACGCCTGGCGCGTCCCATGCCCGCTTGCCGGTGATGCGCACCGGCGCGTCGTAGCGGAGTTGGGCGTTGCCCTCTTCGCCGAACAGGCGCACGGCGACGTCCCATTCGCCTTCGATGAACTGCGTGGAGGTCACCGTGACGTGCACATCGTTCGGGTACGTGAACGTCACGTTGTAATGGCTGGAACAGTCGCCCTGATCGCGCCGCCCGCGCCTCCCGCAGGTTCCCTGCGCCGAGACCGGCAGCGCATCCAGCAGCCAGTTGTTGAGGTCCACGAGATGGATGTTCTGCTCGACAAAGATGTCGCCGCTGAGAACCTTGTCATGGATCCAGTTCCGCAGCCGCCGCTCCTGAGGCGAGGCGTCAGGCCACTCCGGACGGCGGATTGCGCCGGCGTAATAGTGCGACAGCCCGCAGACCAGCGCGCCCAGGTCGCCGCGCCGGATCCGCTCGCGGATCTGCACATACGGGGGCGCATGGCGCAGCTGGAATCCGATGGCCAGGCTCAGCCGGCCCTGAGCCTTCCGGCCGGTCTCGATCACCTCCCGGCAGCCGGCCACGTCCACGGCCACGGGCTTCTCGCAATAGACGTGTTTGCCCGATGCAACCGCCTTCGCAAGATGCTCGGGATGGAAATACGGCGGCGTGGCGATGATCACCGCATCCACGGCGTTCGAGCCGAGCACGCGTTCCAGCGAGTCCGGTCCTGCGAACAGCTGCGCCCGGTCAATGGCCGGTTTCGACGCTTTCGCGGACGCCGTGTCCAGGCGGTCTTTCGCCCGCGCCAGCTGCGCCTCGAACAGATCGCCCAGCGCGGTCACCACTGCGCCCGTGTTCGCGATGAACGAGCCAGCCACGCCCGTGCCGCGCCCGCCGCAGCCGAACAGCGCCAGACGCACCGCGGAATTCATCTGCGTGCCGTGCACCCGTTCTGCCTTCACGATTGTGAAACCCGCGGCTCCGAGAAACGCTCTCCTGTCCATTCGCAACTCCTTTCTACTTCGTCCGTGCGGCACGGCTCTCGCTCACCGTGAGCGTGCCGAAATCCAGCACGCGCCGCACCCCGCCGTGCGTCATCACCAGCCGCGGCTCGCCTGCCTTCCCCTGCAGGAACGGCCCGCCGAATGCCGGCCAGCCCGCGTAATCCAGCGGCTTGCCATCCACCCGCGGCGTCTGCCCGTAGGCGGACTCGATCGTCCTGCCCCGCAGCGTGCGGAACTCGACGCGCGGCGCGGGCTCCAGAGAGAACTTCAAGGGCAGCGCCAGCACGGCTTTCCGGAACGCGTCCAGGTTCGGATAGTCGTCCATGCTGGCCGCCTGCACCACCGTTCCGTTCTTCAGGTACGGGCTGAACAGCCGGCGCCCGCCTCCCTCGATCGGCTTCCAGACGTAGGGCGCCAGAGGGCGGTAGGCGATCCACGTGCGCCCGCCGCGGCAGAAGATCCAGCCCGAGGCGTCTTCGACAAACTCGTCGAGATCTTTCGAGAAAAACCCGTTGATGTGCGGAAAGCGCGTGCCCGGCGGAATGTCGTACAGCGCGATCACCGCGTCCTCGCTCTGCACGATCTTCTCGTACGGCGAGCCGCCCAGCAGCTTGTCCGGCGAGTCATAGGTCGTCTTGGACCGCCACACCGCTTCCGTGCCGAAGTCGGGCGAGAACGTGAAGTACTCCTCCAGCTCGATCATGCCCGAGTACGGGTGCAGCGAGAACAGCGTGTTGTGCACGCCCTCCGGATCATCCACGCGCCAGGTGACGTCCCACGAGTGCTGCTGCACGGGCTGCAGCACGCCGCCCTGATCGGAACTCACGGCGTAGTCCTTTGTCATGTACGTCGTCTTGAAAACCCGCCCGTGCAGCTCATCGTTGAAGCGCCAGCGGTTGCGCGTGCGTTTCTTCTCGAGGTGCGTGTACGGGCGGCTCCGGTCCGTGGCGATCGCGCGGATGATGGCCGGCGGCTCGGGACCGTCCGCCAGCGCATAGTAGAGCGAATAGCCTCCGAACGGCGGCGTCTCCTTGCCCTGTCCGAACAGAAGCCAGGCGAAGTCCGCCGACACCCCGCGCCACTTCTCCACCACCTGCCGGTCGTCGGTGCGCGCGTGCGAGCCCACGTAGATGCCATCCAGGCTCTCCACCGCGAAATCCGCAGCGATCCACTCGATCATCATCGACGCCTGCTTCTTCATCCGCGGATCTTCCGCCCACGCAGCCAGGTAGGACAGCGGCAGCAGGTACACGCCGATGTAGTGCGTGCAGTCGTACTCTCCCTGCCCCTTCGTCGTCGTCAGCTTCACCCAGCTCTCGATCCAGCGCCGCGCCTCTTCCAGGTTCTCCTTCGAGCTTTTCCCGTTGAACCACCCCTCGCCGTCCATCTCCGGCCACATCTGCGCCATCAGGTACATCGACGTGTAGTACAGCAGCCAGTGGTTCTCCGTGTCGCCGCGGAACGGATAATACGTTTTCCACGACCTGCGCATGAGGGCGCGCGCGGAATCGCTCAGCTGCCCCCGGTCGAGATAGGCGATGGCGGTCATGGGAAACATCCAGAACATGTCGCCGCTGATGCCGCCTTCCAGCAGCTCGCGCAGCTTCTTCTCCGCGCCCGGGATGCCCTCCCGCAGCCACAGTCGCGCCGCAATGCTGTGGTAGTGGAGCTTCTCGTCCTCGACGCGCGCCATCTTCTCGATCAGCCGGCGCCGGCGCTGCCCGTAATCCTGCGCCGCCAGGCTCTGCGCAGCGATCGCCGCCGCCAGGATCAACGCTGCCAGCCTCTTCACTTCGCACCTCCCGCCGGCACGAAGGCCATCTTCAGGATGATGCTGCCCGGCAATCCTTCCACGCGCCACGTCCTGCCTGCGTCTTCGGAAACGTACAGCGCTTCTTCGTGCACGCTCGCATACAGCCTTCCAGGTTTGTCCGGGTCGAAGACCACGCTCCAGACATCAGGGCGCGGCAGCCCCTGATTGCGGGCTTCCCACGTGAGGCCGCCGTCTTCACTCACCAGCACGCCGGGTCCCCAGCCGCAGACAGCGATGCGCCCCGCGTCCGTGGGGTCGAAGGCGATGTCATAAAGGTTGCGTCCCGCCGCAAGGTCCCGGGCGGTCGCCTCAAAAGTCGCGCCGCCGTCCGTGCTGCGGAAGATCCCGCCCTTCTGCGTCACCGCCAGCCACAGCGACGCGTCGTGCGGGGACTGTTCCACGCGCATTGCCTGAAAGCCCGCAGCCCCGGCCAGCTTCCAGCTCCCGCCGAGATTGTCCGAAACATAAAAACCGTTTTCTGTTCCAATCACCACCCGCCCCCTGCGGACCCTGTCCAGGCGGATCGCCTTCCCGTAGCGCCGCGGCAGGCCTGCGGAGATCTCCCGCCACGTCGCACCGCCGTCTTCGGACACGCGGAAGCCCGTCGTATGTCCGAACGCCAGCAGGCCGCCCGCGCCTGCGCTGATGTCCTGCAGCTCCGTGACCGTCTCGTCGGTGAGAACGCGCCACCGGCCCTGCGCATCGATGCGGATCACGCCGTCCCCTGCCGCGAGAAACAGCGTGTCCGGCCTGTCGGGCAGCCACGCCACCGCATTCAGCAGCGGATGCCGGTAGCCCTCGTTTACCCACGCCCCGTCGGACTTCTTCACGAACACGCCGCTCGGCAGCAGCGCCGCTCCGACCACCCAGCCCTTCGTCGTCACGCCAAGCGCGTGCAGGCGGTGCTCGCCGTATGCGCACAGCGCCGCTGCAGCGATCCACACAAGAACCCTCATGGGGTTCACAGTATCAGATTGACCAGCTCAGAGGCCCGTGATCGTGAACAGATACTCCGCGTTGCCGGCGCGGATGCGGAAGCGGTTCGGGCCAGCCGCCAGGCCAAGCTCCACCGTCAGGCCGTACAGCCCCGGAGAGAACTCATCGTAATCGCGAATGACGGTGGCAATTCCGCCCTCCAGGATTTCTATGTCGAACTGCTCCACGTGGAGAGGCACGCCAGACTCGTCCACGACGCGGAACAGCAGCGCGTCGCGGACCGTTGCACCGCGGCGCGCCGAGGGGAGCGCCCGCAGGATGGCGAAGTTCCTGGGCTCGTTCCGGGTCACCGCGCGCCAGTAAGGCACGCGGAGCGTCCGCCCGCTGCTGGCCGCTTCAAAGACGATGTAGCCTTCGTAGGTCCCGGCGCCCGGCGCCTCTTCCGGCCATTCGATGCGGATCTCGGCCTCCCCGCCGGGCTGCAGCTCCACCATCTCCGCGGACAGGCTCGGAATGACTGGGCCGCGCCGGTGCTGGATGTAAATCCAGTACGTCTCCGGTTCATCTCCGGTCTGCTTCACCTGAAGGATCTGCGGCTCCGGTTTCTTGCCATCTGGAGTGGCGCCGAAACTCAGCGCCGCTTTCGAGGCCACGAGCCGCGCCTGCACGGCGGCTTCAACATCCAGCAGGCCGGCGCCGTTCTTTTGCATCCATGCCGCCGCGTCCTCAGGCATCGCCATGGCCGTGTTCACCAGCGCTGAACGCACGCCCGCCGCGTCCAGCGCGGGACGGGCGGACTTCACGACTGCCGCTGCGCCGGCGGCCAGAGGCGCCGAGAAGCTCGTTCCGTCCACCAGCGTGTAGCCGTCGGGAGACCACATCGCTCCGCCAGAATCCAGCGTCTGCGTGGCGATCCACATGTCAGTCCCGGTGGCCGTCAGCTCGGGTTTGACCGCAAGGTCCACGCTTGGCCCGCGCGCGGAAAAGTCCGCCAGCCGTCCGGCTTTCTGCGGCACTTTGCCGAAGCGGAAGTTCATCGTGGCAATCAGAGGCTCGCCATCAGCCAGCCACTGCCTCACCTGCTGGCCGTCGCCGTAAGAGATCATCATGGCGGGCAGATCCGCCGTGCCGACGGCCATCGTGATTGGATCCGGCGCTTCCTCGCGCGCCTGCACGAGCGCCGCCGCCGCGCCTGCGTTCTTCGCGTTGGTCAGCTTCACCTGAAACGTGCATTCGCCCCGCAGGATCAGCGCGATCTTTCCCGAGAGGCTTCCCTCCGGAAGCGCGTTGCAGGCCAGCCCGGTCTCATCCAGCGGCCTCACGTCAGCCACTGCGGCGGTCACCGGTTCTGCGGGAGGCGCGCCCGAGCCCGGCACGGCCAGAAAAGAATCCCGTCCCTCGAAACCGACGCTGAATCCGAACGTCCGGCTGTTGGTGGACGCGCCCACGCTCAACGCCGAGGGCGCCGTGGCAGGCGACGAGATCGTCGTCCAGTCCGGTCCGTTGTTGCCGGCGGCCACAACGACGAGAATGCCCGCTTCCGCCGCGGCTTCCACCGCCTGCGCCAGAATGTCTTCCTCCAGCCGCTCCGCAATGTCGGAGCCGAGGCTCAGATTCAGAATGTCCATTTCATCGGCGATTGCATCGTCGATGGCCTTCAACAGGGCTGCCTCGGTCGTCGAGCTGTTGAACCCTGGCGTGCCGAAGACCTTGTAATTGCCGATCCACGCCCGCGGCGCCACGCCGCTCACCCAGCCCATCGGTCCCTCGTGCGGCACTCCTGCTGCGATCATCGCCGCCGCGGTTCCATGCCCGACGTGGTCTCTGGCTGAAACGTCGGGGTCGAAATTCCGCAGCAGGTTCACGTAGCTCCGCGCCACGATGACCTTGCCCGAAGTGTTCGCCTCGTCCCTCGCCGATCCGGTCCGCGGATAACCCTCGGGCGCCTTCAGATCCCCAGCTCGGAACGCCGGGTGCGTCGCCTCCACTCCGCTGTCGATAATGGCGATCTTCACCCCCTCGCCGGCGCGGTTCTCGCCGCCAATCAGCTCCCACGCCTCGCGGATCCTGTGCAGCGGCAGCGCCGTGTCCATCAGCATCTGGAACTCGCGCGCCGGGCGCACCCTTCTCACGCCGGGAATCGCAGCCAGCGATTCGGCCTGATCCTCGTCGATCTCGACGATCAGTGCGTTTGCGGCGAGCTGAACGCCGGCCAGCACTTTCGCTCCGCGCGATTCCAGCCGCCACCGCTTCGACTCCTGTTCCGCCCCGACGGCCGCCGCGTATTTGCCCCAGCCGCGTTCGGCGCGGGCTGCGCGCGCCCCGCGCGCCTGCCGGAATTCCTCCGCGGCGCGCTTCAATGCGGGCGCGCCCTCCATTTCGACGATGTACAGTCCCGGCGCGCCCCACGCCGCAAGGGAAATGGAAACAAAAAGAACGATCAACGCGAGGATACGCCCGCCGGATCTGCCGCTACACATAAAAATCTCCGCTACACAGACAATAACCCAGATTCCCGCCGCCGCAGCCCGGTTTCAGTTGAAAATCGGGCGCGTCTCAATTTAACACTTCTTCACAGCCAGGCCATTCCCTCAAAGGCCTTCCCCGCGTCTACCGTATCGGGTAACGTTGACATTGATGAAGCGAGCCAGCGCCCTGCAGAAATGGTCCTGGGCGCTTCCTGTCCTGTTCATCATCCTGTGCGTCAGCCTGGGCGTGCTCCAGTACCGCTGGATTGATGAAGCCTCCCGCGCGGAGCGCGACCGCCTGCGGGCTGGCCTGCAGGACTCGATCACCCGCCTCGCGATTGCCGTCAACTCCGACATCACGTCCGCCGTCTCCGCATTCTTTCCTGCAGGCCGGCCGCCGGAAGAGCCTCTCCAGCCGGAGAAGCTGAGCGAGCTCTACCTGCAATGGCGCGAATCCACGCATCACGATGATCTGTTCGCTTCCATCGGATTGGCCGTGCTGAACGGCCGGCGGCTGGAGCTGTTTCAGATCGATCCCGCCAGCGGCGCCGCCCGCCCCTCCGTCTGGCCGCCCCACTGGCAGGGCATCCGCGAGCGGCTCGAGATGCGCGCCGCGCAGCTGCTCGGGCTTCCCCCGGATCCCCGCACAAGGGAATTCCGCCCCGGACCGCCCCCGCCCGAGGAAGCGATGCTGTTCGAGGTCGCCCGCTTCGGGCGTGCTGCCGTCGATCCGCGCCGCAACGCCGCATGGCTGATTTTCGAACTCGATGAGAACTACCTCCGAAGCGCCCTGATTCCCGATCACCTCCGCCGCTATCTCGGGGAGTCGCTGACGGACTACGCCATCGAAATCGCCTACCGCGCCGATCCTTCGCTGATCTTCTACTCCAACGAGGCCCAGTCGATGCCGGGACGGCCGGATGCAGAGACCGCTCTTCTGGAGATCCAGTACGACCGCCTGTTCCGCCGCATGGCCCCGCCTGGAATGCGGGAGCCGCCCCGCGGCCGCAATGCCGGCGCCGACTTCGGCCGTCTCCTGCTCCGTGTGCGTCACCGCGCCGGCTCGCTCGATGCCGTCGTGGCCCGCACCCGGATGCGCAATCTGGCCGTCACTTTTTCCGTCCTGCTGCTGATGTTCGGCGCGCTGGCCGCCATCGTGCTGTCCACGCGCCGGGCGCAGCGCCTGGCCAACCTGCAGATGGAGTTCGTCACGGGCGTCTCTCACGAGCTCCGTACGCCGCTCACGGTCATTCGCACGGCCGCTTACAACCTCCGCGGCAAGCTTGCATCCAACCCGGCCATGGTGGAGAAATACGGCGCGCTGATTCAGAGAGAAAGCGAGCGCCTGACAGAGATCGTCGAACAAGTGCTCGAGTTCGCCCGCTCGCGCTCCGCCACGGCCAGGCTCGAGACGGAGCCCGTGCATGTCCGGGAGGCCGCCGAACAGGCCCTGAACGCCTGCCAGCCGCTGGTGGAAGCTTCCGGCGTCAGAATTGAAAACACCATTCCGCAAGACCTGCCGCCCGTCTCCGCCGAGCCGCGCGCCCTCGCCCACTGCCTCCAGAACCTGATCTCGAATGCCATCAAGTATGGCGGCGACGGAGGCTGGGTCGGACTGTCGGCTGCGGTCAAGGGCGAATTTGTCGAGATCTGCGTGGCCGACCGCGGACCCGGCATCCCGCCGGACGAGTTGCGCCACGTCTTCGATCCGTTCTTCCGCGGGCGCCGCGCCATCGATGATCAGATTCACGGCACGGGGCTGGGGCTCTCCCTGGTCAAGAGCGCCATTGAATCCTTCGGCGGACAGGTGGAAGCCCGCAGCCGGCCCGGGCGCGAAACCGAATTCCTCCTGCGGCTTCGCGCCGCGCCGCAGAATGCAGAGGCCATCGAGCCCGCTTCCACAGGAGGCCGGCCCGCATGAGCGCGCGCATTCTGATCGTCGAGGACGAGCCCGGCCTCGTCCTGACACTGAGCGATCTGCTGGCGGCGGAAGGCTACGAAGTCGATTCCGCGCAGGACGGCATCACCGGGTTGCGCAAGGCGCTTGAAGGCCAGTACGACCTGATCGTGCTGGATGTCATGCTGCCTGGGAGGAACGGCTTTGATCTCTGCCGCGAGCTGCGCCAGCAGGGGCGGGACACCGCCGTGCTCATGCTGACCGCCCGCGGACAGGTGGCGGACCGCGTCGTCGGCCTGAAAATCGGCGCTGACGATTACCTGGCCAAGCCGTTCGATCCGGCCGAACTGACGGCCCGGATCGAGGCGCTCCTGCGCCGCACAGGCAGGAACACCTACGGGCCGCCCTCGCATTTCGAATTCGGGGACGTGACCGTCGATTTCGATCACGGCGTGGTCACAAAAGGCGGGCAGCCGGTGCAGATGGCGGGGAAGGAACTGCAGCTGCTCCGTTATCTCGTGGAGCACCGCGGCCAGACCGTTTCGCGCGAGCAGCTGCTGGAAGCCGTATGGGAGTATGCGGCCGGAGTCACCTCGCGAACGGTCGACGTCCACATCGCCTGGCTGCGCCAGAAGCTGGAAGATACGCCGCAATCACCCCGCTGGATTCATACCGTCCGCGGCGTCGGCTATCGCTTCGTTCCGTAAAAAAGGCTCTTTGAAGCCCCGGCTCTCCGCCCTACTCCCACTCGATCGTGCCGGGCGGCTTGTGCGTCAGATCGAGGAACACCGCGCAGATGCCCTCTTCGGCCAGCAGGCGCGAACACAGCTCTTCGCGCAGGGCGTCAGGCAGCGCCACGGCGCGCGCCGTCATGCCGTCAACGCTGTCGACCGGTCTCAGCACCACGGAGTCCGGCCGCTCCGGCGTCCCCAGCGGCACAAGAATCACCGGGAACTGCCACACTTCGCGGTCGAAACCCGTCCGGTGCGCCGCCTCGCGAACCAGCGCATCGGCGCGCCGGAGCCGCTCCAGCCGCGTGCGGCACAACGCCGCCGGACTCGTGCCCAGAGATTCGACGGGAGCGTGCGAACCCAGCAGGGCGATGACCCGGTTGATCTGGCTCAGCCGGTTGATCCGTTCTGCCGCCAGCTCGTGCAGATCCGGTCCCTGTGTCCCGGCATCCAGAATCAGAACCGGCCGGTAACTGCGGGAATCGCCCTGCACGCCCACCGAGTGCAGCGGGGCCAGCCAGCCGTCCTCCAGCCGCTCGACGGGCTTCCCCGTCTCTTCGCACAGACAGCGGATGGCGAGCCCGGGACCGGGGAATGGATGGCGTTCCAGCAGTTCCTCCGGCAGCCCCAGTTCGCGGCCCAGCTCGCGCACTTCGTCCTTGTACAGCGAGTGCAGCGGCTCGACGATGCGGTTCTCCTCGATCAGCCGCTGAATGCCGGAAACCCTGTTGTGGTGCGTCTTGATGACGTCTGCCTTGGCCGTTCCGCCGCTCTCGATGGTGTCCGGATAGATCGTGCCCTGGCCGAGAATCCACTGGCCTTCCAGATAATGGCCGGACGCCAGAATCTGCTCCTGCACCTCGACGAACAGCTCGCCGATGATGTGCCGTTTCCGTTCCGGGTCGCGCACTCCGTCCAGAGCCGACAGAAAGCGTTCGGAAGCGTCCTCGACGGCGAACACGCCGCGGCCGAGCGAGTCGAAAACATTCCGGACGAATTCCGTTTCGCCCGCCCGCATCAGGCCCGTGTCGACGTAAAGCGCGCGCACCCGCTCCGGTCCAAGAGCGCGCAGACACAGCGTGAAGGCCACGGTAGAGTCCACGCCCCCGGAGACGAAGAAGAACACGTTTCGGCCCGCAGCCGTGCGCCGGATCTCCTCCTGAATCCGCTCGGCCTGCCGCCGCGGATTCCAGTCTTCCACGCACCCGCAGACCCGGAACAGGAAATTGGCGAGGATCTGCTTGCCGTTGGCCGTGTGCACGACCTCCGGGTGGAACTGCAGACCGTAGATCCGCCGGGCGGCGTGGCCCATGGCCGCAATGGCGCAGGTGTCGGTCGAACCCAACACCTCGAATCCCGGAGGCACGCGCGTCACCGAGTCGCGGTGGCTCATCCAGATCTGTTGCCGCCCTTCTGCGCCCTCGAACAGCTCGCTGGGACCGGCCGTTTCGAGCCACGCCAGCCCGTACTCGCCTTTCTCGCCGCGCCGGACCTCGCCCCCCAGGTGCCAGGCGATGGTCTGGTGTCCGTAGCAGAGCCCCAGCACGCCGCAGCCCAGAGAAAAGATTCCCGGGTCCACCCGGGGCGCGCCGTCCTCATACACGCTTGCAGGCCCGCCCGAGATTACTATGCCCCGGACGCCTTTCAGCTCCGCCGCCGGCGTCTCGCTGGGCCGGATCTCGCTATACACGCCGAGTTCGCGGATCTTGCGGGCAATCAGATGGCAGTACTGGCCGCCTGTGTCGAGAACGACAACCTGCGGCTGGGGGGACGTCTGGACGGACTGGCTCAATCGCGGCGGAACCTCTTGTCGGCCTGAACCATCTGCTTCTTCTGCAAATCAAGCAGCGCCTGCGCCTTGGGCAGCGATTCTACCGCTTTCTGCACCGCCGGGTCCACCTCGACGGCGTACTTCAGGCTCTCATCGAGTCCGGCTGAAGTCACCAGCGCCTCGCGCTTCAGCTGCTGCTTCACCCACTCATTGTTTTCCGCGAATTCCGCTTCGGTGAACGTGTACTTGTTGTTCAGCAGGAACGCGTGGAAATCGTTCAGCATTGCCTGATCCGGTGTCCAGTCCGCGCTCAGGCGGATGTCGCGGCCCGCGAAATACTTCGGGATGTAATCCCGGAAGGCGCCTTTGCGCAGCAGCTCCACCTGGAAGCGGTTATATTTCAGCGTGAATTTCTCGTCCGGCTGGATGCCGTTGCCGCCGTACACCGGACGGCCGGAATCCGTCATCTTCACGTCGACCGTGTCCTTCGGCCCGTCCTTGCGGTTGTAGTAATACTCATAAAACGAGCCGCTGGCGTAATCGCGCTGGATCAGCCGTCCCGAGGGCGTGTAGTACTTGGCCGTCGTCAGAGCCAGGCCCGTGTTCTCCGACAGCGGAAACACCGTCTGCACCAGGCCCTTGCCGAACGTGTTGTCCCCGAACACCCAGCCGCGGTCATGATCCTGCAGCGCCCCGGCCACGATCTCGGCCGCAGAGGCAGAATAGCGGTCCACCAGAACGACGATCGGATAGTTGCCAGCCGTGCCGCCATTCGTGGCGATGTAAGGACGTTCGGGAGAAGTGCGCCCGCGGTGGCTCACCACCACCTGTCCTTTCTTCAGAAAACGGCCCGCAACGGCGACGCCCTCGCTGAGGAGTCCGCCCGGGTTGCTGCGCAGATCCAGAATCAGGCCCCGGATCTTCGATTCGCCCAGCTTGCGGAAAGCGGCTTCCAGCTCCTCCGACGTGTTCTCGTTGAACATTTCGATGTCGATGTAGGCGATGCCCGGCTTCAGCCAGAAGGCGGTCTGCACGCTGTAGCGGGGGATCTCGCCGCGGATGAGCTGGAATGTCAACGGCTTCTCGACACCCTCGCGGCCGATCGTCACCGTCACCTGCGTGCCCTTCGGCCCCTTCAGCATGTCCGCGACTTCCTTGCTCGTCAGCCCTTCCGTGCGCTTGCCATCCACCTCGAGAATCACGTCGCCCGGACGGATGCCGGCTTTGTAGGCGGGCGAACCGGTGAACGGGGCGACCACGACGATCCGGCTGTCCTTCGGCTGAATGGTCATTCCGACGCCGTAGTATTTGCCGCGCTGCTCCTCGCGCATCTCCTGGAAGTCGCGGGGGTCGAAGAAGCTGGAGTGCGGGTCCAGCGTCCGCAACATCCCGGGAATGGCGCCTTTATAAATGCTGTTGTCCGGGTTGACCGGTTCTGCAGCGTTCTCCTCCACCAGCCGGTAGATGGACGTGAACTGCTTGAGCCCGCTGGCCAGATCCTCCTCGGTCGGGGCGGCGGCGGGCGCGCGCCCGGCGGCTACGCCCGGTCCATAATGGCCGGCGATCAGCGAGCAGACGGCGATCACCAGCAGAGAGAAGAACAACCCTCGAAATCGGCGCATATCGGAATGGGTCCCCCAGACCTGCCTCAAGTATATCTCAGCATTGCCTGCACTTCTTTGGACGGATTCCGGGGCGGGAGGCTTCGGAAAAAGTGAATCTCCTGGAATAAGGACGGGGAATCCGCGCGCCGCGCCCGGGGCGGCGGCGGGCGGGATTCCTGATGGCGGCGGGCTACTGCGCCTTCGTCCTGCGCGCCGCGGCGCCTGCGGCGGCTTCGCTGCGCACCGGCTTGCGGGGGGTGCCGGTCAGCTTCTTGTACTGATCGGAGATCGAGAGCAGGTACATCGGCTGCCGGGCGTTGCGCAGCAGGTCGATCACGCGGTCCTTGTCCGACTCTACGTGAACCGACTTCCCGTCAGTCAGAAGATACAGGTCCGTGCCCGCGGCAACCTCGGCGATCCGCTTGCCCAATTCCCGCTGCAGGGGGCGCAGCACCCGGCGGATCTTCTGCAGGCTGAACCCTTTGTGGCGCAGCTCCGCGATCACGCTCACCGCCGCCACCTCCACCGTGCCGTAGATCCTCCGGTGGCCTTCATGGCGGGGAGAAACCACCTTCTGCTCGTCCCACCACTGCAGCTGGCGCAGGGACACCCCCGCCAGCCGCGCCACATCGGCGCTCGAATACACCCTCTCCCCCGGAAGCGCTGCAGACCCACGCGATTTTGTTTTGAACATGATGTTGCCTTTCTGTTTGGGAAAATCCAAACCCAAGTCTAAACGAGGCCCGGGGGAAGTCAATCCACAAGATATTGAGGCCTTTAGCCGCAGGCTACCGCCTGTCCGTGCCCGTTTCCGGCAGGGCCTGCCCTGCCGGAAACGCGGATCCGGGAGCTACAATTCAGGAAACGCATGCCCCTGACGGCCCTGAAACAGCGGTTGTTTCCCCGCGGCGTCCGCCGCACCCTCGAGCGCTGGCGCATGCAGCTTTTCCGCAGAGTACGGAAGGCCGATCTGGCGCGCCTGCTCCGGGATCTCGGCCTGCCGCCGGGCGCGCGCATCTGCGTCCACAGCCGCCTCAGCGGGCTCGGCTACCTGCCCCGCGGACCGCAGGAAGTTCTGGAAGCAGTGCTCGAAGCCGTGCCGGGATGCACCATTCTGATGCCCACGTTCCCATTCCCTGGCGCGACCCTCGACTGGGTCCGCAGCGGCGCCGTCTACGACCCCCGCCGCACGCCTTCCACATCCGGCGCGCTCAGCGAGGCGCTGCGGCTCTTCCCCGGCGCCGTCCGCAGCCTGCATCCGACGCACCCCTGCGCCGCCGTGGGGCCCGACGCCCGCCTGCTCATCGACGGCAGCGAAGACTCCATCGAGCCTTTCGGCCCGCAGTCCGCTTACGGCCGCTACGCCGCCAGCCCGAACGCCTGGCAACTGCTGATCCACACCAACCACACGAGCATCCTGCACTGGTTCCAGGAACTGACGGACATGCCCAATCTGTTCCTGCCGGACCTGTATGAAGCGAAAGGCCTGGACTGGGAGGGCCGCCTGACCGTCCGGCGCGTCCGCGTGTACCGGCCTGTGTTGCCCCTGTACATTGCCTTGCCGGAATACATCATGCTGCCGGAGTTTGTCATCGTGTTTCCTTCAGAGACGCGGCGCGCTCTGGAGCAGCACCTCAGCGCGCGCACTCTTGGGCCCATTCTCGGCCGCCAGCAGGAGCTGGAGCGGCAGGGCGTGATCCGCGTCGCCCGCTACCGGGATGCGGAGATCGCCGCCGTCCACGTTCCACCCTGGAGCGAGCGCGTCTGCGCCGAAATGCGCGACAGCTTCGCAAGGTTTCCGGAGCGCTACACGCTCGAGGCTCTCGAGTCGGCCCGCCAGCGCGGCGAACTCTTCAGCGTTTAGCTGCGGTCACCGCCCGCCGGCCGCATCCAGCTCCATCTGGCAGGCGTCGATCGCGAACTTCGCCGCCCAGTTCAGCAGCTGAAAACGGCCGTATTCGCCATCCACCGGCCAGCTTCCCTTCACGCCGCCGGCGATCTCCGGCGGTCCGTCCATCCGCACGGTGCGGCGCACGAAACCTGTGGCCCTGCGCGCCGCCTCCAGCATCTCTCCGCCCCGCGCGGAATGCCGCGCGAGCAGGAACCACACGGCCGCAATCTGCACCGCGCCCGTCAGGCACGACCATTCCACGCACGGACGCCACTCCCCGTCGAGCCGCCCCGGAAGAAAACCATCCTCCCGGATGCAGCCCAGCACCGCCTCCGCTCCCTTCCGGGCCGAGGCCAGGATCCACTCCTCCCGCAGCAGCGCATGGCCCTCGCACAGCCCCCGCAGCACGTAGCCGATCGTGTGCGTCAGCGGACGGGAAAAATCCGTCAGGCAGCAGCGCTCGAACCAGCCGTTCGGCCGCTGCAGCCGCACCGTCCATTCCATGTTGCGCCGCACCGCCTGTTCGTACGACTTCTCGCCCGAGACCCGCGCCGCCTCGCACAGGCCCCAGCTGATGTGCGTGTCGTAAGCCTTCGCGCCCGGCGAGGCGAAGGGCGACGTGAAGCGGCTCCACGCGCCTTCTCCGTCCTGCACCTCCGCCAGCCAGCGCGCGGCGCGGTGCATGGCGTCTTCGTAGCGCCCGCCGAATTCGCGCACGCCCGCGGCCAGTCCTATCAGGATCTGTCCGGTGTTGAACGTCACCGGCGCTACCGGCTGCTGGCCGATCATGCCGCCCGGAAACGCGCCCTCCGGAAGCTGCACGCTCAACAGCCAGTCCAGAGCCCGGCGCGCCCGCTCCCGCAGCGCATCGTCCCCCCGCCGGCGCGCCTGATCGAGCAGCGTGGGTATGATGTACCCCGTCGTCTCCGGATACGAGCGCGCCCAGCCGTCCGTCCAGCTCCAGTGGCGCGCGAAGCCTCCGTCGCTCGTCGCAGAGCAATCCTGCGCCCGCCCCAGCCACGCGAGCATGGCCTCGATCGCCGCCTCCGGTCCCGGATCCGGCCCAGGTCCGCGCCGGTCCGCGCGCGCTTCATTCCGCGCCGCTTCCGGCAGTTTTCTGTCCGCCAGCCATTGGGAAATGCGATGCCGCAAGCCGCCCGCCATGGTGTGCTCCTCCTCGTCCAGATCGTCTGAATTCGGCATCTGCGGCGCGCCGCAGCCCCTCCGCTATCCGCCCCCGACGAACGTCACGATCTCCAGCGATGCGCCGTCTTCCACCTGCGTAGCCTCCCAGTCGGGCTTCCGCACCAGGCGCCGGTTCATCTCGACAGCCACCCGCGCGGGATCCAGATCCAGGTGGCGGACGAGATTCAGGATATTCAGGCCTGCTGGAACTTGTTTCTCTTCTCCGTTGATCCGTATGGAGATAACGCCGCCATCCATCTGGTTTGACACGCTCTTCTGCGCCTCATTATAGTTGAAGTTTGAACGCCGCCAGGGGCGTTCCTCATCCGCCATCATGCCCACTTCCATCTACGAGGCTTACTTCCCTGTCCTGGCTCAGGTGCTCCTGGCGTCGGGTCTGGCTGCGGCCCTCATCGCTCTCGGGGTTCTGCTCGGCAAACGGGTGCGCAACCGCGTGAAAGACACGCCCTACGAGTGCGGCATCCCGCCTGTGGGCGGGGCGCGCGAACGCTTCAGCGTGAAATTCTATCTCGTGGCGATGTTGTTCATCCTGTTTGATATCGAGGCGATCTTTTTCTACCCGTGGGCGGTGGTGTACAAGGACCTCCGGCTCTACGGGTTCATCCTGATGATCATCTTCATCGAGGTGGTCCTCACCGGCTTCTACTTCATCTGGCGCAAGGGCGTGCTGGACTGGGCCTACGGTGAAGATCATCAGGAGCCTCGCCAGAGCTGAGTGCCGCCATGCTGCCTGCCAATCTTGAATCGCTGCCGACGCCCGCGGCTGTTGCCGCCTGGGACGCGTCCGCGCTGACCGGCGGAAGCCACGAGCGCGGCGAACTCGTGCTTTGGACCGTCCGAGAGAAGCTCGTCGACCTGTGCCGCTTCCTGAAAGAGCAGCGCCAGTTCACGCGCCTCGTGGCTGTCACCTGCATCGACCGGTATCCGTCCGAGCCGCGCTTCGAAGTCGTTTACCTGCTGCATTCCATCCCGAACAACGAGCGGCTCAGGCTGAAGGTGGCCGTCCACAGCGCCGATGCTTCCGTGCCCAGCGTGTGCGGCGTCTGGACCGGCGCCAACTGGTACGAGCGGGAAGTGTTCGACATGTTCGGCGTCCGGTTCGAAGGCCATCCGGATCTCCGCCGCATTCTGATGCCCGACTACTGGCAGGGCCACCCCCTGCGCAAGGACTTTCCGGTGCACGGGCACAAGTACAGCTACAAAGACGAGTGACGCCCGCGCCGCGCCAGAGAGAAGGAATCAGCGATGAACCCGACAGACACCGTCCTGGATTCCAGACTGCAGGAAATGGCGCCGGAGTCGCCCGGCTCGCCGCGGCGCATGGTGCTGAACATGGGGCCGCAGCACCCCTCCACGCACGGCGTGCTGCGCGTCATCCTCGAGCTCGACGGCGAAATCGTCACCAAAGCCCAGCCTGACATCGGGTTCCTCCACACGGGCATCGAGAAGCAGGCGGAAGCGCTGGGCTGGCAGCAGGTGGTGACCATCACGGACCGGATGGACTATCTGGCCAACCTGTCCAACAACCTGGCCTACGCGCTGCCCGTGGAAAAGCTCCTCGGCATCGAGATCCCGCCCAAAGCCCAATGGATGCGCGTGCTGCTGGCCGAACTGTCGCGCATCAACAGCCATGTCGTCTGGCTGGGCACGCACGCGCTCGACCTGGGCGCGATGTCCGTGTTCTTTTATTGCTTCCGCGAACGCGAAGACCTGCTGCGCCTGTTCGAAATGTTCAGCGGCCAGCGCATGATGACCAGCTACATCCGCATCGGCGGGCTTGCGCTCGAGCCCCCGCGCGGCTGGGACAAGGCGGTGCGCAGGTTCATCCGCGGGCTGCCCGCCAAGGTGGATGAATACGAAGCGCTGCTGAAGGAGAACCCCATCTTCCTGCGCCGCACGCAGGGCGTTGCGTACCTCCCTCTGGAGCGCCTGCTCGATCTCGGCGTCACCGGGCCGATGATCCGCGCCGCGGGTCTCGGCTGGGACATCCGCAAGGCCGAGCCTTACTCCAGTTACGACAAGTTCGACTTCCAGGTGCCCGTGCGGCAGGAAAGCGACGTCTACGCGCGCTTCCTCGTGCGGCTGGAAGAGATCCGGCAGAGCGCGCGCATCGTCGAGCAGGCGCTCGACGGCATGCCGGAAGGCCCCTGGAAGGCGGATGCGCCCCACGTCGTCCTTCCCGACCGGGAAAAGATGAAGACGCAGATGGAGGCGCTGATCTACCACTTCAAGATCGTCACCGAAGGCATGCGCGTGCCCGCCGGCGAAGCCTACGTGCCGGTGGAGAGCCCGCGCGGAGAGATCGGTTTCTATGTGGTGAGCGACGGCGGCGCGCAGCCGTGGCGCGTGTTCATGCGCACGCCCAGCTTCGGCAATCTGCAGGCGTTGCCGGAGATGTTCGAAGGGCGGCTGATCGCCGACACGATCGCCGCGCTCGGCAGCATGGACTTCGTGCTGGGCGACGTGGACCGTTGAGGCGCCGGGAGCAGAAACGATGACGTTTTCTCCGGAACTGGAAGCGAAGTTCGCGAAGATGATCGAAAACTATCCGCCGGGGCGGCAGAAGGGCGCGCTGATCCCCATGCTGCTCTACGCGCAGGATGAAGTCGGCGCCGTCACCGACGAAGTGATCGACGAGATCGGACGGCGCCTGAACGTGTCGCGCGTCGAGATCGAAGAGGTGCTCGGCTACTACACGATGCTGACGCGCGAGCCGCGCGGCAAGTATCATCTTCAGATTTGCACCAACATCAGCTGCATGCTCACCGGAGGCGAGGAGCTGTTCGAGCATGCGTGCAGGAAGCTGGGCGTCGGCAATAAAGGCAAGACGCCGGACGGGCAGTTCTCGGTCGAGGAAGTCGAGTGCCTCGGCGCATGTTCCTGGGCGCCCGCCATGCAGGTCAACTACGATTTCCACTACCACATGACGCCTGAAAAGCTCGACCAGCTGATCGACAGTCTGAGGAAGTTGCAGTAGCGGAAGTGACAGACATCCTGACAGGAGACCGACAATGACGCTGCTTGCACCCCCGCACCCGCTCGAGAAGCGGGTGCTGCTGCGCCGGTTCCCCGAGCCGCGCACGGAGCCGGTGTGGATCGACGAGTACCTCCGCACGGGCGGCTACGAAGCCCTGCGCAAGGCTCTCTCCATGGAGCCCGAACAGATCGTCGAAGAGGTGAAGAAATCGGCGCTGCGCGGGCGCGGCGGCGCCGGCTTCCCCACGGGCATGAAATGGAGCTTCGTCGACCGCAAGTCGCCGAAGCCGAAATATGTGGTGGTGAACGCCGACGAAGGCGAGCCCGGCACCTGCAAAGACCGCATCCTGATGGGCTACGATCCGCACCGCCTCATCGAAGGCGTGCTGATCGGCGGCCGCGCCATCGGCGCCTGCCGCGGCTGGATCTACATCCGCGGCGAGTACCGCGAATACATCGACATCATGGACCGGGCCATCGCGGAGGCCTACGAGCGCGGCTTCCTCGGCTCGAACGTGCTCGGCTCGGGCTGGGAGTTCCACCTTTCCACGCACACGGGCGCGGGCTCGTATGAGTGCGGCGAGGAGACCGCGCTGCTGGAATCGCTCGAAGGCAAGCGCGGCAACCCGCGGCTGAAGCCGCCGTTCCCGGCCACCAGCGGCGCGTTCCAGTGCCCGACCATCCTGAACAACGTGGAGACGTTCTGCGCCGTGCCGGACATCATCCTCAACGGCGGCGACTGGTACCACGCGCTCGGCACGCCCAAGAACGGCGGCACGCGGCTGGTCTGCCTTTCCGGCCACATCGAGCGGCCGGGCGTCTACGAGGTCCCCCTGGGCATGAACCTGCTGACGATCCTCAGCGAGATCGGCGGCGGCGTGTGGAAGGGGCGCAGGCTGAAGGCGGTGATCCCCGGCGGCAGTTCGTCGCCCGTGCTGAAGGCCGACGAATGCGACATCCCCGCCGACTATGATTCGCTGGCCAGGGCGGGCTCGATGCTCGGCTCCGGCGCGACCGTGGTCCTGGACGAGACCGCCGACATGACGAAGGTGCTGGCGCGGCTGATGAAGTTCTACGCGCATGAAAGCTGCGGCTGGTGCATCCCCTGCCGCGAGGGCACCACCTGGCTGAAGAAGATCACGGCGCGGCTGGAGGAGGGCATCGGCAGCGAGCGCGACATCGCCACCATCGACCAGATCTCGCAGAGCATGCTGGGGCGCACCT
>FWPV01007524.1_pt1 | contig 19698 bp, 18 predicted proteins | sample 2228371 | NCBI WGS metagenome assembly FWPV01 (sample SAMEA103939776, study PRJEB20133) | metagenome
GAGTCCGTCGGGGGCCGGAAGGGGCTATGACCGAGGGCATGCCCGGAGTGCGGCGCGGTCCCGGTGAGGGCCCCGGAGTGCGGCGCGGCCCTGGCACCGCCGCCACCCCGGAAGGCTTCCAGGGGCCCGGACAGGGCAGGCGTCAGGGCGGCCCGGCCATGGGCGCTCCCGGCGGCGGCCCGCAACGCGGCCCCGGTGGGCTGCCTGGCGGCCAGCAGCAAAAGATCCAGCAGCAACCCGGCGGCATGCCTCCCGGCTCCCAAATGCGGGGGCCGGGGAGTGGCGGGGGCCCTAAAATGGGCGGCCCCGCCATGGGCGGCCAACAGGTGCAGAGAGGTCCGGCCGGCGGCGGTCCCAAGATGCCTGGCCCGGGAGCCGGTGGCGGCGGTCCCAGGATGACCGGCCCGGGAGCCGGTGGCGGCGGTCCCAAGATGGCGGGGCCGGGAGCCGGCGGCGGCGGTCCCAGGATGGGGGGAGGCGGCGGCGGAGCCCCCAAGGTGACCTCCGCTCCACCGCCGACTCAACGCGGCGGCGGTGGCGGCCCCCAGAAAGGCCAACAACCGGGGAAAAAGCCCAACCAGCAGTAATAAACTTCACTCTCGCATAAATCTCTGATACCATGCGTCAGGCTGCGGCCCCGACCACGGGGTGGCAGCCTGACAATCTTTTCACTTTCCGCATAAGCCGATTTTTCGCACCGCGACTCCTGCTGCGGCGGGGCCGCGCCCTTTTCCGGAAAGGAGGGAGCATGTCGGTCATTCATGCCATTTCAGCCTTGGAAATCCTGGATTCCCGCGGTTTTCCCACGGTCATGGCGGAGGTGATCCTGCAGAACGGCCAGCGGGGTCAGGCCATGGTCCCTTCGGGGGCCTCCACCGGCGAAAACGAGGCCCTGGAGCTCAGAGACGGGGAAAGCCGCTACGGCGGCAAAGGCGTCAGAAAGGCGGTGCAGCATATCCGGGAGGTCATCGCCCCGGCCCTGGTGGGGAAATGCGTCCTGGACCAGGAAGGGCTGGACCGGGAGCTCCTGGACCTGGACGGCACCCCCAACAAGAGCCGCCTGGGGGCCAACGCCCTCCTGGCCGTGTCCATGGCCGCGGCCCGGGCCGCGGCGGCCTCGGTGGGACTGCCCCTCTACCGCTACCTGGGGGGCGCGGCCGCGGCCTCCCTGCCCATGCCCATGCTGAACGTCATCAATGGCGGCGTCCATGCCACCAACAACCTGGACTTTCAGGAATTTATGGTGATGCCGGTGGGCGGGGCTACGTTGGCAGAGGCCCTGCGCATTGCCGCCGAGGTCTTTCACACCCTGAAAAAAATCCTGGTGTCCCGGGGGCTGGCCGCCGGCGTGGGGGATGAGGGGGGCTTTGCCCCGGACCTGCCCAACCACGAAGCGGCCCTTAACCTCATCCAGGAGGCGGTGGACAAGGCGGGCTACCGCTACGGTCAGGATGTGGTCTTGGCCCTGGACCCGGCCGCCTCCGAGTTTTTCGACCAAGCCTCAGGCAAGTATGTCTTCAAGAAATCCGGCGGCGCCGCCTATACTTCCGCCCAAATGACCGAGTATTACCAGGGGCTTCTGGCCAAGCACCCCATCGTCTCCATCGAGGACGGTCTGGCGGAGGGCGACTGGGACGGCTGGGTGTATCTTACCCGGACCCTGGGGTCCCGGCTGCAGTTGGTGGGCGACGACATCTTTGTCACCAATATCAAGTTTCTCAGGGAAGGCATCGACAAGGGGGTGGCCAACGCCATCCTCATCAAACTGAATCAGATCGGCACGGTGAGCGAAACCCTGGCCGCCATCCGGCTGGCCCGGCGGCACGGCTACCGCTGCGTCATCTCCCACCGCTCCGGGGAGACCGAAGACCCCTTCATCGCCGACCTGGCCGTCGCCACGGGGGTGGGCCAGATCAAGACCGGTTCCATGTCCCGGTCCGAGCGCATCGCCAAATACAACCGGCTGCTCATGATTGAGGCGGAATTGGGGCCGTCGGCCCGCTTCCGGGAAGACCCGTACTGGCTGAAGACCCCCTGAACCACCCCGACCCATCGATGAGACCGCCGCCCACCCGGCAGAGCGAGCCGCTTTGCCCGGTTGGCGCGGCGGTTTCCTTAAAAGCCGCTCCCCTGCAAGAAGGTTAACCAGCCGGCTATCTGGTCGCTCAGCTCCAGTTCAATCGTGCCGAGCAATTGGAAAACCGCGCCCAGACTGACGCTGCAAAAGAGCAGGGCAAGCAGGTTCAACGTGACATAGCGGGCCAACACTGACGGCTTCCTCTGGGATTTGCTCCCGGATTTTTTCATCCCCAGGTCCTTTCCAGCGGTTCCTGTTCCTTAGTTCGGCACCGGAGCCCCGCGGGGTTAAAATCGGCGCAAACGCCCCTGGACAGAGCCCGCCAGAGGGGCAGGCGACTGTCCAGGGATGATGAAGGGGGTGCTCGTGGCTTACCATTTCCCAGGAAATCCGGCCAGGACCCGCGGAAGTGCGGTCACTTTTTCGGCGCCTCAGCCAGGGGCCCGGCGCCGGTTCGGGGGACAAGTGTCCCGGTCCGGGACGCCCGGGTTCCCACACGCGGCAACCGGCAGAAAATTTGGAGGAGGTGGCGGGGTGCTTTTTCGCCGGAATTTAGTTGGTGAGGCGGTATGCCTGTGATAACATTTTAATTTGGATTTCTCAGAGGCGAGGCAGCGGATGGAATTCTGGGTGCTGGCCGGGGTGCCCGCCACCTCCTTTCTGGTGGCCCTGTCCGGGGCGCTGATGCCCGGGCCGCTTCTCACCGTGACCGTGGGGGAAGCCAGCCGCCGGGGGTTCTGGGCCGGGCCGCTCATCATCCTGGGACACGGCCTCCTGGAGTTGACCCTGGTGCTGCTCCTGCTGGCCGGCCTGGGGGTCTGGTTGAACCGCCCCCTGGTCCTGGGGCTGGTGGGGGTGCTGGGTGCCGGGATGCTGGGCTGGATGGGTTGGAGCCTGCTGAGGGCCTCCCGCTCCTGCAGCCTGACCCTGGAAGGCCGGGACAGCGGCGGCCTGCACCCGATCTGGGCCGGGGTGTTCATGAGCCTGGCCAACCCCTACTGGCTCATCTGGTGGCTTACCATCGGCCTGGGGTACGTGCTGTTTGCCGCCCGCTTCGGCCTGCTGGGAGTCTTTCTCTTTTTTGCCGGCCACATCCTGGCGGACTTCGCCTGGTACACCCTGGTAGCCGCGGCCGTGGCCCAGGGCCGCCGCTTCCTGTCGGACGCAGTCTATCGCGGCTTTTTGGCCGGCTGCGCCTTCTTCCTGTTCGGCTTCGGCGGCTACTTCGGCTTCCAGGGTCTGAAATTTCTCTGGAACGCCTGATCAAGGAGCAGAACCGTCCATGATACAAAAGGCCCTGGTGGTGGGATTGCTGGAGGTCAACTGTTACCTCCTGGGGGACGAGGACACCAAGGAGGCGGTGGTTATCGACCCCGGCGGGGATGAGGAGGAAATCCTGGAGGCCCTGGAATACCACGGCCTGCAGCTCAAATATATCATCGACACCCACGGCCACTTCGATCATGTGGACGCCAACCAACCGGTGAAGGAGGCCACCGGCGCCCAGATCGCCATCCACCAGCTGGATGCCCAGATGCTCAACCGGGCCAACGACGCCCTGATGTTCACCGGCAAGCCCATGCGGGTTTCCCAGGCCGACCTCCTGTTGCAGGAAGGGGACGTCCTGAGCTTCGGCAACCACCGGCTCAAGGTGCTGCACACCCCGGGCCACACCCCGGGCGGCATCTCCTTGGTGATGGAGGGCGCCAACCTGGTGTACGTGGGGGACACCCTGTTCGCCGGCTCCATCGGCCGCACCGACTTTCCCGGGGGCGACTTTGACGCCCTCATCCGGGGGGTGCGGGAGAAACTGTTCACCCTGGGGGACCACTACATCGTCTACCCCGGCCACGGACCGGTCACAACCATAGCCCAGGAACGCAAGTATAATCCGTTCTTTTAGGGGCATGAGGGAGGGGTTCGGGGGTTATAGACCCTGCCCCCTCCCCCGACTCAATCTGGGGGGTGGGAGGGAGTTTGAGGGGGGACTGCGTTCCCCCGCCCCTCCCCGCCAAAGGGCTTACAATGTTCAACGGTAAGCGCATCCTTTTGGGAGTGAGCGGCGGCATCGCCGGCTACAAGGCGGTGGAGTTGGCCCGGCGGCTGGTGACTTCCGGGGCCCAGGTCAAAGTGGTGATGACCCGGAGCGCCCAGGAGTTCGTGACGCCCCTGACCTTTGCGGCCATCTCCGGCCAGCAGGTGGGCGCCAATATGTTCGGTCCCGGGGTGCACCCCCTGGAGCACATCTGGCTGGGGCAGCAGGTGGACGCCATCGTCCTGGCGCCGGCCACCGCCAATCTCATCGGCAAGCTGGTCGCGGGCATCGGCGATGACCTGCTCACCACCATCCTGCTGGCGGCCACCCGGCCCGTGCTGCTGTGCCCGGCCATGAACTGCGAAATGTACGCCAACCCCGTGGTGCAGGAGAACCTGGAGCGGCTGCGGCAGCGGGGCATCCAGGTGTTGGAGCCCGAGGCCGGCCCGCTGGCCTGCGGGGCGGTGGGCTGGGGGCGCCTGCCCGAAGTGGAGAGCATCCTGGCGGCCCTGGCGCGGCTGGTGAGCTCCCAGGACCTGGCCGGCCGGCGCATCCTGGTGTCCGCCGGCCCCACTCAGGAGGACCTGGACCCGGTGCGCTTCCTCACCAACCGTTCCAGCGGCAAGATGGGCTACGCCCTGGCCCGGGCGGCTTGGCGGCGGGGGGCGGAGGTCACCCTGGTCAGCGGCCCCACCGCCCTGCCCGACCCCTACGGCGTTGAGGTGATCCGGGTGCGCACTGCCCTGGACATGCTCAGCGCCCTGTGGGAGCGCTTCCCCCAGGCCGACGCCCTGCTCATGGCCGCGGCGGTGGGCGACTACCGGGCCGAGTCCCTGGCGGAGCAGAAGATGAAACGGGGACCCCAGGCCGTCCGGGTAAATCTGGTGCAAAACCCCGACATCCTCCGGGAAGTGGGCAAGCTCAAGACCCACCAGGTGATGGTGGGTTTCGCCGCGGAAACCGGGGAGTTCATCACCGAGGCCCGTCGCAAGCTCAGGGAGAAAAACCTGGACCTCATTGTGGCCAACGACGTCAACCGGCCGGAGTCGGGCTTCGCGGTGGACACCAACGAAGTTACCCTCATCGCCCGGGACGGAGAGCCGGTGCCTCTGCCCCTGATGAGCAAGGACGAGGTGGCGGACCGCATCCTGGACTGGCTGGCGGACCGCTGGCAGGATCGGGACCTGGAGCGCGGCGGTGGCTGAGTCCCCCGCGGCCGACCTCAAGCGGCTCCTCCGGCAGCTCAAGGAGTGGCTGGCCTTTCAGGGCCGCCTGGGCTGGCAGGGCGTCCCGGCCCCGGACCCGGCGCCACCGGCCGCAGCCCACCGGGAGGCGGCGCCGCCCGCAAAGCGACCCACCCTGGCCGAGATTCGGGAGGAGATGGGGGACTGCCGGCGCTGCAAGTTGTGGCGGGGGCGCCAGAACCTGGTGTTCGGGGAGGGTTCGCCCACCGCGGCCCTGATGTTTGTGGGCGAAGGACCGGGGGCGGAGGAGGACCTGCAGGGCCGCCCCTTTGTGGGGGCGGCCGGGCAGCTTCTCAACCGCTTGCTCAGTCGCATGGGTCTGAGCCGGGAGGAGGTTTACATCGCCAACGTGGTGAAGAGTCGCCCGCCGGGAAACCGGGAGCCGGAGGCGGACGAAATCGCCGCCTGCCTGCCGTTTTTGCAGAAACAGATCGAGGCCATCCAACCCCGGGTCATCGTCACGCTGGGCCGGGTGGCCACCCAGGCGCTGCTGGCAACCCACACCCCCCTGACGCGCTTGCGGGGGCGCTGGCAAACATATCGGGGCATCCCACTGATGCCCACCTTTCATCCCTCCTACCTGCTGCGCTTTCCCCAGGAGCGGCACAAGACTTGGGAGGACATGCAGCAGGTGATGGCGCGGCTGGCCGACTATGCCTAGAATCGCTTGGACAGCAATCCTGATCTTTCTGGCCTTCCTGGCCGCGGCCTTCCCGGGCGGGGCGGCGGGCCGGGCCATCCATGTGGTGCCGGCAGTGGGCTCCATCAATCCGGGGTTGGCGGAATTCATCGTGGACAGCCTGCAGCAGGCCGAAAAGGAGCAGGCCGAGGCCGTGGTCCTGCAACTGGACACCCCCGGCGGCCTGGACGCCTCCATGCGCAAGATCAACCAGGCCATCGCCAACTCCAAAGTGCCGGTCATCGTCTATGTCTCCCCCAAGGGGGCCCGGGCGGCTTCCGCCGGGGTCTTCATCACCGTGGCGGCGCATGTGGCGGCCATGGCGCCGGGTACCAACATCGGTGCCGCCCACCCGGTGGCCATCGGCTTGGGCAAGCCCGACAAGACCATGAGTGAGAAAATTCTCAACGACATGGCCGCCTACGGCCGGGCCCTGGCCCTGGAGCGGGGCCGCAATGCCGACTGGGTGGAAAAATCGGTGCGCAAAAGCGTCTCCATCGACGCGGCCGAAGCCCTGCGCCTCAAGGTCATCGACTTCACCGCTGAGGACCTGCCCGAGCTCATCAGCAAAGTTCACAACTTCACCGTCAGGATGCCGGGCGGCCCGCGCAAAATCCAGACCACCGGCCTTCCCCTGAGGGAAATCCAGGAGGGTCTGGGCACCCGCATCCTGAAGCACATCGCCGACCCCAATATCGCCTTCATCCTGATGCTCATCGGCTTGGCCGGCCTCTACTTCGAGCTCTCCAACCCCGGCTTGGTCCTCCCCGGGGTGGTGGGGGCCATGAGCCTGCTGCTGGCCTTTTACGCCTTCCAGACGCTGCCCGTCAACTTCATCGGCATCCTGCTGATCCTGCTGGCCTTTATCTTTTTCATCTTGGAGATCTACCTCACCAGCTTCGGGCTCCTCACCCTGGCGGGCATCATCTCCCTTTTGCTGGGCGGCATGATGCTCTTCCGGGGCGGCCCGGAAGCGGAGGGAGGCATGGCCGTGGCCTGGAACATCCTGATCCCCTCCATCGCAGTCATCGCCCTGTTCTTCCTGGGCATCGGCGCCCTGGTGGTGCGGAGCCAGTTTCGCCGGTCCATTACCGGCAGCGCCGGCTTGGTGGGGGAGCGGGGCACGGCCTATACGGACCTGACCCCCGAAGGCAGGATCTTTGTCCATGGAGAATACTGGCAGGCGGTGAGTGACCGACCGGTGCGCCAAGGCGAGGCGGTGGAGGTGGTGGAGGTGGTGGGCCTCAAACTGAAAGTGAAGCCCGTTTCCGACAAAACCTGATCCTGCAGTTAACCAGAAGAACTCGAGGTGACATGATGTTTTCCACAACCACGGTCATTGTCCTCTTGGTGGCATTTTTCCTGTTCAGCGCCATCAAAATCCTCAACGAATACGAGCGGGGCGTCATCTTCCGGCTGGGCCGGGCCCTGCATGAAGCCAAGGGGCCGGGCTGGATCATCGTCATCCCCATCGTGGACCGCCTGGTGAAGGTCAACCTGCAGTTGGTCACCTATGATGTGCCCAGCCAGGAGGTCATCACCCGAGACAACGTTTCCATCAAGGTGAATGCGGTGGTCTATTTCCGGGTCATCGACCCCGTCAAGGCAGTCATCGAGGTGCGGGACTACTATGCCGCCACCCAGCTGCTGGCCCAGACCACTCTGAGGAGCGTCTGCGGCCAGGTGGAGCTGGATGACCTGCTGGCGGCCCGGGAGAAAGTGAACGCCCAGTTGGCGGAAATCCTGGACAAGCACACCGACCCCTGGGGCATCAAGGTGACCCTGGTGGAGCTCAAGGCCATTGATCTGCCCATTGAAATGCAGCGGGCCATGGCCAAACAGGCGGAAGCCGAGCGGGAGCGGCGGGCCAAGGTGATCAACGCCGAGGGTGAATTCCAGGCCGCTGCCAAGATGGCCGAGGCCGCCCACGTCCTGGCCACCGAACCCATGTCCCTGCAACTGCGCTACCTGCAGACCTTGCGGGAGATCGCCGCGGAGAAGAATTCCACCACCCTCTTCCCCATTCCCATCGATTTGGTGAAGCCCTTCATCAAACTCTACGAGAAATTGGAGGAGAAAGGGTAGGGGAGGGGGATCCGGGTTAAAGGGAGGGCCCGGGGACCGGCGGGTTCTCCGCCTTCCCCGCAAACATTCCTCCCAGCCCCCTTTGGGGGGTTTAGGGGTTTTGCACGGGGGCAGGAGGCTTTTGCTCCCCGGCCCCCGCCCCAAAGAACACCGACAGGAGAGGCGTAATGGCGAAAAAAGAGAAGAAGGACAAAAAGGAAAAGCCCCTGGACAAAATGACGGCCACGGAGTTGCGCAAATATGCCCTGGAGCTGGGGGAGATCAGCGGTGTACACGGCATGAACAAAGAAGAGCTCATCGCCGCCATCAAAAAGGCCAAAGGCATTGTGGACGAAGGGAAGAAGGTGGCCAAGGCCGTCAACGTCCGGGAGCTCAAGCTCAAGCTTAAGGAGATGCGGGCCAAAAAACTGGAGGCCCTGGCGGCGGGGGAGTCCAGGAAGGCCATTGAGATCCTGCGTCGCCGCATGAGCCGCCTGAAGAAGCGCACCCGCAAGGCCGCATAAGGGCGGCTGCGGTGGGGACCCAGCGCCGCTGCATGCCCGGGCAAGGGCGGCGGGAAAGGGCCCCGGGCTAATTCAAGGGAGGTTTCCCTGAGGAGGTGAACGGACATGTGTGAAATGGGTCACGGTCACGGTCACGGGCACGGACATGGGCATGGTCACGGGCACGGCCACGGCTTCGGCTGCTGCACCTTCGGCGGTTGGCGTCATGGGTCCCGGTGCTGCGGCGGCCTGCTGCCGGGCTGCTGCAGCGGGCCCGGCTGGCGGCGCTTCTTCTCGCCGGCGGAGCAGTTGGAGTGCCTGGAGGGGTATCTCGCCGAGCTGAAAAAGGAGATCGCCGGGGTGGAGGCCAGAATCAAGGAGCTGAAGGGGTAAGATTCGCCCCGGGGTGGCTGCGGGGCCGCCGCGCTCAAGCTTGGGGGCAAAGGTTCCCTTTAAGCCGCCGGGTAACTTCTCAGGAAAACCTGAGGCAAGAGGTGCGAGATGCACGGCAGGAACCTGATGGTGGCAACGACCCTTTGTCTGGTTTTGGCGGTCCCCGCGGCGGTTTTGGCGTGGGGAAATTCTCCCACCCACTTCAGTATCGCCGCCGGTCTGGCCGACGAAAACCCCGAACTCACCTCTCCCACCTTCCTCCGGGCCAGCGCCGCGCCGGACATTGCCTGGACCACGCTCTTCCGCTCCACCGGCCGCACCTATGTCCACAGCCGGGAATTTGCCGAATCTCTGCGGGCGGTCGCCCAGACTGACGAGGAAAGACTGATGGCCTTGGCCTTTGGGGCCCATATCGTGGCGGACGAGGTGGGCCATGGCGCCTACATCCCGGAGGCCAGCCCGGTGCACGACCTGGTGGAGGTGGCCATCGACACCATCATTTTCTATGACCATCAGCAGTTTCCCCTGCCCCCGGGGGTGACTGCCTGGGAACAGGTCAACGTGAAGTTTGACCCCGGGTTGCTGTTCCGGGCTTCGGTGCACTATGCCCGGAAGAAGCGGGTGCCGCTGGTGTGGCCCTGGCTGGCGGCCCAGGCCCTGGAGAGCCTCAAGGGCAGCATTAATGTGGGCTACGGGTACATCAAGCTCAAAAAGAATGATGACCTGAGCCAGGCATTTCTGGCGGAATTGGCCAGCCAGGGAGTGGTGCCGTCGGCGGATTTTTCAGACACCTACGATCAGGCGGTGGCGGCGGCCGCGGCCTGGATCAACGGCCAGCCTTAACCTGCCGGCAGACGGGGCGGAGGGAAAGGGGAGGTTCGCCTTCCTCCTCCTCCCAGCCCCGGCCGGGGGGCACAGCCTTGGTTCCCCGCCCTGCTAAAGGGCATCGGATTTAGGCCGGTGCCCTTTTCCATTTTCCTGGGCACGGTTCCGGCCCCGTTGCCCGACGGCAAATGGGAGCAAAGTGCCGCAGCCGAGCCTGGCCGGGACCAGGCGGGTGGCCGGGGAGGCCGGGAGCCAGGGGGGAAGGAGCGGCCGGTCAATGCCGGGCGCCACCTTATTCGCCAGGAAAGAAAAAGGGGCGGGTTTACGGACCCGCCCCGGCTTTTTGGGGATAGAGGAAGGATTTACAGGGGAAAGATCTTCACCGAAGCGGCGGCCAGGTCATAGAACCAGCCGGGGAAGATGCCCACCAGGACCACCGCGGCGGCGGTGGCCACCATGGCGGCGGTGGCCGCCGGAGTAAAGCTCACCGGCCCCAAATCGGCCTCCGCCGGCCGCATGTACATGAGCACGGTGATGCGCAGATAGTAATAGACCGACACCAGGGAATTCATGACGCCGATGATGGTGAGCCAGATATAGCCCGCCTGCACCGCGGCGGAGAAGATGTACAGCTTGCCCACGAAGCCCGCGGTAGGGGGCATGCCGGCCAGGGCGAACATGAAGACGCTCATGGCTGCGGCCAGCCCCGGATGCTGGGCCCCCAGGCCGGAGTAGTCGTAGATGTTCAGGTAGCTGTCCCGCTGGCGGCCCACCATGATAATCACGGCAAAGGCGCCGATGTTCATCAGGGTATAGGCCAGCAGGTAGTAGAGGATGGCCACCGCGGCCAACTGGTTGGCGGCCACCAGGCCCACCATGAGGTAGCCGGCGTGGGCGATGCTGGAGTAGGCCAGCATGCGTTTGATGTTGGTCTGGGCGATGGCCACGACGTTGCCCAGGGTCATGGTGGCCACAGCCAGTCCCCAGAGGAGAAGGTTCCAGTTGACCACGAACTCCGGGAAAGCCACGAACAGGACCCGGGCGAAGGTGGCGAAGGCGGCGGCCTTGACGGCCACGGCCATGTAAGCGGTGATGGCGGTGGGGGCGCCCTCGTAGACGTCCGGGGTCCACATGTGGAAGGGGACTGAAGCCACCTTGAACCCGAAGCCCACCACGATGAGGCCCAGTCCCAGGAGAATCATGGGCTTGGTGTAGGCAGCCGTGACCGCCAGTTTCTTGGCCAGGTCGTTCAGGTACAGGGTGCCGCCGGCGGCGCCGTAGATCAGGGCCATGCCGAAGAGCAGGATGGCGCTGGAAAAAGCCCCCAGGACCAGGTATTTCATAGCGGCTTCGTTGGACTTGAGGTCCTCCCGGAAGAAGCCGGCCAGGACATAGACCGCGATGGACATGACCTCCAGGCCCAAAAAGATCATGATGAGGTGGGCGCCGGACACCATGATCATCATGCCGGTGGTGGCGAAGAGCAGGAGGACGTAATACTCCGAGAGGTTCTTGCCGTAATCCTCCAGGTAGCGGAAGGACAGGAGGATGGTGAGACCGGCGCCCAGCACCATGATGAGATAGGCCAGGCCGGTGAAGCCGTCCACGTACACCATGCCGGCAAAGTCGGTGCCCTTCTTGCCCAGGAAGGCCAGGCTCTGCCCGGCGGCCACCACCAGGGCGGCCAGGCTGAGGAAGGGAATGGCGGCCGGCCGCTCCTTGGAAAGGGCGTCCCAGATAAGGATCAGGATGGCTGCCGCGCTCAGGGTCAGCCAGGGCCCGATGCTGGCCAGGCTAAAGCTGGGTATGGTCAGGCTCATTGCGCCTCCCCCTTGACCGCGTGAGATATACTGCCCACTTGGGTGGTCTTGGCCTTGTCCATCATGGCGCAGAAGTGCTCGGTGGTGGCCTTGACCTTATTCAGAAAGGTGTTGGGATACACGCCGATCCAGACGATGAAGAGCAGGATGGGCAGAAAGACCGCCACTTCCCGGGCGTTCATGTCTTTGAGGTTGCGGTTCTCTTCTTTGGTGACTTCGCCGAAGATGGCCCGCTGGAACATCCACAGCATGTAACAGGCTGCGAAGATGACGCCGGTGCCGGCCAGAGCGGCGTAGATCTTGTTTTCCTTGAAGGTGCCCAGCAGGATGAGGAACTCGCCGATGAAGCCGTTCAGCCCCGGCAACCCGATGGAGGACAGGGTGACGATCATGAAGATGGTGGCATAGATGGGCATGACCGTGGCGATGCCGCCGAAGTCGGCGATCATGCGGGTGTGGCGCCGCTCGTAAATGACCCCGACGCAGAAAAACAAGGCCCCGGTGGACAGCCCGTGGTTGATCATCTGGATGATGCCGCCCATGACGCCCTGGACGTTGTAAGTGAACAGGCCCAGCATGACAAAGCCCAGGTGCGACACCGAGGAGAAGGCCACCAACCGCTTCAGGTCCTTCTGGACCATGGACACCAGGGCCCCGTAGATGATGCCGATGATGGCCAGGATGCTGAAGAGGGGCACAAAGTAGTGGGCCGCTTGCGGAAAGAGCGGCATGTTGAAGCGCAGGAAGCCGTAGGTCCCCATCTTCAGGAGAACGGCGGCCAGGATGACGGAGCCCACGGTGGGCGCCTCGGTGTGGGCGTCCGGCAGCCAGGTGTGGAAGGGGAACATGGGCACCTTGATGGCGAAGGCCAGGCCGAAGGCCAAGAACATCCAGAACTGCATCTTGAAGGGGATGTTCAGGCCGTAGAGCTTCAGCAGGTCAAAGGTGTAGGTGCCCGTGGTTTTGCCGGCATAGAAGTAAAGCACCAAGATGGCCACCAGCATCAGCAGGGAGCCGAACATGGTGTAGAGGAAGAACTTGATGGCGGCGTAGACCCGGCGGGCCGGGTTGCCCCAGATCCCGATGAGGAGATACATGGGGATGAGCATCACTTCCCAGAAGACATAGAAGAGGAAGAGATCCAGGGCGACGAAGACGCCGATCATACCGCTGGACAGGGCCAGCAGACAGATCATGAACTCCTTGATGCGCTCCTGCACGTCCTCCCAGGTGGCCAGGACGGCCAGGGGGCCCAGGAAGGTGGTGAGCATGACCAGGAGAATGGAGAAGCCGTCAATGCCCACGAAATAGCTGATGCCGTACTGGGGCAGCCAATTGTAGCGCTCCACGAACTGCATGCCCGGGTTGGCGTTGTCGAAGCGAAACCACAGGGGCAGCGAGACGAGGAACTCCACCAGCATCACCGCCATGGTGAAGAGCTTCAAGCGTTTGCCGTCTTCCCGGTCCATGAAGATGAGGGCCGCCACCCCCACCAGGGGGAGAAAGACGAGAAGGGAAAGTATGGGCAGCTGCATGAGCAACTCCTGCTTCGGTTATCCGAGTAAATAGCCGACGACCAAGGTGACGCCCAGGACGATGGACATGGCGTAGTTCTGCACGAAGCCGGTCTCCAGGCGCCTGAGGTGCTGGCTCAGCCAGGCCACCAGGCCGGCGGAGCCGTTGACTGCGCCGTCCACCACCTTGGTGTCCATTTCGGTCCACAGGAGGTTGGAACCGGTTTTGATGGGTTCCACCACCAGGTAATCGTAGATCTCGTCCACGTAGTATTTGTGATAGACCAGGTTATACAGCGTGGGGAATTTCTCGGCCAGCCAGCCGGGAATTTCCGGGGAGACCAGGTAGAACTTGTAAGCGATGTAGATGCCCACCGCGGCCACCGCCATGCTGAAGAGCATGAGCCCCAGTTCGGCGGAAATGGCCAGGTGCGCTTCATGCCCCAGGGGGGTAATGGCCGGGGACAGGAAGTCGTGGAACTTCTGGGCTCCGGGGATGATGGGAAAGTTGATCCAGCCGCCCACGATGGAGAGGAAGGCCAGGGCCATGAGGGGAATGGTCATGGACGGGGGCGATTCGTGGATATGGTGCTCCACGTGGTGGGGCACCCGGGACTCGCCGAAGAAGACCATATACACCGCCCGGAACATGTAGAAGGCGGTGATGCAGGCGGCCACGGTGGCGGTGAGCCACAGCCAGACGCTGCCGTTCACCAGGGAATACATGAGGATTTCGTCTTTGCTGAAGAAGCCGGCAAAGGGGAAGATCCCGGCGATGGCCAGGGTGGCGATCAAAAAGGTCCAGTAGGTGATGGGGATTTTCTTGCGCAGGTTCCCCATGAGCCGGATGTCCAGCTCGCCGGAGAGGGCGTGGCTGATGGAGCCGGCGCCCAAAAAGAGCAGGGCCTTGAAGAAGGCGTGGGTCATGAGGTGGAAGATGCCGGAGACGAAGGCCCCCACGCCGCAGGCCAGGAACATGTAGCCCAGCTGGCTGACGGTGGAGTAGGCCAGGACCCGTTTGATGTCGAACTGGCAGGTGCCCATGCTGGCGGCAAAGATGGCGGTGGCACAGCCGATGACGGCCACCACGGTGAGGGAGAGGGGGGCCAGCACGAAGAGGGCGCTGCAGCGGGCCACCATGTACACCCCGGCGGTCACCATGGTGGCGGCATGGATGAGGGCGCTCACCGGGGTGGGGCCTTCCATGGCGTCGGGCAACCAGGTGTAGAGCGGAATCTGGGCCGATTTGCCGGTGGCCCCCACGAACAGGAGCAACGTGGCGGCGGTGATGACGCCGCTGCCCACCGGGTATTTGGCGGCCAGGGCGAAGACCTCCCGGAAGTTCAGGCTGCCGAAGGTCCAGAAGATGACGAACATCCCCAAGAGGAAGCCGTAGTCGCCGATCCGGTTGACCACGAAGGCCTTCTTGCCGGCGTCGCTGGCCGACTGCTTCTCGTACCAGTAGCCGATGAGGAGATAGGAGCACAGCCCCACGCCTTCCCAGCCCACGAACATCATGAGGAAGTTGTTGGCCCCCACCAGGATGAGCATGAAGCAGACGAAGAGGTTGAGATAGGCAAAGAAGCGGGGGAACCCCGGGTCGTCGTGCATGTAGCCCGTGGAGTAGAGGTGGATGAGGGTGCTCACCCCGGAGACCACCAGGAGCATGACCAGGGAGAGGGGATCCACCAGGAAGGCCACGTTGACGGAGAAGGCTCCGGCGGTGATCCAGGTGAAGGCGGTGACTTCCACCGGCCGGGCTTCCGCGGGCAGCTTGAGGTATTCGGAAAAGATGGCCACGGTCAGGGCGAAACTCAGCCCCACGGCCAGAGTCCCGATGGCCCCGACCCGGCTCTTGGACATGCTCTTCCCCAAGAGGCCGTTGATGACAAAGCCCACCAGCGGGAAGACGGGGATCAGCCAGACGTAGGGTATGAAACGCATAAGAATCGCCTCACCACTTGAGGATGTTCAGGTCATCCACGTACACGGTGGCCCGGTTGCGGTAGATGGCCACCACCAGGGCCAGGCCCACGGCCACTTCGGCGGCGGCCACGGTCATGACGAAGAAGACGAAGAGTTGGCCGTCCACCGCCTTGAAGGCGTCGGCAAAGCCGATGAAGGCCAGGTTGACGGCGTTCAGCATCATTTCGATGCACATCAGGATGATGAGGATGTTGCGCCGAATGAGCACGCCGATGGCCCCCAGGGTGAACAGGGCCAGGCTCAGACCCAGGTAGTAATTGACGGGTACGACCATGGAGGGTTCTCCCAACCGTTTGCGCCTTACCGGGCCGCGGCCAGGGCCGGACCCGGGCAGTTTCAGGTTATCTCAGTTTGGCTTTGGCCAGGACCACCGAGCCCACGATGGCCACCAGTAGGAGCACGCTGGTGACCTCGAAGGGGAGCAGGTAGTCAGTGAACAGCAGCCGGGCCACGGATTCGGTGTTGCCCAGACCCACCGGGGTCTCCGTCACCGGCTTGATGACCACCCGGGCAAAACCCATGGCCATGAGCACCGCGGAAAACACGGCCAGGGTGATGCCGGCCATTTTCAGCCCCAGGCGGGGCCGCGCCAACTGTTCCTCCGGCTGCCTCAGGTTCAGCAGCATGATGACGAAGAGGAACAGGACCATGATGGCTCCGGCGTAAACGATGACCTGGATGGCGGCGATGAACTCGGCGTGGGCCAGGAGATACAGGCCGGCCACCGCGAAGAAGTTCACGATGAGCCAGAGCGCGCTCCTCAGGGGGTGGGTCTGAAAGACCACCAGCACCCCGGAAATCAGGGCCACCGCAGCCAGTACCATGAAGAGGTATTCCATCTCTCAAGCTTCCTCAGCAAGGGTTTTTCCGTTTTCGCTTCTGTTTTCCGGACCTTCGGCCCCCGAGGCGGCCAAGGCCCCCCGCAGCCGGCACTTACAGCCAATCCGGGGTGCGCATCTCCGATTTCTTCTGCGTGGCGCGCTCAATGTCCAGGATGAGCACTTCTTTCTGGTACTGGGCCAGCTCATACAGGTTGTTCAGCTTGATGGCCGCCTTGGGACAGGCCTCCTGGCAGAAGCCGCAGAAGATGCAGCGGGTCAGGTCGATGACGAACTGGGTGGGGTACTTCTCGTGCTCCGGCCCCTCTGCCGGGACGATGCCCCGGATGGCGTTGCTGGGGCAGACCACCATGCACAGGGTGCAGGCCACGCAGCGGCGGCGGCCGTCTTCGTTCACCACCAGCTCCGGGTGGCCCCGGAAGCGGGGGTAAGGTACCCGCTTTTCTTCGGGATACTGCAAAGTGATGGGCTTGGACAGACAGTGGCGCAGCGTTGTCGCCAGGCCTTTGAGCAGCGGCAGAATCATGGTTGACCTCTTACTTGATGACCAGAATGACCGCGCCGGTCAGCATAATATTCAGCAGCGACAAGGGCAGGAGCACTTTCCAACCCAGGTACATGAGCTGGTCGAAGCGGAAGCGGGGGTAGGTGCCCCGGACCCAAATGAAGAAGAACACCAAGGCAAAGGTTTTCAGCACGAACCAGACGATGGGAGGGAGAAACGGCCCCTGCCAGCCGCCCAGGAAGAGGGTCACCGCCAGGGAGGAGGCGACGATGATGTGGCAGTACTCCCCGAGCATGAACAGGGCCCACTTCATGGAGCTGTATTCCGTCTGGTAGCCGGCCACCAGCTCGTTTTCGCACTCGATGAGGTCGAAGGGGGTGCGGGCGCACTCGGCGAAGGCGGCGATGAGGAAGATGATGAAGCCCAGGGGCTGCAGGAACACGAACCACAGGGTCTTCTGAGCCTCCACGATCTTCACCAGGCTCAGGGAGCCGGCCAGCATGAGCACGCCGATGACCGACAGGCCCAGGGCCAGCTCGTAGGAGACCATCTGGGCCGAGAGGCGCAAGCCCCCCAGGAGGGAGTATTTGCTGTTGCTGGCCCAGCCGCCCAGCACTGCCCCGTACACTGCCAGGGAGCCCATGGCGAAGACGTAGAGGAGCCCCACGTTGATGTCGGCGATGACGCCCTGGTTGAGGCCGTACTTGGCCAGGTCCAGGGTCTGGCCCCAGAGGGTGATCTGGTCGGGCAGGATCTGGCGGGCAAAGGGAATCACCGCAAAGGGCAGGAAGGCCGTCACCGCGGTGATGATGGGGGCCAGAACGAAGAGCACCCGGTTCACCATGGGCGGGGTGAAATCCTCTTTGAAGAGGAGCTTCACCAAGTCGGCCAGGGGCTGCAGGAGGCCCCAGGGACCCACCCGGTTGGGGCCGTAGCGCAGCTGGATGAAGCCCAGGACCTTGCGCTCCATGAGCACGGTGTAGGCGATGGCCGTCAGGAACACCACCAGAATAACGGTGATTTTCAGGGCCGTCAGCAGAATCAACAGAGGCATGTTCATACGCAGTCGCCTTTTAGCAGTTCAGCTTCTCCGGCAGGCACGCGGGCCGGCGCCTGCCGAGCTTTTACGCCTTCTGAATGGTGACCCTCACCAGGTTGGAGTTGAGCGTCAGCAGGTTGGCAGCCGGTTGGGCAAAGTGCTCCGGCAGGAAGGCCACGCCCGGCGGCAGCAAGGGGTCCAGGGCCACCTTGGCCTCCACCTCGCCGTGGGAGGAGATGACCTTGGCCAGCTCGCCCTCCTTAAGGTCCAGGGCCGCGGCGTCTTCGGGGTTGAGGTCCAGGGTGGCCTCCGGGCTCACCACCAGGGTGCCGCAGGGGTGATGGGTGGTGAAAGAACCGGAGTGCTGCAGCACCTTCCCCACGATGAGGCTGTAGGGGCGGCGGCCGGGCAGGCTGATGTCCAGGTCGAAGGGGACAAAGGTGCCGCTGAGCGCCGCCGGGATGCCGGTCTTGGCCACCGCGGCTTTCGGGGCCAGACCGGTATAGAGGGGCAGGTGCCGGGCGAATTCTTCAAACACCTTGGCCGGGCTGGCATAATTCATCGGCAGCCCCAACATCCCCGCCAGCCGGCAGATGATCTGCCAGTCCGGGCGGACGCCGTTGGCCGACAGCGCCGCCTTGAGCACCCCCAACTGGCCGCCGCTGCTGATGAAGGAGCCCTCCTGCTCGGCGTGAATGGCCACCGGCAGCACCACGTCGGCCAGCTTGGCGGTTTCCGTCAGGAAGGCGTCCTGCACCACGATGAACTTGAACTTGCGAAAGAGTTTTTCGGTGCGGCTGCGATTGGGGAGCCAGCGCAGCAGGTCGCCGCCCAGAGTCCAGAGGGCCTGGGGGGCGGCCGAGTCGTCCTGCTCCAGCCTGTCCAGCACGTCCAGGAGCGTCGGGCCGGCTTCCTGCACCGGCTTTTTCTCCCCCCAGAAGGCCGGGGCCGCGGGGGAATCCAGGGGCAGGAGCCCCGGCAGCCGGTCGGGCAGCACCCCCAGCTCGCAGACCCCCCGGGTGTTGGCCTTTTCGGCCACCGGATAGAGGGCGCTCCCCGGGGTCCCGGGCTTGCCCACCAACAGGAACAGGTCGGCCAGGGCCAGGGCGCTCTGCTCGCCCTTGTCCTGGGCGAGGAGCTCGGTGCCGAAGAGGATGGCCGGGGCCTGGGCCTTGGCCAGGATGGCGGCCGCGGCCTCCAGGTCGCCTACCTCCACGCCAGCTTTGGTGGCGTATTCTTTCAAGGAGAACTTCTTCAGGCTGTCCTTGAGCTCATCAAAGCCGCCGGCGCTGACCGCCGGGGCCAGATCCGGATTGGCGGCCAGCAGGGCCTTCATGAGGCCGGCCACCACCAGCCGCTCGGCCCCGGGCTTGTAGCGCAAGCTCACGGTGGCGTGGCGGTCGAACTTGGTGGCCCGGGGATTGGCCACGATAAGCTGGAAGTCGTCCTTGAGCCGGGCGGCGTTGACGCCCCAGCCCAGGGGCGGCAGCTCCGGAGTCAGATCGGCGCCGATGATCAGGGCGGCGTCGGCCTGGGGAAGTTCCTCCAGGGACCCCAGCACGAAGGCGAAGCCGCTCCCCTTGGTGTCCTCCTTAACGGAGAAGGGGGAGGTGTAGGGCGCAGGCTTGGCGGCGGGCCCTTCGGCCTCTTTGACCTCCGGCCAGCCGAAGACCTGGCCCAAAGCGCTCAGGGCCTTGGCATAATGCAGGCGGCCGGGGTTGTCCAGGTTATTGGTGCCCAGGCCTGCCCGGAAGAACTTCTGGAAGAGGTAGTTGGCTTCGTTGGTGGCCCGGGGCGAACCCACGCCGTAGAGCGCCGCCGGCCCGGCCTCGTCCAGCACGGCCTTGAGTCCCTGGGCCGCGGCCGCCAGGGCTTCGTCCCAGGAGGCTTCCTGGAGCTGGCCGTTTTTCTTGACCAGAGGCGCCCTGAGGCGGTCGGGGGCGTCCACCACCGGGTAGCCGAAACGGCCCCGGCCGCAGAGCAGGGCGGACTCGCCGTTATAGACCCGCATCACCTGGCCGTCTTTGACGTGCAGCTCATAGGTGCAGCCGCCGCCGCAGAAGGGGCAGACCATCTCGGTCTTGGTGACCTCCCAGGCCCGGGCCCGGTATTTGAACTGCTTGTTGATGAGGGCCCCCACCGGGCAGATGTCGATGCAGGAGCCGCAGAACTCGC
>FWPV01007525.1_pt1 | contig 19693 bp, 15 predicted proteins | sample 2228371 | NCBI WGS metagenome assembly FWPV01 (sample SAMEA103939776, study PRJEB20133) | metagenome
GCGGTCTGGAGGGGAGACCCGCGACATGGCGTCCTGCGAAGGTTTGGGGCTAGACACCGGCGGCATCGGCCAGGGCCCGGCCCTCCGCCAGCAGCGCTTCCACCATCTCGAGGCTGCGCGCTTCGGCGTAGACCCGCAGGATGGGCTCGGTGCCCGAGGGACGAATAAGCAGCCAGCTGTCGTCAGTCAGGAGATACTTAACTCCATCGAGCGTGTTGATGGAGGCCAGGGGCACCCCTGCCAGAGTTTGGGGGGCCAGTTCCACCAACCTGGCTGTCAAGACTGACTTCTCGAATGGCCGCACCTGGAAGTCGTTACGCGCGTACTGGAAGGTCCCGATCTCGGCCATGATCTCGTCCATCAGCGCTTCTGGAGACTTCCCGTACGCTGCAACCATTTCGGCCAGGAGCATCCCCATCAGGACCCCGTCTCCTTCCGGGATATGTCCCTTGATGCTGATGCCGCCGGATTCTTCGCCGCCGATCAGCACATCGTCGTGCAACATCAAATCGCCGATGTAGTTGAACCCCACGGGAGTTTCGTGAACCGGCAATCCGTAGGCGGCCGCCAGACGGTTCAGCATCTGCGTGGTCGAAACGGTCTTGACCACGCAGCCCCGCATCCCCCGCTGTTCCACAAGGTAGCGCAATGTCAGGGTCATGATGCAGTGCGGGTCAATGAACCTGCCCGTCGGGCCGACAGCGCCGGTGCGGTCCGCGTCGCCGTCCATGGCAAGGCCAAGGTCGTAGCGGCCGGTGGTCACCGTCTCCATAAGAGGCTTTAGATGCCTGGCGATCGGCTCGGGGTGGATGCCGTTGAAGCCCGGGTTCATCTCGCCGCGGATCTCCGACACCTCGGCGCCGGCTTCTGCCAGCAGATCTCGCAGGTAGCCGCGTCCGGAGCCATACATCGCATCAACGACGACGCGGAGCCTGGCCCGCCCGATCGCAGCGAAGTCTACCAGGCGGTGCAGGTGTTCCCGGTAGGCGGGGAACGGATCGAAGCGTATGATCAGGCCGCGCGACTGCGCCTCCACCGCTTCGATGCATTGCGGCGCGCGCCCTTCTGCCAGGTTGACTGCAATCCTCTTCTCGACCTCGCGCGTATCGCCGTTGCTGGCGCTTCCGCCGTAGGCGGCCTTGAGCTTGATGCCGTTGTAACGTGGCGGGTTATGGCTTGCCGTGATCATCACTCCGCCGACAGCACCCAGGTGAGGGATCGCGTAGGAGATCACGGGGGTGGGCGCGTCGGCCTTGGCCAGTGCCACCCGCAGCCCGTTACCAGCGAGCACCTCGCTGACAGCGATGGCATAGCGGTCCGACAGGAAGCGCGTATCGAAGCCCACAACGACGAGCGGGGATGCGTTTAGGTCGCGGCGGCCGCCATCCGGGCACCGTGACCTAAGAACCTCTGCTATGGCCTGGGCCACGTGGCGGACGTTGGCGAAGGTGAACTCGTCGCTGATGACGGCGCGCCAGCCGTCTGTGCCGAACTTGATACTCATGCAGATACCCCTGGTTCGTATGGAGTGGACTTCCGGACGGTCGGAGCGCTGAGAGAGGCCGCCAGGAGCGGCTCATGCGCCGGCGTGATCGGCTCCGCTTGTCGAGGCTTCGTCGGCTACCCCGCCGAATGGCTCAGGGACAATCCCTCTGACCAGCCCGCCATAATCGGCAATGAGCTCCTGCGCCGCCACCAGGGCCCTGGCCTCTGCGACAAGGTGAAAGACGGCGGCCTCCTCGTCTGGCCGAATGAGTACCCACTCGCCATCATCCAGGTAGACCTTGATACCGTCAATCGTGTCGTGACGGAACTTGGCGAACTGCTGCATCAGGCGGCGCATGATCCTCCCCTTGGTCTCCTGGTTGCCCACAACGCGCCCCGATGCCAGAAAGAAAGGCGGTAGGCTGGCGATAACTTCGGACAGCCGGGCGTTCTGCAGGGCCAGGAGCTCAATCAACTTGCCCATTGCCAGCAAGCCATCAATTGCCGGGTGCAGGACCGGAAAGACGAAGTTGCCCGTTCCATCGCAGGCCATGGCAACGTTGCCCTCTGCAGCGGCTTGCATCAGGGCCTGCGGGTCAACGGGACAGCGGCGGACCTGCCCTCCGTACTGGGCCGCAAGTTGTTCGAATACCTGTGACTGGTCCGCTGTGACGACGACCGTGCAGCCGGGATGCTGCCGAAAGACCAGCGCTGCCATGGCAGCCCCCAAGACGGCATCGGGGATGCCCCTGCCGGTGTCATCTACGGCGAAGATCTTTTCCCCGCCAACGTCGAGCCGGATTCCCAGGCTGATGCCGCCCAGAGCCCCGGCAAGCGTGGCAAGCTGCCGAAGCCCGGCCTTAAACTCCTGCTGGTTTAGGGATATCTTGTTGGGGTCAAGGCGCGCGTTCAATGACACGCTTTCGACGTTGAGTTGTTCGAGAAGCTGGGGCAGTACCTCGACAGCGGGCGCATGCGCGTAGTCTACGATGATCTTGAGGTTGGCTTTGCGAATTGCCTCGGCATTCACGGCCTGCAGGTAGCCCTGGGCGTAAGTCTCGGCCGCATCCGGAGCGTAGTCAATATTGCCGATGTCATCCAGGTAGGCGCGACGATAGTCTTCTCGAAAGAAGACGCGCTCCACAGCACGTTCTTGCTCTCGGGTCAGATTCAGGCCGTCGGCGCCGAAGAAACGGATGTCCACAACCCGCTGATCGTAGGGGGAGAGCCGCACATGGAGGCCGCCGGCCGCGCCGGCAACCCGTGTGTAGTACCGTGCTACGGGAATCGGCACGCTCCGCAGGTCGAGCACGTTGTTGCCGGCAGAGGGCAGGCCCGAGATGATGGCTCGCTTGATCATGCGCGGACATCGGTGCGGGTCACGGTTGATCGTGACGGTGCTGCCTTTGGGTAGCACCGACCCGAAGGCCGCGCCCAGCCGGGCGGCGAAATCGGGAGTCAGGTCAACGTTTACCACGCCCGTCACGCCGTAGCGGCCAAATAGCACCCGGCGGCCCTGTGAGCCCCAGATGATGCTCCGGTTGACGGTCGCGCCGATTTCCACCTCTTTCCCGGGCCAGATCTTCACGCCTGGCTGGATGATGGCGCCTTCTCCGATGACCGTCCGGTCACCGATCACAGCCCCTTCGAACACAGAGACATTGGCCTTAAGGCTGCACTGACGTCCGATGACCGCGCCATGGACCTCTGACCTTTCGCCGATGTAGCAGTTGCGGAGGATGATGCTGCGGTCAATACGAGCCCGATTGTCCACGATGGTGTAGTCTCGGATCACGGCCGGGCCGTTGATCACAACCCCGCCCTTGATCTGAACTTCTTCGCCCAGATAGACAGGGCCCAGGATCTGAGCGTCCGGCGCGATGGCAACAGCGCCCCCGGTCCAGATGCCCCCGCCGATATGGTTTCCCAGCTCGCCGACGTTAAGCAAGCCATTGAGGACGTCAGCGTTTGCCCTGCGGTACTCGGCGAGGGTACCGATGTCGCACCAATAGCCGCTGGCAACATATCCGTACAACGGCTCTTCGCGTGCGAGCATGGCCGGGAACAGGTCCTGGCTCCAGTCCACGGGATGACCTGGGGGGATACGAGCAAGTACCTCCGGCTGGACGACGTAGATCCCGGTATTAACCGTGTCGGAAATGACTTCCCGCCAGCTCGGTTTCTCGAAGAAACGGGTGATTCGGCCATCCCCCGCCACGCTGATGACACCGTACTCGAGCGGATCGGGCACGTGATAGATTGCCACCGTCAACCGGGCCTTCTGATCTAGGTGGAAGTTCACCAGCGCCGTCAGGTCGAAATCGGTCAACGCATCTCCGCTGATGACGAGGAACGGTTCACCCTCCGCCAGGTCGGCTTCGGCATGCTTCACGCTGCCAGCCGTGCCCAGCGGCGATTCTTCGATCACGTACTTGATGCGCATGCCCAGCGACCTGCCGTCGCCAAAGTAGTCCTGGATCTGGGTGGGCAGGTACTGCAGGGTGAGGATGACCTCGGTGATCCCGTGTTGCTTGAGCAAGTGCAGGACGTGGCTCAGGAGCGGGCGGTTCACTACTGGCAGCATTGGCTTGGGGCGATCGAGCGTGAGGGGGCGCAGACGGGATCCCTCACCACCTGCCATGACGACCGCTTTCATCACATCTCCGTTGGATCTTGGGCTCGCCGGGCTTGCTGCAGGCATGAGACTGGTGCACGAAACCTGCCCGGCGGGCGCGATGATACCATGTTTGGTTCAAGACTACCAATCCAGTTCCAACAACATTGCCAGGTCCTGGGCCGTGTAGGCCCCCCGCACCCGCACGCGCCGCAACTCGAAAATGGTGTCCAGCGTGTGGGTTGCACCTTGATGGGTGGAGAGGCCGCCCCAATAGTGCGCCGATCGAAAGATGTCTATAGTTCGCTGGTCGTAGCCCCCCGATGGATAGCTCACCCAGCGCGGATGAGAGCCCAGGTGCTCCTGAATTGCCTCCATGCTCCCCAGCGCCTGCCAGATCAGGTAGTCCAGCGGCTTGCCGCGCAGGTCCGGGTGGTCCCGGCTGTGCGAGCCGAAGCGTTGACCCGCGGCAGCCATGTCTTCGATCTGTTGCCAGGTCATGTAGCCGGCACGACCTGCATTGACGAAATCGGTGATGATGAAGAAGTGCCCGGTCATCCCGTACTTCTGGAGGAGCGGAAACGCGTTTAGGTAGTTGTCCTCATAACCGTCGTCAAACGTGAGGATGACCGGCCTCGGCGGCAGAGGACGCCCCTGGGTCAGCGCGTAGAGCAGGTCGTCCAACGTGACCACTTCATAGCCGGCCTGACGCAGGTATTGCAGGTGGCTCTCGAAACGATCGGGCGCCACGGAGAGATCTCTGCGGTATACATCCGCGTCGGGGGGTGGTGCAGAGATGTAGTGGTACATGAGGATCGGCACGCGGGCTGTTCGCACGACGCCATCCGGGGTCGGGCCAGGCGTCGGGGTTGGGCTAGGAGTCTCGGTGGGCGTGGCCGTCGGGCTGGCCGTCGGGGTTGGCGTGACGGATGCCGTTGCGGTGGGCGTGCGCGTCGCCGATGGCGTTGCGGTCGGCGTGCAGGTCGGGGTATGACTGGGAGTTCCCGCCATGCTCGCCTGGGCGCCTGTGTCCAACTCGGGGGAGAGGGCGACCGTAACGGTATCGGTTTCCTGAGTTGCTGACGCGGGCGGTGGCTGGGCGCCGGTGCGCGCCGAAGTCGCAGGCACGCAACCGCTCGTTGCCGCCAGGAAGGTTACCGAGAAGAGCAAGTTTAGCCAACGCATTGATTGACCCGTCGGTGCAGGGAGAGCGGGATGACCGACAAGCATGCCGGCGGCCCGCATCTGGCGGTAGCATAGTGCAGGCCCGGCGTTCTGTCAAAGCGGTCGGCCTGGTCAAGGGCAGCATGTGCACTACATGTATGGCGTCAGATCGCGATTCTAACAGCAAAAAGGGTTGACAGGCAGCGCAGATGGTGGTAGACTGGGCACACTATCTCTGCGATCGGTGGCTGTTTGCTGGCAAGGAGAGAGATGTTTCAGGAGAGGATCCGCAAGGAGTATGACCACCTGTCGCGCAGTTACCGCAGGCTGGCGGACTTTATTGTCAGCAACTATCACGCGGCTGCGTTCATGACAGCGGCAGGCCTGGCGCATGCCGTTGAGGTAGACACAACCACGGTGGTGCGTTTTGCGCAGCGCCTGGGGTATCCCGGCTTCCCCGAGCTCTTGGCAGACATCCAGGAGCAGGTCAAGGCTGAGCTGGGCCAGCATTACCTCGCTCCCGCTGACCAAGATACGTTGCAGGCAGCCGTTCAGCGCACGATAATGAGTGACCGCAACAACCTGGGGGCAGCGCTCGCGTACAACACCTTGCAGACCATCGAGGCCATCCTGCAGCACCTGCGCGTGGCGCGGCGCATCATCGTGGCGGGTGAATCATATGCGGCCCCCCTGGCTGAATCGTTCGCCGGTATGCTGAGAGACGCTGACCTGCCGGCGTTGTATGTCGGGGGGGACATCTATGAGCGGGCGGCGGCTGCGGCTCGCCTCCTGTCCAAGGATGTGGTCATCGGGCTGACGCCGTTGCAGGGACCGTCGGGTGTCGCGACGCTGCTGCGTTTTGCCCGGGATGAGGGTGCCATTACAGTGGCCTGTACCCCCAGCCTGACCAGCCAGGCCGCGTGTTCGGCAGAGTATCTGCTCTATGCCCCGGGCGATGGCGGGGCTGTGCTGCCGAGCCTGACTGCACTCTACTCTCTCTGCACCGCCATGGCGCAGGCTCTGGCGGGTGAGAGGCGGGAGGCAATCCGTGCTCGACTCGCCGAGGTCAACCGGGCTTTGACAGAACTCACGGCGGGCATAGCGTGATGCAATCATGAATCGTGCGTCTGACACGAAATACGCATAGGGAGGAATGGGAAATTATGTACCAGCAACGCATTCGCGAGATCTACGGTCAGTTGTCCCCCGGCTACCGCCGGATTGCCGACTTCCTCTTGAACAGTTACCAGGAAGCGGCCTTCATGACAGCCGCACAGGTGGGTAGGGCCGCCGGAGTGGACACCACCCTGGTAGTGCGCTTCGCCCAGCGATTGGGTTACCCTGGGTTCCCGGAGCTCATAGACGATATCCAGGCGGATGTCAAGCGAGACCTCCGCGCCGTGTATGAGCCTGGTCCGGAGGACGAGACGCCAGTGGGTCTTCTGCAGCGGATGCTCATCCAGGATCGCAACAACCTGGAGTATATGCTCTTGCACACGGATGCCACACTCCTGCAACGGGTCGTTGAGCTCCTTGATACGGCCCCGCGGGTCTTCCTGGCCGGGGAAGGAAATGCCATGTACCTGGCCGAGGCTTTCGCCATGCGCCTGCTGGTTCTCGGTGTTTGCGCGCACACGGTGTCCAGCGAACTGGCCGGACAGGCGGCAATCGCGGCGGGCATTCAGCCCAATGATCTCTTCATGGGGATTGGTACGACACCGCTGGGGCTCAGCGTTGCCGCCATTCTGAAGCTGGCCCGCCAGGCCGGCGCACAAACGGTTGCCATTGTAGGCTCTGCGACCAATCCCGTGGCCAGTGCTGCCGAGCATGTAATCGTAGCGCCGGTCCGCACGGTCGGCATCATGCCGTCATGGACCGCGATGGCGGCTGTGCTTCACGGGCTGGCGCAGGCGATGGCTATCCGGCGGGGCGACCAGGCTGCCAAATGGGTTATGCGGACGGATCAGTTGCTGCAGGCCTATGTCGAGGAACTGCAGGCGGGTATCCCCACGATGCGTGAAGTCATGGTCACGTATAACTCGGGGGAGAAGCCGGGGCCGGCCTCTTAGCGCGATTGCCGGGCCGGGCCTTCGGGGATGTCCGCCGGGCCACGCGGGTCGGGCCCCGCTGAACCGGTCCCCCTCCTGGGCAACGCCTGGATCTCTACCAGCGTTCCCAGGGTCACGACTGCGGTGATGAATCCCAGGTAGTTCTCGTTGAGAAAACGAGAGAAGAAGAAAAAGGCCAGGAGAAACAGCCCGTAGCTCCACAACGCCCGGCTCGGGCTGTTCTCCTTGGTCTGTCGCCACAGTAGAGCCGCAAGCAGCGGCAGACTCACCGCCAACTGCGGCAGCCAGAAAGGCCAGTAACTGAAGCGGCTCTCGACCCAGCCCAAGGCCAGCACCAGATTGGACGCGCCCCATCCCCAGATCTGGTATGCCGTGGCGGACGTCCCGCTGGACCACCGCCAGACGTCGTCGAACATGGCCGCCGGGTTCCAGATCAGATAGGGGCCGATCAGCAGCGCGGCCGCCGCCAGCGCTGGCCAGCCACGACGGCACGCTCGGCCCAGCCATGCACGCGGCTGCCGCCAAAGATGGGTCGGGTCTCCTCCCGCCAGCAGCAACAGGTAGAAGGGCGCCAGAAACCACGCCGTGGGCTTGCTCGCACACGCCAGCCCAAAGGCCCCGGCCGAAGCCAACCGCCAGCCAAGACCGGCATCACCACCCTGGGCGGTGCGATGGTCAGCCTGTCTGGCTTCGGCACGTTGTGCGCGGATCCACAGCCAGAGGCTGAGGACGATCCACGCCAGGACAAAGGAATCGTTCTGTCCATAGATGAGGTCTGAGCCCATGATCGGGTTCAGGCCGAGGGCCATTACCAGCAAGAGCTTCGTCTCAGTGCGCTGAGTCAGGCCCGGCGCAAGGAGAAGCGTCATGACGAACAGCAGCAAGTAGACCAAGCGCTGGTCGTACCACCCCACGAGCCCGTTCGCCAACACTCGAAATGGGGCGGAGAAGACGAAAGTCCAGGGCAGATAAGGGTAATGATAGAGCGCCGTGCGGAACTCGTTGATGCCCCATTCTGCCATCGGGGTGTTCACATAGTCCTCGACATACGGGTTCCTGCCCCGCAGCAGGTAGTCAATGGCGGCCTCAGTCTGAATGACGCCGCCATCGTGGCTGTAGCTGGCAGGGCTGCTCTCCTGGCGCAGAAGGGTTAGCTTTAGGCTCGACGCGACGACTGTCAGCAGCACGATAGCCCAGATGAGCGCCAGTCTGGCGCGGTAGCGAGAGCGATCGCGCGGAACGAATTCGTGGACCAGGAAGTAGGCCAGCAGGCAGGCCAGTGCTGCGACGATCAGGAGCAAACCGATCGGGTCAACGAACTGCTGCTGGGCCAGGGTGCTCATCGCCTCAGGGGAGAGCAGGCGTCCGAGCCATGGGTGGTGCGCCACATCCTCCTGGCGCATGGGCAACACGGCGGCCTCGGCGAGCGTATCAATGCGAATCCTGGCCGTTACCAGGATGAGGAGCAGTAGCGCATCCAGACGTTGCCACAACCCGGCCGCGGTTCGCGTAGCACTGAGCATGGCGCCATTATACTGCATTCAAGGCAGAAACGGATATTCTCGGCGGCTGGCACCTCGGCGGTTTGCCGCTCCAGCGCGATCAGAGTAAGATGAGCCCATGACCCTGCACCAGGAGATGGATGCCATGTCGGCCCTTGATGTAGCGGCCGTGCGAACCCAGTTCCCGGCCCTGGCCCTGACGGACGACGGCCATCCGCGGATTTACCTCGATGGGGCCGGTGGCACGCAGGTTCCGCAACGCGTCATTGATGCCATGAGCTCCTATCTGTTTCGTCACAACGCCAACAGCCATGGCTCCTTTCGCACCAGCCGGGAGACAGATGCACTGGTCGAATCGGCGCACGCCGCTATGGCTGACTTCCTGAACGCGCCTTCCGCACGGGAGATCGTGTTTGGGCTTAACATGACGACGCTCACGTTTCAGTTCAGCCGCTCGATTGGCCGGACGCTGCGGGCGGGTGACGAAATCGTGATCACGCGCCTGGATCATGACGCCAATCGGGCCCCCTGGCTGGCTCTGCAGGAGCAGGGCATTGTGGTGAAGGAGGTGGACTTCGACACTGAGGACTGCACGTTGCTGGTGGACAGCTCACCGCGGGGGGCTGGGCCGTGCCTGGCGGATCTCCTCGGTCCGCGCACTCGGCTTGTGGCAGTGGGCCTGGCCTCCAATGCCGTCGGCACCATCAACCCAATCCGCCGGATCGCCGATATGGTCCATGCGGTAGGCGGCTGGCTGTGGGTCGACGCGGTGCATTATGCCCCTCACGGTTCCATTGACGTACAGGCCCTGGTGAGTGACTTCCTGGTCTGCTCGTCCTACAAGTTCTTCGGGCCGCATGCGGGAGTGCTCTGGGGACGCGAGGAGTGCCTTGAGCGGTTGCCGGCCTACAAGGTGCGCCCGGCCGGCGACCAACCGCCTGACAAATTCGAGACCGGCACGCCGAGTTTCGAGGCCCAGGCCGGCGTCCTGGCGGCTATCGAGTACCTGGCTGATCTAGGCGACAAGTTTGGCACCGGATGCGCAGGCGAGCAGCCTTCTGCTGGGGGACGCAGGTTGTCCCTGAAGCGGGCGATGGCCGCCATCGAGGCGTACGAACGGCCGCTGTTCAAGCGCTTTGCGACGGGGCTGTCCGCTATTCCTGGCCTCAGGCTGTACGGGATCAGGGACGTCACCCGCTTTGACCAGCGCACGCCTACGGCTGCTTTCCGGCTCGACGGCCATGCCCCGGATGCGGTAGCGGAGCGCCTGGCTGAGCGCGGCATCTATGTGTGGGCCGGCAATTTCTATGCGGTCGCCGTCTCCGAACGATTGGGCGTTGAGGAGTCGGGCGGTTTCGTGCGCGCCGGCCTGGTGCACTACAACACCCAGGAAGAGGTGGATACCTGCCTCGAGTGTCTCCACGAAATGGCAGAGGAAGACCCTCTGGCTGAATTGTCGGAGAAGTCATGATCTTGCGCACCATCACGCGGCTTCGAGGGGATTGGGCATTCTGGCGGCCGCATCCGGCCACGTGGCTGGCCTGGCTGCTGCCGGTCTTCGCCTGGGCCGGCCTGGCCTATCCCGGCTACTTCGAGGTGCAGAGCGGCTTTCTCCCGATCTTCAACCTGAATGACCTCCTTCGCCAGGTTGGTGATCTGACTTGGGCGCCAGCAGTCGGCCAGACCTACCATCTGCTGCGTGGCGATGGGACGATGCCCTACCTTCTGGCTGCGGCTTTGCACGGTCTGGGCCTGCCCCCTGTCGCCGCGATCAAGTGGACTTTCGGCGTCAGCCTTGTGGTGGGTGCCCTGGGGACGTACGGCTGGACGCGCGGCTGGTTGGGTGCGTGGCCGGCCCTGCTGGCTGCAGTCGTCTACGCATTCTGGCCGGTTGGGTTGGCGACCGTCTATCAGCGCGGGGCTCTTGGTGAGGCGGCCCTGCTCGGATTGCTGCCCTGGGTCCTACGGGCCGGCGACGCTGCCAGACGGGGCCGCGTGTGGCCTTCGGTTGCGCTGGCGCTATTGTTGGCGGTCGCGCTCTGGACCCAGGCCGGGCTTGCACTCTGGTTTGCTGCGCTGGTGCTGATCTACCTCCTTGCGCGCGGACTCATCGGAAAGACGACGGATCGGCCGGCGTTGCCCTTTGCGGCCCTTCTGGGATGGGCAGGCGGCCTGGTACTTGGTGCCCTGGGATTGCTGCCCCGTATACTTGCTCGGGGCATGGGTGGGCCGGCCGTCGTGGATTTCGGTGACCATTTCGTCTATCCGCACCAACTGTTGTTGGCTGGTTGGGGCACCGGAGGCAGCGTGCCCGGTCCGTATGACGGCCTTACATTTGATCTGGGCGTGATTGCCTGCGGCCTGGCCGTCTTCTCCGCCTTGTCGGGCAGCGCCCAGGGAGGCGATTCACGCAGGCGGGTGGATGATCGCGCGGCGCTTAGCGGGTTGCGCGTCATGCATTACACGAGTGCCGCTATCACGGTGGTTCTCATCTTCTTAAGCAGCAGGCCCTCGGCTCTTGTCTGGAGGACGTTGCCCGCGCTATCCCAAACGCTGACCTATCCCTGGCAACTCCTGCTGCTTGTCGGTCCTTCCCTGGCCTGGCTGGCTGGCCTGGGCGGAAAGGTGCTGCTGAGCCTCTCCTCTGGTAGTGCCGGCCGGCTGTCGGAAGGCAATGGCGGATTGCTGGAACTGCCCGTCATTGCCGGACTCGTCGCGCTGGTCCTGCTCGGCTCCTATGCCTATCTGAACCCGCGCACGAGCCCGTCGCCGGTTGAGGACGCGCCGCTTGCGATCTTTGGGCAGAACGAGATTGCTCTGCTCAGCGCCGAGACGGCCGGCATTCCCCGCCCCGGCGGGGCCATTGAGATCGCCGCGTGCTGGCAGGCATTGCGCCCCCTGGAACGCGACTATACAGTGTTCGTACACCTTGTGACGTCCGACGGGACGCGCTGGGCACAGGTGGACACGATGCCGCAAGGCGGTCAGTTGCCGACCAGCCAGTGGCGCCCGGGCCAGGTGGTGAGCGATCGCTATCGGCTCACGCTGCCGGCCGACGCCCCTCCGTCGGGCCAGTACCAGTATCTGCTGGGTATGTACCTGCTGGAAACGGGGCAGCGCCTGTCAGCAGGGGCAGACGACAAGGTGGTTCTGACGCCGAGATGACCATTCAAGGCTTGCCCGGTTCTCGCTCATCGAACGACCGTAGCGGAACGCGCGGCTGGTACTGGCTCCTGCTGGTCCTTGTCTTCGGGCTGGTTGTCTCCTCCCCGCTGCTCCAGCCCGGCTACTTCTGGGGTGCCCACGACGCCCGGCACGATGTCTATTTCATCTTCGAGTATGACAAGTCGGTTCAGGACGGTATCTGGTTCCCGCGCTGGTCTCCCGACTGGACTTTCGGCTATGGCTACCCGTTCTTCATCGTTTATGGACCGCTGGCCACTTTTGTGGGCGAGTTGTTCCACCACTTTGCAGGCCTGGGCTATGAGGCCAGCGTCAAGGCAGTGCTTGCCCTTTCCATCCTCCTTTCGGGGCTGGCCATGTATGGCTTCGTGCGGTCCTGGCTTGGCCGCAACGCAGCGCTGGTGGCCGCGGTTGCGTACATGGCGATCCCCTACCACCTGGTGGATGTGTTCGTCCGGGCAGCCATGGCTGAATCGGTCGCTCTGGTGTTCTTGCCGCTGGTGCTGTGGGGCTTTCGAGAGACTGTCCTGCGGCCCCGGTTGGGGGCCGTGTTGGGGGCGGCTTGCGCCTATGCGGCGGTCATGTGGACCAGCAACCTCGTGGCGCTCGTGTTCAGCCCGGGGCTCGGTATCTATGTTGCTGCGCTGATCTGGTGGAGGAGCCGCGACGAACGGTCGGAACCTGCGGCGACAACTGCCAGGGGCATGGCAACTCTTCGTCGCGCTCTGCGCCTGGTTGCGTCGCCAGCCATTGCGCTGGGCCTCGGCCTGGGGCTGAGTGCTGCGTTCTTCGTGCCCGCTCTGGTGGAGCAACGCTACATCAACAGGACACAATGGTTCGGCGAATACTACGACCCCACGCAGCACTTCGTCTACTTCCATCAGTTGTTCCATCCCGCCTGGGGCTATGGCATCAGCCAGCCGGGGCCCGACGATGCAGCACAGGGCGGCATGAGTTATCAATTGGGCGCAGTTCCCACGGCGCTGACGCTGGTGGCGCTCTCGGCGGCTGCAGGGATGCGCTCTCTGAAGGATAGGCTCCGCTATGGCAGACGGCGTGAGGTTGGGTTCTGGGGGTGTTGGGCAGTCCTCAGCGTCGCGCTGACGATGGCGATCTCCGCACCGCTGTGGCAATATGTGCCGCTGGTGGCGTACGCCCAGTTCCCCTGGCGCTACCTGATGCTGGCCATCCTGCCCCTGAGCATCCTGCCCGGGGTATTGGTGGCCGCGAAGCCCTCTGATCAGAGCCACGAGGCGGAAGGGCTGCGCTGGCCTGCGGTTATCCTGGTCAGCCTGCTGCTGCTCGGCAGTCACCCGTACCTGAAGGTGGAGATGCGAGAACCCACCGCTGAGCAAGGCCCCGTTTCCTATGCCGCGTTGATGCGCTTCCAGCGCACCAGCGACGAGATGACCGGGGTCACTGCCTGGGTAGACCCCTTGCAACGGCCTCTCTGGTCGCCGCTGGCGGACGAGTGGGTTGCCGGCCGCGAAGTCAGGACTCGGGTGGACTATGGCCGCGTACCACAGGATGAGACCCTGGCGGTGAACTCAGAGGAGATGGGCAGCGCGCATGAGCAGGTGTACTACTACGCCGGGCAACCGGGTCAGGAGATCATCTTCAATCGGTTCTGGTACCCGGGCTGGAAGGCATACTTGTTGGACGGCAAAGACGGCCGCCCAATTCGCGAACTACCGGTCTTGCGCGAAGAGGGCGCGCTGGCGCGCGTGCGAGTGCCGGTGCCGGCAGGGGAAGGGTACATCCTTCTGCGTTTCGAGGATACTCCGCTGCGGGCCGCCGCCAAGGGTATCACCTACGGCACCCTCGGATTGACCGGCTTGATGGCGCTTTTCCATATCTGGTTGCGGCGACAACGAAGGCTTTCACGTCGCGCAGGAGAGGTGTAATCGGTCTATGGTTCGGCCACTCATCTTGCTGACAAATGACGATGGTATCGCTTCTCCCGGCCTCGCAGCGGCAGCGGCGGCGCTCTGTGATCTGGGAGAACTTCTGATCGTGGCCCCTGCAACCCAGCAGACGGGGATGGGTCGCGCATCCCCGGCGATTGCAGGGGGCGCCGTGTGCGAGGAGGTCGTCAACGCGCGCGGTCGGGAACTGGCGGCTTACTCGCTGATGGGATCACCGGCGCAGGCCGTGGCCTATGCTGTGCTGGTCCTGGCCCCGCGGCAGCCCGATCTGGTAGTCTCCGGGATCAACTATGGCGAGAACCCCGGCACGGCAGTCACCGGATCGGTGGGTGCAGCCTTGCAGGCTGCGGAGTTGGGCATCCCGGGGCTGGCCGTGTCGCTGGAGACCAAGAAGATCTATCACCTTGAGTATGGACATGACGTGGACTGGAGCGCCGCAATGCACTTTGCCCATTGCTTTGCCCGGGCGATCCTGCAAGAGGAACTCCCGTTCGATGTTGACGTATTAAAGATAGATGTCCCGGCGGAAGCCACACCGGCAACTCCCTGGCGCGTTACGCGCCAGTCGCGGCAGCCTTACTACACGATGTTCCGGGTGCCCGACCAACAAGGGGATGCCGGGCTGGTCTACCTGGACTACGAGGTGAAGCCTCCTTGGGAAAAGGTCGAGCGCGACTCGGACATCTATGTGTTTGCGAAAGAGCGCGCGGTCACGGTGACGCCACTCAGCCAGGATCTGACCTCGCGCGTTGACCTGATGCAGTTGGAGCGGCTGTTAGGCGGCAGGATTATGTGCGAGACTTCTGCATGAGGAGATGACGGCCGATGTCTATCTGGGAGAGGGTCTCTGGAGTCGAGATGGGGGGCTTTCCGTTTGGGCTTGGCGAGATGGCGTCTTCATTCGCGCCGTTCCAGGCGTCCAACTATAGTCCATCTCTGGTGGCAAGCACCCTGCTGGTTCAGTTGCCGCTGATGCTGGTGTTCCCCGTACTGCTGGGCTGGTGGATCCACCGCAAATACGGGATCGGTTGGGGCGTCTTTGGGGCGGGGGCGCTGACCTTCATCGCCTCGCAGATCGTGCATCTGCCGCTGAACTGGGCGCTTGGTCTGCTGGGCGGAGGCCGCGGCGTGGCGCTCTGGCCGCTGGTGCCTGTAGCGCTGGTTGCTGGATTGAGTGCGGGCATTTGCGAAGAGGGGGCGCGATGGCTTGCCCTAAGGTTCTTCGTCAAGAAGGCGCGCGGGTGGTCCGCGGCGCTGCAGTTCGGCGCGGGGCACGGCGGGATGGAGGCGATCATTTTCGGGGTGCTGGTGGCGGTGAACCTGCTGGCAATGCTGCTCCTGCCAACCCTCGGCCTTGAAAGGCTGGGCCTGCCCGCCGCGGCAGCGGAGCAAGTGCAAGCGGCTGCGAAGGCCTACTGGCAGAGCCCCTGGTACCTGCCCGTGCTGGGCGGCCTGGAGCGCGTTGCCGCGATTACTGTGCAGATTGCCCTGGCGGTGATCGTCATGCGGGCTATTGTCCGCCGCCAGCTGGCCTACTTGGCCGCGGCCATAGCAGCACACGCAGCAGTTGACGCCAGCGCAGTGGTCGCTGCGGCCAAGATCGGATTGGTCTGGACCGAGGTCGTCGTGTGGGCGTTTGCGCTGCTCGCGTTCTGGGTTATCCTGCGTCTCAAGGAGATAGCGCCTCCTGCTGCGGCGCCGGGCGGAGTGCCCCCTGCACCTGAGGCCAGTGCTCCCTCGCTCCAGATGGTGGGGCGCGATTCCGAGGGCCTCAGTGACGCGGAGTTAGAGAGACGTATCGAGGCATCCCGCTATGAGTAGTGTGAACTCTGCCGGTCTCTCGGCGGCGGTCGAGAAGTCGGTGCGCCGGGCAGGCCACTTGACGCAGGGGGACGACACGAGGCAGACCCAATGATCCGAACCGAGCGCTTGTGCAAACACTTTGCAGGCAATGGCTCTCAGGTCAAAGCCGTGGAGGACTTGACCCTCCAGGTCCATGAGGGAGAGGTGTTCGGCTTCCTGGGGCCCAACGGTGCGGGGAAGACCACCACTGTTCGGATGCTGGCCTGCCTGATCCACCCGACAGCAGGTAGGGCATGGATCAGGGGCCTCGAGGTGGGCAGGTCAGATCAGCAGATCCGGGCCCAGGTTGGCATCCTGACAGAAGCCCCCGGCCTGTATGAGCGGCTAAGCGTCCGGGCCAATTTGGAATTCTTCGCTGAGCTGCACGAGGTCCGCGATGTGCGAGGCCAGGTAGAGAGATACCTGCGCCTGCTGGAACTCTGGGATCGGCGGGACAGTGAGGCCAGTACCTTGAGCAAGGGGATGAAGCAGAAACTGGCCATTGCTCGCGCGCTCCTGCATGAGCCGCCGGTGCTTTTCCTGGACGAACCGACGAGCGCATTGGACCCGGAAGCCGCCAAGACGGTGCGCGACTTTATCGCAACACTGCGGGGCCAGGGCCGGACGATCTTCCTGTGCACCCATAACCTGGACGAGGCGGAGCGGCTGTGCGATCGCATTGCTGTAGTGCGCCAGCGGCTCATAGCCGTAGACACTCCGGAGGCATTGCGACACCAGCTCTTCGGACGTCAGACCGTGGTACACTTGGCGCAGTTCGAGGACCGGTTTGTGGCTGCGGTGCAGCAGTTTCCCTTTGTGAAACATGTCCGGGTGTTGCGCGGGGATGGCCAGGGCGGGAGGCTGGTGATCAGCCTGGACGACCCTCCTTCGCGAAACCCCGCTATCGTCCAGGTGCTGGTGAGCCAGGGAGCTCAGGTTCAGTTCGTCAACGAGCTGCGACACTCGCTCGAGGATGTCTATCTGAGCCTGATCCGCGACGCCGGCACCCCCTCGGGAGAGTTGCTATGAGACAGCTCCGTGCGATTCTTGTCAAGGAGTGGGCCGACGTCTTGCGCAACAAGATGGTGCTCTACGTCGTGATCATCGTGCCGCTGGTGATGGCTGCTCTCCCGATCGTGATGCTCTTTGCCGTGGCCCGGGTTCCGCCCAGTTCCGGTGACATGCAGGAGATGGGACGCCTGCTGGGCAATCCGCTCTTCGCCGACATGAGTCCGACCGAGGCCATCCAATCGGCAATGGCCAGCATGATGCTGGTCCTGTTCCTGATGATGCCCCTCATGGTCCCTGTGACCATTGCAGCCTACAGCATCGTTGGGGAGAAAGTCTCGCGGTCCCTGGAGCCATTGCTGGCGACTCCTATCCCCACGTCCAAGCTGCTATTCGGGAAGGCGCTCGCGGCGGCACTGCCGGGAGTCTTCATAGCGTGGATCTGCTACGGTGTCTTCCTGGTATTTGCTCGCTTTGTCTCCGTCAGCGATCGAGTTTTCATGGTCTTTGTGAATCCGATGTGGCTGGTGGCGATGTTCGTGCTGTCACCGCTTCTGACGATTATGGCCGTCAACGTGGGCGTGATCGTCAGCAGCCGGACCAGCGATCCGCGCGCTGCTGAGCAACTGGGCGCTCTGGTTGTCCTGCCGCTGCTGATCCTGCTCTTCGGCCCGCTGGTGGGTTTCATTACGTTGAATAGCACGACTTTCTGGATATCGTCGGTCATTGTGGGGCTGATTGATGTCGGCCTCGTCTACTTGGGTGTGGCCCTGTTTCAGCGCGAGACGATCCTGACCCGGTGGAAGTGAAACGTATGTCTGCAGGCCGTCGGATCTATCTCTACTCGGCTTCACTGGTCGGCCTCCTTGCTGTGCTGGCCAGCCTGCTCTTTCTGAGCAACAGGGCCATCCTGCTCTGGGCCTCTGGAGCCTCTCGATCCCAGATCGCGCAAGCCTTGGTGGGTCGTGAAACCATCGGCTGGCTGGGGCTAGGGCTGGCTGGGATCGGGATATGGGTTCTCCACTGGTGGGCCGCTTCCCGGAGTGCTCTGCTGGTGCGCGAGGGGGTATTACCCACGGGGGCTGAGAGCGTCCCTTCCGCGCGCAAAGCCTATCTATACACGGCCCAGCTTGTTGCAGTGGCCGTGTGCCTTGTCGAGGCGGGGCTCGCGGTGAGCCATCTTTTGAGGCGGATCCTGGGTGAACTTCCGGCGGATCTGCCGCCTTGGCCGGGCTGGGTTCTCGCAAGGGCTGCTGGCATGGTGCTCGCTTTCATCCTGTGGGGTTACCTGCGGAGGGTGGCGATTCGGGATGGGGATTTCGGTCATGAGATCGGCCGCGCAGCCAACTGGCGGCGGGCTTACTTCTATCTGATGGCGTTGACGGGCTTTGCACTGGTACTTGGCGGTGCCATCGGATATCTCAGGGCGATGATCAGTTTGGCTGGGGCCGCGCTTCTGAGGATCGCGGGTTCGCGAGGGGCTCCCATCCCGACGGGTGCTGCCTGGCGTGAGCCGATCGTCTGGTCGGTGACGGCCCTGGTGGTCGGCATTCCGCTCGCCGTCAGCGCCTGGAGCACGGCCAGCCGCCTGGCCGCAGGGGCTCCGCAGGTCGAGCACCGCGCTCTCAGCCGGGTGAGCCTGCTCCATGCCGGGCTCATCTTTGGTACCGTGACGACTCTGGTGAGCGTGACGTACCTGCTCCGGAGCGGCTTTCTGGTGCTGATGGGTGGCCAGGCGGGCAGCCTCGCCGGCTTGTGGCCGGAACTGGTTACCCCGATGGCTTGCCTGCCGGTCGGCGCGATCAGCTGGCTGGCCTTCGCTGGCTCGGCGCGCAAGACGGCGGCCATAGCGGGAGAGCATACCAGGGCGGCGGCGCTGCGCCGGGCGGTCTTCTACCTGTTGGCGGGCGTGGCGTTGGCTGCCCTGTGGTGGGGCCTGACGGAGCTGCTGGCCCTGATCCTGCTCACGGCTACGCGTGTTGTGCCAGCGGGGATCCTCTCCGCGGGCGAGCTCCGGGGGCGCTTTGCCCTGGGGGCCGCGCTGGTGCTCGTCAGCGCTCCGGCCTGGTGGGGATACTGGTGGCCGCGGCAGGCGCGGGCGCGGCAGACGGGCCTGGCGACGGCTGACTTGCCCGAGGCCGGCAGAAATGGGGCTGAAGAGCGCGGCTCAGCCGTTCCTCTCGGCAGCGGTAGTACTCTTCCTCGGCGCAGTGGTGATCGTCCCTCGACTGATCGGCTGGCGGACGCCGGCGGTTCTGACTGGCGGATCGCTGGCCAGGTTGGCTGGCGCTGGGGTCGTTGCCCTGATCTGGCTTGTGAGTCACCTGGTCATTCTGCGCAGAGACAGACAGCAGGAGGTGGCTGTTCCGGTGGAAGAGGTCGAGCCGCTGGCCGCGCCGGTCCCGAGCGCTATCGAGGATTCGGGCTTTGTGGGCGGTAGTTCGCCAGCCGATGTCCGGACGTTTCAGCGCGAGGCATTGCCCGCCCTCACGGCATTGCCTCGCCCTATCCCGGAAACCTTGCCGCGCCCTGTGGTGGTCATAGACGGCGCAGATGGCCAGGTGGGCGCGGCGGCCCTCTCCGCACTCCGTGCCGCATTCCCCGATGCGATTCTCTGGCCCGTGGGCCTGAACCCTGGCGCCCAGGCTGCGATGTCGGCCGCCCTGGGGGAGAGTGCTCCGGCCGCGCTGCCGCCGGACCCCTTGGCGCGGGCAGCGGTTGTCCTGGGACCCGGTGATATTCTCTTCTCGGGCGGCCTGGGAGGGGAGGTGAGCCCCGAGCTGGTGGCCGCGCTGGGCGCAGGTCCTGCGCAGTTGCTGCTCTTGCCGCCGCGCGAGGAGAGCCTGCGCTGGGTCGCCGCCCCCGACTGGCCCCTCGAACGCCGGATCGCGAATGCCGTCA